>Ga0169931_10005006_pt1 | contig 20385 bp, 12 predicted proteins | sample Kivu_15m_20L_FD_129675 | JGI IMG/M metagenome (GOLD analysis project Ga0169931, IMG submission 129675) | Freshwater microbial communities from Lake Kivu, Western Province, Rwanda to study Microbial Dark Matter (Phase II) - Kivu_15m_20L... | ecosystem: Environmental > Aquatic > Freshwater > Lake... | reverse complement strand
CCCAACCCCAACCCCAACCCCATCATAACATCTGTTATATCAAGTATCATTAAATATGTTATAGATTTAAAGATAGTAAATCAAACAAAGCGAGTTTCTGTTGAATTTAGTTAGTCAAAGAATTATTTTTCAGGTCAGCATAACTTTTTTGTTTGAAATGTGGCATGATTAAAATGAGTCTTAGTAAGAAAAAAATCCATTTGTTGGATGCATTCCTACTCCTGTTAAAAACATCAATAAAGGCGATTACTGCATCATTAAGGGTTTTCCTTGCAAAATCACTGAATATTGCCCTACCAGACGCAGAAAAATAGGTTTTACTAAGGTCACTTTGAAAGGATTTGACGTCTTTACTGGCATCAAATATGAAGATTGCATCAATATTGAAGCCTAAATAGGAGTACCAATCAGTTCAAGAGAATAAATCGAAGTTATTGACATTAATGAAGATGATTTTTTTGTCACAATGGTGCTCGATGGGAAGGTCAGTCAAAACTTGAGACTTCCTAACTAATCAGAACTAAGAAAATAGCTTCTGAACATATGGAAGGAAAGGTAAGAAAAACAGGTCTTTTTTACGATTTATCGAGCTTTCGAGCAAGAAACATTCATCTAAGGAAGGACTCAGTGAGTGATGAAAAACAATTAAATAGCCTTTTATGTATATATTAGGTCTTGTTTAAGTTAAATAGGTCAGTAGTATTGCTTTGCAGGTCAGTAAGCAACAGTTGAGGTCAAACAAATAATCTTGTATGCTAATATTAATCAAAGAATTATTTTCTTATCAACATAATATTTTGATTTCAACAATGTCGGACGGTGAAGACAACTTCGACCAAGGTGATGCTGGATCAGCTGACTGCACTCCCACTCAGGTCGGTAGCGTCAAGAAGGGCGGCTACTGCATGCTCAAGGGCTTCCCCTGTAAAGTCACTGAGTACTCCACTGCCAAACCCGGAAAGCATGGGTCCGCCAAAGCCACCATTGTCGGCCTCGACATCTTTACCAACAAAAAGTATGAAGACACTGCCCCCACTGGCGCCACTATTGGAGTTCCTATCGTTATCAAGGAGGAATTCGAAGTGGCCGATATCGGAGAGGATGATTATGTTTCGGTCATTCAACAAGATGGTGATCTCAAGTCAGACCTTAAGCTTCCCATAAATGATGAAGTAATATACAAGGAGTTAAAAACTATGTGGGAAGATAGAGGAGATTCTTCGATCTATTTCACCATTCAGAAGGCCTGCGGACAGGAAAAATTCGTTTCAGGAAGATCAAAAGTCTGATAGCTATATAGCTCTAAACCTCAAAAAATCATTTAAACTATTTTTTAGCTGATTGAAATATATTTGACATATATTTTTGTTTATCTTAATCTTTAAAAATAAGTGATACTTGAGAATATTTTATGCTGGAGACTGCCTTCTAATTTTTTTTAAATATATTTTCCTTCATTAATACAAGCTACTTTATATTTTTAAGCCAAATTCTGTCAGGTTAAATCCATGTTGTAGTAAAAATTGCGCTATTTGCCTAAATATATAAGACTAGACATAATCAGTAAATCTTTTTGCAAGAATCCTCGATCTTTTACATCAATTTTTTTAACATTTTCTTCAAGCCTTGTTCGCGTCTTCTATGTACTTGTTCTTCAGCCCTAGCTTGCTCTATTTAAAATTGTTGTTTCATATATAGTGTCTTTGTGGCCTTATTCTGAGCTCTCAATCTGAATATTTCAGATAGCATTAGCATGTTTTGCTATTTTAAATTATGATTTTCCTACCCAAGGATACGTTAGATATGTTTCTGGTACTCTAGACTGAAATACTACTATGCAGGCTTAACACACACAAAATGTCCTTTGATGCTCTATTGAGCTACCTCATTGCTACCCACTTCAAGACTCTTCTATTCTTCTATAAGTTGGCTCTGACTCGATTGAAACCTCAACTCCATGCTTTCTTTATTACACCTACTCCCCTAGGCAGATGTAGTCCATGCTGATTCATGATCGTTTTTAATGTGCGCGAAAGTAGGCAAAGAAGATAAAATCTTTTTATGGGCTCTTCGGAATGCGCTTTAAGAGTTGTTGTTCATCGTTACTTTACTTTAAAAAATTATCTATTCACTTAAAATCATCATCAATTAAATCAATAAAACCATAATTAGCTATAAAAAAAATGATATTTCTGTTTTAATGGATCGTATTCGAGGGAGCTTACTTTATCTGTATTTTTATAACTTTATCGATGCACAAAAATCTCAAAAATGGATTAAAATACTCGTTTGGGCTTAAATAAACTGAATAGTTGAATTCTGCAAGGTCCACACCTAGGTTTCCTTCCATTTAATTTACCCAAAATAATCAAAATAATTCTGCTCAACCAAAATCACATCACAAAACTGCCCAACCGAAATCCTTTTACCCCTCGACTCCCAAATCTATTGAAAGCAAATCAGTCAAATCCTACCATTCTTTAAGACAAGGCAAGCCCACTCAAGCTAAAAACGTTAAAAAGATAGTTGTCTAGCAAAGTACTCAAAAAAAATCACAAATAAAAACAACTTCTTCAAAAAGAGGTAGGAGTTTACTTAGGTTCAAACACGGAGAGTACTAGGCTAACAAAAGTCAACCAAAATTGTTGGGAACAGTTGCACTTTAACATAGAGATACTCTCAAGATAGCCAGCAGCTTCTTTGGCGCTGAACCTCAAAATATCGATCTTCGATAGACCAAGAAAATTCAAGATAAGCTTTAAAATAGACGTTTTCGACCTGAAAAAGGGCAGATGAAGAATATGTGGCAAAAAGGACGGCCGATGCTGCATTTAGGTCGCAGCATAACTAACGATAAATTAGAAATTATCAGTCAAAATCTCTTCGTTACCGATTTATGAGACCAAAATGTCACTAATCATATGATTTTTTCCCTATTGAAATCTACAAAAGTAGTCAGCGATATTTTTCCTGTTCTTTTCGGGTCCAATTTTCGCATTATAGTCTCAATGTCATCCTTAGAAAACGATTATTTTAGGTCTTCTGCGAGATTTATGAGGTCATCTTAATTGATGAAACCTTTTATATCGCTGTCGATTTAATTGAAGACTCTTTTGATGTCTTATGAGCTATTTCGTTCGTAGGGTTTTTCGAATATCATTCTTAAAAACTCTCTAAAATCGATATTTCCCGATTCGTCTTTATCATACAGGGCCATAGTTTAATAGATGTGATTGCGTTTAGGATGGTATCCGTTGTATTTCGACATCGCTTCGAGCAGATCTCTAGGGGCAAGCACGCCATCTTTGTCAGTGTCAAAGGTATCGAATATTTATTTCCAAGCTTAGATTTACTTTTATTCGACAAAATAGCTGACGTATTATCGGGCTTCGAAATCACCTCGACTGCCACGACTCATTCTTGAGTTATGCATAGTATATTTGAATATATAATCAATAACAACCTCATAATCATCTCTTAAATAAACATAACAAAAATATTTTTCACTTCTTAGAACTTAATTCTTCTTTAAAGAGTCATCAAATAAAGGTGTTCTTATTAATTTAAAACGTTTTTGATCTTTTCCATTATTTATATTGAATTTGGCGGCAAAATTAAAAAAGAGTCATGACCCCATAAAAGTGTTCTATAATTGATATCTTGTTGTGCAAAAATGGTCGGAATGAAAAAGATGGCCTGGTTAAGTGCGGACAATATTTTGATTTTTTTATAATATTTACATATGACACCTGAGTAGTTGATATAGAAACTGCGATCCGAGAGCTAATCAAGTACCAAGCATCGATTTTCTTGATCGTTGCCATTAATACTCTTTACTTATTCAGGTACCGGAGTTACCCAGGCCATCCTGGGATAGCTCAAAAAATACTTCGATGAGCTCAAAAATAACCTGGCTACGACGCCGGCACGCCCCCAGGAGACCTACGCTTTCAAGGAGCGAGTGATCGGCTACCTTCTCAACTCTCTCAACAAACATTCACATAGCCCCAAAGAAAAAATACAGATCCTGGAGATCCTAGAACGCGACCTGATCTCCTCCAAGCACAACGTACCCTTTTTCAATAGGCTCTACAACTATCTAGTCGAATAGGACGAAAATGTGGGCATCCAGGCCTGCAAGACCATCGATGCACTCATCAAGCAAATCAACGAGGGACAGCAAGCAAGTGCCAATCCAACTTTTCTCGACACTAAACAGCACTACCTCAAGCTATTCTAATTTTTAAAGGAACGCACTGAGTTCCTGCTTAGACTTAGCGAACATGTCAGATAGCCTTAGTTCAGATGCTTCAGACGCGCAAGTCTCGATGAAAAGGAACGATAACGATAAAGAGATAAAGAAAAGGAGAAAGAAAAGAAAGACACGATTTTTAAGAACTCAAAATCACTGAAGTTCATCAACCAGGTGCCACATCTGTTCATCCATCTCATGGCCTATGTTGATACAGGAAGTCGGTCGCAAGATGAAGACATCAAAATTCGTGACCTGATCCGAAAATCAATCGACAACATCGTTCAAGCTCTAAAGAAAACACCTTATGATTAGTTCTACAACGAATTTAACTGGTAGTTCAACAACGAACTGTTCGGAGTGATGACAAAACTGCTTCAGTTCCTGTTCATCAACCTGCGAAGCGACAAAGATCAATCCGGAAATAAGAGCAATCAAAATCTCAAAAAACATATTTCTGACCAAATAGAGCATATAAAAGTGCCAGAAGTCATCAAAAATTTCATACATCTGCTCAAAAACTGCTCTTAAGATTTTCAGTTAAATCGTTATTAGATTGTCAATAGACTTAAGTTGTTGCTCAATAACCTTGACAAGGGGAAACTCAATAAAAATGACGCAATTTAGATCATGGGAGAAATTCTCAACGAATAGACTATTTTTGGACGAAAAAAAATCATCGGAGATTACTCTAAAAATGCGATTTGCAGTTTTTGGCTAGAAATGATACGTTCTCCAGTGCTGATGACAAACATTTTTCCTCAGGCTCTGCTTTCTTTGAGGACAGCTTCGCAGCAGACACATCTTAACGAGTAAAGTCCGGAGATCACTCAGTGTTTTATTCACATTTAGAAACTGGTTTAAGAAGTGCTTAAGACCATCTTCGATAACACCTTTTATCCTTCAGTTCAAGAAAAGTGTATTGAGTTGCTCACTTATCTGATTGATCAGCTTTTCCCTGATGGCAGCGACAGTCCTGACATGTCTATGCTGAACAGCACGAGCGGGGTAGCCAAAAAGATTCAAGAAAACAAACTAAAGATCCTCCTGCGCATCCTAGACTGCACTTCACTTAAACTTCAATCTATCAAGCATATTTTCGAGTAGATTGACGACTACGTGATCCGCAAAATGGGCCACCGTCCAAGCAAAAAAGAACTTCCCTAGCCGCTTAAATTATAGCATATGCAACTCAGCAGTCTAGAACCCTCTGTGGCTGAGAGTGAAAACTGGGGGAGAGACGCAGTAGATTTTGTTGAAAATTGCAGCGAATAGATCGATAATTCCTTACTGACCCTAAGTGTTGTGCAAAATAAATTTATTACGATATATGAAGAAGAAGATGAGCTTTGCTTTAACAGTCATCCAGTCAAATTGAACAACTATACGCTTTATCTCAAATAGGTGAAGACTAAACTTCTGGAAAAATGTATCACACTTGCTCACAAAATTACAAAAACTTTCTTGAGCCAGAACATATAAATGTACACTCAGTTTGACATTAACAGCCTCAAGACTATCTACTTCATACTTTCCAATAAACGAGCTCTGACCTCTGATCAGTGCAAAGTGCTAGCATCTATCCTCAAGAATGGACTCAGAATCTTTGAAATTTTGCATCTTTATGACCTGCATTCTGATGATCAAACTAACAAGAAGGGCCATTTAAAGAATTTTATGTTAATTTTTGCACAAATATACGATCCGGTCAATTTTAGGGACATTTTTGAGCCTAATATGAACTAATTTTTCCATAATTTGATAAATTATGCCAAAAATTGTGCAGACTACTGTCTTCAATTCGTTCTTATCGAGCCATACTGTTCAAATAGCAACCAAGCACAACCTTTCAACAAAAACATCGTAGAACTGCTGACCTATAACCTCATTTTGCGACTCTAAAGCACCTCAGATCAGCTAGATCCTTTTCACGAGTTCTACAGCTACCGCCAAGAATATTTCTTACTCTTGCAAAAACTCATCCGTTTCCCCTTTAGATGCCTTTCCCGATATTCTGATGAAAGCTTCATCCGCAATTATTTCAGACAAATCATACTTTTCCTTACCAAAAAAGCTCACACTTCAAGATTTTGTCTAGACTATCTTCATCTCATGCGCACATTATTCAAGAATATTCTTTTTAACTCAAATAGGTAAGCGGCTTCTCCACTTTTCAGCTAATTTTATGCAATTTGCTGCAGAAATGCTCAAAACATTCAAGGACAGACCAACTCACACTCAGTTTTCATTAATGTCAATATTTTAGACAATTTTTTGAAATTCTATGAAACTGGAATTCCCGAACTTGCCGACATCGTCACTGAGTTGGTTATCATGCTACCCCTGAAATCAAAGCACATCATTCAATTCGCAAAGCAAGGATACATCGTCAAACCACTTCTTCACTGTCTTTGTCTCATGAGCGATTACAACTATCTTCTCAGGACATTAAAAACTTTCTAAATAATCATTTCACACTCAACTGCTTAATAAATCTCACTTTTCCTCGATGGACTCAAGGACAAACTTATAAATCGACTCTTCGAAATGGTCTTAACAGAGTTTAAAACAAGCGATCTCAAACCTTAGAAAATCAACAATGATCTGAGCAGCCTTTCACTTAAATTGCTTGCCAAACTTGGAGCTTTGTCTAGAAATCGTGATCCGACAATTAACCCTCTTCCCAAGGCTTTGTAGCACCCTCCAGGCAACGAGCTTAAACTCATTCTCTAGGGACCCAAAGGCAAGTTTTAGGCACCTATCGGACAAACTGTCTAGTATGCCATATAGGTTTTTCACAAACTTTTAGACTCTTTCTATCAATCAATCATCTTCGTTTCTATGTAAATGATAGAAAAAAGTTTCGAGCTCCTTGTATCTATACTTCCTGTAGCTCTTTAAAAAATGAACCCTTTAGCTGAAAGAATCCTAGGAGTTTTTTCAGCCATCCTTGCACTTTCTTCCAAATATCTAACCATATCACCAACCATTCTGAATCATATTCGAGAGCAAGTCAAAACATAGATCAAGAAGTATTCCGATGCAGTCAAGGAATAGTTTATGACCAGTGGACTTACATAATACTGTCGATTTTTTATCAAGGCATTGATCAGCAATCTCAGTTAAAGAGTCCTCATCACGAGGGAAGAAAACTTTATAAAATAAATTTCACAAGAGCCCAAGAAGTTTTTATGGGGACTCGTGCTCGATCTGATCTAAGGCAGCAAAGGGACTTAGACTTCGAACGAATTAATATAGTTTGTGATACGACTTTTGATTTCAGGGTGTCTACAGCTGAAAAATCCTCACCAAATCAGATTAAATGTCTATCAAAATGACTACAATCATGTTCTGCCTTTCAAAAATGCAGCCCTGAATGCTTTAAGCTAAATGATTGATCTAGCTCCAAAAGAAGTGCTCTAAGAAGTTTACCCAGATGTGTTATAGACCGCTTTTGTTGCAGCCTCGACCATCCCTGACATCTTAAACCTCAAAATTATGAAACATCCTCGCGCAATAGTCAAAAAAATATACAAATTTATTCTAAGAGATGAAAAGGTGTTTCTTTAGAACTTCAAAACAGCCAAAATGGAACGAGTTTTTTCTTATATCTTAGATAACTTGGTAGGATACTCGGTAGAGGCACACCAGATGGCGATGTAGTTCATGCAGATGATCATGAAATAAACCAAACTTAATCTTCACTAACTTTTCTACGCAGGGTAGTCATGGGAAAATATCTGTGATGGTCTTGGCACAGGCTACCATCAATCTCAATACTCGCTCAGTGATTTTTCTTCATGGAAAGAAAAGAATAGACAAATGTACCCTATTGTTCCACTAATAAGAAATCTACTGAGAATAGCTCATAACATTAATGAAGAAACTTTGAGAAGTCATCCCAATCAGCTCAAAATGCTTCATAACTGCTTCGCTACATTCTAGCTACTGATTTCTATTAAATCAGGTTAAAAGAATTTCCAAGCTTTCGAGATGCTGCTGATTCCTAAAGAATAAAGCGATGATGGCATTGCTTTCAACTAGACTTTCAAAAAAATAATTTCAGTAGCTCTGCAGACTATAACGATTAACGACAAAATTTACTAAAACTTCACTAAAATCATCATTTAACAGCCCTCAGCACCCGCCGCTACTCCTAACCCTGCAGCTTCCAACCCTCCCGTTCGTCCAGGAGCTGCCCCTACTGCTCCAGCACCCGCCAGACGCTAAGGATTAGCTGCAAGTGGAACCACAAACCCTAGTCCGAACAATCCAGCATTCAACATCAACACAAATACCTTCATCGATGATGAAGAGTATGGACTCAATATTTAAGATCTTGACATGTAAGTCAAAGCCTGGGGAAAACTTATAGCTTCTATCCTTAGATTCCTCAAAAGTATACTGCTTAACAATAGCATTTTTTCTATTAGCAAAAACATGCAAAAGCGAAAGCTTTAAAGATCAAAATTGATTTAAACAAGATTAGAAATCATTTTCAAGATGTTCGAGCTGATCGGTAGAGTCGATAAGTAAGTTCGTTAGACCGCTTACGAGTGTCTTCGTGAACTTCTGTCGCACTAGTAGCATCCCAAGGATTTGATCCAAAATGACTAGAAATTGAAGCATATTCTGAGACCAGTTCTTATCAGTCTTCAGCTTTAATTCAAAAAATTCACCCCTTCTTTCTTATTAATGTTCCAGAAGATACTGAAGTTGCTGACTCAGTGCTTCAACATTACTTTGATTCAGAAATTAGTTGACAAGTTACGTTAAATGTAGAAAGCAAAATAGCAATAGTTCAGCGCTCAGAGCAAGAGTCTACCTAATCCACCTCAACCTATCAAGCATTTAAACTACAGCTAAATAACTTTATAAACAAAATGTATTGCTAATTTCCTAGCTTTATTTCAATATCTAGGGTATGCTTACCACAATCACCGATCGGCTAATTTCACAGTAAACTCGATGATCCTTATCTTCAAGTATGTCAGTAATATTTGCAACTACTTTACCAACAAACTTGGCAAGTACACCATAAGAACTCATATAAAAACCACACTTGCAAGAGTACTCAATACCATGTGCTAAAAACTGTCAGGATAAGCTATTTTTGTTGATGGACATTAGAGGTAACTCGATCTCGAAAATTCACTCGAAGTCATCAGTCTCGAAGATTCGTTCCCTCTGAGATAGAAACTCACCAGATAAACTTCATACATAGACAAGGCTTTGACTTAGATCAGCAGAAGCAAGACAAAAAAAGATTACATAACATTCCTTGAGATAGTTTATGTGCTCGCCAAAAGCAATAGTCGCTGGCTCAAAGGTTTCGTCACACTTGGCTAGCGACTCATCCGCGAACTCGGTTAAGCCATTAATGCCCGGTTAAATTTCAAGTATTAGTAGAAACACTAAATTGAGCTGAATGATAAGAGCGAGATCGTAGTTATATCAAAGATCTTGCTGGAATACATCAAACAAAATGATTAGGACCTTAAAGCTCTGTTCGCGCTAGTGGGTGTGTTCAAACTGCGAGGAAGTTATGACTTCCATTTTGTCAAAACTTACCTGAAATATGGACTTTACGACCACACTTCTCCATAAATAAAACGTCAAATTATGCTATAATTTTTATCAATGGTCCGTTCTTCGAGCAGTGACTCTGAAAAAGTAATCGCCATAAGTCAAAACATCATCTATCATTTCATACTAATCGAGGTCAATGCACCTTAAGATAAAAGACAGATATTAATCGATAACTAAGACATCTTGAGGACACTGGCAGATTCGATCAAGTATTGTTTGAACCCTAGAAATTTGCATAACAGAGGCTTGTCTCAGGTCAACTTTAGACAAAGTGCTAACAACTATAGAATTGCTATATAGATATTGCAACTCAGCAATCTTGCTTTGGCAGCGCTGAAAAATATACTTTCTGAGACCAACCGAAGTTCCATTTTGCTCACGGTTTGGGGACTTCTAAGAATGGAAGATAAGATAATCAAAAACTATGCATTTGTATGGACAAGCAACTACATTCGTACCTTCGACAACTTTGACTCCAACAAGTCACTAGGACTCTATCTTACTCTCATTCGAGCACTTGAAAGTCTCGCGCATGGTGACTATGAAATCGGAGCACTCATAAAGAAGGCTCTTAACATCATGATACCATATTGGGATTCAAGAGGACCTCCTACAGGTCCTACAAGTTGGATCGATTGGTCACTCAAAGCCGTCCATGACTAGAGCAACTAACCAAACAAACTGGTACGTTTCTGGGAGATCGTTGTAAAAAATCATTCGATTTTCAACAAATATAAGTAGTCTAAGTTCGAGACACAGATGGTTAACTCGATGCAGTGGCTGATGGTGGCCAATAACCCTACTTCAACTAATCCTTTAGTCAAAAAAATAGCTTCAGATATGAGCTTCATCTATATCGAGTGGAAATACAAGGAAGCCAAAAGCAAGCTGGCAAAAACACCAAAAGATTGCAAGGTAGTTACTCTTGAATAAGCCAATAACGATAGAGCAGCCTAGATCTGTCTTAATTTCTTCATAAAAGTAGCATTGAATAACAGCAGTGACAAAGACGATAAGTAAATAATGAAACGAAGTCTATATCTGCTCAAGAAAACTTTAATCCTATGGCCTAATACAAAGAAGAAATTTGATGCAATCAAGACAGTAGTTAACAAGCTGAAGAGTACTAATATAGCTGGCATGCAGAGTAGTGAGATGCCTCTGCGTTTCCACTTCACTCTGCTTAACATCATCCATATCTTGCTTTTGTATGAGCCAGATCACAAGTTACTACCCCAGCTTACCGGAATCTTCAAACTTCTCTAACTAGGAGGACACATCGTACCACCACCAAGATTTGCTGCCAATCCTCACGCTCAGCAAGGAAACACCATCTTCACCATGAACAACATTTACCTCCTTAACCTTCTCTGTTCGATTGTCAAAAGACTGGTAAAAGTCGCAGCAACTGCCAGTGAAAAAGACTAATAAGGGCAAAAACTCATGCAAGAAATACATGCCTACATCAGAGATGGCTTCTAGTATCATCTTCTTACTGGTAATAGAATGAAAAATGGGCCATCGAACTTGCAGATGAGAGCTCAACAACTCAAAAAAATATAAATCTAAGTCGCCATTTGTTTCCTCAAAATACTATACGATGTAGATCCCAAGAGTGTCGACACCCACCTCAACTACATCAAACAAGTCACCTCATCTCTCAAAAAAATGTTCGAAAAAGGTTTCGAAACAAGTAGCAAGAGTAGCAGTCCCAACAAAGTTTACGAACTTCCACAACTTACCTAAGGATCATTCCCTGAAATGCTTGAAAAAGACTTAGAAATCGTTGTAGAATTGATAAAGCCTGATCAGATGTATGCGGCTGAAGAAAATTATGAGAGGGATAATATAAAATCATATGCGACTCGAAGACCACTTTTTGTTATATTGTTGAGGATACTTGCTTCGAAATTCAACTCGATAGCTCATAGTGAAGACCAGACAAATATTTTAGATATTTTGTTGTCGATTTATGAAAAAATACCAGATCCTGAGCTCAAGATTGAGGTGATCAATATTCTTAAGTGCATGTTCATCGGTAAGGCGGCCTGGACTGACGGAATAATACCCGCTAGATACTAGCAAATCGGAGTGATCAACTATCCAGTACGCAAGCTTTTCCATTTGTTATTCTAGGACAGCAACAAGTTCAACGAACACTTTTAGCGAAGAAAAAGCAAGCCTTCTGATCAAAATTACAACATAAACGAACGTATTTACTAGGAAATTACTACAAAAATATACTTCAATTTCCTTTGTCAGTTCATCATCACACTACCAGAACACTAACTAGTCCCCTCTTTCCTATCAAAAATCAAATAGTTTGTGCTTTTTGCTGTCAAAGTAGTAGACGCACCACTACTCGATCAGATCCTAGCCATAATTGATCACTCATATCATCGTAACAATACAGAATTGTATGTCAATTTATTTGAAGACTACAAGGAACTCAACTGTATTGAATAAAATCTACAAGGTGACGAAATCAGCTTGTTTTTCACTTACTATCTCTATCACAAAGCATTACAGTACTCGCAAGCGTCAGTGTATGGGTTTGGACAAAAATTACCTTAACAGTTCAGCAGATTTTATCTCAACTATTTAAAATCAGATGTAGCTTCGCCCCTGCACACTCAAGGTCTGCTTGAGACTCTTAAATTGTCGATGAAAGTGCTACCTTAATCTAAAAATCTGCCTAAGGTTTTGAGTTAGTACCTTTTGAATGGCAGTTATAATGATTCATGGGGAACTATAGTACTTAAAGTCGCTTTAGATCGTCACTGCCTTGGGCCTGACTAGCTCTACAAAATAGCTTCAAACATTAATGAATACGGCATACTACTCAAGTAACTTTAAGGCAAAAAATTGAATCTAGACATGCCGATGCTTGATTTCGCCTATCGAGCCTATGGAGATCGAGATCTTATATACGGTTATAGACTTAATCGAGTGACCTCACCTTCGCTTAGAATGGCCATCATGAAACTACAGCAAAGACAGTATGTGAACGCTCTTTAAGCTTTATAAAATCACTGCGAAAATAGAACCAGTTAACGATTGAAGAGAGCTGGAGTCGGATAGTAAGCTATGGGGTAGGGCCTTATGAGCTTCCACTAGACCATGAATGACAGCTTAGTAACCGATATCGCTAAATAATGTTTCAAAAACCTGAATCAGTGGTAGGATATCATTGATCATAATCGCTCTTCGAAAAATGGCAGCGAGCTTGATTCAACCATGTAGTACCTATTCCATTCAAACGGAAATCGCTAGAATATCAACAACGTGCTCAATGATCTTTAGAAGCTGGGACCCAAACATTTCCCTTTCTACTATGGAAAATCTGTTATCAACTTCTTGTAATCTCCGGGTGGAACTGTCAACAAATAGCTGAGTATCGCTCTGCTTTACGCTCTACTTGAGTGGCTGAGTTTCCCCAAAAACGCCAGACATAATCACAATCGAATGCTTGTCAAAATATAGTGTCTTCTCGAACTCTAATAGGGCTAGAAAATCAAATAGTAGAGCTCTTCAGGCAACTAACAACAGCCGTCACTGGTAGATGCTCTTACAAAAGTGGTACAATCTGTCTACACCCAAATAAACTCATGGCGTTAAAGAATGCCTGACAAATACTAAGACCTTTGGTCTTGGCAAGCCATACTGGGTCAAAGAATTATGATCTACGAGTTCATGAAGTCTAAAATGGTCAGTTTGCTTGACAACGTAGTACGAAATCAAAACATGTATACGTAAAAAGTAATCACCACTACTCACACCTAAAAACTTTTGATTCCTTACACAGACATATAATGGAACAAACTTAGACTCATCAAATAATAGCGATACTTCGATGTGTACAACCCGCCTCATCTCTATCGTATCAATCCTCAAAATTTGTACTTTGATGAGCATCTCATCTACACTAAATAACAATTTTTCCATTATTTTACACATGCCAAAGATCCAGCCAAAGCTCTAGAAATCTTAGATGCGCTGTTAAAAGATCATAAAGAACAAGGACAAAGGGATTAGTAGCTGTTCAGAATGCAAAAATTATAAGTTGCTAGACTCAAAGCTAACACCTTGAGCAGAAACTAACTTTTAAATCATGCAAATACTGTTTTCATATAATCAGTTAGAGGTGTATAACAGCACTTGCTACCACTGTGGAGAGATTGGCTAGTATCAAGTCTAAAAGCATACTAAAAAGACAAAAACGTTTAGTACGCTCAACAAGCTCTAGCGATTCTTCCTTATGCGATTCGTTACAAAACTCATAAGACGAAACTTATCCTTGGTCCTGTTCTTAAACTTTTACAAGAGAGACAATCTGATCCAAAAATACAATAAACTCTGTCAAGAATTATGTAGATTATCCCGATCAAGCCTTTCCTTATCTGGCTGCCACAAGTGCTCAAGCTAGCCGACAAATAGGTCAGGAACAACCAACAAAATGAAGCAGAAGAAAAAGACAAATCACATAATCATATGTTCAAAATACTAGAAAAACTATCGATTTATTACCCGCAAAGCATGTATTATATCATAAAACAATTTTTCAGATTGTCAGAATACGGTTCAATCCGAGATGCCTTCTTGAACATCAAAAAAGTTTATTATAATCTTGTGACGAAACTCTAAATATTTTCGCAGCTGATAGTTTAGATACACAAACAATAAAAAGTAAGCATACATATCCTTGGATCACTTACACGAGCAGTCAGCTAGCTACACATGCCTTTGTTTTAGAACTGGCGGGGAGAGCTATAGCCTCAGAGTATTCCTACTATCTCGCAGATTAGCTAGGAGTTGTAGATTTAAAAAATAAATAGTTAGTTGCATAAAGTTATGGTACTTTTGGGGTCAGATGGCAAAGAATATCGTTATAGGTTGTAGAAAATGTAAAAACAAGAAGATGGAGCTGAGTTTTAGAAACTTCTGATGTCTCAGACTTTTGAGATCACTAACAGTCACTTGCATTTCTGGAGATAGGCATCGATTAGAAAATTAAAACTATATGAATAAAGAAGTACTGTTCTCATTTCAAATCAGTAAGCTGTCAAAATATGGAAAAGCAGTCATCATACAGTCACTCCCCTCGACATTTTGAATCAGTTCTTAGATCAATAGACTTCCTACACTAGTCGCTACCCTTAGTGCGACAAACAAGTAAAAATTATATTATTTAGCTCTAACGTTTGCCAACTGCTGATCGAGATCAGAAAATCAACAAACGTATGAAATAGATAGTTCCCTAGGATCTCCTCAGAAGATATCTCAGCAGCAAGACAACAACTTATGATGATTTTTTCACTCTCAGAAGAACTTTAGCTGATCAGTATGGTGCGATGTTGTGTCTTAACTACGCTCTAAGCATAGACACACATCTCAAGAATTTCATGATAAATCTGAGCAACGGACATATTACTGTGCTCAATCTGCCCTACAATCTAAAACCTAACCAAGAATCTCCTTTCTCAGTCAGGCTCAGTCGTTCTATTTTCGAACTTTTTGGCACCACTTATGTGAATGCTGGAGTTTTACCCTCGTTCATCGCCACTGCAGACGCACTATGCAACATAAAGTAACTCAATTCATATATAGACTCAATTTTAAGGCATACTTAGACCTGCTATACCAATAGTTACAGACTGAGAAAGTATCTTCATCTTCCAACCTCTTCGCTAGAATCACTTAGGTTTCCTAAAGCTACGAACTAGCTATGAACATCATGCGAATAGCCACTCAGATCGGCAAGAGCAGAAACGTTCCTACGAATCATAAATACTGGTGCTGATGCTCTATATATCTATTATTAGTTATGCGTCAATTAGAGATAAAGTTAGATTATCATTTTTTTGTGGCGTTTCTAAGATGATGTGCTTCGTTTTCAAGGGCGTTTGATAGTTTTCTTGTGGTCTCGACTATCTGAATCAGAACATTACTACGATATCGTACGATTTTTAAGTTTAGTTGATAGCTTTTTCGAGCTCCATAAGTTGTCTCTCTTTCTATCTTATGACTATCATTCTTTCGTCAATTTGTCTGCCTAGCTGCGCCATGTTCATCTCAACATTGTTCAGATCTCCCCTGTCGATGCCCAGCTCGCTATTAAGCTCGTCACGCTCGACCTTGAGTCTTTAAATATCTGCTTTAAGAGTGTTTTACTGCCTCTAAGTTTCTGAAATACCGGCTGGGACGATCCGAAATCGTTGCTATGCATTTGAAATATTATAACTTAGACGATTATTAAGCAAGACTATACAAAACATCATTTGATCTTTCTCTTCATGTTTTTTTTGTTCATCTTGTCTTTTTTATCGCTTCTTTTCTTCTTTATCTTTTTGTTCTTTTAAACTTGCATCCTCTAGGGTTTTTCGTCAGCAATGCCCATACCATCAAAGAGCTACTAGGCCTCTTACTACTACTGTCTCAGCTATTTGGTCTTCTATCTCTCAACTTTTTTAGCCTATTACTTGCGCTATACACTTTTGAGGTGTTAGATGTATCGCTTTTTGATTGATTTGTTGTTTTTTCGGGACATCAACTATCTAATATTACAAAATAAAAGTCATCAGTTTATTACTACAAAAATCTATTGAAATAAGCTTAATTATCTTTATTTGATATAAAAGAGGCAAATAATATAAAGATAAAAAGAAAAAAAAGATGTGGGAGACATTTAAAAATTATCAAAAAATATTTCTGAGTAGTATAGCCGCTCTATCAACTCTTATCGTAGTATACAAACTCATAACTTCGTAAAAAGATAATAGTTATTAAAATGAATTTGCCTAAAATTTTTAAGAATAAGCTAACAAAAGAGGCAAAAAACTAAATAAACAATAGGATTTATAAGCCAAATCAGAAAATTAAAGTAAAGAAATATTCGAAGCAATTGTAAAGGGACTTTCTTTTAAAGCTAACAAAAAAGATATCTACAAAATTTTCAAGCACTGTGGCAACATAACTGAGGTAAAAATGATCGAAAAGTAAGGAAAATTCAAAGGATTTGCTTTTGTCAAATTTTCAAACAAAAATTCATTAGATAGAGCTCTTGAGCTGACAGAAACCAAACATATGGATAGAACCATAGTCGTAGAAAAAGCTTTGCCTAAGATCGCAAATAAAGATAGTTTCGAGTAGAATAAACAAAATAATAATCTTTTTGAGAGAAAAATCTAACAAAATAGATAAGTTTAAGGGCAAGATGAAGCTAGCATTTAAACAAACACTTTGTTTATCGGTGGATTATCTTATAAATCTACCAAAGAATCAATTTAATAATATTTCAGTCAGATCGATGAATGCAGCGCTAGAGTAGTGAGTGACAAGTAAACCGGTATTGTAAGTATCTCATTATATAGTCTCGAGGATTTGGCTACGTATAATTTGCAGATGTCGAAACTGCTAAAAAGGCATACCTGAGCCTAAATGGAACTAACCTAGATGGAAGAAATATAAGATTACAAAGCGCAATCAAGCGAGATAAGCCTCAGTATGGCGATAGATAGAAAAGAAATCAACAAATGAATGGAAATAAGCATTAATATGTTTTATCTTAAAATTTTGAACATATTAGCAAATAAGATGAAGTAAATTTTAAGGAAAATATGACAAGCTCATAAATATCGAAGTTTATGCTGTGATAGTATAAAAATCTTTAGAAATATTGAGATTATATTCGTATTTTTGTAAAAATTAGCTAGAATTCTAACAAGCTTAAAAATTAATGATCAAATTGAACAAAATATATTTACTATCACTTCAAAATGGGAGCGCACTTTTTTCAAAAGAATCAGATGCATCTTAGTTGTGGAGAGCGAATTCTTATGGATAGTTTATTATAATTATTGATATTAAATAGCTAATCAAATAATAAGTTTTTAAGATGATTTTCATGGTAATCATAGCAGCAGATGCACAGCACACATGGTCGCAAAGCCCAATAGCGAGAAGAGGATGTTGTTCGGACTAGACTATTCAGATTTGATCTCACTTTCCGAAGAAGAACTGTTTTCTGGTCGATTAGGAGCCTCCTACAAGCGATTTCGCCTCATATTATATTCCTATGGCCCAACGAATTCTAAGAATTCAACAACTACCTATTCCGAACTTGAACTCGCTCTTCTTTACAAAGAGTCTGATTTTGATGAGTCTGCATGGGCGAAAGGGTCGTGTTCTAGGCCAGGTGGCACCGCCAAAGGGGAATTTTCTGAAGAATTCCTTTGATTGCTCGAGTTTTCAACGTTTGGCTCGATGTCTTCTTCAACGTTTGGCTCGATGTCTTCTTCAACGTTTGGCTCAATGTCGTCTTCAATGTTTGGCTCAATGTGTTGAAGTAAATTAATCACGTTATCATGAACACTTTGATACTAGATATCAACCATGATTATTCTCGCTCGCCTAAGAGATTATGTCAGATTCGCCAACCTATCAGCAATTTCCCTCGCTAAAGCTTCATTCTAGCCTACTTGCCCTCTCATTCGGGCAACGAGTTGCAGGAAAAATTATTAATCTTGATCAATCTCGTCGGCTTATATAGTATCTTGGGTATCGTTCATGTTTACTTCTATATAAACATTGACAACTAATTCATACTAATAATAAAACTTTAAAAAATTGAAATATCTTCAACAAATCTACATAAATTACATAGTAAATGAGCGAATTATGATTCACTAATCTAATTATCATTATGATTCACTAATCTAATGATCAAATTAAACAATATATATTTACTATCACTTCAACTGATATCTTCATATGAAATTTTAACCTTAGGAGCTGTAGTTTGAACAGAGCTGCCCATCATCAGCTGTTTTTCTTCAGCTTAAAATATAATTTCGTATATTTTGCGTTTGACTTCCTATTTTGATAAAAATTCCTCCATGATCTGCTTCTTTTCGTAGTCACTGAACTCTTCACCTTTCAGACTGGGCATTCCTCTTTTGGTTTTTCTCTTCTCTCGAATCGCCTCGACAGTCTACTCAAACATTTATTCTAGAACCGTTTTCTAAAGCTGCGAGGCCGATAATTTCGTTAAAGCCTAGTTTTTTACCATACTTTTCTTGAATTTTGGTGCTATTGCTTCTTCGACTATATTTTTTTTAGTATTTGTCCTCATAGAAACAGAATTAGCCAGTTTTCTAGGCTGAGACATAGGCTATTCTTTGGATTTTCGTTATGAAAAAAGAGGTAGTGCGATAGAAGATACCTACACTTTCTTTTCAGATTGAACTAAATCTTTCTATGCCTCGCTAAGTGCCTGATATTTCTTCTTGTGCGCATTATTGATTTGTGAGTCCATAAAAATGAGCTCTCTCTAAAGCTCCTTACCTTCAGCAAGTAAGTCAGCCAGCTTCTTTTTATAGTCCTCGCATTTTGAGCTGAAAAACATGTTAGTTTGAATCAACTGGTGCCTCTAATTTTCCAACTACTTCTTTCTCTACAACATTCGAGCCTTGATTTGTTCCTCGTTAGTATTACTTTTAAGCTAATTTAACTCTTTTTGTGCCTATATCAACTACTTTTTATATTGCTCGATCAGTTCCTGCTATTTTTTACTAAAATGACTATGCAATTTTTGGTTGAGCTCCTCTATGGTCTCGTCAAGATTGGCCTTCGTTTGCTGTATTTTTTATATTGTGTCTTTGCCACCGATCGAATGCTGGGATTATTGTTTCTCTTATTGGGAAAGTTGTCTGATCATTCAATAAAATTATATATGTTTTGCTATGATAATTATTTGAATGCAAATTTATCTAATGTTTTTTATTCATTTAAGTTAAATCTATCATCAATGTGAGTTGGGTAAACAACTAGCTTATACTTCTCGACCAAATCCAGCCAGTATATTTAGGTTTGTAAAACTTCCCGATTGCTGTACTTCATCAGGACCACAGTGAATACTGAGTTTGAGATTGTCTTCGTCGCCGTCAAGTAGAGATTTTACATAACTTGTCCATTTTATCTAATTAGATTCTTGCTCTTTGACTATTGGGGCAGGTTATGCAGATTCGTTACTTTTTGAAGCTCGATTCATCAAGTGGCCGAAATCATACTTCACTGTATTTTTACTTTTCTTGCTCAACTCGTTAAAAGTAAGCTTATCCTCAGATGAAAGTTTAAGTTTTTTCTCAGACCCGTTAATTTTCTAATTCTTGAAGCTTCCCACTCCATTGTCCATGCAATGACTAGTAGTTGCTTTGATCGAATTCACATTAGTCTTCGATAACGATTTGCTGTCAACTAACTCGTTTATTGAAGTCTACGAGCATTTAGTTTTAGTTGATCCTCCTTTGACGTAGAGTTTGAGCTATCTTGATGGAGGATTGTATGAAAATTAAAGGACGTTGCTATTGAGCTTAATATTTGCTTTCTTAGTGTTAGGCTATTTTTCTTGTTTTTAGACACCTCTGAAATCGAACTAGTTGATTTTATCTGCCACGAAAAGTTGCGATCTTGGATTAGCTTTGATCGACCCAACCAACGAATTAACTCTGCTACGCTTAGGTTCTTTATTATAGCTGAAGCTGATT
>Ga0169931_10005004_pt1 | contig 20385 bp, 16 predicted proteins | sample Kivu_15m_20L_FD_129675 | JGI IMG/M metagenome (GOLD analysis project Ga0169931, IMG submission 129675) | Freshwater microbial communities from Lake Kivu, Western Province, Rwanda to study Microbial Dark Matter (Phase II) - Kivu_15m_20L... | ecosystem: Environmental > Aquatic > Freshwater > Lake... | reverse complement strand
CTGCAAGTCTGGTTCCTCAACGAGTTCAAGGACGCGCAGTCCGGCGCGGAACGCTGGCTGTGGCTGCATGAACTCACGGTCGAAGGTCCGCTCGCCGCCGGCCTCGGCCTGCGCGCGGAGGAAGTGCCGGCCTTGCTCGAACAGGCCGGTCGCCGTCTGTTTCGCCGCCCACTTGCTGCCGATGAGAAGGACAAGCTCGCGCGGCTGACCCGCGCCGCCAGCGCGGCGGGCGAGGATGCGTTTGGCACGCTGCGGCTCGGGCTGGAGTCCCTCCTTGTCTCGCCCAAGTTCCTTTTCCATAACCCGCCGCAGCCCGCCGGGCCGGAGCGCAATGGCTCGGTGCCGATTGATGAGTTCACGCTCGCGTCGCGGCTGGCTTATTTCCTCTGGTCGAGCGCGCCGGATGACGAGCTGCTTGCACTGGCCGGGCGCGGGCGTTTGCGCGCGCAGTTGCCCGCGCAGGTGAAGCGCCTGCTCGCCGACCCGCGCGCCCGCGCGCTCACGGCGAACTTCGCGGGGCAGTGGCTTCAGCTCCGCGACCTCGGGCACGTCGCACCGGACGCGCAACGGTTCCCCGGCTTCACGCCGGAGCTGGCGGCGGACTTGCGGCGTGAGACGGAGCTGCTCTTCGAGCACATCCTGCGCGCGAACCGCCCGGCCACCGAGTTCCTCACGGCGGACTACACCTTCGCCAACGCGCGCGTCGCGGCGCACTACGGGCTGGCCGCGCCGGTGGGCGACGGCTTCGCGCGTGTGTCGCTCGCGGGCACGCCGCGCGGCGGCCTGCTCACGCACGCGGGCATTCTCACGCTCACGTCGCATCCCACGCGCACGTCGCCGGTGAAGCGCGGCAAATGGCTGCTGGAACAAATCCTCGGCACGCCGCCGCCGCCCGCGCCGAACAACGTGCCGCCGCTCAAGGAAACGGAGAAGGAGGACGAGCGCGAACCGCTTCGCAAGCGACTCGAAGCCCACCGCGCCAACGCCGCGTGCGCCGCCTGCCATGCGTTTCTCGACCCGATGGGCTTTGCGTTCGAGCACTACGACGCCGTGGGCCGCTGGCGCGAGCGCGATGGTGCGCACGCCGTTGATGCCGCCGGGCAACTCGTGAGCGGCCAGCGCTTCCGCGACGCCGCCGAGCTGCGGAAGGTGCTCGCCCGCGACTTCGCGCCGACGTTTCTGAACAACCTTGCCGAGCAGTTGCTGACCTACGCGCTCGGGCGCGGCGTGACGTATCAGGACAAGACCGCCGTCCGCGAAATCGTCCGGCGCGCGGCGGCGGACGGCAACGGCTTCCAGACGATGGTGCTCGCGGCGTGCGAGAGCGTGCCCTTCCAGCGAATGCGGCCTCCCTCCGCGCAATCCAACTCCCCGAAGCCATGAACAACCCAACTCGCCGAGCCTTCCTCCGTGCCAGCGGTGCCTGTCTCGCGCTGCCGCTGCTGGAATCGTTCGGCCACCGCGCGTTCGCCGCGCCCGCGCCCGTCGCGGTGCCGAAGCGGCTGGCGTTTCTCTACGTGCCGAACGGCGTGAACCAGGATCACTGGCAGGTGCGGGGCGAGGGCCGGGATTACACGCTGTCGCCCACGCTCGCGCCGCTCGCGCCGCATCGCGCGGACTTCACGGTCATTTCAGGCTTGAACCACGAAAACGCCACGCCCGGTCCCGACGGCCCAGGCGACCACTCGCGCTCGACGGCGGTGTATCTCACCGGCACGCGTCCGAAGAAGACCGGCGGCTCGGACATTTACAACGGCGTTTCGCTCGACCAAATCGCCGCGCGGCACATCGGCGCGAAGACGCGGCTGCCCTCGCTGGAGCTGACGACCGACGGCCCGCGCAGTTCGGGCCGGTGCGATTCCGGCTACAGTTGCGCCTACCAATACAACTTGTCCTGGGCCACGCCGACAAAGCCCATTCCCGCCGAGCAGAACCCGCGCGCGGTCTTCGAGCGGCTGTTCGGCGCGCCGGGCGAAGGTTCCGCCGCGCGCCGCCAGCTTCGCCGCAGCGTGCTGGACTCCGTGCTGGAGGACGCTCGCTCGCTCGACCGCAACCTCACCGACGCCGACCGCGAGAAGCTCGACCAATACCTCACGTCCGTCCGCGAGGTGGAGCGGCGCATCGAGCAGGCCGAGCGCAGCGCACCGAAGCTGCCGGGCTTCCAGCCGCCCGCCGGCATCCCGGACACCTACCGTGACCACATCCGCGCGATGCTGGACCTGATGGTGCTGGCGTTCCAGGGCGACGCGACGCGCGTCTGCACCTTCATGCTCGCGCACGACGGCAGCAACCGCGCCTTCCCGGAAATCGGCGTGCCCGAGGCGCACCACCAGCTTTCGCACCACCAGGGCAACGAGGCGAAGCTCGCCAAGCTCGCGCAGATTGACCGCTTCTACGCCGAGCAGCTCGCGTGGTGCCTCGCGCGGCTGAAGGAAGTCCGCGACGGCGACCGCCCGCTGCTCGACCAGACGATGCTGGTCTATGGCAGTTGCCTCAGCGACGGCTACAAGCACCTGCACAATCAATTGCCCGTCATCCTCGCGGGGCGCGGCGGGGGCACGTTGAAGCCCGGCCGCCATCTCCTCGCGCCCGACCCGACGCCGATGTGCAACCTTTACTCGGCCTTGCTCCACGGCCTCGACGTGCGGCAACCTCAGTTCGGCGACAGCACCGGGCCGCTGGAAGGTGTATGAGCCGCACACGCATGAACTCACTGATTCGCAGCCGACGCGCTGCCTTGAAGCTGGCCCTTGCGCTGGGCGTTTGCGCCGCGCTGATTTCGCCCAACGCACACGCCGATGACGCGGCCACCGCCGCCGCCTTGCGTGCGCTGGGCGGGCAGGTGACGGAGGCCAATGGCGTCGTGACGAAGGTTTCCTTCCGCGATTGCTCGAAGCTGGGCGCGGCGGAATTCAAAGCCATCGGGCAGCTCAAGTCGCTCAAGTCGCTCACGCTCTACGGCAGTTGCAAGGGACTGACCGACGAGACGCTCGCGCACTTCGCCGGGCTGACGGCGCTGGAGGACTTGGGCACGGACGGGATTCAGGTGACGGACGCGGGGCTGAAGCATCTCGCCGCGCTGCCGAATCTGCGCTCCGCGTCGTTCTTCCACATCGCATTTCCCGACAAGGGTTTTACCGGCGCGGGCTTCGCGGCGTTCAAGTCCCTGCCCAAGCTGGAGCGGCTCACGGTCGCGGGCACACCGTTCAACGACAAGGGCATGGCGGCCGTGGCCGAGCTGACGCAGCTCAAGGAGTTCCGCACCTGGCACACGTTTCAGACGCAGGCAGGCAACGAGCATCTGCTCAAGCTCACCGGCCTGCGCTCGCTCATGCTCGGTCAGCGCCTGCGCCAATACGGCGGCAAGCCCAACGGCCTGAGCATTGACGACGCCACGCTCGCCACGCTGGCGAAGCTGAATTCCTTGGAGTCGCTCGGCCTCGACGAGGTCCGCCTCACGCACGCCGGCCTCGTGCAACTCAAGGCGCTGCCGAACTTGAAGAAGTTGACGCTTCAGCGCGCGGACATTCCCGAAGCCGACATCGCGAAGCTCCGCGCGGACCTGCCCAAAGTGACCATCGAGTGGAAACCGCTCACCGAGGACGAGCGCAAGAAGCTGGAAGGGATGCTGAAGCCCTGAGTGCCGGTCAGTTTGGCAACTGGTTCAGTGTGTGCCAGAGCGTGTCGTGCTGGAGCGGTTGGCCGCTTACGCCCCGCAGGCCGGCGGCGCGCAGCGTGAGCACGGTGCCGGGGCGGAGGCCGGCAACTTGCAGACGCACGGTGCGGCCGTCGGGTGAAAGCTGGGCCGAGGTGATTTTCAGCGGGGTGGCGGGCGGCTCCGGCGCGGGCGCGGCCTCGGGCGTGTAGGTGTGCGCGGTGAGTTCGTAGCTGGCGGGCTTCGCGGCGGCGGCGGGCGAGGCGGGCTGGGTGAGCGTGAGTTCGAGGGCGTCGGCGAGGGCTTTTACGGTGGCTATCTCGAAGGGAGTGGGACCAAGGAGTCCCATGCGACCTACCTGTCCTATCCCGCTCTCCGCCGAACCCGCGAAGTAGAGCTGCCCGCCCGTGCTCACCGCCAGACGGGTTGCGCGCAAGCCCAGCGGCTTCACCAGCGGCCACGCCGTGCCCTGCCACTCGCCGTTGACCTGCTCCAGGCTCGCGCGCAGCAAACCGCCTTCGCCGTCGGCCACGATGATTTGTCCGGCGAACGCGCCCCAGCTCTCCGGCGCGACCGCCAGGCCGGCCACGCGCTTTGCCAGCCGCGACGGAAACCACACAGCAGGCGGCGCGGAGTCCTTCGGCTCCTTGAACTGCTCTTGCGGCGCGGGCTGCGTGGACGGATGGCCTTGGAACTTGGACTCCTGCACGCGGATGAGTTTCGCCGCCGGCACCCACGGGCCGGGATTGTCCGTGACGAAAATCTCGCCGCCGATGGACAGCGCGCCGCCGGCCGAGTGGAAGCCGCTGGCCCAGCCTTCAAAGTCCTTGCCCACCCGGCTGAAGCGCGCGTCCCAGCCCCGGAACGGGACTTCCCAGCGCGCACCACGCCCATCGAGGAAGACGTGCAGCCGGCCTTCCTTGTCCGCGACCGGGCCGACCGCGAACTGCCGCGCGTTGCCGTTGAAGCCCCAGGCCTGACTTACGCACTCGAAGTAATCCGCCTCGCCGTCGCCATCAGTGTCGCGCAGCCGCGTCAGCTCGCACTTTTGCGCGATGAAGATTTCGCCGCTCAACACGCGCAGGCCCGCCGGTTCCATCAGCCCGCGCGCGAAGCGGCGGAGGAAGTTCGTGCCTGGCGAACCCGCCGGTTCGCTGCGGATGAAGACTTCACCGCGCGCGGTGCAGAAGACGAGGTCGCCATTCGGCAGGAAGTCCAGGCCGGTGATGGGGGAAGTTTCGAGTTTGGAGCCGGGGGGTTGGAGTTGCTCGATGCGGAACCCGTCGTTGGTTGCGACCGTCGGCGGTGTGCTGTTCGTTTCGGCGGACAGGAGTGTCCGCGCCACGGGCGGCTCGGTGACGCGCATCAGCTCCGGCGGCGCGACTTTCGCGGGAACTAGTTTCGGCAGCAGCCGCTCCGCTTCGGCCTTGTCCGCGCAGACGGCGGAGAGGATTTCAAACGAGATTTCTCCGCGATGCGCCGGTATGTGGACGACGGCGTGCGTCTCGTCGCCGGTGATGTGGCGCGGCACGACTTCGGTCTCGCCGTCCTTCTCGCGCAGCAGCTCGATGACGTAATCGGCCTGGCCGGTCGCGGGTTTCCAGCCGAGCAACGGGCGGCCCCGGAACGCGGTGAGCAGCACGTCCTTCTCGCGCAGGATGCCCATCGCGGCGGCGTTCTGGCCGAGGGTCGTCATGCGCCCGGCCTCCATGTGCGCGGTGAATTCCAGGTCGAGATAGCTCGCGGACAGCTCGAAGCGCCGCACCACCACGGGCGTGCCGTCCACGAACTGCACCGACGGCGATTCGTGGACGCGCACGGTTTCCTCGGCGTCCAGCGGCAGCTCATACATCAGCGTCGCGACGCCGCCGCGCGTGCTGTGGCCGAGGAAGCGCGGCTTCGACGGGAAGTCGGTGAGAATGTTCTTCGCAGGTTTGCCCCCGGCCCACGGAAAGAGCGGCGGGTTGGTGAAGAGGAAATCGCCGGTGAAGTCCGCAAGGAAGCGGCCCGCCGCGCCGTCGTAGGGTGTGCCGTGCAGGTTCAGCGACGGCCCACGCCAAGCCGTGTGCGTGCGCAGCGTCTCGGTGTCGAAGGCGAGGTGGACATTCGTGGCGAGCGGGATGACCACGCTGCGCGCGGCCACGGACATGGGCGCGCGGCGGAACGGCTGGTCAGCGGGGTCGCGGTAGGTCTGGGCGGAGAGCGGGAGGGCGAAGAAGAGGAGGAGCGCCCAAAGATTTGGGAAAGACAAAGATGGGGAAAGGGGCGGAACGAAGTCGCGGCAGCGTCTTGGAGTGCGGCAGTCCTCTGCCGCTGTCGGGCGCGTGGGAAAAGCGCCAGAGGACTGGCGCAGTCCAAGACCTGGCGGACGCAGGACCGTGCCGCCGACTTGCAGTCGCCGTCTTTTGGGTTCAGCAGTTCGGGACAGCTTCGAGCTATCTACGCGTAACGCGGCGACTGGAAGTCGCCGGCACGGGGTTTTGCGCTCTTGCTGCTTCCTTCTCCCTTCGCGCAGCGAGGGGAGAAGGTGGCCGGAGGCCGGATGAGGGGTGGGGCCGCCAACGCCGCAGCAGCCACCCCTCACCCCGGCCCTCTCCCCTTGCTGCGCAAAGGGAGAGGGAGGAAATTCTTCCGGACGCTCCCCAGCGTCAGGCCACGCCCATTCCGCGTTCCGCAATCCGCGCTCCGCGTTCACTTCACTTCCCACTTCTCGCCGAAGAAGTCGGCGGCGACGACGCCTTTGCCGTGGATGCGGTCGGCGAGCGGGACGCTCAGGTCGAGGATGGCCCAGTCGGGGAGCTTGGGCGTCTGCTGCGAGTTGGTGGTGGCGGCGAACTGCGGGAAGGTGAAGCCGCTGTTGATGACCACGTAGCGCGACGGGTTCAGCGGGTTCGGGAAGATGAACGCGGGGACGTGCTTCGTGGCGTCGTAGGTCTTGCCGCCGACTTTGATTTCCTTGCCGCTCCATTTGATCGGCAGCTTGTCGGCGATGCGGGCGAGGAGCTTGTTGCTCGACGGGTCGCCCCAGAGGACGAGGTTGCTGTTCTTGAGGTCGGCGTCGGTGATGGCGGAGTCGTCCTTCACGCGCGGCTCGCCGCGGAAGTAGCGCCGCCAGTGGAACGCGGCCTCGGCCAGCTCGGTCTTTGCCCACTGCCCGACGGCGGCGTTCAACGGCTGGCCGGTGGGCCGCACCATCACGAACGAGTCCATGAAGGCGTCGTCGATGGGGCCTTGGAGGCCGGGGCGCTTGCCTTGAATTTCGGTCCGCTGCCCCTTTAGGCGTTCAACCAGATTCTCAATCGACTTCGGTTTCTGCCATCTGCCATCAACTTTGACATAGTGAGCACTGGAATTGTTCCGCCTGAATTCGCGACGCATTTCTTGCGGCGAAGAAGTCTTCCCGTCCTGGAAGAGCGTGCCTGGAAGCACGGGGTCGCGGAAGAGGGCGTCTATGCTCTGTCCATCTAGCTCGACCTTGTGCGTGGTCAGAGGTGCGCGTGGGTCGAAGACTCCACCAGAAACGGGGATCAATAAATTCATGGCAGCGACATTCTTGGTCTTGAGCTTGAAGCCGGTTGCAGGGTCAAACTCCGCTTCGATGCGTGCCTCTTCCCAATGCTTCTCCAACGCATCTATCCGCACCCAATGGGCATGGTTCCACTTCAGCGAGTGCGTCACGAGCGTGACCTTCTTCGGCTGGTGGTTGATGCCCTTGTTCGTCGCGTCGTCCACGAGCTTCGCCACGGTCTTCTTCGCGTTCGCCTCGTAGGAATGGCCGGTCTTGGGGCCGATGATGTGGGTCATCTTCACGCCGTCCTTGAGGAGCGCGGCTTCCATGAGGTCGGCGGCGGCTTTCTGCGCGTCGTCCTCGCCGCTGTAGGCCACGAGCGTCGTGTTGACGAGGTTGATGGGGCACGCGAGCGGGTCGTAGAGGTTCCAGAGCTTCTGCTCCCACCACGGGATGGTGTCCAGCTTGTCGCCCAGCTTCTGGTAGTTCTTCACGTCCACGAAGCCCGCGCCGGGGTTCACGGAAGCGAACTTGTCCGGGTGATGCGCGCCGAGGTGCCACGCGCCCGCGCCGCCCATCGAGAAGCCGCGCATGGCGAGCTTGTTGCGGTCAATCGGGTAGTGCCTCGCCGCGTGGTCGAGACCTTCCCACACGTCCGTCTCGCCCGCGAACTTGAAGGCGTTCATGAAGCGGCCGTAAGGCTCCAGCACGAAGGTGTCGTCCGCGAGGAACTGGCTGGTGCCGCGCTGCTGGCCCTCGATGAAGGCAATCTCGATGAGCGTGTCGCCGCGTCCGTGCAGCCAGAAGTCGAGGCGGCGGGGCTTGTCATCGCCGGTCAGGTAAGTCACCGGCACCTTCAGCCCGTAAGGCTGCACTGAGCCGTCAATCTTCGACACGTAGCCGCGCACGACGGGGATGTGCGTCAGCGTCGTCGGCGTCTTGGCCTTGGACTCCATTTCCTTCTTGAGCGCGAGCAGGCCGGCCTTGGTGTTCCACGGCGCGTTGCCCGCCTTCAGTGCGGCGGCGCGCTCGTGGCCCTGCTTGAGCAGCGCGCGGGCGGAGTTGAACTGGTTCGTGCTGGTGAAGATGTCGTCCTCCAGCGCGTAGCGGACGGCGTTGTGATAAACCTGCACGTCCGGCAGCAGCGCGAGCAGCGCGGGCTTGGCCTTCAGCGATTCGCGCAGGGCTTCAATCTCCTTGCCCAGCGCGGCGGCACCGGCGGTGAGTTCGGCTTTCACGGCGGCGGGCACGACCACGCCGGGCGGCGGGTTGAGCTTCTTGGGATTGGGCTGAAGGTTCGCGGGCGGCGCTTTCTTCGCCGGGGCCTTCTGCTGCGCGGATGCAGTCGCGGCGGCGAGGCCCAGAAAAATTCCAAGCGTGAGCGGGATGGACAACAGCTTCATGGGTGGTGTATCGCAGAGCGCACGGCGATTGGCGAGCGCGCAGTAAGCGACTGCGTCCGCCCGCCGGCCATCATCATGCCCGTCCCAGCCAACGCCGCCGCGCCCGCCGCGCCCAAGTCCCCGTCCGGTCCGCTCGTCCTCGTGGTGGACGACAACCCGGTCATCCGCCAAATCCAATGCCGCGCGCTGGAAGGAGCGGGGTTCGCCGTGGTCGAAGCCTCGGGCGGAGCGCGCGCCCTGCAACTCCTCAGCCGCGACCAGCCCGCGCTGGTGCTGCTGGATCTGATGATGGGCGACATGGACGGCTTCAAGTTCCTCGACCAACTGCGGAAGCGCTCGGACGGGGCCAACCTGCCGGTGATCGTCCTGAGCGCGAAACCGTTGAGCGACCTCGAACGCGAATACGTCGGCGCGCGGGCGCAGGGCTTCGTGCGCAAGACCAGCTCCGCGACGGACGAGGTCGTGGCGCTGGTGAGGCAACTGCTCGCGCCGCCCGCCGCGTAGCCGTGCAGCTCGACTTGTTCAGCCGGCTGGTGAACCGCGTGCGTCCGAACGCGCCGGCGTCGTCGCTGCGCGTGGGCGAGACGGAGCTGCCCGTCGAGTTCGTGCGCAATCCGAAGGCGCGGCGCTACATCCTGCGGCTCACGCCCGAGCGCGTGGCGCGCGTGACGGTGCCGCGCGCCGGCAACCGCGCGGAGGCGTTCGCCTTCGCGCAGCGGCAGACGGCGTGGCTGGAGCGGCAGCTCGCGAAGCCACCGCGTTCCCGCCACGCGACCGAGTGGCAGCACGGGACGGAAATCCTGTTTCGTGGCGAGCGGGTGGCGTTGCAGTTGGAAACGCACGCGGGCGGTTGCGTCGTGACGTTTGCGGATCAAGAAATCGCCTTGAAGCAGACGGCCACGAACTTGCGCCCGGCGGTGGAGCGGCACCTGTGGCGGCTCGCGGCGAAGGAGTTGCCGCCGCGCCTGCTCGAACTCGCCGCGTCGCTCCAAGTCACCGTCCAGCGCGTGACGGTGCGCAGCCAGCGGTCGCGCTGGGGCAGTTGCTCGCGGGCGGGCACCATCTCGCTGAACTGGCGGCTGGTGCAGACGCCGGATTTCGTGCGCGACTACATCTGCGTCCACGAGCTGATGCATCGCCGCGAGATGAACCACTCCGCGCGCTACTGGCGGCACGTGGCCGAGGCGTTCCCGCGCTGGGAGGAAGCCGAGCGATGGCTGAAGGCGAATGGTGGTTTGTTGCGGTGAGGCAAGTGGCGGCAGGCGTCCACGCCTGCTGTAGAGCCGGGCGTCCCGCCCGGCGGGGAGCGACGATGGATAGTCGAGCGTCGTTTTTTCTTCGCGGCCAAGTCCGGGCCGCAAGATGCCGCCCTCTACGGCAGGCGAGGACGCCTGCCGCCACGCGACCATCGGCGCACTTGCCGTCAGAACAGCCGGCGGCTTACGCTCGCCGCACTCAAACACATGAAGCCACTTTCCATTCTCGCCGCCGCGTTCCTCGCCTGCGCCACGGCCGCCTCCGCCGCCGACCACAAATCCCTGCTCGACGGCGTCAAGCGCATCGTCTTCCTCGGCGACAGCATCACTTACGCGGGCGGCTACGTGGACATTCTCGAAGCGGCCTTCCGCGTGGAGAACCCTGACCGCGCGGTCGAGTTCATCAACCTTGGCCTGCCCAGCGAGACGGTCAGCGGCCTGAGTGAGCCGGGCCACGCGGGCGGCGCGTTTCCGCGTCCCACCGTCCACGAGCGGCTCGACCGCGTGCTCGCCAAGGCCAAGCCCGACCTCATCGTCGCCTGTTACGGCATGAACTGCGGGATGTATTACCCGCTCAGTGACGAACGCTTCGCCAAGTATCGCGAGGGGATGGAACTGCTGCGCAAGAAGGCGGCGGCCATCGGCGCGAAGGTCGTTCACATCACCCCGCCGGTCTTCGACCCGATGCCCATCAAGGCCCGCCTGCTGCCCGCCGGCCTGCCGGAATACAAGCAGCCGTTCGAGGGCTACAACACCGTGCTCGACCGCTACTCCGAGTGGCTCGTGGGCCAGCGCGCGCCGGGCTGGGTGGTGGTTGACGCGCACTTCCCGATGGCGAAGTTCATCGCCGCCGAGCGCGAGCGCGACCCGGCCTTCAAGCTCGCGGGCGACGGCGTCCACATCAACGCCACCGGCCACTGGCTCATCGCCCGCGAAGTGCTGCGCGCGTTCAAGGCCCCCGAGGACAAGCTCGCCGAGGCGAAGGACGGCGCGGGCTTCCTCGCGTCGGTTCACCCACGCGGCGCGGATTTGCTGAAACTCATCGCGCAACGGCAGGCCGTGATGAAGGACGCCTGGCTCAACGAGTGCGGCCACCTGCGCCCCGGCATGAAGAAGGGCGTGCCCGTCGCCGAGGCAAAGGAGAAGTGGACTGAACTGGAGGCGAAGATCGCCGAGATCGCGAGGGCGAAATGAGATTCCACCTTCTCCTCGTTGCCGCACTGATTGTGCTTCGCGCCGCCAGCGCAGCCGCGCCGGCCATCTCACTCGCCGGGGACTTCGGTGAGCCGCGCGTCATCATTCCCGCGTCCGCCGATGCCGGGCTGGCGCATCATTCGTGGCCGAAGATTGCCCGCGCGAAGGACGGCACGCTGGTCGTGGCCTTCATCGCCGGGCGGTTTCACGGGAACCACGGCGAAGGCAGCCCGGCCGTCGCCATCTCCACGAACGGCGGCGCGAACTTCAACCCGCCCACCGTCCTGAAGCGCTACACGGCCAAAAGCGAACACACCTCCGCCGGCAATGTGGCGCTGGGCGTGGCTGACGACGGCTCCGTCGCGCTGCTCTCGATGGCGTATCGCGCGAACGCCGCGAACACCGTGGACGGCTGGCGCTCCGCCGACCACGGCCGCACCTGGCAGGCCGCGGACACCTCGACCTTGGACAAGAACCAGACCGGCTCGGTGTTCGGCGGCGTGCCGGCGGTGCCGGGCAAGGGGCTGGCGGTCTTCGGGCATTTTCGCGCCGGTTCCGTGTCGCAGACGCAGGGGTTGTGGTTCGCGTGGTCGGCGGACAGTGGCAAGTCGTGGGGCAGGCCGCAGCCGTTCACGGAAAAAGGCCTCGTCGAACCGGCCTTCGTCTTCAGCGCAGGCCGCTTCATCGGCCTGGTCCGCACCAAGGAGAACAGCGACCACTACGTCCAGTTCACCAGCGACGACTTCGGCCGAAGCTGGCAGACCGTCGAGCGCGGGCTGGCCACGGATCACGCCGGACAGGTGGCGCTGCCTTCACCCTGCCTGGTCACCGACCCGGCGCGCGCGAGCCGGCTTTACGCGCTGGTCTCCGAGCGGCACGGCGAAAAGACGCCGGGCGGATTGCTCGGGCGGGTGGTGCTGTGGACTGCGGAGGCGAAAGCGCTGCAATGGAAACGGCTGGGCGAAGTCGTCCGGTTCCCGCGCGCGCTCGGCCAGCGCCGCGACATCACCTATGCGTGGATGGCCCCGCTCGGCGGGGAGGAATGGTTCGCCGTGTTTTACTGCGGCCAGGTTCACGGCCCGTCGGACATTTACGGGCTGAAGCTGCGGCTGTCGGCGTCGCCTTGAACTGCTACGCCTCCGGGGGTTCTTCCTGCTGCTTCGCCTCCAGCGCCGCGCGCCGTTCCTTGCCGAACTTCGACGCGCCGATGAGCCAGAAGGGCGTGATGATGAGCAGCACGCCCACACCCACGCCGCCCCCGAGCTTCTCCGCGCGGGCCTTCTTCTCCCGGTCGGAAATCTTCGCGCGATGAATCACGGTCACGACGGCGACGCCGGCGATGATGGCCACGACCAGGGTGATGGCGGTGACGATGAGGGGAAGTTTGAAGTGGCGCATGGGAATTCCATAGCCGCCCCCCGCGGGCCGCTCAATCCCAAATCTCACCCGCACGCGCACGGGCCGCTGGCCGGCTGACGCGCCTCGCACTCGATGACCCGCCCGCGCCGGTCGAAGTCCAGCCGGCAGCACGCCTCGAACTCCGCGCGCAGCCGGGCGCGGGCGCGCTGCACGCGGGATTTCGCGCCGGAAAGCGTGAGGCCGAGCCGCCCGGCCAGTTCCTCCTGCTTCAGCCCGTGGAACTCGGTGAGTTCCAGCGCCTCGCGGTCCTCGGGCGGAAGCGCGGCTAGGAATTGACGCAACGCCGGCCGCAGGTCGGGCAGGTTCGGCTCGTGGTCGGCGGCGCGCAGGTCGGCGGGCAATTCCTCGGTCGGGCGCTGGCGGCGGAGATGGTCGGCCAGCGCGTTGCGCGTGATGCGCCAGACCCAGGCCTCGATGCGCTCGGCGTCGCGCAGGCTTGGGAGCTTCTCGTGCAGCTTCAGGAACACGTCCTGCAAGACATCCTCGGCGACCGTCGGATTGCCCACGCGCCCGATGATGAAGCTGCGCAACTGTCCGGCCAGCGAGTGCCAGAGGGTTTCGGTGACGTTGTTCATGGCTTCACCGCTTCAATGCTCGCCGAGAGCACGTAGTCGCCGGGGTTCTTGCCGGGGAGCCATTCGTGGATGAACTCGCGGCTCGTGTCCACGGGGCGGATGCGGATGTCCGTGAAGCCCGCGTCGCGCAGCATCGCCTCCAGTTCCCCGACCGATGCCGCGCCGGCCACGCAGCCGCAGTGCGCCGCGAGGTCGGCGAAGATGTCGGCGGGCAAATCGGCGGTGCGGACGGTGTCGGCGATGGCGAGACGGCCACCGGGCTGGAGCACGCGGAACGCTTCACGGAAGGCCTGCGGCTTGTCGGGCGAGAGGTTGATGACGCAGTTGGAGAGGATGACGTCCACGGAGTTCGAGTCCACCGGGAGCGACTCGATCTCGCCGAGCCGGAATTCGAGGTGGCGGACGCCGGCCTTCGCGGCGTTGGCGCGGGCTTGCTGGATCATCTCAGCCGTCATGTCCACGCCGATGACGCGGCCCGTCGGCCCGACGGCGCGCGCGGCGAGGAAGCAGTCGAAGCCCGCGCCGCTGCCAAGATCGAGGACGGTCTCGCCGGGACGGAGCGAGGCGAGGGCGTGGGGGTTGCCGCAGCCAAGGCCGAGGTTCGCGCCCTCGGGTGCGGCGATGATTTCATCCGGGCGGTAGCCGAGCTTCTCCGCGCCGATGGCCGGCGGGCCGCCTCCGCCACAGCAGGTGGCGGTGGTGGTGTTCGGCTCACAGCCGGCGGCGCGCTGGGCGACGGCGGCGTAGGCCTTGCGGACTTCAGCGCGCACCGAGTGCGCGTCCTGGGGGACGGTGGTTGTTTTCATCGCCGTTGCTGACGGGCCAGCAGTGAAATGGACGCACGAAAAATGCGCGAGCAAGAATCGCCCGGAGCGCACCTCGGATTCTTGCCGGTTGTTTCAGCGCGATTCGGACCGGGGCAGAGAAGGAGTTGCCGCCGTTCCCCCTCACCCCGGCCCTCTCCCTCGGGGAGAGGGGGAAAGTCAGCCAGCGCTCGAAGTGCTGTGGCGTCCCTGTCGGCCGAAAGCGGAAGGCGTTCCTCCCTCTCCCCGGGGGAGAGGGCCGGGGTGAGGGGGAAGGGGCGCTACCAGTTGCCGGCCGCGCTTCAACCAGGCTTTCGGCAGCCTGCTAGAAATTGAGCTGCGCCCAATCGCCCGCCGCCGCCCTGAATAGTCGCCCCGGATGCGCGGTCTGCCTCTCCATCGCACGCCAACCCAGCCAACAACCATGAAACCACTCGCCCTGCTCCTCGCCCTCGCCGCCACCGTCGCCGTCGCCAGCGCGGACGACAAGAAAGTCGCCATCGGCAAGGCCGCGCCGGACTTCAAGATCAAGGACTCCGCCGGCAAGGAGATCAACCTCGCCGACCTCACCGCCAAAGGCCCCGTGCTCGTGCGGCTCACCTGCGGCTGCCTCGGCTGCGACAAGGAGCTGCCTTACTTCCAGGAGCTGCACACCGCCTACAAGGCGCAGGGCCTGACCAGCCTCGCCATCTTCCGCGAGCCGGACGCGAAGGTCGAAGCCTACGTGAAGGAGAAGAAGCTCAATATGCTCTACGCCGTGGATCCGAAGGGCGAGAGCTGGAAGGTTTTTGACACGAAGACCATGCCCAGCAACTTCCTCATCGCGAAGGGCGGGCAGATCGTGAAGATCTCCGCCGGCTGCGACACCAGCGGCATGATCGCCGAGCGTCTGAGCGAGGCCACGGCCAAGCTCACCGGCACGGACAAGGTGGAAGTGAAGTCGAAGGTGGACGCGGCGAAGCCCGTGGCCGCCAAGCCTGCTTCCACCACGCCGGTCGCGAAGTAATTCTCCGAGCCAATCAAGTTTGAAGGGCCGCCGTTGCTGGCGGCCTTTCGCTTTCCAGTAGCTCGACATTCCAATGTCGAGTCTTTGGACTCAGGGCAGGTCTGGTGCTCGACATTGGAGTGTCGAGCTACTCGCCGCTGGCAGACCGACGCGCTGCGGACTACTCTTGCCCCGTGAGCGCACCGGAAACGAACGAGCAGCCCGTGGATGTTGTCTGGGTCGCGGAGTTCCTCACCCATCTCGCCACGGATCGCGGCGCGTCGGACCACACGCATCGCAACTACTCCGACGCGCTGGCCGAGTTCCGCCGCTGGCATGAGGCGGAGCGGCAGTCGCAGCCGGCGTGGGCGACGCTGCAACGCGACGACTTCCGCGCCTTCCTCCGCCACCTGAGCCGGCGCGAACTCAGCCGCGCGACGATTCACCTCACCTTCAGCGCGCTGCGGACCTTCTACAAATTCCTCATCCGGCGCGGCCACGTCGGCGCGTCGCCGATCAAGAATCTCACGCTGCCCAAGCCCGAGCGCCGGCTGCCCAAATTCGTCACCGTCGCGCAGGCGAAGGCGCTGCTCGAAGCCCCGATGCGCGAGTTCGAGCGCGAATGCCAGGCCAGCGAACGCCCGGTCGCCAAGTCGGACTTCCTCCGCGACGCCGCGATTTTGGAAACCATTTACTCCTGCGGCTTGCGCATCAGCGAGGTCTGCGGCCTGCGCGTCGAGGACTTGAACCAGCCGGAGCGCCTCGTCACCGTGCGCGGCAAGGGCCGGAAGGAGCGGCAGGTGCCCATCGGCGAGCCGGCCCTGCGCGCGATCCTCGACTACTGGCGGGCGCTTCCGCATTCGCCCGTGACGGCCGCGCCGGTGTTCCTCGCCGCAGCCGACGGCGCGGAACCCATCCGCCCTTCCCAAGTCCAAATCCGCCTCAAGCGTTACCTCCTGGCCGCCGGCCTCGACCGGTCGCTCACGCCGCACAAGCTCCGCCACAGCTTCGCCACGCACCTGCTCGACCACGGCGCGGATCTGCGCAGCGTGCAGGAGCTGCTCGGCCACAAGAACCTCGTCACCACGCAGGTCTATACGCACGTCACCGTCGAGCGATTGAAACAAGCCTATCTCGACGCGCACCCGCGCGCCTGAACGCCATGAAACGCGCCGCCCGCTTCCTCCTGCTCGCCGCCCTGCTGGCCAGCCTCACCACCGCCTGCCAGACCGTGCCGACGATTGACTGGGACGCGCGCGTGGGCGGCTACACCTTCGACGACGCCGTGAAGGAGCTTGGCCCGCCGGACAAGAGCGCGACGCTCACCGACGGCACGCGCGTCGCCGAGTGGATGGTTGCGCGCGGCTGGAACACGCCGACGTTCCACACGTTCCCGGACGGGCGCATCATCCGCACCGACGGCCTGCGCGGGCCGGACCGCTGGCTGCGGCTCACGTTTCCGCCCGACGGCAAGCTCAAGGAATGGCGGCGCGTCTGGCGGTGACGCCGGCGTTGTCTTCGGGGCACAGCTCACTAATTTGCAGATTCTCGGGCCGAAATGGCGGGCTGGCAGAAACAAGGGGACAGAAAGAGGCTCTTGCAAAACCCTCCGACTCGCTGTCAAACGAATGGGGACAAGCGAATAAATCCTTTGAAAAGCATTCGTTTGACTCCATTCGTTTGACACGTCCTGGGGTTCTGCAATTGGCTCAGAAAGAACGGACTTTATCCGCCCCCTTCTTTCTGTCAGTCATTGGAGGATTGGGGAGTTTGAACCGGCCGACTCGGCGTTCAGCGGCGGCCGTGGGGGTGGGGGCGCGCCATGATGGCGGCCGTTCGCAAGCAAGTGAGCTGCGGCGATTTTCTTCGGCCGCGCGCAAATTTCCCTTCCGTCGCACGCGGACGTTTGTTTTACTCGGGCATCGCAATGAAGGACGAGACCGTTGACCTCGGCATCTGGGACAAGCTCACCCGGGCGGTGACGTTCCTGCTGGTCGTGGCCGTCGTGGTCGGCATCGGCTACCTCTGCGTGCCGCTCATGCAGCAGAACGAGCGCATGCGCCAGCGCAACCTCGACCTCGAGGCCCAGATCCAGCGCGAGGAGGACAGCGCCCGCCAGCTCAAGGCCAGCCTCGACGCGCAGCGCTCCGATCCCAAGTCCGTCGAGCGCCTCGCGCGGGAAAAGCTCGGCTACGCCAAGCCCGGCGAGGTGGTCATCCGCTTCCAGGAAACTTCGGCGCCGGCGGCCCGGTAGTCGGTGGCGGTGCGCCGGAAGTTTTCCCCGCCGGAATTCCCCGCTCGCAATCCCCGTCCAACGCCCACGCATGAAATCACTCCGCCTGTTCCTGTCCACCGTCCTGCTGGCCACCAGCCTGTCCGCCGCCACGCCCGCGCGCGACCACCTGGTCGTGCTCATCAGCGTGGACGGCCTCGCCTCCTACTTCCACGACGACCCCAAGGCGGCCATGCCCACCATCCGCAAGCTCGCCGCCGAGGGCGCGCGCGCCGAGCGGATGCGCGCCTCCACGCCCACCGTCACCTGGCCCAACCACACCACGCTCGTCACCGGCGTGCCGCCCGGCAAACACGGCGTCGTCAACAACTCCTACTGGGACCGCGCGAAGGGCGCGTCCGTGCCGCTCATCCCCGACCCGCTGTTCAACAAGGAGGAGATCGTCAAGTCGCCGACCATCTACGACGTGGCCAAGGCCGCCGGCCTCAAGACCGGCGCGATCATCTGGCCCGCCTCGCGCGGCGCGAAGACGCTCGACTGGCAGGTGCCCGACTGCTTCAGCAATTCGCTTTGGGAAGCGCACAGCACGCCGTCGCTGCTGGCCGAGTTCCGCGCCGCGAAGATTCCCTACGAGCGCCAGGAGGAATGGTGCAAGGCCCCCGGCGGCGGCATCCCGCGCGACCGCATGTATGCCCAGATGGCCGCGCACGTCATCACCAAGCACCGCCCGAACGTCATGCTCGTCCACCTCATCGAGCTGGATCACGTCAACCACCAGAAAGGCCCGCGCAGCCCGGAGAGCTACGAGGCCGTCGCCTTCCAAGACGGGATGGTGAAGCAGATTTTCGACGCCGCGAACGCCGCCTTCCCCGGCAAGCACACGTTCATCGTCGCCAGCGACCACGGCTTCATGCCCTACCAGCAGCAGATTCAGGCCAACGTGCTGCTCAAGAAGGAGGGGCTGATCAAGGTCGAGGGCACCAAGGTCGTCGAGCGGAAGGCGTGGGCGCTGGGCCAGTTCGTCTATGTGCTCGACCAGCCGCGCCGCGCCGCGCTGGTCAAGTCGCTGGCCGCCAAGCTCCGCGCCGTCGAAGGCGTCGAGTCCGTCGTCGAGGAAAAGGACTTCGCCATGATCGGCCTCGTCACGCAGGACGCGGACCCGCACATGCCGAACCTCGTCATCAACCCGAAGCAGGGCTACTCGACCTCTGACACCGTCGCGGGCGAGCTGCTCGTCTCGCCCAAGAGCGAGATCACCAAGGGCGCACACGGCCACGACCCCGGCCACGCGCTCATGCACGCGTCGTTCGTCGCGTGGGGCGCGGGCATCAAGAAGGGCGCGGTGGTGAAGGAAATCCGCAACCTCGACGTGGCTCCCACGATGGCCCATCTGCTCGGCCTGGAGATGAAGGGCGTGGACGGCCGCGTGCTGACGGAAATCCTCGCGCCCGGCGCTGTCCGCAAGTGACTGGCCGGCGGGCGTTGAGCGCCAATTCGTAGCGCAGGTTGGCAACCGGCTGTTTCGCCGACTGGCTGTCGGACTTCTTCAGCGTCAGCTTTCCATCCTTCGGCAAGTCCCAAACCAGATGGGGGAGAAACGCGGCCACACGAATTGAGGGCGGAACACGAAGGAGAAATCCGCATTCGTGTTCCGCCCTCAATTCGTGTGGGCCTGTTTGCGACCTCCACCTACTTCAGCGTGCTCAGATACTCCACCAGGTCGCGCAGCTCGCGGCGCGTCATCAGCTTGTCCAAGCCCTCGGGCATCGCGGAGAACGTGGGCACGCGGCGGGCGATGTCCGACTTCTTCAGGGTCAACCTGCCATCCTCCGGCGAGTCCAAGATCAGTTCCATCGCTGTCTCGGACTTCACGAGGCCGCTGTGGTTTGCGCCGGAGTTGAGGACGATGGTCGCGTTCTCGTAGCCGGGCGCGATGGCGCGGTTCGGCAGGACGATGCTCTCCAGGAGCTGCTCGCGCGTGAGCCGCTTGCCGACGCCCACCAAATCGGGACCGACGATTCCGCCGTTGCCGCGCACGGCGTGGCAGCGGAGGCATTGCGCGCCGGCGTGTTCGTTGAAGACGCGCTTGCCCTCGGCCGCGTCGCCACCGGCGAGCGTGGGGCGGAAGGCGTCAAGTAGGTCAGGCGTCCCGCCTGACTTTCCATCTTTGTCTTTCGCGGACGGGCCGACCGCTGGCGCGGGAGCTGGAACAATGGATGACAGGCGGGACGCCTGTCCTACTTGAGCGGCGAGCGCCGGGCGCTTCGCGGCGGCTTCGAGGAGTTCGAGGTGCAGCTCGGGCGAAAGCTTCTTGTCCGTGAGCAAAGCGAGTTGCGCGGACAGCACGGCCTCGGAGGCGGGACCGGGCAGGTCGCCGAGGGCGGTGAGCGCAGCCTGTTGAAGGCGGGTGTCTTTCTCCGTGGCGAGGATGCGCTCCAAGAGCGGCACGGCGGCGGTTGGATTGCCGGCGGCGGCCAGCTTCACGGCCTCGCGGCGGACGAGCGAGTTCGTGTCCGAGAGCGCAAGCGTGACCGAATCGGCGAGCAACACGGACAGCCCGGCGCTTCCGGCTCCCTCGCCCTGCGAGGCACGAGCGGGGAGAGGGTTGGGGAGAGGGGAGCTTGTCTTTCCAGCGGGACGCGCCTCCTCTCCCCGGCCCTCTCCTCCGCTCCGCAGAGGAGAGGGAGAAGAACCGCGTGCTCCGCTGCCTGCGAGTTGGCCGAGCGTGCGGAGTGCGGCGACGCGGATGGGCGCGGGCTGGTTGGTGGATTTTACCAAGTCAGAGAGCTGCGGCGCGGCCTCGGTGAGGGTGAGCTTCTCGGCGGCGGCGATGGCGGCGAGCTGGCTGTTCGTGGCGGTGGCGTTCAGCAGGCTCGCAAGGTGCGGACGGAGCGCGTCGCGGGCGTCGGAGGCGTCCCGGGGCGGGAGGGGACGCCAGAGGCCGCAGACGCGGTCGAACCAGCCGGGCCAGTTCTCCGGGTTCACGAGTGGCGTGGAGCCGTGGCCGTCCACACTGGCGATTTTGGCCGGGACGTTGCCGGGCGTGGCGGAGAGGACTTCCCATGCGCCGAGGAGGAAGAGCGCTTCGGCGCGAAGGGTGTCGGAGGCGTTGGTGCCCGCGGCGAACTCGGCGAGGGCTTGTGCGTTCGTGGCGTGGCCGAGGCGGAAATGGGCATTCAAAGCGCGGCGCAGCAGCGGCTCCTGTAGCTCGACATTCCAATGTCGAGTCGTTGCGGCCGCCTCTCTCTCAGGCGGAACGGATGGGCCTGCGGGAGCCGAAGTCACGACATTGGAATGTCGTGCTACGAGCGCGGCGAGGGCGGGGTAGGCGGGGGCGATGCCGGCGTCGTTGAT
>Ga0169931_10005003_pt1 | contig 20390 bp, 16 predicted proteins | sample Kivu_15m_20L_FD_129675 | JGI IMG/M metagenome (GOLD analysis project Ga0169931, IMG submission 129675) | Freshwater microbial communities from Lake Kivu, Western Province, Rwanda to study Microbial Dark Matter (Phase II) - Kivu_15m_20L... | ecosystem: Environmental > Aquatic > Freshwater > Lake... | reverse complement strand
AGAAACTAAAACACAATCCGAAAAAAGAAGCCTTAAGCATGGGTATCGCTCAAAAGGTAAGGTCGAAAGATGGTTTGCGTTTAAACGTGATTGTCAGGTTTGGCGAGTGGGAGAACAAGCCGAGGAGGGATTACGCGAGTTGTCAGTTAAAAGAGTAGGTTTGGGTGTTGGCTGGGAAGATGTGAGTTGATGCGTTGAGCAACGTTTTGAATTTGAGTTTCAAAGCAAATTAGGCTTCCGTCTGGGGCTCGATAGAAGTGTGCGAATTGGGTTCCTTGGGCGGCTTGGGATGCCCAAATTTGATGCGGGCCGTCACTTCGCTGCACCTCGCCTGCGCCAAAGCCTTGCGGCTTTGGGCTCCGGCTACGGGCTAAACGAAAAGAACGCTCCGGCTACGGACTAAACGATAGGAACGCTTCGGCTTCGGGGTAAACAAAGAGGGCGCTTCGGTTAGGGGTAAAGCGAAGAGAGGGCTTTGAGGGAACGGGAAAGTTGGGGAGTCCGAAGATAGACGGGTAGGGCTGAAGAAAAGTTCCCATGGCTCGCTCTGAAAACGAAACCAGCCCGGAAAAGAATCGCTTTTCCGGGCTGCGTTGAAATAGACAATCAGCAAATCAGGTGTTACCAGATTCGGATCCGTTCGCTGACTGGCTTAAAGAGCAGGTCGCCTTCTCTCACTCCGAACGCATCATAAAACGCGTCGATGTTGGTGACCGGTCCGTTAGCCCGATATTGCGAGGGGCTGTGTGGGTCAATCAACAGGCGACGAATCATTTCGTCATCGCGGTACTTGCGTTGCCAGACGCGGCTCCAGCCGACGAAGAACAGCTGGTTGCTGGTGTAGCCCGCTACTTTTTCCGGCTCGGTTCGGTTCTTGGAGATTTGGAAAGCGCGATAAGCGACAGCCAAGCCAGAAAGGTCAGCGATGTTCTCGCCGAGGGTAAACTCGCCGTTGACCTTCTTGCCGGGAAGCGGCTCGTATTCAGCGTACTGAGCAATCAGCCGCTTAGTCAGCTCCTCAAATGACTTGCGGTCTGCATCGGTCCACCAGTTGTTGAGGTTGCCATCGCTATCGTAGCGGCTTCCCTGGTCGTCGAAGGCGTGGCTGATCTCATGACCAATCACGGCACCGATTCCGCCGTAGTTCAGAGCATCTGCCGCATCGACTCCAAAGAATGGAGGCTGGAGAATTGCCGCTGGGAAGACGATCTCATTCAGCGTCGGGTTGTAATAAGCATTGACCGTCTGTGGAGTCATACCCCATTCCAGCCGATCAACAGGTTGGCCCAACTTCTTAACCATCCGCTGGTACTCGAATTGAGCTGAACGTCTCAGGTTACCGACCAAGTCGTCCGACTTGATGGTCAGTCCTTCGTAATCGCGCCACTTGTCCGGGTAACCAATCTTGGTCGTGATCTTCGAGAGCTTCCCTTTTGCCTTGACTTTCGTCTCGTCGGTCATCCAAGCGAGTTCGTCGATACTTTGGCCGAAGGCCGCGAGCAGATTCTTGACCAGTTGGTCCATGCGGGCCTTTGCTTCGAGCTTGAAGTTCTCGGCGACGTAGAGTCGTCCGACGACATCGCCCAGCGTTCCGAAATCACCGGCGCCCTTGCCGCTGATCGCATCGACGCCCCGCTTCCAGCGTGGCAACTGCTGCGGAATGCCCGCGAGTGTCTTGCCGTGCAGCTCAAAATGAGCATCGTCAAATGCGGGGGAGAGAAACTCAGCGTAAGCGTCTAGCAGTTTGTAGCGGAGATAGAGCTTCCAAGTCGCCACGTCGACACTGGTGAACATCGGGCTGAACTTTTCAAAGTAGCTCGGGGTCATCACGTTGAATTCCGTGATTGACGGAGCCTGTGCCCCTTCGAGGTAGCTCTTCCAAGGGATCTGGGTCGTCTTGCCGCCGAAATCCTGCAGAGCGAACTTGTTGTAGGTTTTCAGCGCGTCGCGCAGATCGGTCCGCGGCCACTGAATCTCAGCGATCTGCTTTTCTAGTGCGACCAGCTTCTCGCCCGGGTTCTCCGTCGAGTCGTTGATCAGGCTGAACAACTTATTGACGTAGGCGACGAGCGCCTCGCGGCTGGAGGTGTATTTCGGATCGTCTTTCAGATAGTAGTCGCGGTCCGGCAAAGTCGTGCCGCTTTGCACGATACTGGTCAAATAGCGGGTCGAATCTTTTTCATCAACGCCGATAAACAAACCCATTGGCGACTGAACGCCAATCGTTCCGCAGTAGCCGAAGTAGCGAGCGACATCTTCGTGGGACTTAAGCGCGGCAATCTTTTCGAGTTCCGATTGCACGGGTTGGTAATCCAGCGACGCAACTCGGTCGGTATCCATGAAGCTCTTGTAGAAGTCACCTACCTTTTGGGCATCGCTGCCGGCTGGAGCCGATTCGGCGGCAGCCTTTTCGACGATCGTGCGAATGCGATCGCGCGAGAGGTCGTCCAGCTTGATGAATGAGCCGTAGTTGGACTTGTCGGCTGGAATCTCGGTGTTGCGGAGCCAATTTCCGTTCACATGGAGATAGAGGTCGTCTTGGACGCGAATGCTCGTGTCCATTGCGGTGGTTTCAAGAGCCGATTGGGCTCGTGCGGAGGCTGGTGGCAAGGCAACCAGCAGGGCCACGGCGAGGGAGAACCCCCAGGGCTTTAGGTTCCAAGTCATGGTCTGTGGATCTCTCGAGGGAATTGATTTGAAAAACAGGTTGTCGATAGGTGATGACCTGCGTTCGTATTGTCCCAAATTCCGGAGCGTTCGCAATCTCGCGCGTGGTGGCTGGAGTTGGCAATGCGTATCCGAGCGGCCGAACCGGGGGCTGGCGCGAAGAGGCGGCTGACGATGAGAAAAAGCTGCAGACGGCTGAATTGCAACGCGTGAATGACCTGCGCTGCACCTCGCCTGCGCCAAAGCCTAGCGGCTTTGGGCTCCGGCTACGGGCTAAACGAAAGAAACGCGGGGCTGACGCAAGGACCCGGCTGGCGCGAACAGGCGGCTGATAGAAATACTGACTACCGGATTAGGCCTGTAGCAACGTGCGGATTTCGTCGAGGACTTTCTTTTCCGAAACGGAGGTTGAGCCAAATCCGAGGAATCCACCGGCAGCCTTGGCGACGCCTTCCGTCCGACCGAGCACGCTTTCGCCAACATGGCGATACTCTGACTCGGCGAGCGTGCATTTCAGCGAAGTGACATATAACCGCCAAGCTTCAAACAGTTCCGAACTTGGCTTGTTGCGCAACCAGCTGGAAAGCAATTCCCCGGTAGCTGATTTCGCATCGATGCCGCTTTCGGCTGCTGCACGGGAGATGGCGGCTGCCTCTTCAGCTTGGACTTCACCGTCTGCCCAGGCGACTGCGACCAGCGGCACGAGCGTCAAGCAAACCAGATTGCCCGGGCCGATTTTCTGGTCGACCAAGGCTTGCAGCACCTTCTCGTGACTGATTCCGCTGACCGAGGCCAATGCTTCGCGAGCTTGTTTATCAGCTAGTTCCTGGGTCAACCGCTCCATTAACTGGCGGTCTCGCTGCTGAAAGAAAATGTCTTCCAAAGCCTGGCCACGACGGTGCAAATTGTCTTCCATTAGTTTGGACTCTCTTGAGTGCAAAGCGGTTAACAGGTCACGAAGTCACTGCTGAAAATGTAGCGAAGAGAGACCTCCATTTGCAGGGGGAGCAGCCCCCGACTTCCCACCGGTCGCAACCGTTTGGGCAGGCTTCGAGCACTTTCGGGCTGGATCCGCGGATTTTACCGAGCCGCAAAGCAGTCGCCTCATCGCCAGCCGGATTTTCGCTGCTCCCCTAGAGGCGGGATTCGGGGGTATCCGGTTATACTGGACGAATCGTCGGACGAGGCACGCTAGGACGCGTCCGCTCCAGGCGGGAGCGGTGTCAAGCTGCTTTCGGCGATTCACCGGAGACGATGACAACATGACAATCGACACCATGACAATCGCTTTTGCGACACATGCGTTCACCCAATTTTCCCGAGCAGCCCTGCTTGCCCTGCTTTTCTGTTTTAGCGGAATCGGCAGCACGTTTGGCTCGGACACTGCGATCCAACTGCAAACCTCCGTCGCTCGGATGAAGGATTGGTTAGGAACATCGTCTCAAGCGGAAGGCTGGCGGCGTTATTTGTTGCTGAATGCGCTCGAAACTCAAGCTGCCCTGGGCGACCGCGCTGACATTCAGGCCCTGAACGAAATTCTCAGTCGATTTCAATCCGGTGCCCCGGGATTGGAGCACGCCGGCTTTCAAGACGTCCGGCAAGACATTCAAGAACATGTTGCTCACCTCGCGAAGGTGAAAGTCGGCGACCTCAATTTCGCGCTGACTGCTGCCAAGGAACAATTCCGCCCGATCGACTTGCCGATGGTCCAACGTCGCAAAGACGATGCGCTCTATCATCTCCAAGCTCTACAGCGGAATTACGAGAAGCGACACGCTGAGCCAGAACGCACGGAAGCATTGGCCGCGCTGAAGCTGAGCGAGGCAATTGAAGCCGTCAAATCGGTGGACCCCGCTCAGGTGATCGCCGATGGGCTGGCAGCCGAAACAGGTGACGCCGCCGCCGATCAAGCTCGCCAGACTGCTCGCAATCAAGCGCTGTCGAAGCTCCGCAGTCACGTTCAGAACTTTGATGAAAACGCCCGCGAGCGTTTTGACTCTTGGTTTGGCTCAGCCCAACTCGCACTCGATCGTTACTTCCGCGTGTTGTTCTATGCGTCCGAGCGAAATCTAAAACAAGGTTACGAGCGTCAATTGCAGACATTGACCGATAACCTGCCGCTACTAGCAAATCCGGATGAACGTCGTGCGGCTGGTTTGGCGGGCAACGCAGTTGGTTGGCTCGACCACGCCGGCCAAGTTCCGGAACTAATCACTGCGATTCGAATGTCTCACTCGCGCCCAAACTTCGAAGCATACATCGAAAGCGATTTCCTCAATAAAGCGATGGGCCGCGACGTTCCCGAAACAGGTCCGGTTCGCGAAGTAATCCTCGGTCGTTTGATTCAGGGAACCTCGCACACCAACACCAATGTCTCGTTTGACCTTTTGGACGACCCCAATCAAGTTTCGCTAAGCATTCAAGCGATGGGGACGATCCAATCCGACAACTTTACCAAACAAGGCCCAATCACCGCCTACTCGGGATCCAACGGCGTTTTCGAAGCCCGTCGCCACGTCTTCGCGAATGTCGGCGGCTTTTATGCCAATGCGCCTTACGCGGCCGCCAATCTTCAATCCGAATTCCGCGGCACGAGTTGCCGGCTGAAGATCGTCAACAAGCTGGCGACGAAGACCTACCTGAAGGACCGCGAATTGAGCCAAGGGATCGGTGCCATCCGAGCCGAAACGCGAATCCTGAATCAGTTCGGCGAGCAAACCAACGATTCGCTGTCGCAGCCACGAGTGCGACTGAACAAAGCGGTCGCCAAGATGAACGAGTACGCTCGCTTGGTACCGGACGTCTTTTTGCACAGCCGCACCGATGCGATTGTCGTGAATGCCAAGCGAGCCGACGCGTTTCGGCTTGGCTCACCGATGGCCGCGCCAAAATTCGCGGTTCCGGCTGATGTACGTCTGCGACTGCACGAGTCGATGCTCAGCAACTACCTCGATCCGTTCTTCGCCGGTCGAACATTGACCAACGAAGATATGGCAAAGCAAGCCGAGAAACTTCTCGACCGAGTGCCCGAGGCGTTCATTCAGAAGAACGAAGACGATCGCTGGTCGATCACCTTCGCTCCCATCCAGGCTGTTCAAACCAAGATCGACGGAAACCGAATCGTGCTCTCAATCAATGGCCGGCGTTTCTCACAAGCCGACCGCGAAATGAAAGCGGCGATGATCATTCGGCTCGCCTATAAAGTCGTCCAGCGGGGCGACAAGCTCGTGCTCGAACGCGACGGACAGGTCACGGTTGATTACGAAGACCCGGCCGACGAGAGCGCACGAACATTGGCTTTCAAAACGTTTTTGACCGACAAGCTGAATGCATCCGATGCAAAGGATGAGGGAATTGAGTTGCCAGCCAACATGCTGCCCACCGACCGCGTGGAAGAGCTGAAGAACAGCGAACTGGCTAAGGACATGCAGCTGGTTGAGTTCACAGCCGACAAGGGCTGGCTGAAACTCGGCTGGCACTATGCCAAGTACGGCAATTTGGGGTCAAACGTCTACGTGCCAGCGATCGAAGGTGGCGTCGGCGGAACAGCCCCTGAAATTGCTCCACCCCAACCAGACGGAGGCTCGGAGTAAGAGCCGCGGGTGCAGGAGAACATACGGAGTTGTTGTCCAGAGAGTTCGGGCACAGCTCATTTGGTAGGGTGGGTCGCATCCGCGTGGCAGGTTAAACCCGGAAGACAAACTTGACCGCGGTGCGCACCCACCGGGCGGGAATGAACCGCTCTGACCTAATCAAGACGCCTCCAACGGCTCGGCTAATGTAAAGTCTTTGTGACGGCTTAAGCCAGCACTTACCGCGGTGGATGCGGCCCAAGGTTGCGGCCCACGATTTTTGAAGTCCAACTGCGCGGTTCGACCCACCCCACGATCTTCGAAAGCCAGCGCCGTCATTCCGATAAGGCCACCACCCCGCCTCGCGTCGGTGGAGCCATGACTGGCATGATAGACCATGCGTCACACATCTTACTTCGGCTCCCACCTACGCAAGGGCGGAGGTGAGCCCAGTTGCGATGTGCTGATTTAGCTCGCTTGTTAGACACGGCAGAACCGAGGCAATTTCGCCGGTAACCGATTAGCCGCCAGATTCGTGGCCGTGAGAGGCCGAGTCGCCGGTACCCTTTTTAGTTCGCGCCGTTTGGTACAATCTCCGCTCAAGGGAGATCGATTGCAAGCCACGGAGCATAAGTCTCTGTCATTTCCGCGGGCTGCCCAGAGGCGATCTCCGAATTTGGGGAGGCGACATGCAAGCTCTACGTTTCGTTCTGGCTTTGGTCTTGTCATTTGGCGGTTTCTGGCTTTCGATCGGGAAGGCGGATGAAGGGATGTTTCCACTTAGCGAATTGCAGCGTTTAAATCTCCAGTCCAAAGGACTGCTCCTGCGACCTGACGAAGTGTTTAATCCTCAGGGGATCGCGCTGGTCAACGGCATCTGTAAGGTAAATGGCTGCACCGGCTCGTTCGTCTCCCCCAACGGATTGATTGTGACGAACCATCACTGTGCGTTTGACGCCATACAAAAGGCCAGCTCAACCGAACGAGATCTTTTGGCACACGGTTTTCTTGCGGCGGATTACTCGGCTGAGATTCCCGCTCCTGGGCACACTGTGCGAATTACCGAACGTTACGACGACGTCTCCGCCGATGTGCTCGCAGTGGTCACTCCAGAGATGGGCTTTGCCGAACGAACCAAAGCGATCGAACGGCGACGCAAGGAATTGGAACAGGCCGCAGAGAAGGCCAACCCCGGCCTGCGGGCAGAGGTTGCCGAGATGTTTACCGGCAAGACCTACATCCTATTCCTCTACACGTTCCTGCGAGACATTCGGCTGGTTTTCGCACCACCCGCTTCGGTCGGCGTTTTTGGTGGCGAGAACGACAACTGGGAATGGCCACGTCACACGGGCGATTTTTCGTTTATGCGGGCCTACACGGCTCCGGACGGAAGCTCCGCCAGTTACTCAGCCGACAATGTTCCCTACAAGCCTCGTCGCTTCGTTCAAGTTAATCCAGCCGGAGCCGACGAAGAGGACTTCGTCTTCATCCTCGGATATCCCGGCCGCACGGCTCGGCACCGCACCGCCAGTTTCTTGAAATACGAGCACGGTGTCCGCTTGCCCGCGATTGTCGATTTGTACGCCTGGCAGATTGCCGAGATGAACGCGGCAGGCGCCGAAGACCGCAGCGTCGCGCTGAAACACGCCTCGCGAACTCGTTCGCTGGCTAATGTCGAAAAGCGTTCGCGCGGTCAGATTCAAGGTCTAAATCGCACGATGATCATGGCGGACCGCGCCGAAGTCGAGCAGAAACTCCAGGAATACATTCTGGCCGACTCGGCGAGGGCTGAGCGTTATGGCAAGACGCTGGCGACCATCGATGCGGTTTACGCGGACCTGACAGCCTCTGCTCCGTTTGAAATCAACTTTCGCGAACTGAAATCGGCTTGCCGAGCTCTCGCCTTCGGTTCGGCCCTCTACGAAGCGGCTGTCGAACGCGCGAAACCTGACCTCGAACGTGAAACCCCCTACATGGACCGAAATTGGGAGCAAACCCGCCAGCAACTGCTTCTCGACGTAAACGATTGGCACGGACCGACGGACCAGCGGATGCTGGCCGGGATGCTGGAGCGACTTTCAAGCGTCCCCCAAGCTCGCGAAGTAGAAGGTTTAAAGGAACTTATCACGGCAACTGACGACGAGGCGGTGGCCGCGAGTTTGCTTTCTAAAAGCCGACTCGGTGATCCCGAATTTGTCAAAGCCGGCTTAAATCTCGATGCCGCGGCGATGGAAAAGCTGGACGATCCTATCCTAAGACTGGCGATCAAGTTGCATCCGAAGTACGTTGCGCTGCGGGATCTCGATAAAGCCCGCGAAGGGCAACTTGCAGGTGCGTATGGCAACCTAATCGACATCAAGCGTGAATTTCAAGCGGCGGAATTCGTCCCAGACGCTAATGCGACGTTGCGATTGACTTACGGATTCGTGCGCGGCTACTCACCGTCCGACGCAATCTACAAGCAGCCCTTCACGACGCTCCGAGGATTGATCGAAAAGACCACTGGCGAAGAGCCCTACATTACGCCAAAGGAAGTAACCGCAGCCTTTAAGGCAGGGAATTTCGGCGGGTTTTCCGCGGCACGCTTGGGCCAAGTTCCCGTCGCTTTGCTCTACAGCACGGACACGACCGGCGGAAATTCCGGTAGCCCGGTCCTCAATGCGAAAGGCGAGCTGATTGGCGTGAATTTCGATCGAACTTTTGAAGCGACGATTAATGACTTCGCTTGGAACGCGAATTACAGCCGCTCAATCGGAGTCGACATCCGTTACGTCCTTTGGATTACTGGAGTCGTCTACGGTGGGGAACATTTGCTCCGCGAAATGGGCATTGAGCCGAAAAAATAGAAAGCGTTCCGACTGAAACGGTGCTGCTTGGCACCAAATCGGCTAGGATACGGTCCTGCTGCCGCAGAGACCTGTTGTTTACTTTTAGATTGAATGGAGGCACTCAATGAGACACCGAATCTTCGCTCTTTGCACCTTGCTCGTTTTGACCGTGGCATTTGTAGGATGTGATGCCGGCCCAAAAAAGGTATCGAACGAACCGGTCGTTCAAGACTTAGAAATTGAAACCGGCGAAGCTTTTAATCCAGGCGAAAAGAAGGATAAGTAAACGTCTGCCGACGTTTGCCTGATTCTTAGCTTTCCATCTATCGCATCCGTGTGGGCTGTCGCAGCTTCAAGCTCGACGGTGGCTCGCACCGAACCGTTTTCGCGCCCCCAGGGTTCTTCGACCAGTTCTCGTCGCTCCTCAAAAATCCTCTTCGCGTGCCCCCCATGTACTCGACGTTATACGTCACGAATGGTCGACAAAGCGGAACCGTGATCCAACTACACGATCGCGTTATCTCGCTGGGGCGTTCATCGATCAATGACTTTCAACTCTTGGACCGAGAGATATCGCGGCGTCACTTTGAATTAGTGCTCGACAATGGTCAGTTTTGGCTTCGAGACCTGGGAAGCAACAACGGCACGTTTCTCAATGGTGCGCGGGTCGACTACAGCCAACTTCGCAGCGGCGATATGATCAAGGCGGGCCAGACAGAGTTACTATTTACGGACACCAGTCAATCGCAACCCAGCAGCGCCGCACCTGCGTCTGTCTTTCTGGTTAACGACCGCACTCGCTCTGCAAGCGGCGGACCAAGCCCTTCATTGAGCGACAGCTCTGATACCGCCTCCCTGACCCAAGACGCCCCTCCTCCCATTCAAGTCAAAGCCCGAGTCCAAGCCGACTTGGACTTCGTCTACCGGGCATTTCAGACTATCGGCCACACGAGCGACGTCCAATCGCTGATCGCTCGGGTCTTAGACCAAATCCTGGAGTGGGTTGCTGTCGATCGGGCTTGCATTGTTTTGAAAGATGAGGGAACCAGCGAACTCGTCGTAACCGCAGCCCGCTTCCGCCAGCCAGATGCCGCCTCTGCGATGCGGGTCAGCAAGGCGATTCTGCGGTATGTGCAAAGTCAAAATGTCGGCGTGTTGACTAACGATGCGCGGGAGGACGAACGCTGGGATGACTCTGACCCTACTTCTGAAATTGGTATTCACGAGGCGATTTGCGTTCCGCTTTGTGGACATACTGGTTTTCTGGGAGCAATCTACGTCGACACCTTCAAGAACCCAGCCCGCATGGGACGAAGCGGACAAAACCTGCTGACTGAAGAGCACTTGAAAATCATGGTCGCAATCGGAAACCATGCTGCACTCGCGATTGAAAATGCCAGATTTTCGCAGGAACTGGTGAACAAAGAACGATTAGCCGCGATTGGCGAAACCATTGCCTCACTTTCGCACCACATCAAGAACATCCTTCAGGGAATCAATGGGGGTACCTACCTCCTGGACCAAGGATTGCAGAGTGACTCACGGGCTGACGCACTTCGAGGTTGGCAAATCGTTCGCCGCTATCAGGACGACATCAGCAAGCTGGTTCTTGACATGCTTTCCTATTCCCGCGAGCGAAAGCCGGAGCGGTCGATTGCGCGGCTAGACCAGACGGTCGCCGAATGCGTTGAGCTTTTGAAGGACCGCGCTCGGGAGATGAAGGTCGCTCTCGAATGGCTGCCGGGAATTCTCCCCGCTCCCTTTGAGTTTGACTCTTTCGGCTTGGCTCACGCCGTAAACAATCTGCTGCACAACGCGATTGATGCCTGCGAGGGAAGTCCATCGGCAAAGGTGACGGTCGCCGTGGGATACAAACCAGAATCATCACACGCGTTCATCACCGTGCAAGACAACGGCAAAGGGATCGCGCCGACCGAATTGAACAAGATTTTCGAACTGTTTCACAGCACCAAAGGCAACCGGGGAACTGGCTTGGGCCTTGCCGTCAGCCGCAAGATTATTCAAGAACACGGCGGCGAGATTTCGGTCGACAGCCGCTTAGGGAGCGGAAGCAAATTCACGATCGCCCTGCCCTGCACCGGCTCAAACAAATCGGGTGAGGAGCCGGCGACCCGGCTGCAGCCCAATTTCAAGTCGGTGCTGCCTGCCGACCCGAGCGAGAATCAGCCGTCGAGTTGACCTAGACAATCGCCATTCTGAGTCGGTCATGCGGGGCTATTCGTCGCCGTCGTCCTTACGGGCAACCGTTTCCTTCACGCTGCCTTCGGGCGAGTCAAGTTGAGACCCCAGCCGATAGGTCTGAAGTTTTCCATCGACATCCAGCGTGACGCGCCGCGACTCAATACTCTTTAGCGTCCAGGTTTTGTCGTCGAGTTTAAACGATTCACCGACTTTCAAACGATAAGACTTGCCCAGCGTCTCAACTTCAATCCAGCAGATATCCGCGCCTGACTTGTCTTGAACAACACCTCGAATTACCGCAGCCTTGGCGTGTTTAAACGTAGGCTTCGGCTTGGGCTCCTCCCGAACCACCTTGGGTTCAGGCTTGTCGACGTTAAAGGCTATCGTCTTTTCGGTGCTTTTGGATGGGAAGCCGTTGTCAGTGACACGGACCTTAATTTCGAATCGGCCTTCTTCGGCCAAAGCTGGAACGGCGACACGGGCGCGACGATCACCCTCTTTTTGACTCAGCTTAGCCCCTTCCACCTCGGACTGCAGCAACTCGATTGTCAGCTGGTCATTCTCGTCAGCATCATCGGCGGTCAAGGTCAGCTCAAACGGCTCGCCGGTCTCGAAGGAGCGGCTGGAGGAACTGACGGTTGGTGTGTTGTTGGCCGGGCCAAAAATATTCCGGGAAAGGATTGCGTCCGTATATTGCGTGAAACTAATTGAATCACGAGCCAACTCCGACACGAATTCGCTCTCTTCTTTCGCATCGACTAGCGAAACGGCCGAAATATCGAACTCAATCTTGAGTTGACCCGTAAGAACTTCCGCTCCCGCTCCGCTTCCCGTTCGGGCGATTGGTGAGATTGAAAGCGAGCTAATTCGGTGCATCAAATCGAGTTTGTAGAATTCAGTGAGCAAAGTCATCAACTGGCCGATCGTGCCCGAGCAACGAACCTTTACGCTGACCTCTTGGAACACATCGATTGGCTTATTGCCCTGCATGTAACGGACTTTGTTGCTGTTCGAACGCCCGGCGTCAATCGAGGTTGCGACCATCCCTGCACGCTTTTCGATGATCTCGGTTAACCAAGCATCGTATTGAATTCGCGAAGTATTCAGATCGGTCGGCAGACTACGTTGGCGGTAATAAAGCCGACGTCGTTTGGCCTCTTCAGCACTAAAGCGACGGTCTTTCTCCCGTTCGATTTGCCCGTCTAAGTCCCGCAGTTTGGCTTGACCGGCAAAGTAACTGCTGCTGAAGCTTGTCAAACCCCACAGTAGGAGCGCCAAGGGGAGCGTCGTGGCAACAACCAGTGCCAAGATGCGTTCGCGCTTTGACATGTTCTCAAACATGGACGGTTCTCTTACGGTCGAAGTGTTGTCAATTCAGGGGGTGCGTGATCAGCGTTTGTCTTCAGTCGACTCGGACTTGCCAGTAGCAGTCTGCGTCGCTGCGTCATCCGATTTTTTACTGGGCTCGGAACTCTTGGTCTCGGTCTGTTCCGTTTTCGAGGCGCTTTCGACCGGAGCAGCCTCCTGTTTTGGCTGGGAAGGATTCTGAGCGGCCGCGGCATCTCGAATCCGTTGTCCAATCACCTGAGCAATATTTACCGCACTGCGGTCGAGCAGCAGCGCGTATTCGAATTCGAAGGGATAGTCTTGTGAGTCAGTCGACATCACATTGCGGCGTTGTTCGATTTGGTAAGGTCGCTCAGCGAGGTTGTTTTTCAGCTGAGTATTCGTCTCGCGCTCATTGAGTTTGCCTTTAAAGACGATTTCGGGACCCTCGCGCCCCAATTCGGCTTTAAGGTAGGAAACCATGGTCTCGTCTGCCGTGAGGAGTCGCTGACTGACTTCTCGCAATTCCTCTAACCAATTCACATTGTTCTTTTCCCAGTTATCGATCAGGGATACCTCACCGACGACTTGTTCAACACCAAGGTCGTCATTGGATTCTTTGAGTTGATTGAACTCCGTTTCCAAATTCGCAATCTTGCGTGCTTGTTCTGCTAAGAGATACCAACCAGTCCCGATCGCTGCGAGCAGCAGGCAGCCCGCGAGGCTGCTCCAAATGGCGACTTTGCGGAAGTCGGTCTTCTTCTCTACCTTCTTACGCGGGGCACCGAAGTCGATCTCGGGCCAATTACGTTTGGTCAGCCCCAGTCCTGCTCCATAATGCGCGACGTACTTCTCTGCGTCGGTCGCGTCGAGCGTTCCGCCATCCTCAGCGATGACTTGGCAGGCATCGATCAACTGATAGGGCCCGATATCGAGCGGAGCAAGTAGTCCGTTCAATGCTTCGCGTTGGGATGGCGCGGTCGCAATCAGAGTTTCACCAACCGCTCTTCCCGCGACGCTCTTTGCTGTCAGCAACCGGCTGCGTTGAATCTCCCGCACGATGGCCTGTAAACGCTCGCCTGCGTCTTCCTCAGGCAGCTTGACCGTGCGAGTCATAAAGAGCTTGCGCCCATGTACCATCGAAACTTCCAACTCGTTGCCGAGGTCATGAACCAGCAAGACAGGCTTCGACGCATTAGCGGGGACTAGAGCTTGAGCCGTACAGAAGGGGCGAAGCAACATTCGGGTTGGCTTCAACCCAGCCAGGTCACAGAGTTGCTTGACATCTTGAGCCTGCTGAGGGGGCAAGGCGGCCGCAAGCACGATTCGCTGCTGTTCAGCGGCGTCAGTCAGCGGGACAAAATCGATACTCCAGTTCTCGTTAACTGAGGCAAACTCGTTACGCGATGAGAAGCGGACCATCTCCGGCAATTCATCATCAGGTGCGGGAGGAAGCGAAATCTCCCGCAATTCGATTGCTCGCCGTGAAAGAATCACATCGCATTCGCCCCGGCCCAATCCAGCTTGCTGCAAGGCCTCTTTCAGCTTGGCAGCCCGCGCTTTCGGATCGTCTTCGGCGCTGACCGATACTTCTACCGGCCGCGATAACTGCAGGCGTTTCCCCTCAGCCGAGACCTTTGCGACTCGGTATTTCAGGTCGTCGATTTCTAGAATGATTCGATTGGGCATGTCAGTTCTTCAAAGAGGTGCCAAGTAGGTCGAGAGAGTAGCCGCTCTGCAAATGACTCTTATCTCTCCAAAATAATATGCGCGGGATCGGGACGGTAGTGTCGACGACAACCTCTGCACGGCTTGTGCCGACACCATCATCGAAATACCCCACCACTTCGGCCATATAAACGTCACCACCGGCGCAGAGGAACGGGAGCATGATTTTCATCGTGTTCAGGTCAACCAGCAGTTCAGCGAGCAACCAAGTCTCAAACCGGCGATTTTGGTCGGCTCCATCCGGGTCGTCTAACTCAAATTCTCGCTTCTGGATGATTTGGTCGAGAATCTCATCAGTCATGCCCGGCACGGTACTCAACAAACGGCGCGGAGCCTGCATCACGTTCAGTCGCCCGGGAATGACTTCACCTTCGAACGTGGTTGCGCTTTTCATCAACACGGGCAAGGTGAAGCCAATGTTTTCCATTCGAATCGGGGAGCGCAAAATCAGTGGCGTGCTGGCGTCATCGGGATTCGGCGCCGTCGTATAAGCATCAACCAAATCAAGAATTTGCGTGAAGGTTGTCGTCGATTCGACCGAGAAATCGATCTCGAACGGCACTGTTGCCGCTACCGGGTCCGCATCGCCCTCCTGCAAGGTGTAAGCACCGTTTTGGCGGTACTGGATGATGAACTTGCACCACTCGTCATTAAAAGCAGACCGCAAATCGGTGTAGAGCTGTTCCAAATCCGGGTTGTTCAAGTTCACCCGAGCCAACTTCTCAGCATTCAAGTTAGACTCTTTGCTGTGAAGAGTCAGGTAGTTTGCCCAGCCCAGCAGCATGTCCGGCGCCATTGAGCCGACGTTCGCCCCTGCCATTTCTTCGGCGTCCACCAACCCGTTTCGATTAGAGTCGAGACCAAACATCAACTGGGAAGTCACGCCGCGCACATTGAGGAGTTCATCGATGCTGTCGAGCGGACCGTCTTTCGCGGAGTAAGGCGGTGCCAAGCCTTCGTAGTAACTTGATTCAACCCCGTACTCGCGGGCCTCGGTGTCGCCATCGATGTAATCGAGAATCGAGTCAGCGATTTCTTCGGTCATGTCGGGCAAACCCATCAGCAATTGGCGGCCGCCACCTGGCGACCAGTTGTCGGCGAAGGTCAGCGTGTTGAGGTTCAATTTGGCTGATTCATCCGTTAGCCCGAACCGATAGCCTTCTGGGTTCCCCTCGTCATCGAGACTAGAGCAAATGACCGAGAATCGACCGACGTAGTTTGGGTTGTTCGGGTCGACGCCGACGGGAATCGCTTGAAACGAAGTCGCATTGTCCCAGATGCCACCCTTCTCTCGCAGCGTCCGCTGGTCGGTCGCCAGAAACAAGCGGCAGTAATCGACGCCAGAATCGACGAGGTATTTTGATTGGACTTGCCGGGCGATCAGCCGCGAGGCCTCATCTTCCGTCATCATCAGTGCCGTGAACGTGTAAGCGGCGAGAGCCAGCATCACAATCGTGACCAGGACGACGATCAGGAGTGAGCCCCGGCGTGGAGCGTTTCTTTTTTGATGCATCACTCATCCTCCTCCGCCGGAACCTCGGCGGCTGGGAGGTGGACCACAGTTCGAAACTGCTGGATGCCACTGAGTTGCTGGCGAATGTCGACCGGTTGATTCCGACCGCCGTTACGGGTTTGCAGGCGAGATGCGTCAATGGTCAAAACCACTTCAATCGCGGTCGGAAAATACTGCACCTCGTCCGAGTCCCACTCATTCACCCAACCCGATCCGTCAAAGTATCGAAACTCCAGTCCTACAATTTCGGGGGCGAGCAGTTTCGAATATTCATCCGGTACACCGGGGGCTGAGGTCTCGCCTCGATAGCTGGCGACCGCCCGGTCAATCTGCCGGCGATAGAGCCCGCCTTGCTGCACTGCTTGCTGGTCAAATTCCATCGAAGCGGCGACGGGCGGGGCGCTGCTGAGAAAGTAAGAAATACTTTTCACATCGGAGGGACGCGATGAAGTCGGGTCCATCAGGCCGAGCATAAAAGCGTTGTACTGGTCTATTCGCGGAAGACGGCTAACGTCAATCGTCAGTTGGTTTTGACTGCCGATGATCAGCGGCCGATACGCCGCTGTGTCTTCGGTCTCGGTCGACTCGGTTGTGCCCCCGGTCGCTCCCCCAGTTTGGCCACCTCCGGAAGGTGTGCCTCCGCCAGTCGGGACTCCTCCACCAGTGGGAGTCCCACCACCTGTTCCCGTCCCGCCTCCGGCGAGTCCGCTCATCGCACCTGCGGCGTCGCCGCCGGCCGAACCTAGCAACCCTTGAATCAAAGATTGCGATGCGGACAAATTCTCGAGACCCGAAACGTCTGCTGCCTTGTATTGGATAGCGGAACGGAGGTCGCTGGAAACCATGGCTAATATGTTTCGCGCAACCTGTTGGCGCTCGATATTCGCCTGCTGCTGCGTGAGCATTACCAGATAGAGATTGATCGCCATTCCAATGGAGACCAACACAAGAATCGCCAGCCCCATCGCGAGGATCAATTCAAGCAGCGTGTAACCCGAGCGATCTCGCTTGGGCAAAGCAGACTTGTTCGAAAAATAACGCGGAGCGCGACTCATTGAGCAGCCTCCATAGCGGTTGGGTCGTAATCGGGGTCGGGCATTAAACGAACAATCGAGAGCGACATGGGGACTTGATTTCCCGCGTTGTTCTGCGACACGGTCACAGTGACCGCGAGTAGCCCGACCTGCGAAGCGTTCTCGACGCTGACCGAGTAGTTCCAAGTCGGACTCTCTTCGATCGCTTCGCCGGAAGTTGGGGAAAGCGGCAAGACACCGGCGGCTAACTCAGCCATCTTCGTGTCGCAAAGGGTACCAGCCTCGACCCTGAGGCGGGCGCTCGAAGCAGCGCGATAACCCAAATTAAGAAACTGAGAGATCACCACCATCGCGCCGCCTAAAATGGCGATCGAGAGCAGAACCTCGAGCAGCGAGAGACCTGTCCGCTGAGTTCGGAATGATTGGATCATTGCATCGCCCTCACCGCCCGTGCGCTGCCTGTCAAGCCGCGCAAGATGATCCGAATCACATCGCCCCGCTCATTGGCGAGGATGACTTGAGCGTCCTGGCTGGAACCGTCCGGGTAGAACAAAATCGGCTTCAGCTTTCCGCTGGAGCCTCCCGCCGCGTCGGCTTCGTATTGGCTGCGGATATCATCGATTGCCTGACCAGCGACAAAGCGAACGCCGCGCGGCAATTCTTCGTTCGAGTAGTCCATGTTGCCGGCGCGACCGTCGGCCCGTCCAGCTTGAGGTGAACCGGTCCCGCGTTGAAAATGCGGCACCGTTCCGGCCTGAGCCAATTGGTCAAATTGCCGGACGGCGAGTTGGCTTTGCCCTTCGTTGTAGACAAAGGCAAAGACTTTGCCAGTCCGAATCGCCTGGACTCGCGCTCGCCCCATTTCGGCTCGAACAATGTCGGCTGACTTATCGAGCCGCTGTGAAGCAAAGATTCGGTCGAACGCGGGCAGAACCATCGCGCCGAGAGCCACGATGATTCCCAACACCAGCATCAGTTCCAGCAATGTCAAGCCGGACCGAGCTGCTGCCGTCTTTCTAGATTTACCCGCTGTCCGCCATTTCATTTTTTGAGCCGCAGAGGACTAACGGTCATTGCTGACATCGTCATTCGTCCCTGCCTGCCGATCTGGACCACTGGAGGAAATCAGCACGCGTTCTCCATTGTTCGCGCCGAGAACGAACGGTTGGCCCCAAGGGTCCATAGGAACTGTTCGAGCGTCGAGGTAAGGACCGCGCCACTGGTTTTGGTTCATGCCGGTGGGGAGCACAAGCAGGTCGTTTAGGCTGTTCGGGAAGAAGCCAACATCGAGCTTGTAGGCTTTGCAAGCATCAGACAACATGCGGATGTTGGCGAAGGCTGCGTCTCGGTTTGAATTCTCGCGAAATCGCATGATTGCGAAGCTGACCATCGAAGCCATGACCACGATGATGGCCATCACGAGCAACAATTCGAGGAGGGTAAAGCCTTGGCGACGGCGGCGAACTCGCGGGGTAATAGAAACCGACGCGCCTGATACCGGCCCCTCGGAAGCATTCCCGGGATTCACCGTTTGCTCCTGCTTGGTTCCGGAAGCAAAGCAGGCGATCGGGCTGAATCGAGACATTTCCATTTTTCCTTCAAACTAGTTCAAATTGACTGCTTTGGCCCCCATTCCCGCTGAATGAAAACCATACGCTAATTAACCCGCCCGGGGCGGTTGTTGTTTCGCGGTAAAACCGCAAAAACGCTCGAAGATTCCCGCAAAATGCCGACAATTCGATGGACCGGGACGAGCCCTACGCAAATTTGCCGAGATTTCGAGGTTTTTAACGCATTACGGCTCCCATTTTCATAATGGGCATCAGCAGAGCGATCACGACGATCAACACGACAATCGCCATGACCATAAGCATTAAAGGTTCCAGCAATTTAACCATCAAGTCCAATCGCCGAGTGGTCTCCTTCTCGAGCCCCTCAGCAACATTCACAAGCACCGTATCAAGCGTGTTCGACTCCTCAGCGACGGCGATCATTTCCGTCACGTTTCGCGGGAAATGTCCGCTTTTTCCCAGCGGCACCGAGAGTTGGGCTCCGGACGTAATGTTTTCAGTTGCCTTGGCGATTGCTTCGGAGAGTACCGTGTTACCGGCTGCCTCGCGGCTGATTTCCAACCCCTTGAGAATTGGCACCCCGTTTTTCAGCAGCGTTCCAAGCACGCGGCAAAAACGCGAGACCGCCAAGTTGCGGAAAATCGGGCCGAACAAAGGGATGCGGATTTTCCAGCGGTCGAAGAATCGCTTGGCAGCCGGTGTCCGCAATTGCGTCCGAAACAAAATAAACGCCACCACTGCTCCCACGAGGAAGAACAGCCCGTAGCGATTCAGCCAGTTGCTAAAACCGAGCAGAAAGTCGGTCAACGCGGGGAGCTCACCCTTTTCCCGGAGTTGTTCAAACAGCACGCCGAATTTTGGCACAAAGTAAACGACCAAGACGCCGACGACGATCGTGCCAACCGAAGCCAAAACGGCCGGATAAATCAAAGCGCCAATCGTGCGCGATTTCAGTTCAGCTTGCTGCTCGGTAAACAGCGCGACCCGCTCCAAAGCTTCTTCCAAGAAGCCACCCTCGGTTCCCGCCTTGGACATGTTGACCGCCATATCCGAGAAGATTTTCGGATGGCGACCAAAGGCATCGCCGATCGGCGTACCGTCTTCAATTCGCGAAACAACGTCATCGAGCGCCTTTTGAAGCGCCGGCACGCTCGCTTGTTCGCGGAGGATCGTGAGCGACTTCAGCAGCGGCACACCGTTCTTCAGCAGCGAGGAAAGCTGGCTGTAAAACGTCGCGATCTTTTGCTCACTCACCCGGCCGCTGAACTGAATTTTCTGCGGCGTCTTCTCTTGCTCGACCTTGATCGGGAACAGCGACTTCTGGCCGAGCATGCTGACCACTTCACGTTCCGTGCCCGCAGTCAACGTGCCAGAGACGCGTTGTCCATCGAGAGAGCGAGCTGTGTAGGAAAAATTTGGCATGTGATGTCTGAGCGGAATTACTTCCTCGTGACGCCTCGATCGGATTTCGTAATGCGAACCACTTCGTCGACGCTGGTTTTACCGGCGATCACTTTCATCCAGCCATCATCGCGCAGCGTGCTCATTCCCTCTTCACAGGCGGCTTTCTTGATCTCCCAGCTGCTGACGCGGTCATGGGCCAGCTCGCGGATCTTTTCTGTAGCAACGAGCAGTTCGTAAATACCGAGCCGTCCAGCATAACCAACTTCACGGCACTTGCGGCAACCGGCCGAGCGATAAAGTGGCTGGCCGCCGAGCAGAGCGAGCGGAAAATCATCCGGCACGTCCTCGCGGTTCGGTTGATAAGCCACTTTGCAGTGCGGGCAGAGGCGACGCACCAGTCGCTGGGCCATAATCCCCTCGACCGTGCTGCTGACGAGGAATGGCTCGACGCCCATGTCTGTCATACGATTAAAGGCGCTGGAAGCATCGTTGGTGTGGAGCGTGCTGAACACCAAGTGACCGGTGAGAGAGGCTTGAATCGCGTT
>Ga0169931_10005002_pt1 | contig 20394 bp, 12 predicted proteins | sample Kivu_15m_20L_FD_129675 | JGI IMG/M metagenome (GOLD analysis project Ga0169931, IMG submission 129675) | Freshwater microbial communities from Lake Kivu, Western Province, Rwanda to study Microbial Dark Matter (Phase II) - Kivu_15m_20L... | ecosystem: Environmental > Aquatic > Freshwater > Lake... | reverse complement strand
TTTCCTCCAAAACCTCCGCCGATCCGCTTAACGATACAGGTGACGTCTCGATCAGGAAGGCCTAAGCCGTGTGCGACAACGTGTTGGGTTTCGGTCGGGTGTTGAGAGGAAGAGTGAACTTCGAGCTGACCGTCCTCTTTTGGGTAAACAATGCACGCTTGGCTCTCGAGATAGAAGTGGTCTGCCCCGCGGATCACGATCTGACCTTCAAGCCTGTGGGGAGCGTGTAGATAAGCTTGAGCAGTGTCTCCTCGTGCGATTGACCTGGGGAACCCGATGAAACTTTGCTGTTTTTTTGCCTCATCGATCGACAGAACGGGCGTAAGGGGCTCGTAGTCGACTTCGACTGCTTCACGAGCACGGGCCGCGGCATCGCGATTCTCTGCAGCGATGATAGCCACCGCTTCACCAACAAATCGGACTTCTTGGTCTGCCAATAGAGGTTGATCTTGGAAGATCGTGCCCCAGAGGTTGTGGGGGAAGTCTTTTGCCACAAAGACCCCTAAGACTCCCGGGATGCAGAGTGCCCTCTCAGTCTTGATGCTTTTGATCTTCGCGTGGGCGTGTGGACTGTAGAGAATCTCAACGTCCAGCTCTTGCGGGAGTCTTGGACGATCATCAATGAACTCGCTCTGTCCAGTCACATGAGTATGGGCTGAGTCGTGTGGCAATCGAGAAGCGTAGGGGCGGCTGGAAGACTGAAATGGGGCTGGAGTGTTCTTCATTGCGCAAGCTCCTGAATGAAGTGACGGAGGATGTTCTCGGCCGTGACACGACGGAAGGCTTGAGAGCTTCGGAGGTCATCGATGGGGGTAATTTCTGAATGGAGACCTTCTGCAAGTTGATCCAGGTCTACAGTGTCCGGGGTTTTGCCTTGCAGTAGGTTCTCGACGGAGGAGATTCGTTTGGGGGTTGCAGCGACTCCTCCGTAAGCGACCCGTGGTTTTGAGATCTTCCGGGTTTGAGGATCGAGATGCAGGCGAAACGCGACGTTGACCGTCGAGATATCGAGATCTTTTCGCTGCGAGACTTTTTGGAGTCGGAGGATTTCACCTTTTTCGGGAATATCGATCTCGATCGAAGTGATGAGTTCCCCTGGTTCAAGAGCAGTTTTTCTATAGCTTATGAAAAATGACTCAATTGGGATTTCACGGACTTGAATCTGTCCTGAAGAAGACACACTGTACGCCTGTACGGTCGTTCCGGCGACGAGTAGAAAAGGGGGCGTGTCGCCTATGGGAGATGCCGTGGCTAGGTTTCCAACTAGGGTTGCTTGGTTTTTGATCTGGGGTGAAGCGAAGAGGTCTAGAAATTGGGCAAACTCCGGAATGAGCTCTCCTTTTACAAAATCGCGAACTTCAGAGAGGGTGACTTTCGCGCCGATTCTCAAGCGTGATTTTCCAACTCGAGTGATTTGGTGCAGCTCGGGAATCAAGTGGAGACTCAAGAGGTGTTTGAGTCGCTTCTTCCTTTTGTTGTGAACTACACCCAGGTCAGTTGCTCCAGAGATCAACTCTGCAGAAGGGTTTTGATTGAGGTAGGCTCCGGCACTTTCAAGCGAGGTAGGGGCGTAGTACTCGAACTCTTCGGCCCTCAGGTGAAGCGGCGAGAGGATCGCTTTTTGGAGCTTCTCTTGGAGTGCTGGGTTTTCGAAGCGAGAACGAATGGGAGAGCAAGTCTTGAGATCGATTGAACAGGCTGCTTCGATAATCGGGGAGTATCCCGTGCATCGACAGAGGTTCGCAGTGAGCGCGTTTTTTGCCTCTTTTTCCTCGATCGGGGACTCTGTATCCCCTCGTTCCAACCGCTTTTCGACCAACCCTGCCAGTGCCATCACAAAGCCGGGAGTGCAGAAACCACATTGGCTACCGTGGCACTTGACCATGGCTTCTTGAGCTGGGTGTAATCCCTTGCGTTCGTACGGAGCAGACGAGTTGGACTGACCACGGAGGGTGGTTTGGTCGGCAAGTCCGTCGACTGTGACGAGCTGCGCGCCATCTAAAGAGGCGACCGGGATGATGCATGAGTTCACGGGGAGGAATTGGGGTTTGGCGGAGTGACGGTAGGGCGCTGCTTTGAGGAGAGTGCACGCCCCGCAATCTCCTTCTGCACAAACGATCTTGGTACCAGGAAGGTTTCGACGGGTGCGCAAGAAGTCAGCCAGCATGAGAGGCGCATCAGAGGCCTGGGCTCGGATCAGCTCGCCGTTGAGCGAAAAAATCACTTCTGAACGGCTGACTACTTGAGGCTGGGGTTGGGTGGGGGTCGAAGATGGATCGAAAGCCTGTGACATAGGCCTTGCAAGCTAGCCCACAAGCCGGGAGGGGACAAGGCGTTAGCGACTCCAAGAAGAGGATGGCAAAAAAAATGCTACCGGGATCGCGAGCCCTCGGATCCCGGTAGCGCCGTGCAGTGGGAGGGGGTCCTTGAACCGCCTCCCTTTGGAGAATTTTGAAGTGTTAACTGGTTTTACGACTCACGAGCACGATCATTTCCAGTCGGTTCTTTTCCCAGTCCGACTCCGCTGCTTTGAAGCAGCGTTCTACCTTTGACTGTGAAAACTGAGCTGGCTTGAGCGCTTCCCGAGGTCTTGCGACCACACGATAGCCGCTCGAAGAGACATGGAATTCAAAGCGGCACTCGTAAGTGCTGAGTTCGTCAGGCCGAATTTCAAGGATCTGATCTCCAGTGTTGAGGGCAAATGGGAAGGTGAGCTTGCACTCAAAACTTTCCATCGAACCCCGCTCCCAGGAGTTCTGACATGTTTTGAAATCAGGAGACAGTGAATGTCCTTCGATTTGGCCGGCATGCCCAGACTGGGAAATAACGAGTGTCCCGATTGCTCCAAACAGACCAAGCAACATTGACTTCATCATAAAAACTACCTCACTTCTGCTAACAGGATCGCACCTTCTTAGGGCAGTTTGTATTCGTACGATTGCTGCTCAGGGTATAAGTACCGCAGCGCGAGGAGCGACTGTAGAACTACGTACCTCATCAAATAAATGCTCAAAAAGTGAGTATTTTTTCGTATGCACACTGAGCTTGATTACTGCAATAGTTTGGCCATGTGGCGAAATTGGCGCACCCTCTCATTGACTCCAAAGCTCTTTATCGCGCAGTCGCTGATCTTGGTCTTCATGACCCTTGGCGTAACTGTGGTCGTTCTGAGTGCCTTCGAGACTGCGCTGGAGAGTCGAGCCGAGAGTCAGCTTGAATCTGTGCGTGCTCTTAAGCGTCTAAAGATTGATAACGTACTGGATAATCTCAAGGTAACTGCGCAGGCCTCAGTTGAATCAGCGTATTCAAGAAGTCCATTGCATCCTGATTTTGATGAAGCCTTAAAAGCACTTCCGATTCACTACGACTGGGTGAAGATTCTTGAGTTGAACTCATCAGATGAGTTCCCTCCAGACTCAAGTTGTCCATCGGCAGGCTTTACGGATCGGGTCGTCTTCGTTTGTGATGTTGTTCAAAAGAGTGGGAGCAATGAACGTCCTGATGGGCTGTATATCTGGGTTGTGGTTCAGCGACCACTGCGTGTAGCGCTCCTCGTTAGGCTGACAGAGATTGAGGAAATCCTGAAGACTCGGGATGGAATGGGAGAGACTGGGGAGACCTATATTGTCGATTCTGACTATTCGATGCGAACACCTTCGAGGTTTCCAGAAGTAATTCCAGGAACAGTCTACGTCAAAACAGCAAGTGCAGCCCGTGCTTTGAATGGTGAAGTGGATCAGATCGTCACTCAGGATTACCGTGGGGTGACCGTTTACTCTGCGTTCTCTCCGATCGAAGAGGTAGGTCTACACTGGGCCTTGATTACGGAGTTGGATGTCGAGGAAGCTCTTTCGCCTGAGAGGTTAAGTCGAAAAAAACTCTATCCTGCTCTAGGTATCAGTCTAGTGATCGCCTTTTCGCTTTCGTTACTATCTAGTATCACTTTGGTCCGCAGGGCTCGCGAGGCGGAGCAGCGGAGCTGGCTGGAGGGACAGGAAGCGGAACGCTCGCGATTGGCTCAAGAGCTGCATGATGGCATTGGACAACTCCTGACCTGGCAGTCCCTCTCAGTCTCAGGGATGGATCTTCCTGAGAATCCAAAAAAAGAGATCCTTAACCGAATCACTAATACTCTTAACGAACTACGTAGAATTGTTCAGGACCTTACTCCGCTCGCTGTACGTGATCTCGGATGGAGAAAGTCGATTGCTTATCTTTGTGATGAGCATCAGAGAGTGACAGGCGTTCAAGTCACATTGGAGATTGCAGATGAGCTCAAGGTTTGGTCCTTGTCGTCTTTTGAGCAATTGCAATTGTTTCGGATGGTCCAAGAGTGTCTCAATAATTCGGCAAAACATTCCTTTGCATCAAAAGTTATGATTCGATTTTCCTCAGAAAAGGGGCGCTTAAGGTTTTCTGTACAAGATAATGGTAAAGGTTTTCCGGATGGGATCTTGTCCGCAACCCATCCAGCACGTCAGTTGAGATCTCTCTCTCAGAGAGTGGATGTGTTGGGTGGAAAACTAAGATTTGGGAATGCTCCCTCAGGGGGGGCGCGTTTAGATTTTGAATTACCCATGGAGGCAGGATGACTATTTCCGAGACGCAGCAGTTGAAGGCAAAATCGATTTTTGTCGTGGATGATCACCCTTTGGTGAGAGCGGCCTTGGTGCATTTAATTCAGAAGTCTCAGGACTTAAAGGTTGTGGGAGAACACAACGGCGAGGCCGGTGTGGAGGATATCATCCTGAATTGTCAGCCGGATCTTGTCCTTCTGGATTTGAATTTGAAGGGGCAAGACGGGCTTGATGTTCTCAAGAAACTGAAGGCGAAGCGTCCCGAGTTGAAAGTCCTTGTGATTTCGATGCACGAACAGGGTGCTTATGTGACTTCGGCGATGAAGCTAGGAGCCTCAGGATACCTTTTGAAGTCCACTGACACTGAGCTGATTCCCTTAGCCGTGCAGACTATTCTGCATGGCGGAACCTTTCTGAGTGCATCTTTGCGATCGGCTTTGGAGGGCGGAGAGGCTCATGAGGATTTGACTCCACGAGAAATTGAAGTGGTCCGAGGTGTGGTGCAGGGTTTGGCGGCCAAGGAAATTGCAGAGATCTTGGGGATCAGCTATCGGACGGTCGAAGTTCATCGCTCCAACGCCATGAGGAAACTCAACGCACGAAACATTGCAGAACTAACCCGATTGGCGATGAGCCGAGGGATGGATCAGCCTTTAAAGCGTTGAGGCGTTTGGAAGAGAATGGAGCCTCTCACAAGAGTGGTCACCACAGGAGTGAGGTCTGCTTGAAAAAGGATTTGATCGAGCATCACATCAGGTCGGGTTTCTTGTCCCACTGAAATCGCAATGAGATCCGCATCGTAACCTTTTTCGATCCGGCCGATGTAGTTTTGGAGACCCAGAGCTTCGGCCCCACCGGCTGTGGCGAGCCACAGGAGTTCATCTGGTCTCATGCGGCCCTGGGACAAGAGGGAGGCGTCATAAGCTTTAGATGCAATGCGGCGCATGTTGAATGTTCGTCCTGCACCAACATCGGAGCCTAAACCCACTTTAATGTTTTTATTTTGTGCCTTTTTGAGAGGGAAAACTCCGCTTCCCAGGAAGAAATTACTGTCTGGGCAATGAGCGATCGCTGCCCGTTTTATCTGAATCTGATCCCACTCCTGGTCGGTGAGGTGTACGCAGTGACCAAACAGACTTCGTTCGTTACAAAGTCCAAACGAGTCGTAAACGGACAAGTAGTCGGCGTGTTCGGGGTACAGTTCTTTCACTGCACGGATTTCCCCATGGTTCTCGGAGAGGTGAGTTTGAATGGGGAGTTGGTACTTAACTGCAAGTTCACCCGCTTTTTTCAGGAGCTCTCGTGAACAGCTCAATGCAAATCGAGGAGTAATAACGAACTGGAGTCGCCCCTCGTCGAATTGATGCCATTTCTGGATCAGGCGCTCACAACCTTCGATTGCTTCCTTTGCAGGAACGCAAATCGCAGCAGGTGCCCCTTGGTCCATCAAGGTCGGACCTGCCTGGCCCCTTAAGCCTATTTCTGCGAGAGCTTCAAAAAGGATTTCTGTCGCTTCCATATGGGAGGACCCATAGATGGAAGCGCAAGTCGTCCCATTCTGGATCAGTTTCAGGCAAAACTCTCTGGCCACGTCCCTCGCGTAACTTGCGTCATTAAAACGGGACTCTTCTGGGAAAACAGTCTGTTCGAGCCAGGGCAAGAGCTCTCCACTGGAGCGCCCCGTGACGCGGGTTTGAGGAAAGTGGACGTGAGTGTCCACGAAGCCGGGCATCCATACGCATTCAGGTGAGGTGATCGGTTCGGAGCTCCCCGAGGCATCACCACTCCAGTCCGATATTCGGCCTGATGCGTCGATTTTAAGAAGTCCATCTCGTATGAATGTGACCGTACCGTTACGGGGCGCAAAGAAGGCGCCCCGAATTGTTTTCGGACTCAAAACCTGTCGGGAAGGAATCTTAGTCATCATGTTCAAACGTTGGCTTATGGCCGGACTGTCAGCGTTAAACTCACGGGTTTCCGAAAAGCAAGCAGTCTTTCGTGGCAGAGGAAATGCTTCGTTGTTTTCTGCGCTTCACCTGACTACAGTCGCCATCTTGTTATGATCAGCACACATATTTTGGATATCAGCACGGGTAGTCCCGCAGCGGCAGTTCGCGTGACATTGGAAAAAAAATCCGGTCAGAATTGGACTCTGCTTCAGGAGGATCGGACCAATACAGATGGACGGATTGCGTACACTTGTCCCTATGAGCCGGGTGTTTATCGTTTGACCTTTGGAGTGGAGGAGTACCTCTCCAGACAAGGCCTTCGGCCTTTTTTTCTCGATACTCCGATCATTTTTGAAGTGGTCGATACCGGACGAAAGTATCACGTGCCATTACTTTTGAGTCCCTATGGGATGAGTACCTATCGGGGTAGCTAATCCAGCGTTGCTTGAATTGAGATTCACTATGAAAAAAGAGTTCTTCGAGTTGCCCGAGTACCATCGTTATCTGAGCCCAGGATTTGCTGAAGAGATTCTTTCTCGTTCTCGTCCTGTTGGCGGAATTCCGGGATTAGTTGAGGCTGAAGAGCTCACTGGACCTACGGAAAACCCCGAAGCTTTACGCTTTTTGGTGAAGCTCTACCGCCAATTGAAGCCTGAGTTGGGCCAGGTGCTCAAGAGAAGGGTCGCCGATCGTCAGTTCTTGGATGAACGTACCCGAGCCTGTTTTGAGCTCAATCATAAATTAGGCCTTGAGGTGAATCATCCGGAATATCGTACGGTTTTGGGTCTAGAGGACTCAGAGGGACGGATTGTCATCGGTCCTCTTGGAGATCACTATTGTCAGCCTGGGGGGGCTCCAGTTGCTCCAATTCCTCCTCATCTTGAGGGATCACATGTCACTTTGTTCGGTCCACCCGACAGTGCAAAGATGGCAGTGAATGCGATGAATGCTTATCATCGAAAACTTCCAGGCGAGCCTTCGGTCGTCGGGGAGCTGCTTGCACAGCTTAGCTCCCAATCAGCCTCTCCAAAATGGGGAGCTGATGATGAGGACTCAAAAACTCCCATGCGTGCAGCGCTTGTGGATGCTGCGCAGAATTTGAAAGAATGCTTTGATCGGACGTTAAGAGTAGAAGATCCATTAAGTTCAAAAAAGTACGAGCTTGCCTCTGAAAATCTTGCTCTGCCGATTAAGCGATTTCCAGGGCTTGCTCTTCCTTGCCCGTTCCTTTTCTTAGATCGAAGTCCGATTCCACTTCATTTGTACGACTTCGCGCTTCACCTTTTCGAGAACTGTAAGCGTCCCGAAGCTCTGGTATTTTATGTACCCAAACTAGAGAATGAGGAAGAGGCCGCCTACATTCATTCAATGATTCGGCAGGCTGAAGAGCTCATTCAACGAGAGGTCGCGCCGGAGTATCAACTGGGCACGGTTCGCTTGATGATTGTCTTAGAAAATCCACGTGCCATCCTTCGTGCTCACGAGATAATGGATGCTCTCTACCCATATTTCGCAGGCGCTTCTCTTGGGTGGCATGATTATTTGGGTTCAACCGCTCGATTGTTCAAAGAAGACGGCAATTACCGAATCCCAGTGAAGGCTGATCCGGACATTGTGATCAAATATATCAAAGCTTCCCATGATTTGGTGGCTGATGTAGTGGGCTCGCGTGGTGGGATAAAAGTCGGAGGAATGTATGGGATTCTTCCTGTTACGACCGACCTGCTGAGTCCTTCATTTCAGGTTACTCTTCTCGGCTTCTTCAAAGATGTCGTGACCCAATTGAAGCGAAATTTGACGGGTTTCTGGGTAGCTCACCCTGACTTTGTTCGCTTAGGTCTAGCCTTGGTTCAAGCTTGGAAGCTCCGTGAAAGTGGAAATCGAGAGCCACTACGGAGGTTGTGTCGAGATATTCTTTCGGAGCCTTTCGCTTTAGAGGTTGAAGCTTTCATCGACGGTTCGGACATTGTTGGCTTAACGCCTGGACAGCCGGGATATGTGAGAAAACTTTTAGTCGCAGACCTCAAAGAGTCGGATACGATCCCGAATCACGATCCGGAAGAAGTACGGTACAATGTGTTTCAGGCACTTCAATATCTTGTGGACTGGTTAAGCGGCAACGGATGTGTTGCTCTGCCGGCTATAGTCAGAGGCACCCCCGTCCGTGTGATGGATGATCTGGCCACAGCCGAACGTTCACGTTGGGAAGTGTGGCATGAAATTCGACACGGACGTGTCTCGACTGAAAAGTTCCTGAAAATAGCTTTTGAAGAGCTTCAGTTTATTCGCAAAGACCTTTCTAATGATCAGAAGATCGTTCAGGTTAAATGGGATGAACGGACAGCGAAGTGGTACCCGATTGCTTTTCATCTCATGATTCAGTTGATGACGGCAAAAGAGCCGCCTGAATTTGCGACGGAACTCTTGCTTCCCTTCACGATTGACTCCGTTCGAAATTCGCCCGATCCGTTAGGTAGTCTTCGCAAAATGGATCCAGAAAAGTATTCTCTTGATCCTTGGGTGGAGCGGTTCTGTAGGTACTTCGAAGTGTGTGGCTCGGTTCGTTTTGCAAAAGAGTTGGCTAACTCCTTTGTATTTGATGCGTCTCGCGCAAAAGCATTAGTGCAGAGTTTTTCTCAAGAGGAAATCATCGAAGCTGCATCTTTTCATGGAAATATTGGTGAACCCAAGCGAGGTTTGGATGCTTTGGCTAAAGCTGAGCAAGCTGGAGTGTCCGATGAACAACAGCATGTACTTCAGGAGCTTCGGAACTTAGGAGAGCAGTACTGGCAGAAGTTTGGTTTTAAATTTTTGATCTCAGCTCGGGGCCGAATAGGGGCCGAACTTTTGGCTGCCCTCAGGGATCGATACGATCGGACCTTGGAAGAGGAGCGAAATTCTGCTCGTGATGCACTTTGGGAAATTACAGAGAAGCGTCTATCCTTACATCCAACAGACTCATGCATCGAAAAACTCAAGACTCTTCAGAAGAGATATGGCGTTCGCTCCTCGAGCGTAGCAGTGATTCAGAACTCCCAGATTCAGGCAATTGCACTCGGCTGTGACGACAAAACTCAGTTTCAGCTAGCATCGCTGAGTAAGACGGTCGCTACCGCTTATGCAATCGAGCTTTTTTCCTCTCGAGGGATAGACTTAGATACTTCGGTCAATTCCTTACTTGAAAAGTTAGGCTCGCCATTTCGATTGGTAGCCGATTTAAAGGCGGCACAGAACGAATCCATTGACCCAAATCAAGTAACATTGGCTCATTTGATGAGCCATCAGGCCTTAGGTCAGCACTATGTGAGTGGAGTAGATCCAGCACTTCCATTTCCACTTCTTATCGATCTGATTTCGGGTTCGAACGAAGGGGCCAAACTCGGTTATCCAGGTGTAAAAGTCATCCACAAACCAGGGACTCAATTCCAGTATTCTGGAGGTGGGTTTTTGGTGTTGGAGTATTTGGTTGAGCTCCTCACGGGAAAAAATGCAGCATTGGCAACAGAGAGTTTTCTGCGGCAACTGGATGCTGGAAGTCTCACTTTTGCTCATGATCGGTCTCAAACTCGCAAATTGGCGACAGGTTATCTGGACTCGGGTGAACCTGTTCAAGGCGGGAGATTTAACTTCCCTGGTTTTGCCGCGGGAGCAGTCGGTACTGCCCCTGAGATGGCTCGCGTACTGGTGCATTTGGCACAAGCTTATCACTCACTCAGTGGTTCAGGTCCAATTGCGCATGATACCGCTGTGCGAATGCTCCACGGGAAAGATTTGGGGTGTCGCGAGTTCATGGGTTGCGACATGGGGATCGGGGTGTTTGTGATTGAGGCCGGCGATAACCGTCTCATGATCCATCAGGGGTCAAACGAAGGTTTTCGCGCTCTTTTTGCCCACTGCTTTGCTGGACCTGATTCGGGCAATGGATTTGTGATTCTGTGTAATGCGGATAACGCAGGAGTCCCATTTGTTGCAGAGGTAGCCCGTGAACTCTTAATTGGTCTTAATTTGGGAGGGATTGACCCTGCCAGATGGATTTCGCAATTGGACTTGAGTGGGATTCCTCAAGAGCAGAAGGTGAACCTGGGCTACCGTGAATTAGTCTTTAAGGCTTTTCTTCCCCAGTTGCCCGAACCGATTGTTGAGCGTGGACCCATTGATGCGCTCGCAAAATCAAATGTCTTGGTCGCTGCCCAGATCAGGAAGGTTTCTAATCAACGCTTTGCTCGAGCAGAGAACCTGATCAGTCCTCACTTGCCTGTGTTCGATCCAAAGCTCTACGGGCGTCAGGGCAAGGTGATGGATAGTTGGGAGTCCGCCCGTCATAATCCGTTACCCTATGAATTTCTCGAATTAGAGTTGAGATCTCCTAGTCGAGTCTCTTTCGTGAGTATCTCGACTCAATTTCATGATGGAAATCATGTTGAGGACCTTCGGGTATTGGGGCGCAGGAATTCCAGTGACTCGTGGCGTGAGCTATTGCCTCAGACTCATTTGCAGGGACACAGTCTGCTACACCTTCAGCTTCCCGAACCTTCGATTGAGGTATCTGAAATTCGAATCGAGATGGGTCCTGATGGAGGGTTGACTCGTCTGGGCCTCTATGCCGAACTTCCTGTTGCTTATCAGGCTGCTTTCAAACCCTTGGAGCATGCGCGGTCGGTACGTTTCAATGAGGCGATTCCAAAACCATCTAAACCACTGACCATTCCATATGAGCGGGTCTCTCCGTCAGCATCGAGCCAAACTGAAACGGAGGAGCTGCGCGACTGGGCGAGCCTTGTCAACGGTGGTCGCGTCTTAGGGGTTACAAACGAGCACTACGGACCTGCAAGTCAGGTGATTTCACCTTATCCGCCCCTACACATGTTCGACGGATTTGAGTCTGCCCGGAGTCGACGTCCAGGGCATTTTGAAACCTTGGAGTTGGAGTTGGGTCGATCCGTTCGGATTGAAAAAATCGTTCTCGATTTTGAGTTTTTCGTAAACAACAACCCTCATTCAATTCGAGTACTGTATTGGAGTGAAGAGGGGACTTGGAAAGAGTTGATCCCGAATACTGCAGTTAAGGCCTATGCCGCCAATCGGAAGCAATGGCTACTCTCCGGATCCCGCCATCATCAACGCTTGAAGTTTGAAGTGTATCCAGACGGCGGGATCAATCGGATTCAAGTATGGGGAAGAGGGTAGGAATCAGTCTTTTTTGAGATGCAAATACCAGCGAGCAAAGCGGGCACGCTCTTCATCCGAGAGGCCTGTTTTGTTCGCGAATGGCATATTTTTCTCGATCACTACTCGCTGATAGATTTTTTCTTTGTATGTGAGGAGTTGAGCCTCGGTTTCAAATACTGCACCCGCGGGAGCGATTTTGAAAATGTCATCCGTCGGCTGAGCAGCGTGACAAGAGATACACTTTTGATGAACCAGAGTATGGATTTCCGATGTGCTCACCGGAGAGGAATCTGCGGTGAGTGTGATCGCACTCGGATTGACCTGAGTCATCCACACTAAGGCAACCAGTCCAATCACTGCAGGAATGAGTGTGAGTCGTTCCACCGGTTTTTTGGTCACCATCGCATGACGGGTGAGGGCGCCCGCTATCGAGAGAATGATCAAAAGAGCCCAGTTATATGGGTGCTGGGTCACGCCCGAGTAATGATTGCTGAGCATGACGAAAAGCACTGGAAAGATGAAATAGGTATTGTGAACGGAGCGGGTCTTACTTTTGAGTCCCACCGAGTAGTCCGGGACGCGTCCTGCCTCGGCTTCTTTCAACATTTTTCGCTGTCCTGGAAGAATCCGAACCCAAACGTTGAGGATCATCATGGTTCCAAAGATAACCCCAGTTTGAATGAACGCCCCTCTTCCACTAAAGATTTGGGTGTTCAAGAAAATCAGCCCAGTAAAGAAGAAGACCGATAGAATTGTGCTGAGGGTTTTGTTTTTCATCCATTCGGGATGCCAAATCAAATCATAGATCAGCCATGCCCCTGTCAGGATACCCACACTCGCTAATACCGCTTGAGGCTGGGTCATGGGGGAGAGGCTCGGGTCAATTAAGAGGCTTGCACCTTTGAGGTAGTAGAGAACAATCATCAGAAGGAATCCTGTGATCCAGGTGAGAGTTGCCTCCCACTTAAACCAGTGCAGGGTCTTGGGAAGCTCACCGGGGTAGATCTTTTTCTTATCGACTTGATAGTAGAATCCGCCGTGCACCATGAAGACTTCGCCTTCAACGTTGTGACGAGGCTTCTCAGGAGGCATGAAGGCGCTATCCAACCAGATAAAGTAAAAGGAACTTCCAATCCAAGAAATCCCGGCAACGAGGTGGGAAAATCGGATGAGGTACTCAAGCCAAAGTTGAAAAGAGAATTCCATAGTGCGCCCGACCATAGGACTGAGGTGGCCTCTGAGCAAGGGCATTGTCACTGATCTGATCGCTCGCACAAAAAAACTAGAACAGAAGCATCTGGAATCCGAGTGAATGGGCATCCGGTAGGTAATGATAAAGGTAGCCGATCGAGAACCTGCCTAGGACTGCATATTGAAGAGAGAAGTGGGTCTGAATGACTCGTTGAGCCTCGAAATTCGTGATTTGTCGTGAGGCAAAAGTGACTAAAAGTCCAAAGATGTTTCGGGAGAGAGCTAGAGTGGTCACTCTAGAGTGCTGAAAATACTCCTCGATTTCAGATTCATTGCGGATGTGTAGCCACTCGATATTCAGGAGTTGTGTTCGTAAACGCAAACTGTAGCTAATCGCGGTAGTGTTCAGAAAGAAGTCGTCGGGAGCAAGCTTCGTGATCGATACTCCAGCCGATAGGGGGCCCATCCCAGTGGAAAGTCCTATTCCGGGGCTCATTTCTCCGCTTTCATAATTGAACTTCCCCGAAAGGCCTACGCTCAAGTTTAACTTTTTGGAAAGAGAAGGAGGAAGCAGGTTGAATGCAGTTGCCGCAGACACCAAAGTGCTAGCGGGTTCGTAGATACCCGCATAGTATTTCATGGCTTGGGTTTTAGCGCCGATGAACCCGATTCCTGGGTAGTTTCCAAAAAAACTTTCGGGGTTTGAGGAGGCGACTCCAGCCCCTATTCGGTCGAACCCCTTGATCAAAGCAAACTGATTTTGACTCGATGTTTGGCCCGTGTATTGATCCTTTTTGAAGCTTTGGATCCACTCCAGTCCGTAAGGAAAGGAATGTGTGGGTAGTTGGGCAGGATTAATCTGATAAGCGTCCGCGATTGAGGTGTAGCCGCCCGAAGGAGAACGGACCTTGCCATTCCTAGTGCAAGTGTCGTTGTACCATTTTGGAATCGGAACTTGAGTCTGGTAAGCCTCACAAGGATCGGTACCATGAGCGACAGAGGGTAGCAGTGCTCCAGCAAGGATAAGACTCAGAACAGGCGTTTTTTTCGAGTAAGCCACGCTGGAGATGATGATCTGAAAGACTCCGATCTGCTAGTTATTTTCTTTTTGTTTTGGGGGTTTCAGTTAGTCGTGGATTTCTTCAGTGAGCGAAGGAGATCCTGCTGTACTGGCTCGGAGGCTCTCTTGAGTTCAGGGCTGGTCTCTAACAGTTGAATGAGCTCTTTCTGAAGCGAGAGAGCGTCTCCCATCAAAGCTTTCGTCCCTTCTTGTTGCTGGGGGATCTGCTCAATCTCGATCCGAATCGATGCCGCTTTTTCTGCGATCTCCGAAAGCCTCTGTTTTTTTAGGACACGGAGGAGTTCTATCGGATTGGCACGACGGGATTCAAACTCACGGAGTGTTAACTGAGATAGTCCGGCAACGGTGCCAGAGGTGAGCAAAAGGCCCTTACTCTTCAGGGCGCTCGAGGAGGCATTTCGAAGAGAGGTCCTAAAGAGTTCCATTCGAGCGAGGCCTTGCCCTCGGGATTTCCAGAGTCCTTTTCCAAACTGGAAAGAATAGACAACCACAAATGCATTCATGGTCTGATCGAAGACCTCTCCTGCAATGAGTGTGCTTCTTTCTGTTCCGGTGAGCTGAGAATCGAGCGCTCGAACTCGTGATTGGTAGTCTTGAAGATCCTTTTCGATCTCACGAGTAGCAAAAGATAAAATCGATTCGTTTATCTCCCGGTTATTGAGACTCGATCTCCAGTCTGCGAGAATGTGCACGATGATATCGTTGAATGAGTTTGGGGGTTCCATCGCAATCTGAGTACCGAGGCCCGACAAAAGAATCTCGCGTTGCTCAGAGTCAATTTGACCTGCTGACTCCATCTCTTGGAGATCTCGAATAGTCGCCTCGATTGCGGCAGCATCGATACCAGAGTTAGCCTGTCCAGTCGAGGGCAGGACCGAAGACGCCAGGATAGCTGTCAGTATCAGGACAATATTTTTGATTCTCATTTTTTTGATCCTCGAAACGTAATTCCTGCTTCTAAGAGAAATTGAATGTTTTTATGGGCAACATTGAGTAGCTCCTCTGCTGGCGTGGTCGTGACTTTACTCACGCCAGCCGGGAGGGTCTCAAGCACGGCTGCACCTTGAATGAGAACTTCAATGGGGTGTGAACTGGGTTCTCCTGAGCGAAGGGCGAATGCGTTTTGTTCTCTTTGGCGCAGAGATTCGTCTTCACAGAGCTTAATGAAGATCAGCTCTCGTTCATTCGGGGAGAGACTTTTCTGGAGTTTACTCTGTTGCTGGTCGATTCGAACATTAAGGTTACGTTCGATTCGGATAGACTCGTTGAGAGCGGATAAAGGAAGGATCTTACGGGAGTCATCCGTTTTCTCGCTCCCGAGTTTAAGCCACTTGAGGGTTAAATACTTTTCGGTCGCAGAATTGTTGTAAAAATTCATGGATACAAGAGCTTTTTGGAGATCTTTTTGGTGATCCGATTGGACTTTCAGAGTATCCTGAGCATCTTTGGTTTGATCGAGTCTCTCTTGGAATTCTGAGTTAACCTGGATGACGGGAGTCCATAACCAGAGAGAGTAGTGAATGACTGTCTTTTTGAAGCTTTCGGCCGCCTTGATGATTTCACCGCGATCGCCGGATCGAACTGCGCGATCAAGTCTTCGGAGGTTGTGTTGCATGTCGGCTCGCAACTGGGACTCCTCTCGATACTCGATGTACTCACCCACTCCATATTCAGTGATGAGTCCAATCGCAACGCTACCCAGTAGTACTAAGGGATTGATCTTGGCTGGAGTTGAGGCTGTATTTACGGCACGGGATATACGAACTGCAGTGTAGATCTCGCTTGCAACTGATCCCGCTGCTAAACCCGAGGCAAGAGCGACGAAGTCTTTGATGAAAGCGTTGGAGTCGCTGCTGAGTTCCATGTCTTCTTCGAGTGATACGCCAAGGCGCATGAGCTGAGCAGGAGCGGGAGGAAGTTTTGGTTCCGTTTGGGGACGACTTGAAGTGTGGTGGGCTACGGTATGACCAATACCCACTCCGAGTAGAGGCAACAAATGCCGGTAGATCTTGAAGTACCGAGGAGCTTTAGATGGATCACGGATTAAGAACACACCGAGAGCAAGTATACCTAACGAGCCTCCTACTTTATCCAGATAAGTTTTCTGATTCGTTTTTTGAGCCCTAGAAAATCGGAAGAGGTCAAAATATTTTTGCTCCCAGTGGAACTGCAGCTTTCTTGCGAGATCAGAGATCGCCTCAGGATGCCTGTCAGAGTAATTATCGATGAGCACTAAATGTTGCGAGTAGAGTTCAATGTTTTCTGATTTCGAATGGGATTGTCCTTCTAGAATCCGAAAGATCTGCCTCTGAATTTTTTGAGCGTGTAAAATGGAGTAAATTCTACTGCCATTTTCAACTGCCGACTCTTGTTCATAGGAGTAGATGTATTCCTCTATTTGCGGTCTAAATTGCTCGATATCACTTGCTGCAACTCGATGTGGGGAACTGAAGCTGATCAGAGCAGTGAGTATAGCGAGAGTTTGGATGATTTTCTGATTGAACTTCATGGGCTCGCTCCCTTTCCTGCTGCAGCCTCATGGAATACCAACCAGAGCTGGCGATTGACTGGGTGTGATGGGGTGGTAGCTGCTGTGAAAGGTAGAAATACTTCTTCAGGACTCCAGGTCCTCTCTGCTTGGATGCGTGCGCGTAGCCGATGGAAAGCCATTTGAATTCGTTGGGTGGCTTCCGGCACTAGGTAAACCTCGCGCGAGACCTTCTGTACTTGAGCAGGGGTCACTGACCCCCAGTCGCCAGCCCGAAGTCCGAGGATATGAAAAGCGTCGATATCTCCGAGGAACTGCTCGGTCGCGTATTTTTTCTTTAGAGACCGAAGAATCTGGCGAGTCTCTGGAATGTACATGAAAACACCATCCAGAACGACCCGACCCCAAAACAGCGCGGCACTCCAAGTCTCGGTAGTAGAGAGTCGCTCAATCAGAGCCCGATTGCTTGGCGAACCTCCAAACGGGTGAGCGTAGAATAGACCTTCGGCCTGACTCCTTGCTCGCTGAGTGCCCTTTAGTTCTTCATGTTGGTAGTAGGTATCCGCGATTATCAGTGGGATTGTCGAGCGAACGTATCCATGAATGAGCGGGTCCAACCCCCAAAGTATGGCCTTAGTGAGAGGGGATGCACGCTTTACCAACCAGCCGCCAAGTTGAAGAACCAGCAGCGCAGTAAATCCATAGTGAACATACTTGTTGAAGGGCCCCTGGACTAATTTCTCGAGCGGGTCTCGCGCGTTCATCTCTTGGGCAAGTTTCTCAAATTGAATCCCTTGCGATGGAAATGCCTGTAACAAAATTTCGAGTTGCGTGGAGCGTTGAATGATGATTGGAAGTTCCTTAACCGAGTCTACTGAGGAGATCGCTTCGATTTGTTTGAGGATTTCAGTCTCGCTCGCTTGAAGGGCTTGATCGATGATCTGGTCTAGCTGTGCATACACCGACTCGTTGACGAACTGATCGTGTGTGATTTCCTGAATCGCATCGAGCAGTGTTACTTTTTTGGAGCGGCCAGGAATCGAAACCAGGTAAGTGAGTATTGGATATTGATGTTCGGCGCTATTCTGCAAAGATTCTATCAGTAGGCTCTTTTCAGATTGTGACAGGTTGAGGTCACGCGCGTGTGGATGCGGTTCAGATATTCTTGGTTGATCAAGACGCAGTAATCTTCCGAGCTCTTTAAGGGCTAATAGTGCACGGTGTGACTCATTTTTGAGATGTAAACTAAGATTTTTTTGAAGTGAGGGATGAGTTATGTGGAGTGTAGGGTGTTTTCTACTTTCAAATTCCTGCAGGGTTTTTTGGTATGCTTCGCGAGCAGATGTAGTGTTTGGTTGAGAAATACAGAAGTTCAACGCTCGCACGACACTCTGCGGTGGTGATATTTTTTGGATCTCTGGATCTAGAGCTTCCGCAAGTTGTTGGGGAGAGACCGGTAAGCGATCTACACCTTGGCTTGAGAGCTCGGTCTTTAGGAGTGCCAATTCAATGAATTGACTACGTAGGTTTGCTCGACGTTGATTAAAGTCCGTGAGTGAGATTTCGCGCGCGATCGAGTCACTCCAATATTTTAGGGGGGTTCGATCAATTTCTGGGAAAAACGCTTGGCGACGTTTACCGATCACTTCGATCAGTTCAGGGGTAGAGCTGTCTTCGATTTGAAGTTTTTCTCTATGTGTTCCAAGGGTTCGGGTCACGATTAGACTGGATGCACCTGAGATCAGGTGGGCCAGAACTTCAGTTTGATTCTGGTGAGTCGGGAAGTGATTGAGATTAAGCTGGTCGAGTCCTTCCCGAAAGGACTCTTTCCAAGATTGATCGAGGGCAGTTCTTAGTATGACTCGAAGAGGGTGAACAAGATCTTGAGCTTCCGCAGTGTTCCCATTCCTGATGATGAGTGACAGATCAAAGATGAACGCATCGGTCAGAAAGGATTCCGCCAAAAAAAAGAATTCATCTTCTGCTTCTTTTTTGAGGATCGACTTGATTTTAATTTGTCGATCTTGTTGGGTTTCCCCACGAAAAAAATTTGAATCAAGAGAGAGGGTTTTGAATTTTTCGTAAATTTTTGGGTGAATTTTTGTCTGCGCAACGCTCTTCGTGTTTTGAATTCGTCGGATCGAATCGAGATTTTGAGTCAGCTGCTTGAGGGTTAAAAGTTGAAGTAGAGTGAGGACTGCCCCTTTATCTTCACGGGTTGCGAGGTCGCCTACTTCGAGTCCTTGGACAAAGCGTGAGGAGAGTCCCACTCGTATGAGTCCTATTGATTGCTCTGTTGAAAGCGGCTCGAACTCGAGGGTCGATCCAGTTTGTAGTGGAGATTGAGAGCCTGTGTTCTCGGGGGACATTATCGACTCTGCGAGTGAATAGGGAACAATCAACGAGAAATTATAGAGCTCATCGTGGCTAATCTTATTGCCATTAGCCAGTTTTATGAGAATCAACTCTGCTACGATTTGAAAGTAAGACTGGATGGCTGTTAATCCATCTTCTGCGGTGATTTTGTTCGATTGAAGCTGGCGAGAGAGCGGTGAGGCGATGGATTGGATATTTCTCTTGAGTTCTTTGATCTGCTCTTCAGTTGGACGACCCGGTAAAGTTCCAGGGGTTCCTGGGTGTCTCAGTTGTCGCAGGAAAACTTGGGACTGTTCATCTAGTTTCTGAAGAGCGGATGGTCCTTCGTGAGCCCAGAGATGAGAGCCCTCCCAGGAGGCTCTCATCGGGGACAGTGCAATGCTCCAGATGAGAGCCGAGATTATGATTCGCTGAGATGTAGTGCGAAATTTTTGGTGGATCATATACGGGGATAAACTACTCATTTTTGAGGGACTTCAATCGTTCTTCCAGTTCCCGTCCTTCTGAATGGGGGTGGTACGTTGAGTTCTCCACTCGCTGGGGTGGATGTTGTTTCGGGAAGGTTATCGTAGGACGCGTCTGACCCATTGTTTTCTGAAGAGCGATTCGTGTCATCGCTCTCAGTTGGAGAGAGTGTTCCACCCGGAGTGCTTGATTCACTGTCCGTTAGTGCATCAGTGGTTCCGTACTCGATGATTCCGAGACGACGCTCTCGTTCCGCTCTTCGACGTTGGATCGCAGCCTTTCGAGCTTCTCGCTCCTTCTCCTCCTTTTTCTTTATTTCTTCCTGCTCATCGACAAAGAGGTTTTCCCAAAGTTTATCGCCGTAATAAGTTCCAAGAGTCGCGGGTACCGTAATTCCGAGAAATTTACCGATTCGAATCGTGACTTCAGTAGCAATGTGACGATTGTACTTCAGGAACTCATTCCCTAGTTCGCTCTCGGTGAACTTCTTGCCAAAGAATTGTCCTGTTAATTTGTTCATATCTCGAACAAAGGTTCGAGTGGCTCCAGCTTTAGCTTGGAAGAAGGCCTTTGTTTCGTTGATCACGAGCTCGTGAGTTGAGTTATAAAGCGCTCGATCATAAAAATCTTTCCAAACTTGGACTTCGTTTGCACTTGGTACCAACGAGTCCGGTAGGTCAAATGCTCGTACTTCCTCACTGTGGATTGTGCCGCGTCTAAGGTTGAGGAAGATCGATAGAGAGTCATAGGCTTCGACAAAATCGATGTACATTTTCTTTAGATTCTCAGCCTCTGCCGTCTCTCTTTGGTGCCAGAGAGCGAGTTCGGCCTCCTCCCGTAATTTTTCGCGTCGGATCTGGAGAATTTTTTCGTCACGAAGTTTGAGTGCATCTGGGTGAAGGATTCCGTCACGGGTTTTTACGAGCGCTTCTTCCTGTTCCGTGAGTTGCTCAATAAGTTTCTTGGTCTCTTTTGAGCGAGCCTGTAGGCGACGCAAATTGTCCTCGGCAATGTCGATGGCAGACTTGTTCTTGCTCCCTGCAAATACACCACCTCCGAGTTCCTTACATCGTGTAACGATTTGAAGCATTCTTTTCT
>Ga0169931_10005001_pt1 | contig 20395 bp, 6 predicted proteins | sample Kivu_15m_20L_FD_129675 | JGI IMG/M metagenome (GOLD analysis project Ga0169931, IMG submission 129675) | Freshwater microbial communities from Lake Kivu, Western Province, Rwanda to study Microbial Dark Matter (Phase II) - Kivu_15m_20L... | ecosystem: Environmental > Aquatic > Freshwater > Lake ... | reverse complement strand
TCCAGCGGCGATCAAACCTACATTGACAGCGATCGCTGGGGGCCGCTCTCGGGAAACATGGTTCATCTCTCGTTCGGTGCGGGGACTCAGATGCTGCTCCTGCGGGATCAAGTCGGTGGGCAGTTGCAAGGCGGAATCGTTCCCCTCCCTGGTGATTTTTTCTCTGGCGTCCATCGAGGGAATTTTCGCGCTGCCGATGGTCAGTTCTATGCCAGCGGGATGGCTGGGTGGGGGAGTTACACGAGCGACGATGGGTGTTTCCAGCGCGTCCGTTACACGGGGGAACCGGTCCAGCTTCCGATCGCGTTCCATCTCCATGAAAACGGCGTCTGGCTTCGCTTCTCAGCACCGCTCGATCACCAGACGGCCGCGGAAGCGAAGAATCATTTCGCACAACTCTGGAACTATCGCTACAGCAGCGCCTACGGTTCCCCCGAATATTCGACGCTGCATCGTGGGGTCCGCGGTCATGATCGGCTCCGCATTCGCAGCGCTCACATCGGGGAAGATCGCGCGACGCTGTTCCTCGAAATTCCCGATCTCCAGCCTGCAAACCAGCTCCATCTGCTCGTTGCTGTCGCCCCCGGCGTCGAGCGTGAATTATTTCTCACTCCCCACGCCCTCGATCCACCCTTCAGCGGATTCCCTGGCTACCGCCCCGACACCAAAACCATCTACCCCCACCCGATCCTAGCCGATCTGGCCATGGCGATCGACGCCGTCCCCAACCCGTTCCGCGGAAAGATCGAAGGAGCGCGTTCGCAGGTCGTCCGCACGGCGAGCAATTTGTCGTACGAGACGCGCGAGTTCCACGCGCGTACGGGCGAGGCGATCGCCCTGACGCTGGCCAATCCCGATGTGGTTCCTCATAACTGGGTGCTGCTGCGCCCCGGGACCGAGCAGCAGGTCGGCCACCTGGCGAGCCTCCTGGTCTCTGACCCCGCAGGTGCGGCCCAGCACTACGTGCCACGGAGCGACGACGTGCTGGTCTATACCGATGTCGTCGAACCAGGGCAGGAGGGAACGATTTATTTCCATGCCCCCAGCGAACCAGGCCGCTATCCCTACATGTGCACCTTTCCCGGACACTGGATGGTAATGCAGGGAACGCTGGTCGTCGGCAAAGAATGAGGAACAACTAACAACTCGCAACTCGCAACTCGCAACTCCCGCAGGCTTCCTCCGATGCATTTCGCATTACGCTTGCTGATCGGCTTGGTCTTTATCGATGTCCTTTTGTCGGTGCATCTGGCACAGCGGGCCTGGAGCCAGCAGCTCTCGCGCGATGAAAAGATGCAGCGCGATCGCCAGCGCGTGACGACGCAGGGAATCTGGATCTACAACGACCTGGCTGCCGGACGGGAGCAAGCCGCGAAGGAGCAAAAACCGCTGATCGTCGTCCTCCGCTGTGTCCCGTGCGAGGAGTGTGTGAAACTGGACGACGAGCTGATCGACCAAGATCCGCGGATCAGCCCTTTGCTGGAGCGTTTCGTCTGCGTGCGCCTCGTCTCGACCAATGGACTTGATCTCTCCATCTTCCAGTTCGATACCGATCAATCGTTTGCCGTTTTTTTTCTCCATGCCGACGGGACTGTCGATGGTCGCTTTGGCACCCGTTCGCACCGCACCGAATGGACGGAGGATGTGTCTGTCGAGGGACTTGAGCAGGCGATGCAGGGAGCGCTGCGGCTCCATGCCGACTATCCTGCCAATCGCAGCATCCTTGCCAGGAAGCAAGGGACACCCCTCGGTTCGTCCACGTATTTCGTTGACAGGGGGCTACCACCTCCTTACCTTAGAGTTTAAGTCTCAATCATGCTCGTTACTAACATGCATGGCCGAGATTCCCGCCCGCTTTGCATGCCCCCCCGAAATAACTACACAGCAAGGGCCTGCCGAGCTACCTCAGAAGCCTGAGGACTGGCGGTGTCAGTTCCACACAACGTTGGTTGACACCCCCTTTGAATCCTTCCAGGAATATGTCGATGACTGCCCGAGTGATGCGTTGTTTGTGGGTGCAAGTCTGTTTCATTTTCGCGGCGACCTTGCCGATGGCGAGGGGAATGGCTGCGGGTGAGGAACTGGCAGCAAGTCCCGCAACCGCAGGCGGTGAAGTCAGTTACCAGCGGGACATCGAGCCACTTTTTGCGCGGCACTGTGTGGGCTGCCATCAGGATGCCAAAGCGCAAGGCCAGTTTGTGATGACGCAGTATGAGAAACTGCTCGTCGCTGGGGAAACGGGAAATGCCTCGATCGTTCCTGGAAATCCCGACGGCAGCTACCTCGTTTCGCAGATCACTCCGGTCGATGGCGTCGCGGAAATGCCGCGTCAGGGGAAAGCGCTTGCGTCCAGCGAGATCGATCTGATTCGGCGGTGGATTGCCGAAGGGGCGAAAAACGATTCGCCGCCGGACCGTGGCCCCGTCTATTCCCGCGAGCATCCACCGACCTATACGCGGCTTCCATCGATTCCATCGATCGACGCGCGTCCCCAAGGGGACTTGCTGGCGATTGCTGCTTTCCATGAAGTCTTGCTTCTGAGCCCGACCGACGGAGCGATCCGCGGGCGGCTTGTCGGGATGAGCCAGCGGATCGAATCGGTCCGTTTCAGCCCGGATGGAAATCGCCTTGCGGCGGCGGGCGGGGAACCGGGCAGGAGCGGCGAAGTGCAGATTTGGAATGTTGCCGATCAATCGCTGGAGGTTTCTGCTGCGTTTACCTTTGACACGCTCCGCGGTGTCAGCTGGTCGCCCGACGGGGCGATGGTCGCTTTTGGAGGGACCGATAATGTGGTCCGGGCGATCGATTCGCAGACTGGTGCCTTGAAAGTCTTTCAGGGTGCCCACGAGGACTGGGTTTTGGGAACGGCCTTTACTGGCAAAGGGGACCACATCATTTCGGTTGCTCGGGATATGACGTGCAAGCTGACCGAAACGGCCACCGAGCGATTCATTGACAATATTACATCGATCACTCCTGGGGCGCTCCGCGGGGGGCTTTCGGCGGTGGTTTCGCTGCCGGGACGGGATGAGATTTTTGTCGCCGGTGCGGATGGGACGGCGAAGGTCTATCGCGTCTTTCGCGCAACGGCCAGGCAGATCGGTGACGATGCGAATTTGCTCCGCACCCTTCCCGCGATGCCGGGGCGGATCTTCGCGGTCGACATCAGCGACGATGCCAAGCGTTTGACGGCCGTTGCGACGATCGACGGTAAGAGCGAATTGTGTCTTTGGAAAACTCGCGAGCAGACAGAGGTTCCGCCAGAGATTGAGGCGATCCTCCGCAAGCAGGCGGGAGAACGATCGCCGGAGGAACGCGAGCAGCTGCAGAAATTCGTTCGTCCGGAAAACGAGGAACTGGCGCGCGTCCGTTTTGATATCGCGGCCTATGCGGTTTGCTTCCTCTCCAGTGGCGAGGTGGCGCTCGGGGGAGCCGACGGGATGATTCGGGTCCTTAACGAAGCGGGTGAAACGGTCCGCTCTTTCCCCTCGGTCCCACTGCATGATCCCCAGGATCTTCTCCCTGCCGTCACCTATGACCCGGTCCAGTGGTCGCAGAAGGTGGCCCAAACCGATCTTCCTCCGACCGCTGCGGATGGGGCGGCGCGAACGAGCGGGACTTTTTCGCTCGACGAGATCGCATCCCTGGAGGTTTCACCTGTCGGAACCGCGCTCCTGCAAGGCCCATTTGATTCGTTCCAGGTGCTTGTTCAGGCGCGGCTCGTGGATGGATCGATCGTCGATGCAACGCGCGATGTGAATGCGACAGCGACGGAAAATCTGACGATCTCGAAAACTGGTTTTGTCCGCCCCTTGCGCTCCGGGAACGGAGAATTAACTTTCACTCTCGGGGGCCACACTGCGACGCTTCCGGTTGAGATTCGGGGAGAGATCGAAGCGGTTGAGAAGACCGACGTCGATTTCCTCCGCGACGTCAATCCGATCCTATCGCGACTGGGCTGCAACCAAGGAACATGCCACGGTGCACAGAAGGGAAAGAATGGATTCAAGCTTTCGCTCCGCGGTTACGACCCGATCTTTGACATTCGTGCGCTCACCGACGACCTTGCCTCGCGGCGCGTCAATCTCGCCTCGCCGGGGGACAGCCTGATGCTGCAGAAGACGCTCGGCCAGGTTCCTCACGAAGGAGGGATGCTGATCGAGGCGGGCTCACCCTACCACGGGATTCTCCACCGCTGGATCGCCTCCGGCGCGAAATTGAATCTGGCCACGCCGCGGGTGGTGGGGATTGCGATCGAACCCCAAAACCCGGTAATCGAGCATTTGGGGAGCACCCAACAGATGCGCGTCGTGGCAACCTACGCCGATGGCACGACGCGCGACGTCACGCGCGAAGCATTCCTCGAAAGTGGAAACACCGAAGTCGCCACGGGAACGCCCACCGGTTTGCTCACGGCGCTGCGTCGTGGTGAAGCCGCCGTGCTCGCACGTTACGAAGGAAATTATGTCGCCACGACGCTCACGGTGATGGGATCGCGGGAGAATTTCCAGTGGTCTCCTTGGGAGCCCTCTGGCTCGATCGATCAAATGGTTGCGGACAAGTGGCAGCGGATGAAAATTCTTCCCTCTGCCGATTGCGATGACCCGACCTTCGTCCGCCGAATTTATCTCGATCTGATCGGCCTCCCGCCGACCGCCCAGCAGGTGCGTGATTTCCTCGGCGATCCCCGCCCGCAGCGCGAAAAGCGAATCGCGATGGTCGATGCGCTGCTGACAACACCGGAATATGTCGAGTACTGGAGCAATAAGTGGTCGGACCTTCTGCAGGTCAATCGCAAGTTCCTTGGCGCCGAGGGCGCGGCCGAATTCCACCAGTGGATTCGCAAGGCGATCGCAGAAAATCGTCCTTATGATCAATTCGCGCGAGAGATTCTCACGAGCCAAGGTTCGAACAAAGCGAATCCTGCCTCTTCGTATTACAAGATTCTCCGCGAACCGCAGGAGATCATGGAGAATACGACGCACCTGTTCCTCGGCGTGCGATTTAACTGCAACCAGTGCCATGACCATCCCTTCGAGCGGTGGACCCAGGATCAATACTTTGAAACAGCCGCCTTCTTTGCGAAAACCAAGCTCCGCAAAGCGACCGAGGCGGGGGATGCAACGATCGGAGGCACTGCGGTCGAAGGGGCCAAACCTCTCTATGAAGAAGTTTTCGATGACCAAAATGGGGCGCTGAATCATCCGCGGACCGGTGGGGCAGTGACGCCGAAATTCCCCTTCGACTGCAAGTATGAAGACGCGGAATCGATCAGCGATCGCGAGCGGCTGGCGCGGTGGATTACCTCGCCGGACAATCGCTACTTCGCGCGGAGTTATGTCAATCGCCTCTGGGGTTATCTGCTCGGTGTTGGGCTGATCGAACCGATCGATGATATTCGTGCGGGGAACCCGCCGACCAATCCAGAGTTGCTCGATTACCTCACCGACCAGTTCATCTCCAGCGGCTTTGATGTGCGGCACATGATGCGGCTGATCTGCAACAGCCGCGTCTATCAACTGTCGGTCGCCACCAATCCCTGGAACGAGGATGATCGGCTCAATTACAGCCACGCCATCCCGCGACGCTTGCCCGCCGAGGTGCTCTACGATGCGATCCACTTTGTCACCGGAACGACGCTGCAGATTCCTGGTGTCCCGGCGGGAACGCGGGCTGCAGCCTTGCCCGATGCCGGCGTGGCAACCGCCGATGGATTCCTGGCAAACCTCGGTCGCCCGGTTCGCGAGTCGGCATGTGAATGCGAACGATCGAGCGAGCTGCAACTCGGTCCGATCATGGCTCTGGTCAGTGGCCCAACGGTTGGGGCGGCAATTTCCGATTCGGGGAATCAGCTCCATCAGCTCGTCCAGCAAATTGGTGACGATACAGCACTGGTCGACGAGCTGTTTGTTCGCATCCTGAATCGTTCCCCCAACGACGCCGAGCGAGGAGCATTCCAGGAATCCCTCGCACAGATCGACCAGGACCATGCGGAACTGGTTCGCTTGCTCGCCGCCCAGGAAGAAGCCTGGAAGGTCCGTCTGCCGCAGTTGGAAGAAGAGCAGAAAGGGGCGATCGCCCAGGCCCAGCAGGAGCTCGCTGCGCTTGTCGAGTCGCTCCGCGGGGAAGTCGAGCGTGCACAGCAAGAGCGGAACGATCGCATCGCCGCCGCCCAGCAAGCCCTTGATACAGCACGTGCAAACCTCGCGGAAAAAATTCCAGCTTGGGAGCAAGCCCTCGCCCAGTCGCCAGAGTGGTTTCCGCTTCGGCCGACGGCCCTTTCGGCTACCGCCGGGAATGAACTCCGCGCCCTCGACGATCGATCGATCCGTGCTTCGGGCAGCAAGGAGAAAGGGATCTACGAGGTGACGCTCGAGACGCGGCTACCACGAATCACAGGGTTGCGACTGGAGGCTCTGCCGAGTGCGGAGATTCCGGGAGGGGGACCTGGTTTTCCGGAGAATGGAAATTTTGTTGTCACCGAATTCGAAGTCTTCGCCACGCCTTTGGCTGGAGGGGAGACCAAGCCGCTGAAGATCGCCACCGGAAAAGCGAGCTTTACGCAGGCCGGGTTTGCAATTGAGCAAACATTCGATGGCCAGGCGGGTAACCAACAGGGTTGGGCGGTCCATCCGTCGGGCGGAGTCCATCAGTGGGCAACCTTCACCCTTGCCGAGCCGCTGGAGAATCCCGAAGGAGTTCGTCTGACCGTGAAGCTCCATCAGGTCCATGATGCGGCAGCGCATCGCCTGGCGGCTTTCCGCCTGAGCGCGGCGAGTGCCGCCGGTCCCTTGCCGCTGAGCGTGCCGGAAGCGTTTGCCGCTTTGCTGGCGGTTCCTGCCGCATCGCGCCCCGAGGGGTCTCTCAAGCCGCTGCTCGATTTTGTCAGCAAGACTGACGACGGCCTGAAACAGCTCGAGACGCAGCTCGGGCTGGCCCAAGCGGCGGTTCCGGAGGATGTGCGAATCACGACTCTGAATCGACAAATTGCCGAACTTCAAAAACCGATCCAGACCGATCCGGTCTTGCTCCGCCTTCGCGAAGATGTTCAGCAAAGCGAAGGACAACTTGTCAATCGTCGCCTCACGGCCGCCGAAGATCTTACATGGGCGCTGATCAACAGTCCCGCGTTTCTCTTTAACCGTTAATCGCTTCCCTTTTACCCTACTGAACCGTTACCGTACTCGACCGTCCCCCTCCTTTCTTTGCTCTTTGGAGTCCCGCTGATGCTCAGCTTTCAAGGCCCCCTCGGTCGCGACCTGTGTGATCCTCACCTCCGCCCCTCGCGGCGCTCGTTCCTCCGCGTCGGTGGTGCAGGGATGCTCGGCCTGTCCCTCGGATCGATGCTGAATCTCAAAGCCCAGGCGGCCGAATCGTCGATCGGAGGTGGCCCGGGATGGGGGAAGGCGAAAAGCATCATCATGGTCTACCTGCAGGGAGGTCCGAGCCATCTCGATTTGTGGGACCCGAAAGAAAATGTCCCAGACAATGTACGGAGTGTCTTTCAGCCGATCAGCACGAAGATTCCGGGGATCCAGTTTACGGAAAACCTCCCGAAACTGGCGCAGGTGAACGATCGATTCACGATGATTCGTTCCCTCTCCTATACACCCAACGGACTCTTTAACCACACCGCCGCCATCTACCAAATGATGACCGGGTATACGACCGACAAGGTCAGTCCCTCGGGACAGCTCGAGCCACCGAGCCCGAAGGATTTTCCCAACTTTGGCAGCAACCTCGTCCGGCTCCTTCCGGTCGATCAGCCGATGCTTCCCTTTGTCATGCTCCCTCGTCCGTTGCAGGAATCGAACGTGGTCGGGAAGGGGGGAACAGCCGGATTCTTGGGGAAGGCTTTCGATCCTTACACCCTGTATCCCGATGGGGATGATATGGATATGGAGAAGATGAGCCGGATCAAGATCGACGACCTCAAGCTTCGTCCCGAGGTTTTCAGCGTTCGTCTCCAGCGACGGGCCAAGCTCCGCGACCTGCTCAACGCTCAAATGCCCGAGATCAACAAAGCGGTCGAGTCGTACGAGCTCGACGAGTACTACGACCAGGCACTTTCGCTGGTCGTCAGTGGCCGTGCCCGCGATGCGTTCAATCTCGAGGCGGAATCGGTGGCGATGCGTGAGCGGTATGGCCGCAATACGTTCGGGCAGAGCTGCCTGCTGGCGCGGCGGTTGGTCGAAGCGGGGACGCGCGTTGTGGAGGTCATTTGGCCGAAGATCGCCAACAGCGACAACCACTCGTGGGACCATCACGTCGACCTCTCCAAGCGGATGAAGACGCAGTCCGGACCGATGCTCGACACGGGGCTCTCCGCCCTGATTGAAGACCTGGACAATCGTGGGATGCTGGAGGACACGATGGTCGTTGCCGTCGGCGAATTCGGACGCAGCCCGCAGCGCGGTGTCAGCACCAGCGGCAACGGGAACAGCGACGATGGTCGCGATCACTGGCCCTACTGTTACACCGGGATCATCGCCGGTGCCGGAATCCGCCGCGGTTATGTGCATGGAAAGAGCGACCAGACGGCGAGCGCACCGCTGGAGAATCCAGTCCATCCTGGGGAATTGCTGGCGACGATCTATCATGGGTTCGGAATCAACCCCGAGACGATTGTCTACAACCATCTCAACCAGCCGCGCGAACTGGTCAAGGCCCAATCGGTCTCCACCCTGTTTGCGTAATTGCGTGCCGGCATGCGGTGCGTCGCGAAGATCCTCGGGAATACAAGCGCCGGCCTCAGCGGCCGGTGCTTGTGCCCGTCTTGATCCTTCCCAGCATCATGCAGGGATCCTATTCAATCGCTCCCCATGCCAGCATCCAGCATCTCCCTTCCAGAAGAACTCGAGCGGTTTCGTGGCCAATTGCTCGACTTGAGCCTCCGCAATCCGCTGCTCCACTACCGGATCAGCAAACGGAGGACGCTTCAGGTCGAAGACGAAATCCCGGACGAGGTCTTCAAAAAAATCGTGCTCCAGGAGAAACCGATGAGGCTTCTTCCGGATCCGTATCGCGATCGGTTGCCAGAGCGTCAGGAACCGATCGCTGATGGCACGCAAACGCCTCAGCAATCCTCTCCCCACGAGGTCACCGATACGGTACCCCTTCTGCAGCAGCGATCTCCAAAGCGGCATACCGACAATCAACTGCAGACGAATCTCGGCACAATCAAGTTCCAAAGCATCGCCCGGGCCATGGCACGCGATGCGAAGACCTCGATCGAAGAGACCGGGATTAATTACCTTCATTTAGCGATCGGCTTTCTTCGCTGGCATGAAAATGACCGTAGCGAAAATGACCGTAGCGAAAATGACCGTGGCGAAAATGACCTCCGCATGGCGCCTCTGCTGCTGATCCCTGTCACCGTGCAAGCAACGCTCAGCCCGCACGGTGGAGAGGAATACCATGTCTCATGGAACCAGGATGACGTGCAAACCAACGCCAGCCTCCGCAAGAAGCTGCAGACCAATTTCGCGATCAGTCTCCCCGATTTGGGAGAGGATCAAATTCCTTCGCAGTACTTTGCCACCGTTTCAAGCGCGATTGCTTCGAAGCGCCAGTGGCATATCGACGATTCAATGCTGCTCGGTTTCTTCTCGTTCCACAAGCTCTCGATGTACATGGATATCGATCCGGCCGTCTGGCGTGAAACGGCGGCGCTCCGTGAAACATCGCTGGCAAGCCAACTGGTCTCTGGGCAGAGCAACATCGCGGGCTCCGGTCTCTATGCACCCGATTACGATGTCGACGACCACGAAGTGGCGATGAAGATCACCCTTCCCTTGGATGCAGACAGTTCCCAGCAATCGGCGATTGCCGATATTGCGGAAGGGAAAAGTCTTGTTATCGAGGGGCCTCCGGGAACTGGCAAATCGCAAACGATCGCCAACTCGATTGCCAATGCGATCGAGAAAGGAAAACGGATTCTTTTTGTCGCTGAGAAAATGGCAGCGCTCGAAGTCGTCTTCAAACGGCTCGCCCAAGCCGGACTGGCCGATTTCTGTCTGGAGCTGCATGGTCATGCGGTGGCGCCAAAAAAAGTGATGGAATCGCTCGCCTCGCGACTGGGAAATGCCACCTCCCACGGCGGCACCGAGGCGAACGACCCGCGGCGGCTGGCCGAATGCAAAGACAAGCTCCGCGCGTACCTCCGCGCGGCAGCGACCCCCGTCGGACCGTACCAGGAGCCTCTCTACCAGCTCTTTTGGCGGATCATCAAATTGCGTCAGGAAGGTGTTCCCTTGCGGCGGGATATCGCGACGGATCCCGATCTTCCCCGCGAGGCGTTTGACGATGCCTGCGATTCGCTCGCGGCATTCGCCACAGCATCCGAGCACTACGATCAACCCACCAAGAGCGCATGGTGGGGGTACTTTCCACATGAGCTGGCCCCCACCGAGGCAGCGCGAGTTCTTTCCGAATTGGCTCGGCTGGCCGATCCCGCAAAAGCATTTACCGAGGCCTGCTCCGGTCTGCGGGCATCGCTGGACGGCGATGACCAGCGAGTCCAGCAGTTCCTTATCGGTAAAGACCATGAGACGCTTGATCGGCTCGCCAAAGAAGCACCGCAACGGACGATCGTCCCCCTCGTAAAGCTTGCCAGCGAAAGCTTTCGAAACCAGATCGAGCGACTTGAAAAAGGGATTCGGACACAAACCGACGCGCACCAGAGGATCACGCGCGAGCTGGTCGACAGCGCGCGGGACCTGCTCGCAATCCACCAATCGCTCGGCGAGTCGACAGTCAAGCAATTGGTCGCTTGGAATCCGCAGATGCCCCTAGAGCAGCTGCGGGAAATCGAATCATGGGGGGATCAAACTCGCACGCTGGTCGAACTCCACCAGCAGCGTCTCGGCAACTGGAGCCAACTGGGCATTCCCAATATCAAGCGGATCGACGATCTCCAGCGAGCGATCCAGATGGTCCATTTATTACAGCACTCTGTCGTCGCCGATCAGGAGAGCCTGAGAGCCGATTTGTTTTTAGAGAGTACCCGGCCGCTCCTCGCGCGAATCAAAGCTCAGCACGATTCCCTTTCACAGCGAAAGGAAACGATCAGCAAGGTCTTTCATCTTGCATCGGTACCAGCGCGCGACAAGCTCGTCGAATTGATCCGCACGCTGCGTGGCAGCGGCGGTTCCTGGCTATCGTGGCTTAATCGCGACTATCGCCGTGCCGCACGAGAGCTGAAGTCTTTTTCAAAGTTCCCCCGCCGCACCTCTTTTGCGGGGCAGCTCGCTGCGCTCGAATCGCTCGAAAGCTTCGAGAAGGACCTCAATAACTTCCTCTCCGATGCTTCTACCACGCGACTCCTGGGGGACCTTTTTCGCGGCTTGGACACCGACTGGGAGCGTGTCAAAACGCTCTTCGACTGGATCGCGACGGCGCGAAAGTTGGGACTGGATCATGCCACGACGAACACCCTACTGCACGTCCGCACGCAGCTTCTTTTGGGTACCAGCATTTCCCACCTGAAGCTCGATTTCCAGCAGCTTTGCGGGCAATTGAAATCGGACCTCGGCAGCCTCGTCGGCCTCGATCCGCAGACTGTGATCGGCATGCGTCTTGAAGATATCGACGAGGTCATCAACTCCCTCTCGACGGCCGTGCAGCAGACCCTTGCGTTTGCCGAGCAACTGGCCGATCGTCGCCAAGCCACCGTCGGTACCATTCTCGCGCTGCACCAGAGCGCCGTCGCATCCGCCGCGGCGACAGCGGATCTCGCAGACTTGCCCATCAGCGAAGACCCCGACCTGCAAGCGGCGGCGGCATTTCTCCGTGACTCCAGCGAGAGTTTTGCACCGGTGCTCCACTGGCTCGATCGCTTTGCCGCGCTCATCCACGACCCCGCGCTCATCGCCGTGCTCGACCGCGGCGGCCCGCGGCACGTCGCTGAAAAACTTTCGCTGTACTACCGAACGGCCTGGGACGCGATTGAGCGGTGGACCGAAATCCGAAAGGTGGCCGCTGGAAACGCACAGTGCGATGAGTCCTGGCTTGCAGCGACCCGGGAGGGTATCCCGCTGCTCGACCTGTCGGGTGCCCTTGAGCGCATCGACCGGGAACGCGATCGACTCCCTGCTTGGCTGGCGTTTTGCCGCACTTACGAGCGATGTCGGCGATCCGGAGTGGATGCCTTTGCAATGGCTACGGCGAGTGACGAAATTCCCGAGCCGCAACTGGCCGACTGTTTCCGGCTCTGTTTGTTCAATCAGATTGCCGAACGAGAGCTCCGTCACAATGCGATTGGGTTCCATTTTACCGCCCGCGAAATCGAGGATCTGCGGGCCAATTTCCAGCGACTCGATCGCCAATCGATGTCTGCAAAATCGATCGAAATCGAGCGGATCGCCAGAGCGCGTCCTGTGCCTGAGGGAAATGGCAAGGGTCGTGTCTCCGAGTTCACGGAACTGGCGCTGATCCGCCACGAAATCGGAAAGAAAACGCGTCACTGCAAAATTCGCGACCTGATGCTCCGCGCCGGCAATGCGATCCAGGCCCTGAAACCCTGCTTCTTGATGAGCCCCCTCTCGCTCGCCCGCTATGTTCCCCATGGGGCTCTGGAGTTCGACCTGGTGATCATGGACGAAGCCTCGCAAATCAAGCCCGAAGATGCGATCGGTGCGATCCTCCGCGCACGCCAATTGGTCGTCGTGGGCGATCCCAAGCAGCTCCCGCCGACCAGCTTCTTTGAGCAAAACGATGAAGAAGTCGACGATCACGAGGCGACTCAGTTCGATAACGCGGAATCGATTTTGGAGGTCGCCCAGCGATCGTTTCAGCCCTATCGACGATTGCGCTGGCATTACCGCAGCCAACACGAAAGCCTGATTCAATTTTCTAACCGAAACTTTTACGACGAGGACCTGGTCGTCTTTCCATCCCCGCATGGATTGATGGCAGGCTATGGAATCACGGCCACCTATGTCGAAGGAGCCACCTGCGTCCAAGGGGAAAATGTTCGCGAAGCCGAAGTGGTGGTCCAGCGGATTCTCGAACATGCCCAGTCACATCCTGAGGAATCGCTGGGAGTCGCCGCCTTTAATCGCAAACAGGCGGAACTCATCGACGCGCTACTCGATCAAGCGTGCGACCAAGATCCCGAGCTTGCGCGGCGAATTGCGACGATGCGCGGCGGACAAGATGGGCTGTTCGTCAAGAACTTGGAAACGATTCAAGGGGACGAACGGGATGTGATCTTCATTTCCTACACCTATGGTCCGGACCCGACCAGCGGGAAGACGCCGCAGCGATTTGGACCGATCAATTCCGATCTGGGCTGGCGGCGATTGAATGTGATGGTGACCCGTGCAAGAAAACGGATGGAAGTTTTTTCATCGCTCCGCCCGGCGGATATTCACTACGGCCCCGAAAAGAGCCGCGGAGTGAATGCGTATCATGATTTTCTCGAATTCGCATTTTCAGGCGTAATGCGCGAACCTGGTTCCCCCTCGGGGAGAGAACCTGGGTCACCTTTCGAAGAAGCGGTAGCCCGAGTTGTCCAGTCGCTTGGTCTGGAACCCGTTTTCCAGGTCGGCGTTGCTGGCTTCTTCATCGACATCGGCGTCCGGCGACGGGAAGGGAATCGTGCTTTTATGCTCGGTATCGAATGCGATGGGGCAAGTTACCATAGCTCCAAATCAGCCCGCGATCGCGATCGCCTGCGCGAGGAAATCATCACCTCGCGGGGGTGGAAGATCCATCGCATCTGGTCGACCCAGTGGTTTCTCAATCAGCAGGCCGAAGAACAACGGCTGCATCGGGTGCTCGCCGCGCTGGGCGATTAACACCGCAAACGCCTCTTCCGGGCTCCTGGCCCTCTTCCGAGCTCCTTGCCAATTGGCGGGCTCCTTGCCAATTGGCGGGCAATCTCCTACCAATGATGTATGCCATCTTTTCCATCCCGTCGTCGATTCGCTGAGTATCGTCGCGATTTGCGGCGGCGCCAGCGCGAGGAAAAACCGCTCGATTCCCCCTTTCACTCCATGGAATCAGCCGGCGGGGGGTCCTCCGCGGGGGCGAGCCGAAAACTGGGTGAAAAGCAGCGAAGCAGCTGGGAGCTGCTGGTGCGTTTCTGGGGGCTTCTCGGTGCTTTTCGCGGGGCCGTGGTTTTTGCTCTGGCGCTCTTGACCTTCAGCACTATTCTCCGCCTGATCCCCCCGGCCGCGACCAAGCTGGCGATCGATTCGGTCCTGACCGATCCTCCGAAACCGCTCCCCGAGCTCCTCCAGCGACTTGCCGAGAGCGTCGGGATCCCGCTCCCCACAACTCCGCTCATGACCCTCCTGTGGATTGCGGCGACGGTCACGGGGGTGACGATCGCCGCGATGTGCATTGGCCTCTGGGGACGCTGGACGGCAACCAAGGCGGTCAACCAGTCGCAGGTCGGAATTCGTCGCGAGGTCTTCGAGCATGCAATTCATCTCCCTCTGAACCAGGTGTACCAGCTGAAGAGCGGCGGTATTGCGAGCCTCATTCGCGAAGATGCCGGAGGGGTTTCCGACCTGATCTTCAGTATGTTCTATAACCCTTGGCGAGCAATCATCCAGTTCATTGGCAGCCTGATCATCCTGGCGATCGTCGACTGGAAATTGATGCTTGGGGGAATCCTTCTCATCCCAGCGGTCTGGCTATCGCACCGGACCTGGATCAATCGTGTCCGCCCTCTCTATCGCGATATTCGCAAACAGCGGCAAGCGATCGACAGCACCGCCACCGAGACCTTTGGAGGGATTCGTGTCGTGCGGACTTTTGCACGCGATCGCAGCGAAGCATCGCGGTATGTCCGCGAGGGGGACTTTATGGTCCGCCAGCAACTTTTCACTTGGTGGTGGACGCGGGCGATCGAAATCGTTTGGGAAGTGCTCATTCCACTGGCTTCGACCGGGCTGCTGCTCTACGGTGGTTATCAGATCCTCAGCAAGCAGTTGACGCTTGGCGACCTGATGATGTTCCTTGTCTATCTCACAATGCTGCTCGATCCCTTGGCAACTTTGGCTGCCAGTGCAGTGACCTTCCAAAACAATTTGGCGGGGCTCGACCGGATCCTCGACGTGCTCGAGCAGGAGAGCGAATTGCCGACGCGCGACGGCGCGATCGCGATTGGCAAGGATCAGGTTCGTGGCACGCTCACTCTCCGCGACGTCTCGTTCCGTTACCCCGAGACGCAGACCGATGTCCTCCAAGGCTTGGATTTAGAAATCCCCGCTGGACAAACAGTGGCGCTGGTCGGTCGCAGCGGAGCGGGGAAGACGACGCTCACCAACTTGATCGCGCGCTTCTATGACCCGACCTCCGGATCGATCTCGCTTGATGGACGCGATCTTCGCGATATTCGTCTGGGGAGCTACCGCAGATTGCTGGGGATTGTCGAGCAGGATGTTTTTCTCTTCGACGGGACGATTCGCGAGAACATCGCCTATGCCCGCCGCGATGCGACGAACCAGGATGTGATCCACGCGGCCGAAGCAGCCGCAGCGGCGGAGTTTATCCAGCAATTACCCGACGGATACGATTCGGTCATCGGCGAACGGGGGGTCAAACTTTCCGGCGGCCAGCGGCAACGTCTGGCGATCGCCCGCGCCTTGCTGGCCGACCCGCGAATTCTGATTCTCGATGAAGCGACCAGCAATCTCGACAGCCATAGCGAGCAATTGATCCAGCAGTCGCTGGCGACCCTCCTGGCTGGAAGAACCGCGATCGTGATCGCACATCGCCTCAGCACGATCACCCATGCCGACAAGATCGTCGTCCTCGATCATGGACGGATTGTCGAAGAAGGAACGCATGAGGAATTGATGCGGGGGCAGGGGGTTTATCGCGAGATGGTCCAGCTGCAAATGCAATCGTCCGAGCTGGCGATCTGACCCGGCGACCTCAGAGCCTCTCCGAAAAGGGGTCTGACCCTCTCCGGCACAGACCCTCTCCGGCACGGTCCAAAAACCAATGAAATCGACTTGCCTCCAAAGGGTCAGACCCCTTTTCGGAGAGGCTCTCAGTTCTGGAGGAAATTGCATCTGCGGGGAATTCTGCCCAGGGAATTGCCCCGCCTCTGGGCGGTGGAATATGCGGCGATTGGCGGTATACTCCTGACGTTCTTCGCGATCTGCTCGATCGAGTGTTGTTGACTTGCGTGGAGTCTCCTTGCTCGCACTCGGTCTTCGTCGCTGCTCGTTTTTGGGGACTTGTTTGTCATGCACTCTGGGAATCGTTCGCTTCGCCTTTTCCTTACCTGCTCGCTGCTCGGACTGATGACTGCCTCACCGGCGGCCGCAGGCGAAGGGGATTGGCCGCAGTGGCGAGGTCCGCAGCGCGACGGCCATGCCGCACCCCAGTCGCTCCTGCAGCAGTGGCCGGAGGGGGGTCCGAAAATGAAGTGGGAAGCACGAAATTGCGGTGAAGGGTACAGCGCGTGCTCGGTTGCCGATGGGCGGCTTTTCACCATGGGAGCCCGCGGCGAGCAGTGCTTTGTCCTTTGCTTGTCTGCCGCCAATGGCGAAACAATGTGGGAGACCCCAATCAGCCGCGCATCGAGCGATCAGGATTATCTGCATGGCTGGGGAGGTGGACCGCGGAGCACTCCGACAATCGATGGCGAGCTTGCATTTGCTCTCAGTGATGTCGGGATCCTCGCATGCCTCAAAGTTGCCGATGGCAGTATCGTATGGAAGGTAGATCTCGTCGCCGACTTCGGGGGTGAGATCCCCAAATGGGGCTACAGCGAGTCGCCCCTGATCGATGGCCAGCGAGTGGTCGTCACCGCCGGCCGCGAGAACTTTCTTGTCGCCCTCGATAAAAAGAACGGCGAAAAGCTGTGGAACAGCGATGGTCCCGATACCCCGGCGCATTACGTTTCGATTATTACGCATCAAGCAGGGGATGCCAAACTGTATGTCACCGCCGCCCAGAGCGGCCTGATCGTAATCGATGCCGAATCCGGAAAGATGGTCCTGAGTGGTCCTGAGACTGGGAACAACATCGCCGTGATTCCGACTCCGATCTCAAGCGGAAACCTGATCTACCATACCTCCGACTACAACGCCGGAAACGGGCTTTGGAAATTGACCACCCGCGGCAAAGATGTCGCCGGGCAATTGGTCTATCATCACCAGCAGGACAGCATGCAAAACCACCATGGAGGTGTTGTCCTGGTCGATGGGGTGATCTACGGACATACGAAAGTGAATCGTGGTCAGTGGATGGCACAGGACCTGGAATCGGGGGAGACGCTCTGGTCGCAGGCAATCGGACGAAACACCAGTGGCTCCATCGCCTATGCCGACGGGAGGCTCTACTTCTATGGTGACAAAGATGCCACCCTGCACCTCGTCGAGCCCAGCCGTGATGAATTGAAAGTCGTCGGCCAACTGACCCTCCCCGAGCAGACCGAAATTGCGCGGAAGCAAGGAGCGATCTGGGCACATCCGGTGATCGCCAACCAGATGGTGTTCATTCGCGACCAGAACCTAATCTTCGCCTACGACATCGCGAGGTAAGTGATTGGACGCGGCGGGGATCGCCGCGAAACCCGCCGCCTGCTCCGCGCCGTCGTGCAGCGCGGGCATCCTGCCAAAGCGATAAAAGAGTGCGGGGGTGACGAGCTGGTCCAGCAAGGTCGAGGTGACCATGCCCCCAAAAACAACCAAGGCCAGGGGATAGAGAATTTCTTTCCCCGTTTCCCCCCCGCCAAACAGCAGGGGGGCAAGCCCGACGAAACTGGTCACTGCGGTCATCATCACCGGAGCGATACGTTCGAGACTGCCGCGAATAATCATCTCCGCTCCAAACGGTTCCCCCTCATAACGCATCAAATGGATGTAGTGGGAAATCATCAAGATCCCGTTGCGGCTGACGATCCCGATGAGCGTGATAAAGCCGACCCAGTGGGCAACCGACAACGTTGTCGCACTGGCCCAAACGCTCGGCCACTGCCACCACGAGACCCCCTGAAAGGCTTGGGTCTCCGGTCGATTGACGATCAGTAGCGTGATCACCGATCCCATTGCCGCCAGGGGAATGTTGACCAGCACCTGCAGCGCCGCGTTCCAGGATTCGAGACAGTTGCGGAGGAGTAGGACAATCCCAACCACGGCGCACAAGCCGAAAACGAGCAACTGCGAATTGGCTTGCTGCTGAGCCTGAAATTGGCCTCCGAATTCCATCGAATAATTCCCAGGATAGGAACGCAAACGTTCCTCGATCGGCGCGACGCGGCGGCGAATTTCATCAACGACACTCGTAAGGTCGCGATCCTGCACGTTGCAGTAAACCGCAATCCGTCGCTGGACATGTTCTCGGTTCAGCGCAATCGGACCCGAGGTCTCAATCACTTCGACCACCTCTCCAAGGGAAACGCGTCGGCCGGACGGGGACTGGAGAATCGTCTGCTTGATGACCTCCGGATCATTCCGCGATGCCTCGTCATACCAGACGACCAGATCGTAGTAGCGATCTTCATCGAAGACCTGTGAGACGACACGTCCCTTGTAGGCAGTTTCGACCCACTGGGCGATGTCACCAGGGGCAAATCCATAGCGAGCGGCATCTTCGCGACGGACCTGAAGACGTATTTGTGGTACCTCGACCTGAGGTTCGATCTGCAAATCAACAACGCCTCGCACCTCGCTCATCGCCAGCAAGAGGTCCTGGCTTGCATCCCGAATGAGTCGCAGGTCGTCACCAAAAACCTTGATGGCGATCTGGGCGCGGATTCCCGACATGAGGTGATCGAGGCGATGTGAAATCGGTTGGCCGATGTTGACTTTCGCCCCAGGAATCTCGGTGACGCGATCACGGAGATCGGCCATGACGTCGCTTTGGGGCCGGCCCTGCGTCTGAAATGCCCACAGATGGGCAATCGGAATATGTCGCAGAATTGTCCACTGTAAACCCTCTTTGGCCGTACGATGCGGCATCAGCTGGACATCGATTTCCGATGAATGGACCCCCTCGGCGTGTTCATCCAGTTCCGCGCGTCCGGTGCGACGAGATACCGAAGTGACTTCGGGAATCTCCAGGATCATTTGCTCGGCGCGCCGCGCCACGCGCTCGCTTTCCTGGAGACTTGTCCCCGGGTCCACTTGCAGACTGATCGTCAGTGTCCCCTCCTGAAACGGAGGGAGGAATTCCCCTCCCATCCCCGCAATACAGGCCACCGAAAGGAACACGCCAATCAGAGTCGCCGCGATCACCAGTGTCGTGTGCCGCAGTGTCCAGCCAAGAACCGGACGCATCCCGCTTTTAAGCAGACGCAGGAGGATCGATTCCCGCTGGCGGTCGAGGAATCGAGCGCGAGGGAGCAGGAAGGAAGCCATGACCGGTGTCACGGTCAGCGACACCACCAGCGATGCCAAAAGAGAGGTCATGTAAGCGATCCCCAGCGGGGCAAACATTCGCCCCTCCAGTCCCCCAATCGCAAACAACGGGACGACCACCAGGACCACGATCCAGGTTGCATAGACGATCGAAACGCGAACCTCGCACGAAGCAGCGTAAATCACATGCATGCTCGATTGCTGCCTTTCGATCGGTCGCTGGCGATTCTCTTTCAAGCGGCGATAGATGTTTTCAATATCGACAATCGAATCGTCGACCAGATCCCCGATCGCCACCGCAATCCCACCGAGGGTCATCGTATTGATCGTCACGCCGAAAAGCCGAAAGACGAGGAAGGTCAGCAGAATCGAGAGGGGAAGCGCGACAAGCGAACAGAGGCTCGTGCGAAAATTCCACATGAACAGCACAAGCACCACCGTGACCCACAGTGCCCCATCGCGAATTGCATCCATCACGTTCTCGATCGCGCTGGAGATGAAGCTCGCTTGCTGAAAAATCCGCCGTTCGATGACCACCTCCGATGCAAGCGTTTGCTCGAGCTCGTCGAGCACCACCGTGATCTCTCGGTCGAGCCGAAGCGTATCTTCGCCGGGCTGCTTTTGAATCGCGAGGATCACAGCATCCCCTCCTTCGATCCCGGTCGGCGTCTTGACGCGAACGCTTCCCGAACCGCGTGCGATCGGTCCTGCGAATCGCACATCCGCCACCTCGCGGACCAGCACCGCACGGCGTCCGCGATACTCGATCGGCGTCTCTTCCAAATCGCGGAGCGATAAACTCTCGCCGCGGATTCGAATCAGCGATTCCTGGTAATCGCCAGCCATGATGCCCCCACCTGAGATCACGTTCGACTTTTCAATCGCCGTAGTCAGCTGCTGAAGGGTGATATCCTGGGCGGCCAATCGCGCGGGGCTGGTAATGACTTGGTACTGGCGAAGGATTCCCCCCATGACTGTCACTTGGGATACCCCTTCGATTGCCAGCAAGCGATTGCGGATGGTGAATTCTGCCATCGAGCGCAGCTCCATCTGCTGCGAACTCTGCTGGT
>Ga0169931_10005000_pt1 | contig 20400 bp, 15 predicted proteins | sample Kivu_15m_20L_FD_129675 | JGI IMG/M metagenome (GOLD analysis project Ga0169931, IMG submission 129675) | Freshwater microbial communities from Lake Kivu, Western Province, Rwanda to study Microbial Dark Matter (Phase II) - Kivu_15m_20L... | ecosystem: Environmental > Aquatic > Freshwater > Lake... | reverse complement strand
GGGGGCATCCTGATAGAGGATCGGCGTCCCCGCACCGCCGATCGTCTTGACGACGCGCTCATCCTTGGCCGCCTGGCGGGCTGCATCGCGCAAGCGGGTCACCACTGCTTCAGGCGTGCCGGCCGGAACAAAGAGGCCCGCCCATTGCGAGAACTGCACCGGCTGTCCTGCTTCGCTGAGGCTTCGCACCTCCGGCAGGGGGCCGAGTCGACCGGTGCCCCAGTGCGCGAGCGCACGGAGTCGGCCTGACTTGACATGCTGCACAATCGTCGCGGGCCCCGTGGCCAGTGCATCGACCTGCGAACCGAGCAGTCCTACGATTGCAGGGCCGGCCCCGGTGTAGGGCACATGCAGCATGAAGGTGTTGCTGGATTGCTTGAGCATCTCCATGGGGACATGCATCGTGCCGTAATTGCCCGATGAACCGAAGGTGATCGAGCCGGGTTTGTTCCGCGCATGCGCAAGGAAATCCTCCAGCGTCTGCCAGGGGCTGTCGCTTCGGACCACCAGTACAGTCGGGTCGGCGGTGAAACGGGCGATCGGGATGAGTTGGTCGAGTTCGTAAGCGGGCTTGCGCTCGAGCACGCGGTCGGCTGCCGGCAGGATCGTGATAGAGGAAAGGGCCATCAGGATCGTGTAGCCGTCGGGCCTGGCCTTCGCCACATGCGCCATGCCGACGCCGCCGCCTGCGCCGGCCCTGTTCTCGACAACGACGGGTTGGCCCAGGATGCGACCGAGGGCTTCAGCGACTGGCCGCCCGACCGTATCGGCCACACCACCGGGAGGAAAGGGTACGACCATCGTGACCGAGCGAGTAGGCCATTTATCCGCGCCCTGGGCGAGCGCCGCGGGCGTCGAACCGATAGCCGTCAGCATGCCCAGCGCGCTCACGAGCGCCAAGCCGAGGACGGATCGACGTTGGGCGGCTGCAGAGGGGGGGTGCATGGCATTGTTCATCTTGAGTCTCCTGAGTGCAGATAGTGAACAGCAAAACCGTTTGCCCAGTCATTGCACCATTTTTATGCCATCGCCACAAATCCTGTTGTCATGCGAATGTCATCGTGGTTCGGCATGGTTAAGGCCTCTACAAACCGGCGACGCGCCGCCCAAGGAGCATCCATGTCAGATCGCATCGAACTCGACGACGAGTCGACCAATGATTCCGGCAACCCCCATTTCAGCGAGCTGATCGATCAGTCGCTCGCCAGTCCGACCCGAAGACAGTGGCTGAAGGGCGGGGCAAGCTTCGTCGCGATCGCTGCGACCAGTGCCACTCAGGCGGCCACGCCAGCCCCTGCAGCCGTGCCCCGGCTCGCCCAGCCGTCCACACCCGCCAGGCTCGGCTTCCAGGCGGTGGAGAAGACGGTGGCCGACCGTGTGACGCTGCCGGCCGGCTACACCTACACAGTCCTGCATGCAACCGGCGATCGAATCTCGACCGCGTTGCCCGCCTATTCGAATACCGGTATCGAAACGGATGACTGGTCGCAGCGGATCGGCGATCACCATGACGGCATCGAGCTGTATTACATGGATTCGAACGGCCGCTACACGACCCGCGATACCGGCCGGGCCGTACTGGCGATGAACCACGAAAGCTCGGCTGATTCGCATTTTTTCCACCCGAACGGCCAGACCTCGGGCGGCGTGAGCGGCAAGAAGTTTCACCAATTCGGCAATTGGGATCTTGGCGATCGACCGGGCCTGGAGGTCCTGAAGGAGATCAATCATCACGGCGTTTCGGTGGTCGAGTTGCAGCGAAATGGCAACGGCTACACCTACAAGATCGACTCGGGCTACAACCGCCGGGTGACGGCCCAGACGACGATGCGCATGGCCGGCCCCGCGAATGCGATGAGCGATCTGCGGGCGATGATGGTCACGCGCTGGGATTCGACGGGTGCCACGAGCCGCGGCACGCTCAACAATTGCGGGACCGGTTCGACCCCCTGGGGAACCATGCTGACCTGCGAGGAAAACTGGGCACGTTACTTTGGGATGCCACGCGGCAGCGGCGCGGTTGATGCGAAGACCATCGCTTCACGCCGACGCTACGGCGTAGCACACCAGCCGATCGCCGCCGATGCCAAGCGCGCGATGGGGCAGGGCTGGCACACGCCCGCGGATCTGCCCGATACCGAATTCCGGTTCAGCCGCTGGGATGTCTCGGCACGGGGTGCTGCGGCCAATGGCAGCCAGGACTTCCGGAACGAACCCAACACCTTCGGCTACAACGTGGAGATCGATCCGCTTGCGCCCCATGCCGCACCGGTCAAGCGGCTGACCATGGGTCGACTGGCCCACGAGGCGGCGGTGTGCTCGATTCCTGAGGCCGGCAAACCGCTGGCCTTCTACATGGGCTGCGACTCGAACAACGAGTACATCTATAAATTCGTTTCTGCTGCGGTCTGGGATCCGGCTGACGTCGGACGCGGTCTCGCGGCCGGTGACAAGTACCTGAATGAGGGCAAGCTCTACGCCGCCCGGTTTGATGCCGATGGCCGTGGCGAATGGGTCGAACTCACGATTGACAATCCGAAGATCAAGGCCTTTTCGCGCGACGGCTTCACGTTTGCCAATCAGGCTGAGATCTATGTGCACACCCGGCTAGCGGCCGATGCCGCGGGTGCGACCAAGATGGACCGTCCCGAGTGGGGAGCCTTGAATCCGGTCAATGGCGAGGTCTACATGACGCTCACCAACAACTCGACCCGAACGGCGACGAGAACCGATGCGGCAAACCCTCGAGCCTATCTTGACGCCAATGGCAAGAAGCGTGGCGGCAATGCAAACGGCCATATCATCCGCTTCCGCGAAGAAGGCGGGCCCACCGGCGCAGCATTTGCCTGGGACGTCTTCCTGTTCGGCGCCGAGGCCGATATGGATAGAGCCTCGGTCAATCTCTCCGGTCTGAGCCCGGCCAATTCCTTCTCGTCACCCGACGGCCTGTGGTTCAGCAAGGCCACCGGTATCCTCTGGATCCAGACCGATGATGGCGCGATGACCGACAAGTGCGGTTGCATGCTGCTTGCGGCGGTGCCGGGCAAGGTGGGCGATGGCGCGAAGATCGAGGTCGTGAACCAGTTCAGGGGTGAGACGGGCCGGCAGTCGACTGTGATCGGTGCCGAACTGGGTGAGACGCATCTACGGCGATTCCTGGTCGCGCCGCCCGGCGCGGAGGTGACCGGCATCACCGAGACGCCGGACGGGCGCGCGATCTTCGTCAACATTCAGCATCCGGGTGAAAACACCAGTGCCGCCGATCGCGCGGCGGGGCGCTTCGAGAGCCGTTGGCCGGGTAACGCCGGCTACGGTCCGCAGGGCCGTCCCCGCTCGGCGACGATCGTGATCACGCGGATCGACGGCGGTGTGATCGGTCTCTGATAAGTTGGGCTTTGTTGGAAGAGGGCTGAGCCGCGGTTGCTCAGCCCTTTCTTTTTGCGCCTTGCCCTCTGGCTCGCCGGCCGGGACGCAGGTAGACTTCCGCGCGTTCACTCTGGCGTCGGGAGGCTGCATTGGAATCCCCCATCTGGGAATCGTTCTTGTCCGAGCGGGACCGCGAGGTACTCGCCCGAGGGCGTTTTGGGCAAAGAATCGGTTTTGGCGAGCGGCCGGCAGTGGTCGTGATCGACTGCCAGCGCTACATGGTCGGCGAGCGGGATGGCAGTGGGCAGTGGCCGTCGAGTTGCGGTGAGACCGGCTGGCGGGCGATCGACGACACCAAAAAGCTTCTCGCAGCCGCGCGTGCGGCTCATGTTCCGATCTTCTACACCCTGTTCGTCCTGGCCCGTGATGGCTCTGACATCGGCGTTTACGGCCGAAAGCGTGCGTTGCTACAGTCCGAGCACTGGGTGCTCGAGGGTAGCCCGGGCGCTGAATTGCTGCCCGATCTCGAGCGCCGCGAAAACGAAATCGTTTTCGTCAAGAAAAAGCCCTCGGCCTTTCACGGTACGCCGCTGCTGGGCTACCTGGTCGATCGGCACATCGATACCCTGATCGTCTGTGGGGGCTCGACTTCGAACTGCGTGCGCGCGACGGTCTTCGACTCGAGCTCGTACAACTTCCGAACCATTGTCCCGGCAGGATGCGTCTTTGACCGCATTCCCGTCTCACACGCCATCAGCCTCTTCGATATGGATCGTCAGTACGCTGACGTGATGTCGACCGATGAGGTCTGTGCTCAGCTCACCTGTTCAGTTTGATTTCAACCGGAGGATGGATGTCATGACAACGATGAAGAGAAGATCCCTGATGGCAGCGGCTGCGCTCGCCGCCGCCCTGCCGGCAGCCGCGTCCTTGGCGCAGACCTGGCCCACGCGCACAGTCACCATCGTGGTGCCTTTTGCGCCGGGCGGCAGCAACGACGTGATCGCGCGTCAGATGGCGCCCAAATTCGCGGCCGCTCTGGGCCAGAATGTGGTGGTCGAGAATCGCGCCGGTGCGGGTTCGGTTGTGGGCGCCAATCACGTTGCGCGTTCCGCGCCGGACGGCCATACGCTGCTGTTCGTGTCGAGTTCACTCTCGACGACCGCCGCTGTGCAGGAGACGCCGTACGACGCGACCAAGGCGTTCACCAGCATCTCGCGGGTGGCGTCTGCGCCTTTTGTGTTCATGATGCGGAAGGATTTTCCTGCCAAGTCGATCCAGGAGATGGTGGCTTACGCCAAGGCCAATCCCGGCAAGATGAACTACGGCAGCGCGGGCTTTGGCGACAGCGTTCAGCTTGCGACCGAACTCTTCAATCTCGCGGCCGGCATCAAGATGACTGGGGTCAACTACAAGGGCATCGCGCCGGCGCAGCTCGATCTGGTCGGTGGGCGCCTCGATATGGTGATCACGACCGTTGCCTCGATCAAAGGCACGGTGGCCGAGCAACTGCCGATGCTGGCGGTGTCCTCGGCGCAGCGCAATGCTGATCTGCCCAACATCCCGACGGTTCGCGAAGCGGGCATCGATTATGTGGTCGATGTCTGGTGGGGGCTGTTCGGCCCGGCTGGCATGCCCGATGCGGTCACGCGCCGGATCAATGGATTGGTCGGTGATTTCCTGAAGGAAGAGGAGTTCCGCAAGTTCCTCAACCGTTACGGCGCGGGCGCTGACCACTCGACGCCGCAACAGTTGCATCAATTGCTGGTCGGCGATATCACTCGCTGGCGCAAGACCGTCGACGACGCCAAGCTGAGGCCCGCGAAGTGATGCGTGAGCCCGGTTCTGGGATGAACGTGCCGGCGGGCTCGCTTGCCGGCATTCGTGTGCTGGACCTGAGTGCCTATCTGGCCGGCCCGTATGGCTGCGCGATGCTGGCCGATCTCGGCGCGGATGTGGTCAAGGTCGAACCGCCCGAGGGCGACAACCTGCGCAAATACCCGTCGACGATGACGGGCCACAGCCGGGCCTTTGTCGGCGTCAATCGCGGCAAGCGCGGGATCGTGCTGGACTTGAAACTCGAGCCCGGGCGTGAGGCCTTGATCGATCTGGTTCGACACGCCGATGTGTTCGTGCACAACTTCCGGCCCTCGGTGCCGGCGAGGCTGGGGATCGCCTGGGAGCAACTGCAGGCGATCAACCCCAGGCTGATCTACTGTGGGCTGACGGGTTACGGTGAGGCAGGCCCGCTCAAGGACAATGCCGGCTACGATCAGGTGCTTCAGTCGATGACCGGAATCGCTGCCAATCAGGGCACGCTTGCCGCGCCCGAGCTGGTTTATGGCTCTGCCGTGGACTACTACGGTGCGGCGATGCTGGCCTTGTCGGTCAGCGCGGCGCTCGTCGAGCGTGCGCGCACCGGGCAGGGCAAGCGCCTGTCGGTCTCGCTGATGCAGGCCGCGCTCGCGATGCAATCCGCGCGACTCGTATGGGCCGATGGTGAGCCACGCGAGATCGCCCGGGACATGCGTTCCGGGGGCATCACCGGGATCCATCCGACAGCGAGCGGACATCTCTATATTTCGGCCAACACGCCGCATTTCTGGAAGGCCCTTTGCACGCTCACCGGGCTGGAGGATCTCGCAGAGGATGCACGCTTCGACACCGTGAGAAAGCGTGCCGAGAACGCGGACTACCTGATCGGGCGGCTGCGGGCGGCGCTCGCAGCCCGCACGGCTGATGAATGGGAGCGCTTGTTCGGCCAGCAGGTGCCCTCTGCGAGGGTGCGTACGGTTGAGGACATGTTTGACTTTCCGCAGGTGCTGGCGCAGGGTTTCATCGGCGATTTCGAAGGCGCTGCCGGCCGGTATCGAGCGCTCGCCAATGTGCTGCAGCCAGGCGGTCCGCAGGCCAGACCCTCACCCGGGTTTGGCGAGCACAGCGAGGAGGTCCTGCGCGAGCAGGGCTATGACGAGGCGCGCATCCGTGCCTTGCGCGCCGCCGGGGCGCTGGGCTCGGAAGGCGGGCAATCATGAGCGAGCGGGGCCGGCCCTCGGCGCGACTGCTTCACGATCATGGTGTGGTCTCACGCAGCGACGATGCCGCGATCGAGGCCGAGGTCGATCGGCTGAACGCGGCCGCCCAGGCGGCGGGCCGCGCGATGTGGACACCCTGGGATCAGCCGGCGGATTACCCGCAGCGGATGGTCGAACTGGCTGATCTCTGGCATCGCTGCGAGAGTGATCGAAGCGGGCAGGAAGGTCGAGGCGGGCAGGAAAGCGCATCTGAGCGCGCGGGTCACGGTCGCCCCCATTTGCCTGCCGCTCAGGCCTTACCCGGGCAGTCGATTGCCGAATTGGGGCGCCGTATTCGTTCCGGTGCGCTCAGGATCACCGAGATCACCGAGGCCGCGATCGCGCGGGCGCACGAGACGCACTCGGTGCACCATGCCTTCATCGAGATTCGCGCCGAGCAGGCGCGGGCCCAGGCCCGCGTGCTCGAGGCCGAATTGGCAGCAGGTCGCGATCGCGGGCCGCTTCATGGCATTCCGCTCGCGCACAAGGACTGCTTCGAGTATGTGGGACGCGCGCCGACTGTGGGGAGTGCCGCCACCCAGTTGCCCGTGCCGCAGCGTGTCGCGACCGTGATCGAACGCCTCGATGCGGCGGGTGCGGTTGATATCGGCATGCTCAACCTCAGCGAAATGGTGGCCGGTCCAACGGGTCACAACCGGCATTTTGGGGACTGCGCCAATGCGATCGATCCGGCCCGGATCAGTGGCGGTTCGTCCAGCGGGTCGGCGGTCGCGGTGGCGCTCGGTGTGGTCTGTGCGTCGCTCGGTTCCGACACAGGGGGGTCGATCCGGATTCCGGCGGCGGTCAACGGTCTGGTTGCGCTCAAGCCCACCTACGGACGGGTCAGTCGCGCCGGGTGCGTGCCGCGCGCGTTCACCCTGGATTGCACCGGGCCGCTCGCCCGCAGTGTGGCAGACTGCCGGATCGTTTTCGAGGCGATTGCCGGCCCTGATCCGCGCGATCCCTCTAGTCTGATTCAGCCACAGGCGGGTGCGGGCGGAGCGTCTGACGAGAGGTCTGACAATGCGTCAGTCCATCGGCTTGGCCTTCTCCAGGCATGGGGGCAACTCGAACCCGATGTGGATACGGCCTTTGGTGCTTTCATCGACCGCGCGTCCGACTCATTCGGGGTCCTGCAGGCCGTGCCTGACATCGATCTCGCGACCCTCTATGCGATGGGGGACATCATCGCCAAGGTGGAGGCGGCCACGCTTCATGGCCGGTGGATGCAGGCCACCCCCGACCGTTATTCAAAGGCGGTGTACTCGCGGACCGAACCGGGTTTTCATCTGTCGGCGGTGCGATATCTGGAGGCGATCGGCTTGCGCGCGCGGCTCATGGCGGATTTTGTCGAACGCGCGTTTGCGCGCAGCGACGTGCTGGTCTTCCCGGCGATGCCGGTTCCGGTGCCGCTGCGCACCGAGGCCGACATGGAATCGGGCAGCAGCGTGTTCACCGTCGTGCCGCAGCTCACGCGGCTCACGCGTCCGTTCAGCTACCTGGGGCTGCCGGTGCTCGTCATTCCGATCGGCCAGGATCGCAATGGCATGCCCGTGGCGGTGCAACTGATCGGGCGCCCTTTTTCCGAGGCGCGTCTGTTCGATGTCGCGCAAAGCCTGATCGGCTGAACATCGGCGCCCTCAGAACGCGCCGGTCTCGTCGGTGATGCGGGGCCGCAGTTCAGACGCGTAGCAGCGCGTGCGCCTCACGCTCGGCTTCACCCTGAAACGCGTCCGAGAACTCGAGCGTCTGCTCAGACGTCATCCCGACATCCGGGTGCGTGGCAAGCTCGCGCCAATGAGCAACTGATTCGCACACTTCAGCGAGGATGCGAAGCGCCTGGGCTCGGCTGAGTTCGAACCGTGGGGATTCATCGATCAATTGTGCGAGCGACCGGATCGGGCCGGATTGCTCGCTCAGCCAGGTCTTGGACTCCGGGCGCTTGTCGGGGAACGGGTTCAGATCGAATGCCGGCGCGAGTCTCCACAGGTTGTCGCCAACGTACAGGAAACCGGTGTTTTGCAGATGATCATCGACGTTCGTGATCATGTGATTGAAGGCGAGGCGACGCCAGAGTTCGCGGGCATCCTGCGCAAAGTCGCGGCAGTGGACGCGCATCATGTCGATCAACTCTGTGTAGGCACGTTCATCGTCGCGGTCGGTTTGCAGGAGCGTTGCTGCGGAGAGGTAGGGGATTCTTTGTTGACCTGCGCTTCGATCAAAGCGCTTGATGATGGCGATCGGCGCGCCGTCCACCCTGATGGCACGAGCCTCGGAGGCCTCGATGCCCGCACGTTTGGCGAGGTGCAAGGCCAGTACCTCGCCCTGCGTCACACATCGTTGATCTCCCACACTGGGGAACTTGCCAATCGCAAGACTCCCATCGGTATCGAACAGGGTGCATTTGGGCCGCATTCCACCCAGCGAAGTGCCTCTGCCCTGGAGGTAGGCGAGGTCCTCAGCGGTTTCGCGGCTGAGTTCGACCGCTTGCGAGGCCTTCAAAATCCGTCCAACCTCCAGGAGCGGTGGCGTTCGCCGCTCGCCCTGGGCGAGTGAGCGTCCTGCCGCGTCCTCTGCCGTCATTAAACGAATTGCGCCGACGCGGCTTTGATCGTCCACAGCGATCAGGTAATCGAGTTCAGTCAGCGGGTGCAATGAACGGTTTTTCGCCCTGGATTTGGCATGTGCCCGTGCGATCACTCGCCGGCCCCAGGCATCGGGTGCCGTATCTGCCAGAGCGAAAAAAAAGCAGGAACCAGCGGGGCTGGTTTTTTTGCGAAGCTGATACCCAGGTCGCCGGGACAGATCAGGGGAGATGTCGAAGGCCTCGGGATCGTTCAGCCAGCGATCGTCGTAGGCGAATTGGGAAAATTCCCGTCGGCCATCCTGCTGGTAAATCAGTCGACCGGCAAAGCGGGCGGCCTCTCCCATACAGAGATCAATCGTTGACCGCGTCGCTGGATTCGCAGGCATCGATCGCTCGCGCCCTCAGAACGCGCCGGTCTCGTCGGTGATGCGGGGCCGCCTGATGCGCTGGGGCAACTGCTCGTCCATCAGGACCAGTCCGATGGCGTCCTCGGCTGTGTCGAACAGGCGGTCGAAGCGGTCGAGGTCACCGAAGACCTGCAGGGCCCGAACCAGGTTCACCAGTGCAGTGCCCGGATGCCCAGCCTCCATCCGGCGTACCGTCTGCACCGATGCACCAATCCGCTCGGCCAGATCCTGTTGACTGAGGCGCCGGCGTCGCCGGGCGAGCGAAATGCCTTTCCCGAACTGCACGAGGCTGCGTTCGACTGGCAGGGGAATGGGCGAGGGATTCTTCATTAAAGAATAATAAACGATATTGTAATTTTAATAAAACGCCGTTTATGATTGCTTAAATCCCTGCCAGCGATATGCCGCAAGGTTCGTTGGCAATCGGATGGGGCGCCACCGGAACGCGTTTGCCCCCGTCTCGACGTCTTCAGGGCAGCTTGTACAGGCGCCGTGCGTTGTCGCGCATCAGTTTCTCGAGCACCTGAGGCTTCAGGCCCAGTGCCTCGATCTCGTTTACAGTCCGCTCAAAATCGAGCACAGGGTAGTCGGTGCCGAAGAGCACCTTGTCCTGCCCGTAGCTGTTGAGGTAATGAACAAAGGAAGCCGGCCAGTATTTGGGGCTGTGAGCGTCGCAGCCGATGAATACGTTCTTGTGCTTCCAGGCCATCGCGATCATCTCCTCGGTCCAGGGAATGCCCACGTGGATGCCGATGATCTTGAGCTCGGGGAAATCGCAGGCCACGCCATCGAGCGTGATCGGACGACCGACGCTGCGCAGCGGCCTCGACGGGTCATAGACCAGCGACTGGCCGACCTGGAGTTGCACCGGGATATCAAGCTCCACGCACTTTGCGTAAAACGGATACCACTTGGCATGGTCGGGAGCGAGCTCAAACCAGTGGGGATAGAAGTGGGCGCCGATGAACCCGTATTCAGTGACCGCGTGCGCGAGCTTGCGTACCCCTGCCATGCCCTCGGTGGGGTCGAGCCCGGCAAGCCCGCTGAAGCGGTCCGGGAATCGCTGGACAGCCTCGGCCACCGTCTCGTAGGGTAGATGCCAGCTGCCTGGAATGCCGAGTTGGCCGGTGCGTGTGGCGACCAGAAACGCACGCTCGATGCCGGCGCGATCCATCATGGCGAGCATCTGTTCGTGGGTGATGCCCTCTGTCACGGAGGCTTCGCGGCCGATCTTGCCGTTGAAGAAGCTTTTGGTCCAAGCGGGCCGCATGTTGATGATTTCTGGCGTCAGCGGATTGACGACGATGTCGATGGCCTTGATGCGTGGGGTCATGTCTCTGTAAGCTCGCGCTCTGTTGCAGGAAGTGGGAAGGTTGGATTCATGAACGAAGCAGCCCGGCCGGTGCGGCCGCACAACGCTGGTGAGCAGTTCCTGAGGCAGCTCGCTGCGCGGGGCGTGTCCTGGTTCTTCGCCAATTCTGGCACGGATTTTCCGTCACTGGTCGAGGCGATCGCCCGTGCCTCGGCAGAGGGCTTCAAGATCCCCCGGCCGCTCCTGGTGCCGCACGAAAACGTGGCCGTCGGGATGGCTTATGGCGTAACGCTTGCCACGGGCGAGCCGCAGGCCGTGATGGTCCATGTGAACGTAGGCACGGCGAACGCGCTCTGCGGCCTGATCAATGCCTCGCGCGAGCAGGTGCCGATGCTGCTCGCGGCCGGTCGCACGCCCTGGATGGAGACGGGCGCGGCGGCGAGCCGGTCGATGAACATCCACTGGGCGCAGGAGATGTTCGATCAGGCCGGCATCGTGCGCGAACATGTCAAATGGGACTACGAGTTGCGCGCGGCCGCGCAGCTGCCCGATGTGCTCGATCGCGCGCTCGCGATTGCCCGCAGCGACCCCGCCGGTCCGGTCTATCTGAGTCTGCCTCGTGAGGTGCTCGATCAGCCCGCACCGGACTTCGCAGAAGACCCGCTTCAGCGTCCCGCCGGCAAGGTCGAGCCCGACCCGCGCGTGGTCGAGCGTGTGGCGGCTGCGCTCGCCCGTGCCCGCAATCCGCTCGTGATTACTTCGCGATGCGGCCGGGTGCCTGCTGCCGTGCCGCTGCTCGCCGATTGTGCGACCCGCTGGGCGCTGCCGGTGGTGGAGTATCGCTCCCGCTATGTTTCGATGCCGGCGAGCCATCCCATGCATGCGGGCTACGAATCAGCGCCCTGGTTGGCCGATGCCGATCTGATTCTGGTGCTCGATTGCGATGTGCCTTGGATTCCGGCCCAGGTCCGTCCTCAAGCCGGCGTGCCCGTGTTCCAGGTGGGCCATGACCCACTTTTTGCCCGTTACCCGATGCGGGGGTTTGCTTCCGACGAGACGATCCCGGTGGGGCCGCGCGAATTTTTGCTGGCGCTTCAGCGCGCGATGCGGGAAATCCAACCGGATCGGGCGCTGATCGAAGCCCGCCGCGAGCGCGTGATCGTTCGGAACGAGGCCCGACGCCATGCGCTCAGAAAGCAGATCGAGGCGGGCCAGGCGTCCACACCCATCAGCATGGCTGCGGTGAGCCATGCGCTGGGCGAGGCGCTACGCCGACATGCGGGGCCATCGGTGGTGGTCAACGAGTATTCGCTCATACCGGCCGCGTTGCGGATGGATGAGCCGGGAACGTTTTTCGGGCCGAGCCCGGTCGGCGGGCTGGGCTGGGGGCTGCCCGCTGCGCTGGGCATGAAGCTCGCCCGTCCGGAGAGTCTGGTGGTGGCGGGGCTGGGCGATGGTTGCTACAGCTTTGCCAATCCCGTGGCCTGCCATCATACCGCCGCGATGTACGATCTGCCGGTTCTGACCGTTGTGCTGGACAACGGTGGTTATGGTGCGGTCGATCGGGCCACCGAGGCGATGTACCCCGACGGTCAGGCGATGCTCGACCGTCAGGTGCAGGGCGCGATGCCGCTCGTGTCGCTCGAGCCGCAGCCGCGCTTTGACCGCGTGATCGAGGCCTGTGGTGGCGTGGGTTTTCGCATCGAGCAGTATGCCGAGCTTCCGGCGACCTTTGATCAGGCGATTCGCGAGGTGATGGTCAATCGTCGGCAGGCACTGGTGCACGTGCGCTGCCGCTGACGAGCCGAGGCGTGGACGAGCCGGACCCGTTAAGAGCTGAAACTGTGACGAGCCGAGGCCTTGACCCGCCGAGGCTCAGGTGTCGAGCACGCCGGGGTTGAAGATCGCTTGCGGGTCGAAGGACGATTTGAGCGCCCGCAGGGCCGCGGCCGTGCCCGCAGTGCGCGTGCTCAGGAACGGATATTCCCGTCCGATCTGCAGGTGGGTGGCGCCCAGCTCTCCCCAGCGCTCGATGATGGCGGAGCGGATGCGCCGCACCGCTTCCCGGGCTTCGGGATTGGGCGCATGCACCGGCAGGCGGGCCAGATGCTCGGGCGCAATGTACTCGCGATGGACGGGCAGGGCCGCATCGCGCCAGTAGACGATCGGCTCGAGCCCGAAGGTGCTGGGGCCATTGACCCCGATCAGATAGCCCCAGCGCAGGCCATATCGTTCGACCTCGTCGCGGTGCTCGCTGAATACCGCTTCAGTGTCCTCGTAGAGTCGCGTCGCCATCGTGTTGGGCACCTGGGCGTGGAACCATACGATACGCTCCCCCTCGGGTCCGAGCAGGCGATTGAGCCTTCGGAAGGGCGATGCACGGACCACCTTGGGCAGGCTGTCCGGCAGGTCGCGCGCACCGTGCCGATGCGCAATCGCGCGCGCCTGATCCATCCGCCACTGAGCCTCCTGGTCGGTGAAGCCCTCGGTCACCACGCTCATCAGGAAACCCACCTCGCTGGCGTAGCGGCGCCCGTGCAGTACCAGTGAGGCGGCGTCCCGAAGCCCCGCAAGCACCGAACGTTGAGCCGAAAACACCTTGCGAAAGGACTCGAGATCCTCTTGCAGGCCTTCGAATCGCATGCGGAGATCGACCAGGAAGGGGTCCATCGCAAAGCATTCGGAGGCGAGCAGGTCGGCACCGATCGAGGTCATTGTCCGGAACATCGGATCGGCCTCGCCGAAGGCAAACGAGGCCGTGCGAATGACGGTGGGGCGCGGAATCAGTTGCAGCGCGATACGGGTCTTGATGCCGTGTGCGCCGCAGTCGCCGAGAAAGCAGCCGGTGAGGTCGGGGCCGTAGTGGCGGTAGAAGGGAGTGGCTTCGGAGCTCGATGCGCCCCAAGATCCCGTCCGCACGATGGACCCATCGCCCACCACCACCTCGAGCGCAAGCACGGATTCGGCGGCACTGCCCCGATTGCCCGAGCCGAAAAACTTCGCGCCTTGCGACAAGGCGCCTCCCACGGTGGCGTGTTTGCCGGAGAAGGTGCCCCAGAAGGGTGTGCGCAGGCCAAGCGGCTGCAGGGCCTCGTCGAGCTGCTCCCAGGTAACGCCGGGTTCGACCACCACGTAGCGATCCTCGGCCCGGATCTCAAGGATACGATCGAGTCCGCGCAGGTCGACCATCACGGTACGGGAGTCGGCGGGCACGTAGCCTGCGCTGTAGGAGAGTCCTGCGCCTCGCGGTGCCAGACTCAGTTTTTCAGCAAGCGCAAGTTTGACCAGTGACTGGACAGCCTCGGTGCTGGCCGGCCGAACGATCGCAAGCGGTGCGGCTACGCCCTCGAAGAACACATCGTGCCGGGCGGCGGCAAGCACCTCGGGCGCGGTCAGCAGCCGGTCGGCGCCGACGATCTGGGCGAGGCGGGCGATGATGGGCTGCGGGGCGTGGGTGTGATCATTCATGCTGGGATATGCCGAGGGGCCTGAGCCGCTCACGCCCCGTTGGGTCGATGCTAACATGCAGCCCACCCGGGTTTTGGTGCCTGCCTGGGACCTGACACCGGGGCGCGCATCCGATGTTGGGCTCGCTGAGACCAGATTGTGTTCGGCGCCCGATTCGCCTTTTCTGCGTGACCCTGATCAGGAGTGTTTTGATTGTCGTCCGAACGCGCACATCTCGAGGCTGGTCGGCCTCACGGGTTTGATGGCCTGGCCGGCCTCTCGCCTTCAGACCCCTTGGATAGTGCCCGTCTGATGGGCGTGATCACTGCCTTGGCGGCCGAAGTCTATGTGCTCAAGGCCGAGGTCATGCGCCTGACGATTGCGCTTGAATCGGCGGGCGCGACCAGCGAGTCGGCACTTGCCGAGGCGGGTCGAGGCCAGCGGATGCAGGCCTGGTTCAATGCCGAGGAAGGGGCTTTTGGGCGCGCGCTGCTTCGTCCGTTCACGCATCCTGATGAGACGCCTGATGTGTCGGCCCGGATGGAGCGCGATCGATGAGCGCGCAGCCGACGACCCAACCCACTGCGGCCCCACTGGCCTCCCGCGCCTGGCGGGACTCGTTTCAGGTCGATGCCTACCAGAGCTTTTTTGCCGGGCTCAAGCGTCACTGGGTGGGCGAACTCTACCGCGAGGTGGTCGATCACGCGCAGGCAAGCGATGCTCCGGATGCCGCCGTAATCGAGCAGCGACAACAGTCCGATCCCGCTTACCGCCTGTATGCCTGGCTCGAGCGGCGCATTCAGCAATTCAAGTGGTCGGGACGCTGGGGGTTTTCGACCATGGTCGAGGCCGACCGCGAGCGGCTCCAGGCCTGCCTTGCCGAGGCGGATCATTTGCCCAATCTCACGCTGGCCCCCGATCTCGTGCTCCCCGATTACGTGACCGAGACCGAGACGCATCAGCAGCCGGGTGGCCTCTGGCGTGATCCGGTCAATGCCTACGCACTCGCGTGGTACACGACCGGCTTGTCGTTTGCCGGCTCAGACCCGGACGCGCTCGTTGATTTTTACGCCCGGCTGATTCGTGAGCGCTGCGAATCAATCGGCCTGTCGCCGCAGGCCATCCTGGATGAAGGCTGTACGGCGGGTCGATCGACGCGTGCGATCGAGCGTGCCATGCCGGGCGTGCAGTTGACCGGTTGCGACCTCTGTGAGGGCAGTCTTCGTCTGGGAGCGCTCCGGAGCGTCGAGGAAGGCAGCCGCATCAAGCTCGTTCAATGCAGTGTCGAGTCCCTGCCCTTTCCAGACGCGAGCTTTGACGTGGTGGCCTCGCACTGGCTTTGGCACGAATTGCCGGTTTCGGCGATTCGCCAATCGATCGCCGAGGCGCGTCGGGTGCTGCGGCCAGGGGGGCTCTTTGTCGCCTACGACATGATGCACGCGGTGGGTGGCCCGGTGGGGGAGTGGTTGATGAGCGGTTATGCCGCGCGCAACAACGAGCCCTATGCGCATACCCTCTTGGGTTTCGACTGGCGAGCCGCCTTGACTGAATCGGGGTTCAGTGACCTGCAGTGTCGCTACGGACTGCCACAGGATCCCGGGCCCGATGTGCCTGATACGCTCCCGGCGCGGCGCCTTCATCCCATGTTTTTTGTCTCAGCCGTCCTGCGGGACGACTCAAATCCTTGTTCCAACGATTGAGGAGGAGTTTCACCATGAAAGAAAAACGATCACTGCGGCGCTCACTGCTCGCCGCCACGCTTGCGGCAACGACCGGTGTCGCATCGCTCGCGGCCTCGGGCCTTGCGACCGCTCAGGAGTCTGCGGCCAATTACCCCAGCAAGCCCATCCGGATCATCGTGCCTTTTCCGCCGGGCGGCCCGACCGACATGGTGGCGCGCGCAGTGGGGGCGAAGCTCCAGGAGAAGTGGGGCCAGCCGGTGGTCACCGAAAATCGGCCGGGCGGCAGCACGATCATCGGGGTTGACCACGTCGTCAAATCCCCGGCTGACGGCTATACCCTGCTCCTGGGCTCCAACAGTCTGGCGCTCAATCGGTTCCTGATTGCCAAGGTGCCGTATGACGTCGACCGCGACATCGCGCCGATCATCCTGGTGTCCAAGATTTCCAATGCGCTGGTCGTTCACCCTTCGGTCCCGGTGAAGAACCTCCAGGAATTCCTGGCTTACGCCAAGGCCAATCCCAACAAGCTCACCTACGGGTCGACGGGCCAGGGTACGGCCACCCACCTGTTTGCCGAGATGTTCTCGATGATGACTGGCGTCAAGATGACGCACGTTCCCTATAAGGGTACGGGGCCTGCGGTGATCGACCTCTTGGGCGGTCAGATCAACCTGATGTTCGACAGTCTCTCGACGGTCATCCAGAACGAAAAGGCCGGCAAGGTCCGCATGATCGGACTGACTGCGTCCGAGCGATTCGAAGGGGCGCCGCAGTTTCCCACGCTTCACGAGCTGGGCGTGACGGGCTACGATGCGACCGGCTGGTTTGGCTTTGCCACGCGCTCGGGTGTGCCGCAGGACATCATCCGCAAGATCAACACCGAGATCGAATCGATCATCCGCACGCCCGAGATGCGGCAGCGACTGGTCGGCATCGGCAGCAATGTGGTCGGTGGGCCGCCCGAGGTGTTCACGAAGCACATCCAGTCCGAGGCGAAGAAATGGGGCGAGGTCATCAAGGCCCTGAACATCGCGCCCCAGTAAATTCGTCCGAAGGGATGTTGCGCCCATGAGTCTCCTCCTGCTCAAACGAGGTGAGTTGCTCGACCCCCTGCATGATGTATTGCAGGGGCCGCATGACGTGCTGATCGAAAACGGCGTCATCCGTGAGGTGTCGCCGTCGCCGATCGTGTCATCGGGCGCGCAGGTCATCGACCTGTCGGGCCGGACGATCATGCCCGGCCTGATCGACTTGCATGTGCATGTTCTTGCCACGCAGCTCAATCTGAACACGCAGGGTGTCCTGCCCAACGCCCTGGTGATGTATCGCGCACTCCCCATCATGAAGGCGATGCTGAGGCGCGGTTTCACGACGGTGCGCGATGCGGCCGGTGCGGACTGGGGCATCAAGTCGGCGGTCGAAGAGGGCAGTGTCATCGGTCCCCGCTTGTTCATCTCGGGCCATGCCCTCAGCCAGACGGGCGGGCACGGCGATCCGCGGCCCCGGTCCGACCACCTGCGTCCCTGGAACACTTGCAGTTGCTGTTTTCGGGCGGGTGAGATCAGTCGGGTCGCAGACGGCGTGGATGAGGTGATTCGCGCAGCTCGGCAGGAACTGCAGATGGGGGCCGATCAGATCAAGATCATGGCCTCGGGCGGCGTCTCTTCGCCGACCGATCCTGTCGCCGCGCTGGGTTACTCCGACGCGGAGATTCGCGCGATCGTTGCTGAAGCCCGCGCGCGCCAGACCTACGTGATGGCGCACTCCTACACGGCCGAGGCGATTGCCCGCGCGGTGCGATTGGGTGTGCGCACGATCGAGCATGGCAATCTGGTCGATGACGAGGCCGCGCAGGTGATGCGCGAGCACGGTGCCTATGCGGTGCCCACGCTCGTGACCTACGAAGCGCTGGCCAACGAGGGCGCTCAGCACGGGCTGCCGCCCGAGAGCGTGGCCAAGATTGCACATGTGAAGGATGCAGGGCTGGGCTCGCTCGAAATCTTCAAGCGTCATGGGGTACCGATGGGCTTTGGCACTGATCTGCTCGGGCCCTCTCAGCGCCTGCAGAGCGAGGAGTTCCGGATTCGCACCCGTGTCCTGAACAATCATGAAGTGATTCAGAGCGCAACCACGATCGCAGCCGAAGTCCTGCAGCGCGTGGGGCAGCTCGGCCGACTTCAGCCGGGTGCGATTGCCGATGTCATTGCGGTCGACGGCGACCCCTTGCGCGACATTGCATGCCTGACCGGTCAGGGCGAACGCATTCCGCTGGTGATCCAGGGCGGGGTCATCCGGTTCAACGAGTTTTGATGTGAGACACATCGATTCCGATGTCCTGATCATCGGTTCAGGGGGTGCGGGTCTTTATTCGGCACTTGCTGCCGCGCGCGAGGGCGCGTCGGTGTTGGTGGCCGATCGGGGTCTGATCGGGCGGGCCGGCGCGACCATCATGGCGCAGATGACCGTGGCGGCCGCGGTGGGCGATGAGTGCCCCGATCACTGGGAACACCATCTGGCCGACACGCTGCGCGCCGGTCGCGGGCTCTGCCATCCCGAGTTGTCCCAGTTGTTGTGTGAAGAGGGGCCACTGCGCATCCGCGAGATGGAGGGCTGGGGCGTGGGCTGGGCGCGTCGCGATGGCAGCCGTGCCGGGCCCTTGAAACAGGTCATGGCACCGGGACATGACCGGGCGCGGTGCGTGTACGTTGATTTTCTGAACACCGGGCCTGCTGTGTCGCGTACCTTGCGCACTCAGGTGCATCGGGTCGAGGCGATCCGTCGCGTGGGCGACCTCCTGATCACCGATCTGGTGGTCGAGGATGGTGAGGTACTTGGGGCGGTCGCCGCGCATCTGGCCACCGGCGAGGCGGTGACGATTGCCGCGCGAGCGGTGGTGATTGCCACCGGGGGACTGACGAGGCTTTATCGTCGCAATTCTGCGTCGGCCAATATGAGCGGCGACGGCTATGCGCTGGCGCTGCGCGCGGGTGCCGAACTGATCGACATGGAGTTCGTGCAGTTTTTTCCGATCGGTCATCTGGCGCCGCGCCTGATCGGCATGGACCCGATCATGTGGGACCCTTTTCGCTACAAGCTGGGTGGCCGGCTCACCAATGGGCTGGGGCAGGAATTTTCCGATCGTTATGGGCAGGCCGAGTCGGGCCGCTACGTGCTGACCCGCGATGTCGCGACCTGGGCGATCACGCAGGAGGTGGCCGCCGGGCGCGGCAGTCCGTCCGGTGGGGCGTGGCTGTCGTTTCGACATCTTCCAGAGCGTGAGTTGCGCGCGGCCTTTGGGCCGGTGATCGAGCATCTGGCCAAAAATGGCATCGACCTCACCAAGCAGGACGTCGAGGTGGCGCCCATTGCCCACTATCACATGGGCGGCGTGCGGGTCGATGCGCAGATGCGCACGGGTGTGCGTGGGCTTTTGGCGGCGGGCGAGGCTGTGGGCGGGGCCAATGGCGCCAATCGCCTGTCGGGCAATGCGATCACCGAGGCCTTCGTGTTTGGCGAGCGGGCGGGGGTGAGCGCTGCGCGGATTGCGCGCACGCGGCAGGGTACGGCCTGGAACGAGCGCGCCGCGCAGCCTGCGCTGGCGCTGGTCGGGGCGAGCGGGCCCAGGCGCGGCGACACGGCGGCGTTGCTTGCGCAATTGCAGCAGACGATGAGCGAGCGGGTCGGCCCGTTTCGCACCGAGGCGGGTCTGCTGCAGGCCCGGGACGAGTTGTCGCAGTTGCAGGGCGCCTTGGGCGAGGTGCCGCCTGCCAGCGATCCGCGCTATGCGCTCGAGCGGCTCGACTGGTTTGATTTGCGCAATATGCTGCAGGTGGCCGGGATTGTGGTCGAGGCGGCGCTGCGACGGCGCGAGAGCCGTGGCGCGCATCAGCGCGTCGATCATCCAGGGCTGCTCGATGAATGGACGTTCAATCAGGTGGTGCGGCTGCGCGCCGATGGCGAGGTGGCGATTTCTCCGTTGCAGGCGGTCGATTATCCGGTGCAGCAGGCGGGTGCGGCCGGCGCTTCGTCAGACGCGATCGGGGCGGTTTCCGCGGCTGCGGCCTTGCCCAGCCAGATCGATGAGGGTGGGGCGGCAGCCGCGCGGATTGCAGCGCTCAAGATCGTGCGCGAGGCGGGGGAGAGCACGATCGAGGTGCCCTTCGTCGAGGGCCAGTCGGTGCTCGATGGTCTCCGCTGGGCGCGTATAAACGTGGATGCGAGCCTGAGTTTTCGCTATTCCTGCATCAATGCCAATGCCTGCAAGGAATGCATGATGGAGATCAACGGCAAGGTCGGCTACGCGTGCACGGTGCGCCTGTTCGAGGGGGAAATGATGCTGCGCCCGCTCGGCAACAAAACGCTGGTGCGCGACCTGGTGTCGGAGATCGCGCCGCCGGAGGAGAGGTTGGGGTAGGGGGTAGCGCGGGGAGACGCAGTGCCGTATCCGATGAACTGGGCCAAGGCGTGATCCTTATGCCGAGCGCAGCTCAGTGCGAAGCAATCTGGCAATGACAGGCCCGGACGC
>Ga0169931_10004999_pt1 | contig 20401 bp, 22 predicted proteins | sample Kivu_15m_20L_FD_129675 | JGI IMG/M metagenome (GOLD analysis project Ga0169931, IMG submission 129675) | Freshwater microbial communities from Lake Kivu, Western Province, Rwanda to study Microbial Dark Matter (Phase II) - Kivu_15m_20L... | ecosystem: Environmental > Aquatic > Freshwater > Lake... | reverse complement strand
CAGCCAGTAGGCCAGGCCAAACAGGGTCAGCACCCCGGCAAACAGCAGCAGTTCGGCCATGGAGTCCTTGCGATGGCATCACCCTAACGAGGTTGTCCCGTTCTGGTGTTACGGCTGTTACGCCAGTGGGGCCAATGCCAGCACCCCGCCGGCCAGGCTCAGTCCGCCGCCCAGAACCATGGTCCAGCGCAGGGGCAGCCGGCGCAGAGCGCCATACGTGACGCCCACAACAACGGATGAGGCCAGCAGGGCACCCAACCACCAGCCGATCGCCCCGTGCGGCGCTTCCTGACCATGCAGCAAGGCATGCACGGCAACAGCGGCGGCGACCAGGCTGCCGACAATGGTCAGTGAAGGCCGCGCCTGCAGGCGTTGCAGCTGCAACGTCAACAGACCCAGGGCCGATACCGCCAGGGCAGCGAGCACCTCTGCGCCAGGCAGCTGGCCGCCGGTGCTGCCGATCACAGCCCCCAGCAGGCCACCGCCCAGGGCGAACACCAGCACCGGTGCGCCCACATAGGAGCCGACAGCCCCCACGCCGATCAGCAGCAGCAGGTGGTCCAGCCCCAGCAGTGGGTGGGTGGCTCCGCTCAGCAGGCCGTGGTCGGCCACGCCATGGGCGCTGGCTGGCAGGGCTGACAACAGGCTGAGACCCAGGCCAGCGGCGGCGGCGGCCAGCAGCTGGCGGTTGTGGGTGGAAGTCATGGATGGCGACCGGTCCGCGCCGGCGTTGAAGGGTGGACGACGTTGGGCGAGCGTTCTGACTGAGATGCGGACGCCTGCAGGACAGGAGAACGCACCATCACAGCTGCGGGACAGTGCCGGACTCGGGCGAACCCACACCGGACTTTCCTCGTTGCCTCTCCGGGGTGGACCCGGAGAACCCAGTTCCAGTCTTACCGCTGTTGGTGCCGCTGGGACTGTTCAGCCGAAACCCTGTCCTGAATTGGGCGCAACACAGGCCTGCAATTGCTGTCGCAGCTTGTTGTGATCAAGGTTTTTGCCAATCAACACGATCTGGTTCTTGCGCTCGGAGCCAGGCCAGTCCGTGTCGTCAATCGAGAAGCGCTTGCCCGCCAGATGAAAGATGTGACGCCGTTCGCTTTCGTTGAACCAGAGGATCCCCTTGGCCCGAAACACGCCGGCGGGCAGTTGGTTGTCGAGAAAGTTCTGAAACTTGCGCAGGCCAAAGGGGCCATCACTGGCAAAGGACAGGGAGGTGAACCCTTCGATTGCCGCATGGTCGGGGTGATCGGCATGGCTGTGTTCATGCCCATGGCTGTGTTCATGCCCATGGCTGTGTTCATGCGCATGGCTGTGTTCATGCCCATGGCTGTGCTCATGCCCATGGTTGTGGCCGTGGTCGTGCTCGCAGTGGCCATGGTCGTGGTCGCAGTGGCTGTGGTCCTGCTGTGCGACGACTTTGTCGCTCTCGAACAGACCCACGCTCAGCAGCAGCGGCAGGGGCACCTCACCGTTGACCGAGCGGAGGATCCTGGCGTCTGTCTTGATCGCCTTGAGCTGGTTTTCGAGGGACTGCAATCTGCTTTCTTCCACCAGATCGCATTTGTTCAGCAGCAACATGTCGCTGTAAACGATCTGGGCCCGTGCCACCTCGCCTTCGAGCAGCTCGTCGCTGAAATTTTCGGCGTCGACCAGGGTGATGATCGAGTCAAGCCGGGTGGCATCGCGCAGATCACTGCCCAGAAAGGTCATCGCCACTGGCAGGGGGTCCGCCAGACCGGTCGTTTCCACCACCAGATAATCAACCGGCTCGGGTCGGTCCAAGATGCGGTAGACCGCATCCAGCAATTCGCCGTTGATCGAACAGCAAATGCAGCCGTTGCTGAGCTCGACCATGTCGTCGCCGGTGGCAATCACCAGCTCGTTGTCAATGCCGATCTCGCCGAATTCATTGACAAGAACTGCCGTCTTCAGTCCCTGTTGATTGCTCAGAATGTGGTTGAGCAGAGTTGTTTTGCCGGCACCCAGAAAACCGGTGAGAATCGTGACTGGCAGCGATCCGCGTGCGCTCGTCGCATCCATGGCGGTGGTCGGGGAGGCGGAGGCCGTGGTCATGGCTTGCCGTGCACTCAGGCCGGAACTCACTGGATCAATTCTAGGCAGACTGCTGCTGGCGCCTTGATCGCAGACGAAGGGGCTCAGGCGAACAGGGCCATCCAGGCAAAGGCAGCGCCGATGCCAATCCAGATGCCGGCCGCGAGGCGACGACCGTTCTGGCCCAGCCAGGTGTTCAGCCGTTGGGACAGCGCCGTCACCAGCAGCAACAGGCCTCCCTGGGCCAGCAGCAGCCCGGCGAAGTACCCCAGCAGCGGGGTCGGTTCGGCGCCCACCACCATGCCCCCCAGCAGAAAGCCATGCAGGCCGAACAGGGGCAGCACCCAGGCAACGGGCAGTACGGTCAGGGCGACCAGTCCCTCAAGGGCCAGGCTCAGGGCCACCAGGGCTTCTGCCCAGGGCATGGCACTGGACGGCAGGCTCACCAGCTGGGCCAGGGCGCTGCCGCCCAGTCCCACGGCCAGCAGGGGCAGGATCCAGCGCTGCGCACGCTTGAGACCGACAAAGGCCAGGGCCAGCAGGAACAGCAGATGGTCGGGCCCCAGCAGTGGGTGGCCGATGCCGCTCAGCAGGCCTTGCCAGGCACTCAGTTCGGCCGCGTCCTTCAGGCCAAAGGGGTGGTGGGCCAGGGCCGGGGCCAGGGGGGCCAGCAGCAGTAGCGGGGTGGCTGCCAGCACGGCAGCACGCAGGCGACCGCCCGAACCCAGGGAGATGGTCATGGTCGATCCTCGTCGGTGGTGGTGTCCTGGCGGGCGTTCTGACTGACGCTTGCAGCAGCAAGCGCTTCACAGCTGCGGGACAGCGGCGGATTCGCACCGCCTTTCCCCGTTTCCATCAGCGGCTGGTCCCCGCTGATACCAGAAGGTCACTGTAGGTGGGCTTCAGAACCGGAACTGGGTTTTGACCAGCGCACCCAGTTGGTTGAAGCTCTGCCCAGCCGGAGTGAGCTGACCCATTGGCCGCGACAGGTAGAAGAGCCCAGGGGTGACGGTGATCGCGTCACTCACCTGGACCTTGTACCACCATTCCCACATCCAGTTGGCGTCGTTGACCCCGGCACCGCTCACCAGGCTGGTGGCAAAGGGCGCCTGGCCGAAGGCCATGCCGGCGCTGTTGCCCGGGGCCAGCACGTCGAGCCATTGCAGCCCCACCGACCAGGCGGTGCTGTTGCGCGCAGCATCAGCGTCCACGGCCTGGCTGTACGTCATCTGGTTGATCTCCCAGCCAGCGCTGATCGAGGGGACCCAGCCACTGCTGGCTGGCTGCCAGTAGCCGCTGAGGCCAACGGTGTGCGTGAGACCCGGTTGGTCAAACCACTGCTGCATGAAGTTGGTCGAATAGGGCGAGACCTCGCCCTGAATCGCCGAATAGACCAGGGCCAGGGCCCACTGCTCCTGCTGGTAGCCCAGCTGCACGGTGGTGGAGGCCCGTGACGATTGGGTGCCGATGCCTCCCGAGCCCGGGTTGCCGTTGGCGGCATCCTGGGCGATGTAGTTCAGGCTCAGGCTCCAGGCGTCCTGCTTCCACCAGATGCCGGCACCGGGCCCGACGTTCAAGTCGTAGGCGACCGGGGTGCCGGCCATGGTGAACATGTCCAGAATCGTGGAGTCGGGATAGACGCTGGGATACATCGCCAGCATGTCGTCCTGTTCCACCACCGCACCCAGGGTCAGGGTGAAATTGCCCAGCGGGAGTTGATAAAAGAGGCGGTCAATGCCGACGAGGTTGGCGCCGGCATCTTCCTGGTAGGAGGCCTCCAGCTGGGACAAACGGGTGGGACCGGCGCCGTAGAAGCTATTGCTGTCTTTGTCGAAGTTGCCGACCCGCAGACGGGTGCGCAGCAGATCCTTGCCGCTGAAGCTGGTGTCTAAAACGATGCGCACGTCGTAGTTGAAGGTGACAGCGCCGTAGTTGGTGCGACTCTCCATCACCGCATTGCTGGCGCTGCCCAGAAAGCTGTTGCCGCCCACCACCATGTTGGCGTCGACCTTGAGTTTGGTTGTGGTGGAGAACTGCTGCCCTTCCAGCGCACCGACCCTCGCCTCCAGGCCATCCACGCGGCCCTTGATCACGGCGAGTTCCGTCTCGAACTCCTTGATCAGGCGCTTGAGCGTGTCGGTCACTTCACTGATTCGATCGAGGCAGGCGTTGAGCAGGGCGGCCGCTTCATAGCGGGTCAGAACCCGTTGCCCGCGCATGGTGCCGTTGGGGTAGCCGGCCACGCAGCCGTAGCGCTCGATCAGGTTGCTGAGGGCCTGGTAGGCCCAGTCGCCGGGCTGGATGTCGTGCAACTGGGTGATGCCGGTGACCTGGTCTTCGCCGGCATACCGGCTGAACCCATCGAGGTGGCGTTCAGCAGCGGCTGCCGTCCCAGGAGCGACAAGCCCGAGAACCACCGGTGTCAGGAGCAGACGCTGCCAGGATGTCATTGGTCCTCAGGCGGAATACCCCAGGCGATGAGTGCTGGGAAGCTTGAGAATGGTAACCGTTCTCAAGCTGTTTGCATCGTCCTGTAGCCAATGATGCTCGGCTTTGTCGGCGATGGGTCTGGACCGATCCGTTGGCCCCCAACCATCGTGATTCCAGCAACTCACAGGGTCATGCTTCGTCTACGGGGTGATCGCAGCAGCCTGCTGGCTGCTCTTTTGCGGCACTGGTGCGAGCAGCAACTGCAGCTGCCGGTGGTTGTTGACGCCGTTGGCAGGCCTCGCACAGCCCGAAGAACTCCAGGGTGTGAAACAGGGGCTTGAAGCCCCCCAGGTGCATGGGGTCCAGGTGAACCCCATGCACCGGACAGATGTCGAGCGTGCTGGTGCTGCCGCAATCGACACAGGTCAGGTGGTGTTCGTCCCGCTCGGCGGGGGCATACAAGGCCTCGCCGCTGGGCAGGTGGCGGCAGCGCACCAGGCCCTGCTGCTGCAGCTGGCGCAGGTGGCGGTACACCGTGGCCAGGCCCATGGGGCTCTTGCCCTGGCGCAGGCGGGCGTGCAGATCCTGACCTGACAGCTCGCCGCGGCTGCGCTTGAGCTCCTTGATCAGCTGCTCCTGTTTGGCGGCGAGCGGCACGGCAGACCTGCATCAACGTCTTTTTACCCCAGCTGCTTGTGCCCTGTGTTCAGGGCGGCAGCCACAGGGCCAAACGCGCCTGCTTGTGCACCGGCCGCAACGCCAGGGTCGTGGCCTCCAGCACCATCGCCTGCGGTGGGGCGGCACCGCTGCCGGTGCTGGGCTGCACCCAGCGTCTCAGCACCAGCAGCAACTGGTTGCTGGTGGCATCAAAGCTCAGTGGGGTGCCGGGTTCCAGTTCCCAGTCCCGCAGGCTGCGACGGGCCAGGATGGTGCCTTGCCGGTTCAGGGCCAACACCGTCAGCTCAGGGCGCTGAATGCCGTGCAGCAGCGCGATCCAGAAGCGTTCGCCGTTGCCCTGGCAGCTGGTGGCCAGCACGGCCTGCGCTCCGATCCAGAGCTGGCGCGGAGCCTGCCCCGGTTCCACCAGCTCCACGGAGCGGCGATAGTCCGGCCAGTGGCGCACCAGCAGGGCCCGTCCGGCCCGTGGGCAGAAGCTGCTCAGGTCCCGACTGCCCGGCAGCAGTTGCTGACGGGCAGGCCGGGGGGGCAGATCCTGCAGGCTGAGCCCTTCGGGGATGGGAACCACGGCAGCCCCCCCCTGGGGCAACAGCCGCATCGGCCCACTGGCTTCCAGGGTCAGGGGGGTCGGCCCGGAGGCCCGGCGCGGCCACAGCAGGGTGCGTGCACTGCCGGGGGCCTGCCCACCGCTCTGAATCAACAGGTCCCCGAACCGGTTGCTGCTCAGATGCGCAAACAAATGGCCGCCGCCGCCGAGGGCTCGGGGCGGGCCGGCCTGCGGGGCGCTCAGCCCCTGCGGCACCCTTGCCAGGTTGCGTTGCTGCAGCGGGATCATCCAGATCTGTTGCTGTGGGGGGCCATCGCTGCGCCGGTCCTGGCTGACCACGGCCACGCCTGAGCCATCGCCCAGGGGTTCGAGGCTGACGACGCGGGGCCACACGGGCGACAACGGTTGCCAACGGCCGTTGTGCTGCCGCAGTTGCAGTTGCTCCCCACCCGGAACCGGCACCACGGCCAGGATCCTGGGCCGTGGGTCCCAGAGCCAGCGACTGGCGGCCAGCGCCTGACCGCGTCTGTCTTGGCCGGCGAGGCCAAGCTGCAGCGGCCGATCCAGGCGCACCCCAGGGTTCAGGGTCAGCTTGAGGTCTGACCCGGTGGCCAGCCAGCGAGCCGCCACCGGTGGATCGATCCGGCTGGCTGCGGCGACGCTGGCCCGATCCATCGGTCGGCTGAAGCGCAGTTCGAGCCCGGCAGGTCCGCTGCTGGCTGCGCTCGGGGTCAGCGCCAGCAACCGCGGCGGCTGGCGCAGCAACAGCTGTTGTTGCGCCAGGGCCAGTGCGAGGGGCACCAGCAGCGCCGGCAACAGGCGGTTCATGGCTCCAGGGGCCGCTGCGGCCGTTGGATCGGCTGGATGCGCCGCGGGAGGAGCACCAGCTCTTCTCCCTGGGGGCCCGCTTGCACCGCCATCACCCCTTCGACCTGCAGCCACTGGTCGCGCTTGGGCGGGGGGCGGTCGCTGGGCCAGCGCACCGCCAACCCGATCGGTGTCGCATCGGCCAGGCAGCAGCGCACCAACAGCCGCGCCAGCACGGGCGGGCCGCCGTCGCGGGGCAGCACAAAGCCGCTGATCAAAGCCGGCTCACCGCTGAACAGACGCGGATCAGCCTGGCTGCGCAGCAGCCGCACCCAGTCGGTGAGGCTGCGTTGCGCTGGCGGCAGCACAAAGCTCAGCTCGGCTTCGGCGGTGTCGTCGCCGGGTCGTTGCTGGGCCAGGTCGGCAAACGAGGGATTGGGGGGCACCAGGATCAGCAGCAGGGCGATCAGGGCGCTGGCTGCCAGGGTCAGCCAGTCCCCGCGGCGCACGGGCCCGCCAGGGGTGGATCGCTGCCGGAGGGGCAGCAGCATCGCCACAGCCAGCACCAGCAGAACAATCCCGGCCAGGCTCACCAGGGGATGAAAGACACCGCGCAACAGCAGGGCCAGGCGACCGTCGCTGGCCGCCCGCAGCAGCACCAGCCCCCACAGCGCCAGACCGGCGGCGCGCAGCCTGGTGCTGGTCATAGCCGCCACAGGTTGACCCACTGTCCGATCAACAGCACGGTGAGCAGGGCCCCGCCGCTGGCCAGCAGCAGCCCCCTGGGCCGCAGCAGCAGGCCCAGCAGGCCGATCAGTTTGAGGTCGATCACCGGTCCCAGCAGCAGAAAAGCCAGCAGGGCACCGGGAGTGACCTGGGCGGCAAAGCTGAGGGCCAGAAAGGCATCAACACTGGAGCACACCGAAATCACCAGGCTCAGGGCCATCAGCGCCAGGATCGACCCCGTCGGCGCCCCACCCAGTTGCAGCAGCCATTGGCGCGGCAGCAGCGTCTGCACCAGGGCGGCCAGGGCACAGCCCCCCACCAGCAGCAGCGCCAGCTGCAGCAGCTCGCCGCTGCTGTGGTGCAGCACCTCCAGCAGCGGTGGGCGCGGCGTTGGTGTGGCCGGGCTTGGTGAAGGGGCGCCCAGCACGCCGCCGCGGCGTTGCAGCAGGCTCACAGTGCCGAGCGGTTGGTTGAGCCGCCGTTCGGCCACCACGTCCGCCTGCAGCAGTTGCTCTTCGGGCAGCAGGGCCAGCAAGCGGCACAGGCCGACGGCCACCACCACCGCCCCCAGGGGGCGTGCCAGCAGCAGCCAGGGCTGATCGGGAAAGGCGGCCCAGGTGCTGGCGATCACGATCGGGTTGAGCACCGGTGCCGCAAACAGAAAGCCGAGAGCCCCGTCGAGCGGGGCACCGGCCACCAGCAGGCGACGGGCCACGGGCACATTGCCGCATTCACAGGCGGGCAGGGCAAAGCCCAGGGCTGCGCCACACAACGGTCCCAGCAGGGGATGGGTTGGCAGCCGCCGCAACCAGCGGCCACCGGGTGCCAGCCAACGGGCCAGCCCTGAAATCAGAACCCCGATCAGTAGAAACGGCATCGCTTCAATCAGCAGCCCCTGGAACAGGGCCCAGGCCGTGGGCAGCCACGCTGGGGCGACCATGGGCGTCTGTCGAGAAGCGCCCCAACGCTGGCACAGGCAACGGGTTGCCTGATGGCGGTAATAACGGTTCTATGATTTAAATCTATGGCGCTGCTGCGCCTGTCGTCCCCGTTGGTGCCATGACCCGGATCAACCGCTTCTCCAGTCGCACGCTGCTGGGCGCGCTGGCCCCCCTGTCCATGGCGTTGCCGTTGACGGCCCTGGCTCCCGCCGTGTTGGCCCAGCACCAGTCCGCTCCTGCAGTCGGGGTGGTCGCGTCAGCTCCTGGAGCACGGCCGTTGTTCATCAACCTGACCAGCGACGATGCGCACCGGGCACGGATGGCGATCGGATTCGGGGGCAATCAGCTGCAGGCAGGCCATCCCCTGACGATCTATTTGAATGACCGTGGTGTGTTGTTGGTTTCCCGAGCACATTCAGCTCAGTTTGCGGAGCAACAACAACTGCTGACTGCGTTGCACAAGGCTGGAGCCCAGGTTCTGGTCTGTCCGATGTGCATGAAGCACTTCGGAGTGTCGCCACAAGATCTGATTGTCGGGGCGCAGGCGTCAAACCCACGCCTGACCAATCAGGCCCTGTTTCAGCCGGGAAGCATCAGCCTCAGCTGGTCGTTGGCGGTAAGGCAATCCCATCAACCAGGGCCGGGCGTGGTGTCATCTGCTGGTTGATCACCCAGTTGGTTGCCGCTTTCTGGGTGTGCCAGGCCTGCAGCAGCTGTTTGGCGATGCTGCGCAGTTCACTGGCATCGGCCGTGGCATCAATGGCACGGCTGAAGCGCTCAATCTCGAATTGTTGCCCCACACTCAGGGCGATTGGCATGGACATGAGCAACTCCCTTTTGAACTGGATTGAAGGTATCCAGCTTTCAACGGCAAGGCGTAACCATGGCTACCCAATCACGGGACTGTCAGTGTTTCAGGTTGTGAAAGCTTTGCGCTTGCATGGCATTGATCAGAAAAACTGTTGTTGCTGATTACAGCTACTTGTGGCTTCCGGGTCGCAGGTCGAGTCCCGTCAACGCAGGTCATGCGATTCAGTTGGTCCCAGCATCAGCACGTCGCCAGAACGCTGGAGACGGTGCCGGAACAGCAGTTTGGGCTGGCCTTGGCGCTGATGGGCGTGGCCATTTTGATGCTCGCTGAGGATCTGTTGGTCAGCGAACATCAGGATTTGATCCGGTAGCAACCGTCACCTTGGCTGGTGCTTGGCGGTCCATAGGTTGGCAACAGTTCGGGTCGCCGGGCCCATGCTTCAGCCCACGTCCAGTGGCCAGGCTCCACGAGCGGGCGCGTCCGGGCAGAGCGCGAGCAAGCCCGCATTCACCTGCCGCGTGATCTACTGGCAAGCGACCACTGAAACGGACCAGAGCATCAGCGATCCCTGCGCATCCGCAGCTGTCGCTGATGCTCTGGCCATCCGCTACGTGACCAGCAGTTGGTGACAAGCAGGTGGTGATCGCGCTGGGTCAGCGCATGAACAGCAGCTCCTGGTAGGTGGGCAGGGGCCAGAGGTCGTCGTCGATCACCGCCTCCAGGGCGTCAGCTGCTGCACGAACCGCGCCCATCAGGGGCAGCAGCGTGTCCTTGCAGACCTGCATCTGGGCGATGGGATCGTGTTGATGCTCGGCCTGCAGGGCTGTTTCCAGGGCAACACAGTGCGCGATCAGGGCACTGTGTTGGTTGGCGACCGATTCGACGACACTGCGGTCATGGGGCAAGCCAAGGCCCTCAAGGTCTTTGATCGCCTGGCTCAGCCTGGCGATCGCCGTCGAGACCACCGGCAAAATTTGCGTGCGCGCGATGCGCAGCGCCAATTTGGCTTCCACCTCGATCGCCAGGATGTACTGCTCGGCATAGACGTCGAATCGGCTCTGCAGCTCGACGGGTGTCAACACCCCCTGCCGCTCGAACAGCTCCCGGATCTCCGGGCGTTGCAGCACGGGCAGCGCATCGGCGCTGGTGCGCAGATTCTCCAGACCCCGTTCTTCCACGGCGATGCGATGCCATTCGGCGGAGTAGCCATCACCCCCGAACACCACCGCGCCATGGTCGTCCATGGTGCGTTTGAGCACGGCAAAGGCGGCCTCTTCGAGCGATGAACCGGTGCTCAGCTGGTCTTCGAGCTGATCGGCGATCCAGGCCAGCGCATCGGCCAGCATGGTGTTCAGCACCACCAGGGGACCAGCCACCGACTGGCCCGAACCCACGGCGCGAAACTCAAAGCGGTTGCCGGTGAAGGCAAACGGCGAGGTGCGGTTGCGATCGCCCGGATCGCGGTTCAGCTCGGGCAGGGTGTCGATGCCCAGCGACATCAGGGCTTTGCTGGCCGAGCCGCTCAGTTGCCCACTTTTGATCTGGTTGAACACATCCTCGAGCTGGCTGCCCAGATACACCGAGATGATGGCCGGTGGCGCCTCATTGGCCCCCAGCCGATGGTCGTTGCTGGCGGTGGCGATGGCAGCCCGCATCAGTGGCCCATGCTTGTGCACGCCGCGGATCACGGCGCCGCAGAACAGCAGGAACTGCAGGTTCTGGTGCGGGGTATCACCGGGGTCCAGCAGGTTGCCCTGGGTGGCGTTGCCGATCGACCAGTTCACATGTTTGCCGCTGCCATTGACGCCGGCAAACGGTTTTTCGTGCAGCAGGCAGGTGAACCCGTGTTTCTTGGCCGTGCCCTTGAGCACGGTCATGATCAGTTGCTGGTGGTCGGTCGCCACATTGGCCGCCTCGTGGAACGGGGCGATCTCGAACTGTCCAGGGGCCACTTCGTTGTGGCGGGTCTTGGCAGGGATTCCAAGTCTGTAGAGCTGGTGCTCCACGTCCTGCATGTACACCTGCACCCGCTCGGGGATCGCACCGAAGTAGTGATCGTCAAACTGCTGGCCCTTGGCTGGGGGGGCACCGAACAGGGTGCGGCCTGCCAGTTGCAGATCGGAGCGCAGTGCGGTGAAGGCCGCATCCACCAGGAAATACTCCTGCTCGGCACCACAGCTCGAATTCACCGGCGCGATGTCCGTTTCACCCAGCAGGCGCAGCAACCTCTGGGCTTGCCGGTTCATGGCGGCGTTTGAGCGCAACAGGGGTGTTTTCTTGTCGAGCGCTTCGCCGGTCCAGCTGACGAACACCGTCGGGATGCAGAGGGTGATGCCATTGGGCGTCTCCATCAGGTACGCCGGGCTGGTCACATCCCAGGCCGTGTAGCCGCGGGCCTCAAACGTGGAACGGATGCCTCCATTGGGGAAGGACGAGCCGTCCGGTTCGCCCTGCACCAGCAACTTGCCGGTGAATTCACTGATCACGCTGCCATCCCCCTGAGGGGCGATGAAGCCATCGTGCTTTTCGGCCGTCAGGTTGGTCAGTGGGTAGAACACATGGGCGTAGTACAGGGCGCCGCGGGCGGTGGCCCAGTCCTTCATCGCCTGGGCCACGGTGTCAGCCGCGGACAGGTCGAGCTTGGAGCCCTCCTTGATCGACCGTTGGATCGACTTGAACACGGCCTTGGGCAATGCCGACTTCATCCGCTCCAGGGTGAACACGTCCGAGGCCCACAGCTCCTCAAGGGACCCGGCCTTGGGGGTGGTCACCGGGGTACGACTCAGGATCTGGGAGTAGGCCAGACGGCGGGCGGGGGCGGGCATAGACGTGTTGTGACGAGCTCTGTCTTCAGTAGACAGCTCGCACCAGACCATGCCAAGTGATTCTTGTTACCGAACGGCGGGTTGAGTGCAAACACTCACGCGTTGCCGCTGCTGGGGGTGAAGAGATTTGAAACTTTGGTGATTTGGTGTCGATGGCTGCAGGTGTTGTCAGAAACAGCCATGCACGCTGCGACTCGGCAACGCGTGCAGGTCTGAATCCGTCGCGTCGAAACGATGTCCTTCCCAAGCGTTCCTGTTGATCGTTCAGCCGCCACGGATGTGGGGCTCAAGGAGGCGATCCGCAGGCATCTGTTTTACAGCCAGGCCAAATCGCCTTCGCTGGCGACCCAGCATGACCACTACATGGCCCTGGCCCTGGCGGTGCGCGATCGGTTGTTGCAGAACTGGGTCGACACCGCTGAGACCTACACCACCCGCGGGGTGCGAACCGCTGCCTACCTCTCGGCCGAATATCTGTTGGGGCCCCATCTCGAAAACACACTCGTCAATCTGGGGATCCGGGAGGACGCCGATCAGGCCTGCAGAGAGCTGGGACTGGATCTCGATGCCTTGTTGGCTTGCGAGCCTGAGCCTGGCCTCGGCAACGGTGGCCTCGGTCGGTTGGCGGCTTGCTTCCAGGAATCCTTGGCCAGTCTCGAGCTGCCAGCCATCGGTTACGGCATCCGCTACGAGTTCGGGATCTTTCGTCAGAGTCTTGGACCTGGTGGTCAGCAGGAGAGCACGGACGCCTGGCTGTCCCAGGGCAATCCCTGGGAGGTGATCAGACCAGAGTGGAGCTATCCGGTACGCATCGGCGATCAGACGATTCTGGGCGTCGCCTATGACACGCCGATCACCGGCTATGGCGTTCGCACGGCCAATACCCTGCGTCTGTGGTCGGCTCTCGCACCGGAGGCCTTTGATTTCGCCTCGTTCAATGCCGGTGACTACACCCGTGCAGTGCTGAGCAAGATGCAGTGCGAAACCCTCAGCAAGGTTCTTTATCCCAATGACGACCTGGAGCAGGGGAAACGACTGCGGTTGAGCCAGCAGATTTTCTTTGTTTCCTGCTCGCTTCAGGACATGCTGCGCATCCTCAAGAAACAGGGGTTGCCGGTCACAGCCTTTCACAAGAAGTTCGCTGTTCAGCTCAACGACACCCATCCAGCCATTGCGGTGGCGGAATTGATGCGTTTGCTGATTGATGAGGAAGGTCTTGATTGGGACGTTGCATGGAGCATCACACTGGCGTCACTCAGTTACACCAATCACACCTTGCTCCCTGAGGCACTGGAGACCTGGGGCGTTGCGTTGTTTGAGGATTTATTGCCACGTCAATTGCAGATCATCTATGAAATCAATGCCCGCTTTCTGCGTGCTCTTCGCATTCAGAATCCCGGTCGCCCCGAGTTGTTGCAGCGGTTGTCCCTGATTGAAGAGGCCACCCCCAGGCGTGTACGCATGGCGCATCTGGCGGTGGTCGGCTGCCACCACACCAATGGTGTGGCCGAACTGCACAGTCAGTTGTTGCGGGAGCACGTGCTCAAGGATTTTGCCGCGATCTGGCCTGAGCGGTTCACCAATATCACCAACGGCGTCACACCCCGCCGTTGGTTGGCGGTGGCCAATCCTGCTCTGGCAAGCCTGCTCGATTCGGCCGTGGGGCCTGGCTGGCGTCGCAATCTTGAGCAGTTGGGTCAGCTTGAAACGCTGTTGGGGGATGCGGGTTTTCTTGAGCGTTGGCAACACGCTCATGATCAGGCCAAGCTGCGCCTGGCTAACCATATTCACCAGCAGTGTGGCGTGTTGGTCGATCATCAATCCTTGTTTGATGTTCAGGTCAAGCGCATCCACGAATACAAGCGCCAGCATCTTGCCGCCCTGGAGGTCGTGCAGCGTTACTTGCGCCTGCGCAATGGCGAGGATCTGCCCCCACGTACGGTCATTTTCGGTGGCAAAGCGGCACCTGGGTATGCCATGGCGAAATTGATCATTCGCCTGATTGTGGGCATCGCCGAAATGGTCAACATGGATCCAGCCATGCAGGGGCGGCTCCGCGTTGTGTTTCTGCCCAATTTCAGTGTGCGTCTTGGTCAGATCGTCTATCCCGCTGTGGACCTGTCTGAGCAGATCTCAACCGCTGGCAAGGAAGCATCCGGCACGGGCAACATGAAGATGGCCCTCAATGGTGCGCTGACGATTGGCACCCTGGATGGTGCCAACATCGAAATCCGTGATCGTGTTGGGTGCGACAACTTCTTCCTGTTTGGTCATGATGCCAATCAGGTTGAACAATTGCAGAGGCAGGGATATCATCCAATGCCTTGGCTGGACAACAACCCATCCCTGCGCGCGGCGATGGAGCTGATTGGTTCAGGGCATTTCAGTGAAGGAGATCGGCAACTGTTCCATCCCTTGCTGCACAACCTCTGCACGCAGGATCCATTCCTGGTCATGGCTGATGCCACCGATTACGCCCGGGCCCAGAATGCTGTCGATCAGGCTTGGCTGCAGCGGGACGGCTGGCGTCGTTCGTCGGTGCTGAACACAGCGCGGTGTGGATTTTTCAGCAGCGATCGCGCCATTGCTGAGTATGCCGAACGCATCTGGAACCTCTCGGCCGAACCCATCGGCGCCGCCGACGCCTGAGCACGCACTAGACTGAGAACGATTCTCATCCCGCGTGTGGCCCAGTGCCGCCTGGGGTGCCTGGTTCTGCTGCTCTGTTGTTCTGTGCTGATGACGCCGCTCTCGCCTTGGCTTGCCCGAGCAGGGGCCTGGAGCCTGGTTCTGCTCCTGGCGGCCTGCGGCGTGTCACGGCCTGGACGTCAGACCGCATCCGGTGGCGACAGGCTCCAGGTGGTCACCACGGTCCTGCCGATCACGCTGTTCACCCGTGCAGTCGCGGGGGACTGCGCCACGGTCACCTCCCTGATTCCAGCCAATCTGGGTCCCCATGACTTTCAGGCCAGGCCCGCGGACCTGGTGGCCCTGCGCCAGGCGCGGGTGCTGGTCAAGAACGGTCTGGGGATGGAGGGTTTTCTCGACACGCTGGTGGCCGCTGCCGACAATCCGCGGCTGATGGTTCTCGATTCCAGCAAAGGTGTCGCCACGTTGGCGGCTGAGGCGCCAGACACCCGCCATGGGCATGGCCATGCCCACCCCCATGACCACGGTGCCGTCAACCCCCACGTCTGGCTCGATCCGCTGCGGGCGGTGCAGCAAGTGGCGGCCATCCGCGATGGCCTGGTCACGGCCGATCCGGGGTGTGCAGACGGCTACAGGCGCAACGCTGCCGCCTACAGCGCCCAGCTGCGGCAGCTCAACAGCGACCTTGCACGCGAGCTCAAGCCCTATGCCGGTCAGACCTTTGTCGCGTTTCACGACTTCGCCCCTTATTTCGCCCAGCGTTACGGCCTGCGCGTTGCGGCACTCGTGGATGTGCCTGACCTCAACCCTGCCCCGGCTGACCTGCAACGGGTGGCGGCTGAGGTCAATCGCAGCAGGCTCAGGGCCCTGGTGAGCGAACCCCAGGAAGGCAACCGTTCCTTCAATGCCCTGGCCAGGGACCTGGGCATCAAGGTGGTGGTGTTTGACCCCATCGAGACGGCCACGTCAGACGCATCGCGTGATCCGGCCACCTACCTGACGCTGATGCGTCGCAATGGGGCCGTTCTGCGCCAGGCCTTTGGGTCGTGACCCACACCCACTGACGCAGGCGCCAACGATGGGCCTAGCTGGGCGATGAGGGTTTCAACCAGAGCAAGGGCAAGCTGCAGCAGGCCATGAGGGGGCCTGGCGGCAGGTTGAAGGCCAGCGCCAGGCTGCACCCCAGGCCGGCCAGTGTCAGACCCATCCCGGCTGCCTTGGTCAACGCCTGTCTGAGGCTGGTGGCGCCTGATAACGCAGCCAGCGCAGGGGCGCAGATCAACGCCATCACGAGGGCCAGTCCAACTGCGGCAGTTGCGCTCACCACCACCAGGGCGGTCAGTCCAGCCATGGCCAGCCGCAGGCCGCGCAGTGGTAACTCGAGGTCTGCGGCACCGTCCGGATCCAAACCCAGCCACTGCAGCTGCCTGAAGCGCAGGTGCAGCAGCAGATGCAGCAGCAGCAGTGCGCCTGCAAGGCGCAGCAGATCTTCGGGGCCCGCCACCAACAGATCGCCGAACAGCAGGCCATCGAGATCCACAGGCAGCTCCAGCGCCTGGATCAACAGCACACCCACAGCGAGGCAGGAGGCCAGCACCGTGTTGAGCACTGCTTCTGACTGGCCACTGCCAGAGGGTCGCTTGGCCATCAGCAGCTCGGCCAGCAGTCCGGCAGCCATGGCTCCGCCCATCCCGCCGAGCAGCACCGGCCAGCCGAGGGCCTTGGCGAGAACAACACCGGGCAGCACGGCATAGGCCATCAGGTTGGTGGTGAGCACCCGCTGCTGCACCACCAGCAACGTGCCCAGCAGGGGACAGACCAATCCGCACAGCCCGGCGACCAGGCTGGGAAGCAGCCACCAGGGTTCCAGCAGCATGCTCATGGCTGATCCTCAGGTGCAGGCTGCACTGGCTCCAGTTGGCCATGCGCAAGCTGCAGCACCCGTCGTGGCGGCAGCGTGCTCGGGAGGCTTCCATGCGCGGTGAGCACCACCGCCGTCTCACTGGCGACCAGGGATTGGATCAGCTCGCCAAGCTGCAGCCGGCTCCGTTCGTCAAGCGCGGCAAAGGGCTCATCCAGCAGCAGCACCTCGGCTTGTCTGGCCAGGGCCAGGGCGATCAGGGCCCGGTGCTGCTGACCGCCGGACAGCGCCGCGATCGGGGCGTGCGCCATCCCCGCCAGTCCCACGCGGTGCAAGGCCAGGTCGGTGCGCTGCGCTTGGTCGTTGCAGCCCATCCCCACCAGTCCGGCAAGGTTGATTGGATAGTGCCAATGCAGTGAAGGGGCCTGGGGCACCAGGGCCAGACGGCGACGCTGACCCTGCAGGGGGCGTCCCGACAGCCGGACCCAGCCTGTGGTTGGTTGCACTTTGCCCTGCAACAGATGCAGCAGGGTCGATTTCCCAGCCCCGTTGTCGCCCCGGATCAGGGTGCATGACCCTCTCGGCACATCGAGGTTGATGGCTTGCAAAACAGGCGCAGTGCCGTAGCCAAAGGTCAGCTGGCGAGCTTGCAGCAAGGGTTCATCCACGGGCACAGGCAACCGACGGGAGGGGCCAATTGCTTGGCTGACCCCATTGTGCAACGCCTTTAATGAGAATCGTTATCGTTCTGGGTGGCCGTGCTGGTGGCGATGGTGGCTTCTCTTCGGGTGTGTCGGTCTCTGGCGTCTGGCCTGACAGGGGGTCTCGTCGCTGCGCTGTTGGCCTCCGCGCCCCCTGCGACTGCGGCCCCGGCGGCTGGGGCCCCAGTGGTGGTGGCTGCCGATGGGGTGCTCTGTGACCTCACCCGCACCCTGGCCGCTGACCAGCTCCGGGTGACGTGCCTGATCCCTGCTGGTGCCGATCCCCATCAGGTGGCCCTCCGGCCCAGGGATCGCCAGGCCCTGGCCGAAGCCAGCTTGGTGCTGATCAATGGCTATGGCCTCACCCCTGCCCTGCAGCGGATTCAGGCCTCGCCTCGGTGGGTGGCGGTCGCCGAGGCGGCCGTGCCGCAGAGCCCGGGACGGGACCCGCACGTCTGGCACAACAGCAGCCAAGCCGCCGCCATGGTGCGTGTGGTCGAAGCCCAGTTGATCACCCTGTTGCCCTCTGCTGCTGCGGGGGTCAAGCAGCGCGGCCAGGCTGCCCGCGCGGTTCTGGATGACCTTGGCAGCTGGACAGGTGCACAGATCCGCACCGTTCCCGAAGCCAGTCGCGTGTTGGTGACCGAGCACCGGGCCTTCGCCAGCTGGACGCGGCGTTTTGGCGTGCGTGAGCTGCCCCTGCTGGATTCATTCACCACCGGCGGTGTGCTGCGGCCCGCCAGCCTTGCGGCGATGGCTCAGGCCATTCGCGCATCTGGCACCCGCCAGTTGTTTGCCGAGTCGCTGCCGATCTCCAAGACCCTGCGTCGGGTCAGCCGCAGCAGTGGCATTCCCGTGAACTCCACGCCACTGGTGGCCGATGGGCTGGCGCCTGGACGCTCCGCCGTGCAAACCGCCACAGGCAACGTCTGCACCTTTGTCGATGGCCAGGGCGGCCGCTGTGACAACGCCGGTGCTGATCGGCTTGCCCAGCGCTGGGCGGCCATTCGCTGAGCATCCCCCATCCCCGACTGTCCCTTTCCCCACCCCTGCGATGTCCCGTCCCCCTCGCTCCTTGGCTCCCTTGTCTGTGCCAGCGGTGGCAGTTCTGGCCCTGGCCTGCGCCCTGCCAGCACCCGTGCGGGCCCACGGCGCCGCCGGTGGTTCTGATTTGGCACCGGGCACGTTTCAGATCGCTCCTGTGCTGACGATCGAAGGGCATGGGGGGTTGCACAACAACCTGGAGAACCAACCCCGTCACTACGCGATTGATGGCTTGGTCGGTGTGGCCCTGGAATGGGGGCTGCCCAATCGGGGCAGTTTGGCCATCGAAGCGATGGTTGGCCCTGCATTGGTCTGGGGTGAAGCTGAACATTTTTATGGCCGCGTCCACACCCATCACTCAGATCATGAAGAGGAGGAGGAGCATGACGAAGAGGCCCATGCTGCAGAGGTGTACGACGGCACACCGTTCCGCCGTACAGACGTTCGTGGCCAGCTTCAGGTTCGTTATCAGCCCAATGAGCGTCTTTCGTTCATGGCCGAATGGAAGCCCTACTACGTCACCCAGAGCCAGGGTGAGGACGTCATGGGCCTGAAGAATGAAGTCGGTGTTGGTGTTGTCTGGGCTCTTGGCGATGGGGACGTGAATTTTGCGCTGGGCGACGGCCTGGAAACCCTTGCTGATGGTCTTTTTCTATCGGTGTTGAACAGAACGGGCTGGGAATCAGAAGGCACCTATCTTGGCAACTACACCGATCCCTGGCTGGGATTTGGTTTTAACGTCGATCGGCTCAACGTGATCCTTTCAGGCGGGCCGCGTTTTTATAGTCCAGGCAGTTACTCGGGGCTTTCCAGTCGCACCGATTGGGGCGGTGAATTGGCGCTTGAGTTGCCTGTGCGCAAGGGTGCTGTTGTGTTCGCCCATTGGCGGCCGATCTACAGCACCCAAGGGGGCGAAGGTTGGGGACGGGGCTGGACCCATCACATTGGAACGGGGGTGACATTCCGGTTTTGAAGCAGGTCGGGGCCGCGCAGCTTCAGCCGTTGTCGCTGTACCACCCAGGCACGGCTTCATAACTGGCAGCGTTGGTCTCATTTTCACGGGCCTCGACCTTGCAGCAACAGCTGCGGCCGCCATCCCGTTGCAGCAGCAAGGCGTTGGCCCATTGCCACACCAGCTCGGCGCTGGATTCCATGCCGACGTTGTCCATCACGCGCAGATCGAGGGCACCCAAGGCGTGCAGGGCCTGCCACTGCTCCAGCAGGGGGTCGTCGGCATTGACCAGAAACGTGTGATCGAACTGGTCAGCCAGTTGCTGCCGCAGGCTGCCCAGACTTGAAAAGTCGACCACAAACCCATGGGCGTCCAGGGCCTTGGCCGCAAACCAGCAGGTGAAGCTGCGGCTGTAGCCGTGCACGAACCGGCAATGGCCCCCATGGCGCCACTGGCGATGGCAGCAGGGGAAGCCGCTGAAGGTTTTGGAACAGGTGAACGCGGCGGTCATGGCCGGATGCTGGGGGCCGATGGCGGGGTCGAGGGTGCTGCGGGAGGATCGATGGAGACGGCATCAGATCCGTGCAGGCATCATTTCAGGCCCCTGATCCGGCCCTGATCCAATCGCTCCGTTTCAACGAGGCTGGTCTGATTCCAGCTGTGGCCCAGGACTGGCTGGATGGGGCCGTGCTGATGGTGGCGTGGATGAACCGCGAGGCCCTTGAACACACCCTGGCTACCGGCGAGGTGCACTACTGGAGCCGGTCCCGGGGCGAGCTGTGGCACAAGGGAGCCACCAGCGGCCACACCCAGAGCCTGCGGGGCCTGCGCTACGACTGCGATGCCGACGTGTTGCTGCTGACGATCGAGCAGCGCGGCGATGTGGCCTGCCACACGGGTGCCCGCAGCTGTTTTTATGACGACGGGGCTGTGCCGTCCCAGGGGGGGGCGGCGGCGGCGGCGCCCCCGGCTGATGTGTGCACCGAGCTGATGCGGGTGATCGAAGGGAGGCGCGATGCCCCCGAGCCGGGCAGCTACACCAACAAACTGCTGGAGGGTGGGGACAACCGCATTCTCAAGAAGATCGGCGAGGAAAGCGCCGAATTCGTGATGGCCTGCAAGGACGACAACGCCGCCGAGATCGCCGGTGAGGCGGCCGACATCGTGTTCCATCTGCAGGTGGCCCTGGCCCATCACGGGGTCAGCTGGCGCCAGGTCCAGCAGGTGCTGGCCGAGCGCCGGGGGGCACCCCGGCGCTCCTGAGCTGGGCGCTCAACCCTGGGCAGCGGTGCTCAGCATGGCCAGCGCCGTCCAGACCACAAAGCCGGTGAGCACGAAGCCGCCGGTGGCCACGAACCAGCGCCAGGCGTT
>Ga0169931_10004997_pt1 | contig 20404 bp, 21 predicted proteins | sample Kivu_15m_20L_FD_129675 | JGI IMG/M metagenome (GOLD analysis project Ga0169931, IMG submission 129675) | Freshwater microbial communities from Lake Kivu, Western Province, Rwanda to study Microbial Dark Matter (Phase II) - Kivu_15m_20L... | ecosystem: Environmental > Aquatic > Freshwater > Lake... | reverse complement strand
TATCACCTGGCGTCCCCAACGGGATTTGAACCCGTGTTACCGCCGTGAAAGGGCGATGTCCTAGGCCCCTAGACGATGGGGACTAGAGGAGTGAGAATCTTAGCGTGAAATTTCACAAGTCTTATTGGCGGTAGACTTTGTCCTCGAAACAAGAAACCTCTAAAAATGCGCATATTTGGGGCCTATAGCTCAGTCGGTAGAGCAACGGACTTTTAATCCGTGGGTCGACGGTTCGAGCCCGTCTGGGCCCACTCAGAAGACTCGAGAAATTTACCTTGTCGTTCAAGTGGGAAATAAATCCATCACTGACATACTCTTTCTATGAAACACCCGTACCACCATCATGGCCCTGCCACTATCTTTAAAAGGAATCTCTTCTGCTTTTGCTGCGGCGCAAGCCTTAATTGATCTAGCAACTGAGCAAGCAAACAATGCAGCGGAAGAGCGAAATGAAAAAGAGATTGATGATTTATCACTTGCCTATGGCAAGGGTGCAACGGGACGGGGCATAGCAAGTGGGGGAAGTAAAGCGATAAAGGAGTTAGAGAGAGAACAAAAGACTCGCAGCACGAGAATGGTGCGAGATGGCCTGGACCCAGCACTATTAGATATTACCACTTTTCATCGCGATGTCATGATAGTGCAGGCCGGCAGTAATGACGGATTGATTAATAAAGAGCTAGAAGATGAGATCAATGCATACGCTGCTAGTAACAAGCCACTAGCCACAATCAACAAAATAGGCGCCATTATGGAGGCAAGGGTTAACTTGGGTCATAATGCAGCTATCAGACTCTTGGTTTAAGACTGAGATTATTGGTGGATTAAACGGTGCGGATGTTGAGTTTGTTGATCTATCTACAAATGATGGTGAGTATAGGATTGGGCGGTGCATCTAACGACGCCGCGTGGAGTTGTGAGATTGGATTGATATGTGTTGTCAATTAACTCACCTTATTATCTGAGGACATCATCTATGTTTAGAGTTTTTTTGCCAGAACACTCATCAAATCTGCGAAGTGACTTTCCTTTATTATGACAACTTTCAACATTTCTTAATTTTCGAAGTAGATTTACAGAGTTATCTACAAAAAAGTTTTTTAATTCCTTTTGTAATGTAATTTACTGACAATTAGTAAATTGGAGTCGGAAAATTTAGAATTAACTGTGGTGTCTATTTTAAGACTGTTGTCTTGAATTAATTCCCTAAACGGGACACCATTATATTTGCTAGGAGCAATAAAACAGTCAACATCAATACTTGTAAGCAACGCGGCATCAATTTCATTAAAGTCTCGCCCGAAAGTTTGGAGGGCGCTTGAGTAAAGTATTCTTTCCTCAATTGCAATTTTGATTTCCTCTACAGTTCCACCGGCTAAAATTTGTAGGTACTCACCATAAACATTCCCAACAGGCAAACAGAATTTCCCATAAGTCATCTTAGAAATTCTGAGGGCATCCTGGTAGTTAAACACGGGGTTGACTTCATTGAATCTACCCATCTGATTGGCATATAAATGGCGCTCGGCTGTTACGGTGTGCTTTAAAGTCAGATTCAGTGGTAGTTTAGAAGAATTTACTAGAAAAGAGTTTATAAGCATTAATGTGATGAGGACAATAACTATTGAAAAATCTCCGAACACTTTTTTCATTCTTGAGATCCAGAATATCGACAATAAAACGAAAAGAGTCAGAAACCACTCAAAAGTGTATTTGGAATTTCCAACTAAATTTTTGTTCAGTAGTAAACCAAAGAAAAGTGCACTCAAAATGATAAATCTGATAGTCACATAGGAAACTCTTATATTACTCAGAGGGATTACGCAAAGTAATAGCACAAATGTCATGATTTCTAAATTTGTCTGCGTCACTTGAATAGAACTCAACAGTAATTCAAATCTTGAGAGTATTTCATTTTGTTCTAGGATTGATATATCTGAGTTAGTCACATCAGGATTGGAAGTTAGTAGGAGAGTAACAAGATAGGGTCCAATTAAAAAAATCGACAAACCATATTCCTGAATCCTAATCTTACGAATACCGATAAACATCAGAAAAAGAATAAGGGTGATTAGGACAGTTATTCGGAAATAGATTCCAATAGAGATAAATCCAATCCAACGAGATTGGTTGCTTATGTCGTTTAGGAAAACCCTAATTAACGGCGGAAGTGAGAAAAAAATGAAGAAAATTGAATGATCAATCAAACTTGACAGGTATATAAAGGCTGGCATGAAGCAAAAGAGAGTAAGTAGAACAAAAGTTGCAAGAAATTGTAGCTTTGACTTCTTCTCGAAATAGTGAAGTATCAACAAAAATAGGCAACTAATAAATAGTGCTGAAGTGACATGAAGTGTAAAACCGTTAAAGCCAAAGACGCTTGGAATGAAAATGTAGGGAAGTGTATTTAGTTTTGAATAACCCCCAGGAAATCCTCCAAAAAATCTGAAGATTGTCAGATTAATCACTATCGAAAAGGTTACTATTATGATGCAAATGTGAGGGATCTTTCTCAGCTTAAAATAGGAGAGGATTGCAATTATAAAAATAGTCAGAAATGTAAATCTAATTAATATAGTCATCACTGATAAAGGATCTACAATAGGAAATCTCAAAAGGGCGGAGAGTATCGGCTGAATACCTATAAGTGAGTAGGCTAGTTCGTCTCCAGAAGGGTAGTTATAAAGATAATCTTTAGCATTTAAACTTAGAAGAAAAAAGAAATAAATGAAGTAGCCAATAGACTTCAAATTAACAGAGATTTGGTCGTTGAATTTTTTAACATGGTGATATGACCTCCATACCACTAAAGGTATGAGAAGAAAAAATGCCATAATTAGAGGATTTTGGTCTGACGCGTAGCCGAAGAATCCCAACAAGATTGAAATCAGAATCAGATGGATATGAACCCAATTGAAATCAATTCTAATTGGGCGTTCCCACAGATTTAATCTTGAAGTCATGAAATCTCTCCAAATCAATGGGGTAAAGTCCCTTAATTTTGTATATCGGATCCAAGTATAACTAGGTTATAGTGGTTTCATGGTTTCATTTAGATTTCTTAAAAGTGTTTTAAAGGGTTTATTACTTCTATTGGGGCTTGAGATCAAACGCAAGAATTTGACACCTTCCAAAGGAAACCCCACAAAACCAAGTATCGATTTTTTCGGATGCGGAATTATTGATTTTGAAATGCTAGATAGTATTGGCGGCAAGATTTCTGGAATGTCAAGTCCCCAAAATTTAAAAATATTAGCAAGTCTAATTTTGTCACAAGAGGTCGCAGGGGATGTGGTAGAAATAGGCTCATGGCAAGGGCGTTCAACCATTTACTTAAAGCATGCAACTGATTACTCGAGGAATGGACGATTTTTTGCAATAGACGACTTTAAGGGGAATATTGGATTTGAAAGTGAGTACGTAGTAGCTAAGGAAGATTTAAGCGATCTCAAGAAAAATTTCTATATAAATATGCGGAAGTCGTTCATTGACAACATTGATCTTTTCCCTATGAAATCTCAAGACGCTGCAAAGTTATTGAAAGAACCCATAAGGTTTCTATTGATAGATGGTGACCATTCATATGATGGAGTCAAGATTGATATGGAATCTTTTTGTGATAAGTTGGCAATAGGTGGAATTATTGCATTTGATGACTTTGCAGAACACTCAACTGGGGTGTTGAAAATTGTAGATGAATATATTAATTTAGGAAAAATTCGACCTATTTTCGCATTTCAGAACACATTGATTGTCAAGAAACTTTGATCTCTAGGGAATTAGCTTTTTGAATTCTCATTTATAAACTCTTAAATTGTCTATCTTGAGTTGGTTTGTGGTTGAATTTTCCCCACAGTCCCGCAGATTTATGAATTCCTGAGATCAATCGTCAGAAAAGGTAGTTTACTCAACTTTTGGTAATTTTGCAAATTCTATCTGGGCCCTAGATAGTTATAATCCTGAAATAATTGACGGGAGTAATAAGGATTTTGAAAGCACACAAAGTTATTTCCAAAACTTCTACGAAATGAGGCTTGTAAGAGAGAATATTCCTGCAGGACTCAAAAGTGTTGGATCAAATCTTGATTTTGTGCATTTTGACACCACTTCACCTCAAGATGAACTCGAAGCACTTCCTATTGTCTATAACAAACTCGCCCAAGGTGGAGTTATAGTTCTTGACACTTTTTATAGCACGGCAAAAGAAATTGAAAAAGTTACTCTTTTGAACACTTTAAGGGAAAGAGGGTTCTAATTCTCTATACTTCCAACTCTTCAGATGGTGATTCTAAAAACTTAAAAATCCCCTTATGAACTTTTTAATAAAGGTCGGTCGATAATTAGGCTATACAAGGTATATTTGGATCGTGATCAGATCCGCACTTATAATTTGTACTCGCAATAGGGCAGACACTTTTTTGGGTTTGATGAAAAATCTAGAGAATGTCAATTTCAATTTCGACAAAGTAATTGTTGTGGACTCAAGTGATACTTCTTATGATAAGCAAAAAAATAGAAATGCAGCTGCCAAATGTAGGCATAATATCCAAGTATTGGATTCATTACCGGGTCTCCCTCGTCAGAGAAATCTTGGAATCTCATGGCTTGTGGAAAACCACAAAGATTTCGATGCAATCTTTTTTTTAGACGATGATGCCAGGGTAGAAAGTGACTATTTTCAAGTAGCGCAATCTTTTATTGAGGAAAAAAAATCATGGGTTGCGTTTACGGGATACTGCACAAGTCTTCAAAGGAAAGATCCGGGGTTTCTTAGGAAATTTTTTCTACTGGATTCTAGAATAAATGGCGCGATATTAACTTCAGGCTACACTACCACTCCTAACCCAACCAATGAAATAGAGAGGGTTTCGTGGCTACCTGGTATATCTATGGTTTTTAATCCCTGGATATTTCAGTATGAAAGGTTCAATGAGACCTTAAGACTTTATTATGAAGATGTTGAAATGAGCTTGAGAGTTGAACGTTACGGAGAACTATTTGCTCTTCGGGATATGCGCTATTCACATCTTTTTGAAGATAAGGGTAGAGAGTCAATCTCTAAGCAGATTGAATTCACCTTGGGCACGAAGTGGAAAATGGCACGGGAAAATTCGAATGGAAAGATAACTAAGATTGGGATTTTATGGTCAATTTTTGGAATGTCTGTCGCGACTATTCTAAAAATAATGTTATTAAAGGAAGTAATCTTCAACCTGCGAGTCTTAATCGGACACATTAAGTTTCTTTCAAAAATTTTCTTGAGAAGAGAATTATTGCAAAGGATAACTTGACCCAAGTCTTTGAAATCTTAGCCTGATCTTAGACTCCTGTAGCAAATTCTTATTTTTTTGTAAGTTTTTCTTACTATTGAGGCAAGTGGAGAAGGAAAGACGGACAAAATAACTTCAGTTTTATTTCGCAGAAAGAGCATTATTCGAAACACTTTTGCACGATGCTCATGACCTATGTCAGCATATAATTTCATTCCGCCATAAGCACTTTGTACTAGGGCAAGATCTTTCCAATCCTTTTCTTCTCCTCGAAATGCTTTATACGAAAGTAAGCTTGGCAGACTAATAAATTTAAATTCGTCCCACAAAAAATGACACCTTGGATCCATGACTATGTCATTTGGTTTTAGGAAATTATTTTCATAGTCATAGTTATGAAATGATTTATCTTGCTTCATTGACCAAACATCTCCTTTTGCAACAACATCAATATCTCTAGCTTTTCGTAGCCCGTACATCTCCAAAGTTGCACTGCCATCTATGGCAATGTCATCTAAGTCTAAACCCTTAAGAATACGCATTTGTTTGCATTTTTCGATTATATTGGTTTCTGCCCCAATTGGTGAGGTATTTAAAAAGTGAATCGAATTTTGATTAAGTGCAATTCTAGACAATCTCAGTAAATCACATTTGTTATCAGTGCTATGCACCTTTTTGTGAAGCGTTCCAAGCATAAACATATTTCTAATATCTGCCTTCAATTGCATATCATCTTCAAGTGTTCCCGCTTCTATGTAAATCAGGGTAATGCTATGGTCGTTGTAATTAAAGCGCTCGAGACTAAGAGTTTCAAGAAGTTCCTGGTCCCACCAGTCATGGAAACCATAAAGGACTTCCATCATTCTCCTCTTGCCAATCTCTGTTAGTTCTATAACCTTCTTAAAGCAGATTTTTCGCCTCATATTTATAAACTCTTGAATTTCGAGCTGAGAGTTTTTTGGAATCCCCATCAAGCAGAACACTCTCAAGTTAGAATTTATTAGCAAAAATTCGTTCATTAGTGCGTCTGAAAAAGTCTCGCTAAGGCCTATAGTCCTCATGAATTTATAGTCGTATATATGAGGACTCTCATTAGTTTGCTCGGTTTCGATGTCTAAGCCCAAAACGGAAGCGATGGCGATTCTGTGAGCTCCATTGGTTGGAGAATTACCATGCACGGGTATTAATCCATAGTGACTTAAAAACCCACTATTTTTCATAGACTCGTAAAGAGCCCTAAAACTCAAATAATAATCCTCTAGAGAAGTTTTGTCGCTATCCTGGTTGAAACCGTTTGAAGGTTTGATACGGCTCAAATAAGCGAAGTACAGTTCGCGACCCCACCGTTCATCAACTCCACTTTCCCATGCGCGGACTAAAGGAATTTTTGAACAAATATCTAAACGACTCAGAACGATTAAGTTGTTAGCTTTGACTATCATGAATCGAATCTAAATTTGCAATGTCGAAGATCTGGATAATTCGACCATGTCATAGTGTCTTCAAGTTCTCCGGCAATTTGATCCATAAGAATGATTCCACGGGCTGCGTCCTTTGGGGTCATGTAGTAATGCCAGCCTATATTATTGATGAGATTTTTGGCTGATTCCAATGCTGCCTCCAAATCAATTTGGTAGGCTAGAAAGTCTAGCGGACAGAGGAGTTATTAAATGCCTAATAGTTATAAGTATAATCCATGGCCACTGGGCAAGCTCGATGAAAAAATTCGCAGGCCAGAACCGGAGCAGGCGCAAATTCTTGGATACGATTGGGAAGACGCTAGAGATTTGGTTGATTTTTTCGAAAATGAACTCGCTGAATTTACAGGTGCAAAATATGCGGTAGCTGTCGACTGTGCTAGTCATGGGATTTTTCTTGCGTTGAAATATTTGCAATTTAGTGGTGAAGCAAGTATTCCAAAACACACTTATGCATCTGTACCGATGGAAATCATGAACGCTGGCGCAAGTTTTGTTTTTAGGGAAGAGAAATGGGTAGGCGAGTACAGGATCTTGCCGACTAAGGTGGTGGACTCTGCTGGCAGATTTAGACGAGGCATGTATCTTGGGAATGGCTATTTACAGGTGCTTTCATTTCAGATCAAAAAGAATTTACCGATAGGAAGAGGGGGCGCTATTCTTACAGATGACATAGAAGCTTTTAATTGGTTGAAATTAGCCCGTTATGACGGAAGAGATCTCACTCTTCCATACGATCACCCCGACCATCTGCAGATGTTCGGTTGGCACTATTACATGACGCCTGAAGATGCTGCCCGTGGACTCTTACTTTTAAGGCAGATCGATGAATCCAACTATAAAGACTTTAGTTGGGAACTCTACCCCGACCTTAGTCAGTACTCGCTTTTTGGAAAAAGAATAAATGAATAATTATTTCTCCAAAAAAACACCAAGTAATCTAATTTTGAAAGTATTGAACGTTTCTGAGAGCACGAATGAGAGAATGGAGTTGATCGAGGAGTCCTTTCCAATCCAGCTGAGTTTAAGAAATCTGGAGAATGGCCTAACTGTCAAAGCACACAAGCACCCCGCTAAGAAGTCATTTTCTGAGAATCCTATAGAGGCGTGGATGGTTTTTTCGGGCTCAATTCGTGCGACTATTTTTGAAAGTGATGGAACTGAAGTTTGCAAAGTGGTGCTGGGACCTTTGGACTTGGCAATTTTTTATTCTGGAGGGCATGCTCTAGAGGTATTAGTTGGCCCAGCCACCATGCTGGAGATTAAGACTGGTCCATATGAAGGAGTCGTAAATGACAAGATTTTCATCTAGTAAAAAATGTATTGTAGATGGGGGTAAAGTCGTTGAAATAATCGATTTAGGGATGCACCCCTTTGCTGACACATTCATTCCTGAGGAGCGATTCTACGAGTCCGAACCTGTTTTGCCTCTTAAATGTGGACTTTGTACACAATGTGGATTAGTACAAGTAATTTTCCTAACGAATCCTGATTCTCGATATGGAATGTATGACTATTCGTATACCTCCTCTAACTCAGAGTATGCACGCTCACACTGGAGGGACTTTGCAGATAAAACACTAAGTTCCTGTGACGTGCGCGTCAAGGTATTGGAAATAGGCTCTAACGACGGTTTTCTATTAGAGCAATATCAGTCCAAAGGTTGCAAAGTTTTGGGAATTGATTCTTCAGAAGTTATGACTCGTATTTCCAATAACAAAGGAATTCCAACAATTAACGGAATATTTACTCTCCAGGAAGCAGAAAAAATGTCAACTATTGAGTCGAATTTTGATCTTATTGTTGCGAATAACGTATTAAATCACTCAAATGATCCACTAGATTTTCTCAAAGGAGTGGAAAAACTACTATCAGATAAAGGAAAGTTCATATTTGAAGTTCCGTATTGGGCTAATAGTGTCAGCACAAGGAATTTTGATCAGATTTACCATGAGCACATCTCTTACTTTACAATCTCCAGTCTTTTAAAAATAATGGAACGTACTGCGCTTGAAATACAAGATGTTTCCATCAACGAATATCACGGAGGGTCTCTGAGAGTTACCACAACGCTAGGGCCTAAGAACGATGGAAAAATATGGGTTCCATTAATTCAGGCTGAAGAGATTGCTAATCTTCAGGACATCGAGACTTATAGGCATTTTATGGTAGACATAAAAGATAGGCGAAGCAAGCTTTTAGCTAAAGTCCATCAAATTCTAGCTAGCGAACCTAATGCATCAATCGTCCTTGCGGGAGCTGCGGCGAAAGCGAATACTTTCATAAACTTCTACAGATTAGATTCTACGATTATCCGCTGCATTACTGATAGTTCATCGCATAAAATTGGCAAGTATACGCCATTATCCAGAATTCGTGTAGTTCCGGATGAAGAACTGGCTGGGCTTGAAAATGTGTACGTGCTAACTACTGCATGGAATATTGCTGATACAATTATCAAGCAGATACGGAAGTCTAACCCAAGCGCGAAGGTGTTGAACTATGAATAAATTTCACATATACGATGGAGATCCAGGAAAGTCTGTTTTTCAAGATTCAAGAGGTTCTATTGCCGACGTGTTCTATAAAGCGGAAATCAATCATGTAGCTTTCATCACTTCAACACCTGGTGCAATTCGAGGTAACCATTACCATGAGAATTCAGTCCAGCACATTCTGATCACTGCAGGGAGCCTGGAGTATTGGTATGCTGACAAAAAAGATTTAGGCAACTCAAATTTTGTGGTGGCAAGAGTTGGCGACCTAATAACGTCTAAACCTAATGAAGTGCATGCACTTCGAATTCAAGACCAGGGTTGTGACTTTGTGGCATTTTCGGAGGGAAAACGTGGTGGCGAAGATTATGAATCTGATACCTTTAGAGTAGATAGCATTATTAGGAACTAGGTATTATTCACTATTAAGCCAATATCTCTCTCCATTCTTGGGGTATGTGCCACAAGCAAAAACCTCGACCCCAAGTGGCTCGACTTCCCAAATTTGCTTAACAGGGAGGGTGTACCGCTGGTAGACTGTAGGTCGTTCGTACAAAATCATCATTTTGATTTGGAGTCATACAGACACGCAATAAAATATTTTGGAAAGTCCTTACCGGTTGAAAAACGCACATTAATTCGCGTGGAGCCAATTGTCGTAAATCCATATCAGTACCAAATAGGTATTGAAGAAAAATACGGAAAGATTGTAGTTATTTCTCCAAATGAACTGAAGAGTGCGAAGAATTTATACTGGGAAAGTGGATATATTGATTTTGAAAATTTAGAAACATTCCCAAATCAAAGCGAAACAGGTATTGCAATAATAAACGAAAGGAAGTTTAGTTTTATCCAAGGCTCGAACTATAAGTTGAGACAGAGGGTTATTGAAGAGTTCTTAAGAAACGAACAACCTATCAAGTTAGCTGGTAAGAATTGGAATCAAACTTTAACTTGGGATCTTAAGAAACAAGTTTTTGCAGCTTTGCAGGGATTAAAAGATAATAAAGGAATTGTTCTATCCCAATTTCAGTTTCCGTTACGGGTTAAATCTCCGTGGCTTGAGTATGCTGGCCGCGTGTCTTCTGCACGGAAGTTTCTCTCTCAAAGTAAGTTTGCGATAGTAATTGAAAACGATTCAACCTATGTCTCAGAGAAATTACTAAATGCACTCATTGCTGGTTGTATACCGCTATACGAGGGCCCAAAACTTTCTGATTACGGTATTCCATCTAAAGTCGCAATAGAAGTAGGTACGTCTCCAGCAAAATTCTTACATGCGGTGGCAGCATATTCCGATTGTGAGCTAAAGGAAGTTAGGGAAACAGGTCAAGAATGGATTAGCAGTTTGGAAGCAAGAAAGCGCTGGTCAGTCAACGAGGGATTTAAACGATTGATTGAAATCATAAAAATACGAGCTAGCTAAACCGAATAGCCTCAGTTATCTTTTTGTCCCAAAAGTCTGTCATCTCTGATACTAGTTCATCAAAAGTGACCTCTGGTTTCCAGTTTAGCTGGGACATAATCTTTGAAGCGTCTCCTTTGAGATACGGCAGTTCCTCGGGCCTCATGTACTTCGCATCTTGGGTCACGTAGTCAAGATAATTCATCCCTAACTTGGAAAAAACCCTCTCCACTAAATCCCTCACCGAACGAGTCTCTCCAGTTGCAACCACAAAATCTTCGGCTCTATCGTGGTTTAGTATCGCGTGCATAGCCCTTACATAATCTCGAGAATGCCCCCAGTCACGATAACTGTCAAGATTACCCATAACAAGAGACTTTTTTAGACCATGTTTAATTTCAACTGCAGTCTTTATTACTTTGCTTGTTACAAAATTTGAGCCCCGCCTTGGAGACTCATGGTTGAATAGAATGCCATTGGCAGCAAACATGCCATAGGCAACTCGATAGTTACGCGTAATGCTGTAAGCATAAAGTTTGGAGCAACCGTAAGGGGAAACGGGGTGCATGGCCGTAGTCTCTCTTTGGAATCCATCTTCATCAACCGAGTTTCCAAACATTTCAGAAGAACTTGCTTGGTAAAATCTGATTCTATCATCTGTCAATCGAATTGCATCAAGTAAGTTCAATGCACCCAAGGCATTTGTTGAGGTAGTGAATTGCGGGACTTCGAAACTTATTCTCACATGGCTTTGTGCCGCCAAATTGTAGATCTCATCAGGTTTTACTGAATCAATGAGCCGATAAAGGCTTCCTACATCTGATAGGTCAGAGTAGTGACAAGTAACTGCATCACCCAAGAAAGCAAGCCTAGACTCCTGGTGCTCAGGTACTGAATTTCTTCTTACAAGCCCATGCACATCATACCCTTTTGCCAAAAGCAATTCAGAAAGATAGCTTCCATCTTGTCCTGCAATTCCCGTAATTAGTGCAACACGTGACATTGTTAGTGCAAGTCCCCCTAAACCCTTGAGCAAATCAGTTCATACCAAATCAGCGATGGCAACTTTACGCAACGTAGCATTGTATCATTTTAGCACTAGAAAGGGACACTAGATTACGTTTCTGGATCGAATGATGAAACGGCAATTTTTTGACTAGTAAGATTTGGACTGGAGCATGAATTGCGGCGAAAAGTTGTATTCACAGTTATAACACCTGTTTATAACGGCGCGCAGTATATTAAAGAAACTATTAATTCAGTTCTAGCGCAAACACAGAGAGAAATCACCGAGTATTTGGTGATTGATGATGGATCTACCGACGAAACTCCTCACATCCTAAAAAACTACCGAAACCATATAAAGGTGATTACCAAACAGAATGAGGGACAGGCTGCAGCTATAAATCTCGGCCTGAGTTTAGCAAAAGGGAAATACTCAATAATCGTAAACGCTGATGATCCACTTATATCTAGGGAGCTGTTCACTCGATCCGCTGAAATTTTGGATTCACATCAAGAGATTGTGCTCACCTATCCTGACTGGGTCATTATTGATCGCAAAGGAAAAGTGGTTCGGCAAATAGAGACAGTTGAGTACAGCAAAATGGAACTGGTTGGGAATTTCAATTGCTTAGTTGGTCCTGGGGGCATTTTTCGAACTCGGATAGGAACTGAAGTAGGGGGGTGGGATCCCAGTCTAAGATTTGTTCCTGACTATAAATTCTGGCTAAATCTGAGTACCAAGGGTCAATTCAAAAGAATACCTGAAATTCTAGCAGCCTGGCGAACACACGAGTCTTCTATCTCGGTCGGGGGAAGGTCTTTACAGATGGCCAAAGAGAGAATATTTGTTATGGAAGATTTTCTTGCTAAACATCCACAGAATTCAGAAATTTCCACTACAGCGTTAAGTAATGCTTACTATCACGCCGCCCTATTAACTTTTTTTGACACACGCGTTCCTAGCAGAAAGTACTTAAAGAAAAGTTACCAGTTAAGTAAGAAGAATTTTAGAAGAAAAAATATATTTGTCTTATTGTTTCTTATCCTTAGTCCCTTATCCACTATGATTGCAAAAATCACACTATTACATGGACTACTTGTAAGAGTAGCACGAAAAAACAATCTATTTTAGTTACTGATAGAAAAGTAGCGAGTTAGACATTACGTGACCAAAGCTTAAGTGCTTTAGCGCAATCTCTCTATTTTTCAGTTGGGCTTCGTCAACCACACGATTTTCGGAAAATATCTCTTGAATTTTGAGAACAATCCCGACTCTATCGTCTGAATTCGTTATGAATCCAACTGCACCCAAATCAATCCACTCCGCGGCACATGAAGTATCAGTTTGAATCGGGAAAACCCCGTATGCAATTGACTCTAGAAAAGACGTGCTAATACCGTCACTCTTAGACATACCCAAGTAACACCTTGCAGTTTTTAACTTCTCGATAAATTCATCATGCGGAAGGCTTTTTCTTACTGTCGAGTACCCCACGCGCCCCGGAAACCTTTTACAAAGAGCTATAACCTCAGACTTAACGTCATCCGTCACGGAATAGAAGTAAATATGTGGAGATTGCATAGTTTTCAAAATCTCTGCACAGATAGATACAGCAAGTAGACCCAATCCAAACTTTCCGCCATATGCCTTTACAATCAGAAGGTGCCTACTCGAACTGAGGGTAGATGTTGCTTTAATTTTTGAAACCTCAATGCCACCTGCATTTGGGATACATGGCAGGAATTCACCTTTAAAACCAAATTTTAGGGCAAGTTCGTAATCTCTCTGACATTCTGCGCTGTAGTGGGTAAATTCCAGTAAAACCTTCCTTATTCTTAGCCCCTCAAACTCTTCTCGTCCATAAAAGTAAATGTCACTTCCCCAGTTTGTCAAAATTCGCTTTTTTGGTTTCACTGCGTTGATTAATGCCATGCTTAATAAATATCCAGCTCCTTGAATTTCCAAGGCATGGATAATGTTGGGCAGGAGGGAGTTGAGTATATTTCTAAGGGCTCTGCTCTGTATTTCTTTAACGTCCTTCCTTAAAACTCTTGCCAAAAGATTGAATTTAAAAAAAGAGTAATATCCGAGGAAAAAGAGCGGTATTCCTCTGTGGAATTGACTAAGGCTTATATTGCATCGAGTGCGCAATAAATCGCGAAGCGCAGGGTTTAGATGCCTAAACTTTCTAGAGGGAAATAGAATAATTTCAATCTCTCTATTTTGTGTGAATTGGGAGAGCCAACGAGCGGTGTGAATGCTATCGAACATACAAACCACCAGAACTCTGGTCATTGACTTTCCTGCTTCTAAGGGAACCGTCTCCACGCTTAATCATACATCTGTATAATTACAGGAATTATAGATGGGAATATAGCAGAATAGGATTTCTCCTTGACTGAGGTTCTAGTTCTTGGATCCGATGGAATGATTGGGTCTGCTGTGTTCAAATATTTATGTGGAAGTGGATTGAATGTATACGGCACTTCGCGAAGAAAGATAGATTCCTCTAGAGTGTTTCTGGATGTTACGGCCAAGAATTTTGAATCTGAACTACTTTTTCTCCCTTCTAAGTCATTCTTAATTAATTGTATAGGCCTTATTCGTCACAAAATAGGTAAAGAGGATGAAGGGCTAGCTTGGTATTTGAATTCGGAATATCCGAGGATATTGGCGAAGCATGCACTTTGTAACAATCTCCAAGTAATCAACATCTGTACTGATTGCGTATTCTCCGGAAAAAGCGGAGAGTATTTAGAAGATTCCACCTTTGATCCAACCGACTTGTATGGCGAAACAAAGGCCAATGGTGAGATTAGCAATGCTGCTGTTATGAACCTGAGAACTTCTGTGATTGGCCCAGAAGTAGACTCTCACTTTGGACTATTGAGTTGGGTTTTATCTAATGAAAAGAATGCAAAGCTACTGGGATATCAGAATCATGTGTGGAATGGGATCACCTCGAATGCTCTGGCAAAAATTATCGGTGGAATCATAAAATCTAATCTATTTGTACCTGGAAAAATGCACATTGTGCCTAAAGATCAAATAACTAAACTTGACTTGATTAGAGAAATTGCTCAAAAAGGTGGTCGCAAAGATTTGGTAATTACTCCCCACAATACTAAAGTTTCCATCAATCGCACCCTTTCGACTATATATCCAGCAAGAAATAGGAAACTTTGGAAGAGTGCGGGATATTTGGACTTACCAAGTATCCAAAATCTTTTGTCAGAGGTGTTAGCATTAAGATAACAAAAGTAGAATCGGAGCAGGGGTAACTGTGAACCAACTTAAAGGTGCTACCGTTTTAATCACTGGAGGTACTGGATCTTTTGGCTCAACCATGGTAGGAAGACTACTTACAAGTCAAATCCAAGAAATTAGAATTTTTAGCCGTGATGAAAATAAACAAGACTATATGCGGAATCTTATTCAGGACGAACGATTGCGTTTTTTTATTGGAGATGTTCGAGATTTTTCAAGTGTTGATGCAGCTATAAAGGGATCTGATTTTGTCTTTCATGCAGCCGCACTCAAGCAAGTGCCAACTGGAGAATTTTTCCCAGAGCAAGTAGTAGCGACTAATATTCTCGGTAGCACTAACGTCTTGAATGCCTCCATCAACAATTCTGTCAAGACAGTTGTCTGTCTAAGTACAGACAAAGCCGTTTATCCCATAAATGCAATGGGCATGTCCAAAGCCCTGATGGAAAAGGTAGCCTTTTCAATTGCACGTAGAAATCTTGAAGCAAATACAGCTATTGCAGTCACACGATATGGAAATGTCATGATGTCACGTGGGTCAGTTATACCTTTATTCCTGAATCAAATTGCAGCAAATCGTCCTTTAACAATTACCAATGCAAAAATGACAAGATTTCTTATGTCGCTTTCGGAGTCTGTTGAATTAGTGGAACACGCCTTTAGAACCGCGAAGTCTGGTGATCTTTTTGTACGAAAGGCTCCAGCTGCGACTATAGAAGTACTTGTCGAAGCATTGAAAGTAATTACTGAAAAGCCAAATATTGAGACAAGAATTATTGGAACTAGACACGGAGAAAAAGAGTACGAAGCCCTTCTCGGCTCAGAGGAGCGAGCACGGAGTGAAGATGAGGGTGATTACTTTAAAGTTTCCCTGGATACTCGCTCGCTCGACTATCAAATCTTCTTTGAAAGAGGTTTTACGAGCTTTATTGACGAACCGTACACATCTCACAATACAAAGAGATTAAGTGTCGAAGAGGTTGTTCAACTCATCCAAAACCTTCCAGAGTACAAGGACTTTGTAGCCAAGAAAGGCTTGGTATAGATGAAAACAAGAGTAACTACCTTTGTGGGCACAAGACCGGAAATCATAAGAATGTCATCAATTATCAAGAAGTTTGACCTCCATTTTGATCACCGACTAGTTCACACTGGCCAGAATCCTGACAAACTCCTAAAAGATATTTTCTTTAAAGAGTTAGGCGTTAGAAAACCTGATATTTTCTTTAGAGAGGACCATAAAAGCCTAGGCGAGTTTCTGGGGAACCTTTTTATCGCCACTGAAAGCGAGTTAAATAGTTTTCGACCAGATGCAATCGTAATATTGGGCGATACAAATAGCGCTCTTTCAGCAATTATAGCGAAGAGATTTGGAATTCCAATCTATCACCTTGAGGCTGGCAATCGCTCCTTTGATTCAAATGTACCTGAAGAAATTAATCGTCGAATTGTTGACCATATTGCTGACTTCAATTTTCCATATAGTGAGTTGGCTAGATCAAATCTAATTTCTGAAGGTATTCACCCGCGGAGGATTGCCTTGATGGGTTCTCCTTTATTTGAAATTTTCAATGAGCACAAAGAAGCAATTAATAAATCAAAAATTCTTAGCAAACTCTCACTTGAGGCTCAGAAATACTTCTTAGTCAGTGCACACAGACAAGAAAATGTTGATTCAGATGAGCGACTTACGGAATTGCTCAAGACATTAAACAGAGTGGCTAAAGAGTACAGTTGCCCAGTTTTAGTATCCACTCACCCAAGAACAAGATTGCGAATAAATCGAATCTCTGTTGAGATGAGTCCGTTGGTAAACTTTCATGAGCCCTTTGGCTTTATTGACTATAATCATCTGCAACTTAACTCTAGAATGGTGCTCTCCGACAGCGGCACCGTTGCGGAAGAATCGATAATATTAAATTTTCCAGCCATTACGATTCGTGATTCCATGGAAAGACCAGAAGCTCTTGAGGCAGGGTCTTTAGTGATGTGTGGCCTAGGTGCAGAGCGTGTCCTAGAGGCCATTAATTTAGTTGAAAATTCAAACAAACCACAACCAATACCAAGAGAATATGCGTTTCCAGACGTTTCAATGCGTATTGTGAATTTTCTTATATCGACAGTGCATAAAAATGAATCATGGAGCGGAATACGAAAACTTTCGAATTAGTGAACATTCAAAGTTGTTTTTCCTAGGGAATGAGGTTTTAAGATGAAGCACTACTTAGGACCGATTCGATCTGCCGCCTCAATTTTGCCAAGTGGAGACCGAAGGAAAATTTTAATCGTATGTTTTGTGCAAATTTCTCTGAGTGTTCTTGATTTACTAGGTATTGCTCTTATAGGAGTAATTGGAGCTCTTTCAGTCAGCGGTATTAGAGGGTTAGAAAATGGAAATCGGACAAAACAAGCGCTCGAGCTTATTGGTTTAGAAAGCTTCAGTTTTTACAATCAAATTGCTTTTCTATCGGCAGTAGCAGTTTTTTTTCTAATTAGTAGAACCGCTCTCTCAATGTACTTTTCACAAAAGTATCTGCTATTTCTTGCGAAACGATCGGCTATAATCTCATCTGAGCTTTTTTCTAAAATTATTTCACAGAGCATTCTTGAAATACAAAGGAAAAATAGTCAGGAAACCCTTTTTATTGTTACGGAGGGCGTGCGTCGAATAACGATTGGCATATTAGGAAATGCAGTCTTTTTAATCGCTGATTTATCATTATTGATTGTATTAACAATTGGCTTAGTTATTATTGATCCAATAGTTGCAGTTGTGAGCTTGATTCTATTTGTTAGCGTTGCGCTATTTCTTCATACTAAGATGTCTTCGAAGTCAAGAATTTTAGGCGAAAAATACTCAAGTTTGACAGTGAATACTAATAGACAGATTATCGAAGCCTTGACTTCATATAGAGAAACAGTTGTTAGAAATCGAAGGTTTTATTATGCACGACTTGTCGAATCTCAACGTCTTGATCTATCTGAAAACGAGGCGCAAGTCGCATTTATGCCCATGATTAGCAAATATGTATTCGAGTGTGCAGTAATTTTAGGAGCATTTCTTGTTGCAGCTTTACAATTTATACTAAATGATTCAAGAAATGCAGTTGCAGCTTTAGCCATTTTTATAGCAGCGGGATCAAGGATTGGTCCTGCAATTTTGCGAGTCCAGCAAGGAGTTATTCAGATTGCTGTTTTTATCGGGAGCGCCAGCGCAACTATTGAGATGATTCGACGACTTCGTGAAGTCAAACGCGTTGAGGAGTGCGATGATGTATTTGATATAAAGCATGAGGGATTTGTCCCAGAAATAAGTGTTTCAGAATTAAATTTCTCTTATGGGCCAGAAGATGATCCGACAATTTGCGATGTTTCGATTTTCATACCTCAAGGAAATTTCTTGGCTGTTGTTGGTACATCTGGGTCAGGAAAGTCGACGCTTATCGATTTATTATTAGGGATACTTGATCCCAACTCTGGGAATGTTTCTATATCGGGAATGAAACCAATTGATGCCATTTTAAAGTGGCCTGGGGCAATAGCGTATGTTCCGCAGACTGTTTCTTTGATAGAGGGCACAATTAGGGAGAATATTTGTATGGGTTATTCTCAAGACCAAGTCAAAGACGAGATTGTTCTTAAAGCAATCGATGCTGCGAGTTTAAGCAATTTTATTTTAAGCGCAGAGAGAGGTCTTGATACTCAAGTAGGAGAGCTCGGTTCTAAGTTATCTGGTGGCGAGCGTCAGAGGATTGGAATTGCTCGAGCCTTACTCACCCGCCCAAAGCTACTTGTACTCGACGAGGCAACAAGTTCATTAGACGGCAGCACTGAGGCTGAAATTGCAGAAGTAATCAAATCGATGAAAGGGGAAGTTACAGTGGTCATGATTGCTCATCGCCTATCAACGGTTAGAAACGCTGACCGCGTTCTTTACCTAGAAGGCGGGAAAATACGCAGTCTTGGTAGCTTTGAGCAGGTACGCGCGAGTATTCCGAATTTTGATGTACAAGCCAAATCAATGGGCCTATAAGTGTCCCTCAGAAAGATAAAGTCTAGCCTTGCCCCCTTCGGCATTAGGCATGAAATTGCCAAGCGCTACACCGCAGTTGATTGGTATAAGTCTAATAAAGTTAGAAAAATGATAAATGAAGATATGGCAGATCACTTTATTGTTGAGCTAATCAAGAGCGGGGGCCTTGGTCTAGTCGGTCGCTTAAGAGGCGCAGAGAGAAGGTTTCTAGGTGAATACTTAAAGCTTAAGAGATTTCAGACTTTAGGAATTCCCCTACAAATCTCTTCTGTCTTTTCGCCGCGCTGGAACAGAAGAAAGTCAGAGATTTTCACTCAAGCCGGTTTTTACTTTGATTCGGGGGGATAAGTAGAGATGTTTAACTCCGAATATCTCAGTGCGCTTTTTGAAACTGATATTTTAGGAGCTTGGGGGTCGCATTTACTTGGCCGGAGGGGATGTTCTTAGATTCAAAGAGCACAAGACTAATTCCAGTGGGTCATACAGCGCCGTGGATAGCGTCCTATGCTAAATGCAAGCGCCCCTGGTCTAATTCATTGGATGGCAAGCGAGTGCTAGTCATTTCTGGATTCGCAAAGAGCATTTCAAAACAACATGGAGTTATTGATAAAGTTTTTACTGATGTGAATTACCCACAATTTGAATTGCTCACGTTACAAGCCCCATTGGTAATGGGGCAAAGAGATCCGAGTGGTCGGAACTGGTTTACCCTTCTGAAGAGCATGAAGGATTCCATTTCCGAGCTGGAATTTGACATCGTCCTGATCGCTGCTGGCGCGTTTTCATTTCCCCTCGCCGCTCATGTTAAAAGAATTGGCAAAATAGGTATTCATTGCGGTGGAGGGTTGCAAATATTTTTTTGGGGTGATGGGTAATAGATGGAATAACTCGCCAGAAATTCTTAAGTATGTTAACGAGTTCTGGGTAAGGCCATCAGGTGATGAAATACCACAAACGGCTGAAGATGTGGAAAATGCTTGCTATTGGTGAATCAAGATCAAGGGTCCCAGTTCTAAGCCCTGCCTGCCATGCCTCTAACCCGACTGAATAGGGAATCTTTCACACAAAGTGGTCGCCCCCTCCAAATTGTCCGTTTTATACCTTTCACACAACAATCTCTCACCTAATTCGTAGAAGGGGGTAGAGGCGGCGACGGTCGACTCTGTAGTACAAACCGGTATAAAAATAAGGGGCCTTAAAAAAGTGTCACTACGTAAGAAATCTGCCTCCGCAGGTCTGAAGGTCTGGACCGTAGCGGAGCTTGGTGCTTTCTACACAGAGCACCGTAGTGAGCTAATCGCCCATGCCTCTCGTATCCTGAAAGACAGAGCTAAAGCTGAAGAAGTAATCCAAGATGCCCTAATCAAGGTCATGCTCGCCGCCCCTGAGCTTGAATCTAAAGATCACGCACTTGGCTATATGCATAGAACAATCGAGAACCTCTGTATCG
>Ga0169931_10004996_pt1 | contig 20404 bp, 14 predicted proteins | sample Kivu_15m_20L_FD_129675 | JGI IMG/M metagenome (GOLD analysis project Ga0169931, IMG submission 129675) | Freshwater microbial communities from Lake Kivu, Western Province, Rwanda to study Microbial Dark Matter (Phase II) - Kivu_15m_20L... | ecosystem: Environmental > Aquatic > Freshwater > Lake... | reverse complement strand
TGATTACTGTATGCGTGTGAGGTGATTACTGTATGCGTGTGAGGTGATTACTGTATGCGTGTGAGGTGATTACTGTATGCGTGTGAGGTGATTACTGTATGCGTGTGAGGTGATTACTGTATGATTTTTAGCATATAATGTTGACTCTTTTATACTACATGATAGTTTTCGATGATTTGTTCAATGATAGAATTTACCATATCTATGCTTTATTGTAGTTATCATAATAATAAGCTTGCAGTGATGGTAATAATGCTTGCCCTTTGTTATAATTATGACTGGATATGATGATAGTTATGACTGGATATGATGATAATTGTGACTCAATATGTTTATATGTTTGGAGGATAGGAGTGATATGAGGATACCAATCAGTTTTTGACCTCTTCCGGTCTGCCTGCGTTCCAGTTGGGTGATCTCTTCTTCTGTCCCGGCAGAACAGGAGCAAAGTTTTTCTTATACAGGATGCGCTTGTAGGCGCGACCTCTAGGCTTACGGGCCTTTTCTTGTTTGGCGACCTTGGGGGTCTGCTTTCTGACTTTACCAGCCTTGGCGAGAGTTCCGTGCTGCTTTCCCATACCAACAATATATAAATTGAATATTAAAATAAAAAATAATGAATTTAGACATTTGACACCCGAACAAGATTATCGATTGGAAGCATAGTAAAGTTTAATATAGTTGAACTCATTGATAGTAAAGTTTAATATATTTGAACTGATTGATAGTATAGTTCAAATGCAGCACCAGTTGAACTCGAAGATAGTATATTACTTTGATGTAAGCTAATTTAAAGCACACAGTTAATATCCTCCCATCTGAACGTAATAACAATGATAGCCTCTAATAAGATATAGCTACTAACAATGGATAGCAATAAAAATGATAATCTACAAAAGCAATATATTGATCTGATTAGATTCGCTATTAAGATTTTGTTTTAGCATATAAACACACGACATATAGAGTATATGCTTGTCTATATAAATAGGTCAAGATAAAGGCAATGTCTTCGCGTTACGCCAAAATGAAAGATTACTGGCTGCTCTACAGGGCCAAAACCAGCTAAAAACGCATCTCCCTCATGAACTACCTCCGCACTCACCGCCAACGCATTGTTGCTCGTGAACAATAAAAACTTAGGCGCAGGCTCGTCTTCTGGTCACTCCTCCTCGGCGGAGGCTACCTTCTCTACGACAGAGTCTACAGGAGACGAGTATAAATCAGCAAAATGGACAACAAAATCAATGACTTCTACTCAGAAATCACCAGCAGGGAAACTCTCAAAGATGGACTGGTGTGCACTACGCTTGCGCCCGCAACTGTCGATCAACTAGCCAACCTGCTCTCTTTGGCCTACCGCTACCACTACAAAGTCATTGTGCGTTCCAAGTAGCCCCCCAAACGCTAAAAAATAATAATATGCGAACAGTTCAGTAGCAAGTGTCTCTTCCTGGACCTATCTGCCCTCCAAAACATATCTTTCAACCCAGTCAACAGCATCCTCTCAGTGTAAGCTGGCGTCACCTGTTTACAAGTCAACTAGCAGCTTATAAGTCTGGGTTTGTCCCCCCTCTTTCCTTAAGAGTTGAACCAGGAACGAATGTATGACGTGATTACGAGTAACCTGCCTACTAACCACGGACCCATCAGTCAAACGACCCTCAGCCTGGAACTAGTGTCGCCACAAGGACAACTTTTCAGATCTGCGGGTTAAACTAATCGTTACGGACAAGTTCCTTCCCTTAATCCCCTGTTCATAGGCACTGGGGGAGTTTTTGCACTGCCCACCAGGGCCACTCTAAAGCTGAATGGCATAGTGACAAACAACAGTCAGTTTAATTCCACTCATAAAGACGGTCAGTTGGAATCCACGCATAAAGAGCAGTAAAAAAAGGATATAGATTAAAAAATGCCAGAGGAGTGTAGAGAGGATGAGCATACTTAGCGATTGAGAGTGGAGGTATAGAACCTGAGTGAGCGCATAGTTGCTCTGCGCTAGTTGGCTAAACTGGATGAGAGTTTGTTTTAAGTAGCAATTGAAAGAGACTGCTAGGGAAGAGAGTTAGTAACTTGTCGCCAAAGAGGCACTCACCAACACTACAGAACAGATGTCTGCAGAAACCTACTCTCCAGCAAAGCCATTCCCACTTCCCTTATCTCTAGCAAACAAACACAAACAGTAAACAATCAAACAACCACAAGTTTATAAGCTAAAAAAGTATTTTTTAACATATTTTTCGGGGTCAACACTCAGATTTTCTAGTCCTTCCTGCTTGAGTTTAGACACCTACCCTACCACTACGCCAATGGGCTTTTGAAAGTAAGAATTGGCAACGAAGAGTAACAGGAGAGCTTTGTGGCCTTGGTCAACCACATCACCAATCAGAGCGGTATCTTGGTGTGGTGCTCGCTGCCCGAAATAACGAGCAGGATAAAGCCTTCGCTGGACTCGTCAGAAGTAGGGGCCTAGCTGATGCGCAAAATAGTGGAAGTGCGGTAAGGCCTGGACCCTAGGAACGTGCTTTACTCGCACAGCAGGTACGAGGACTACTTCGCGAAGGGAGTGTTCCGGAAGCTAACCGAGTACTTCTGGTGAGTTGATGTTACTAAATCTATTTAAGTATGGTAACTTACTAAGAAATGTCATATAGAATGAATAGTAGTAGTAGTGATTTACTACTAAATGTAATATAGAATGAATATTAGTGGTTTACTACTAAATGTCATATACAACATAGTAGTGGTTTACTACTAAATGTCATATACAACATAGTAGTGGTTTACTACTAAATGTCATATATAAATATTAGTAGTTTACTACTAAATGTAATTTAAAATGTATATAATTTTATACTAAATGTCATTTAGAATGGATACTAGTTTACTATTAAACGTTATTTAAATAGTTACTACTATGCTTTTTCAGATATAATAGCTTACTACAATATGTCATAAGAGTGGATAGTAATTACAAACAAACATAATCATACTATCATTCAGGGTATAGACATAAATGCTTTATTAACTCACATATTAACTAGCATAATTAACTAGCATAATAACTAGCATAACATACACCCTTTGCCTCAATATTAGCTTCTAGCTTCAACCAGTCATATCTTGACTGGCTAAATCATAAAAATAATTACATAGAAAAATAACCTAGATTTACCTAAATGCCAACAACTTTAAATACATAGAAACCTAGGCTAGATCCATCGAACTACCAACATGTATAACCCTATAACACTACATCTCTTCATATATTGTTGCTTTATGCTATCACTGCATCATGCTTATCACTGTTTTATGCGTTATCAATCCTTGATGGCTTATCACTGCTTGATGCTTAATCACTCGTTGAGGGTTATATTAATGGTCTTCCTGCTCTTTTTCTTACAGTTTTTATGCTCCAGCGAGGGCGGCTCCTCCTCCTTTCTGCGGAAACTTTTAGTGGCTTTACTTCGAGAGCCCTTTTTATCCACTCCCACTATCACAGGCTTAGCCTGAAAGTCATGCAAATATAAGTCCTGCTTTGAAACACGGCCCTAAATGTTGAGCTCAGATTTATTCTCCTTAAGTTCTTTATTCTACTTGATCTCCCTTAAGTCTTTATTCTACTTGATCTCCCTTAAGTCTTTATTCTACTTGATCCCCTTTAAGTCTTTATTTTACTTAAAGTCTTTGTTGTCTGCAATTTCTTTGTTGTCCCTAGTATATCTATAATATCTTTATTTGTTTTACTTATTATCCTTCGACTCTTTATCTTTCTTCTTCTTAAAAGTCGTCTCTTTTGTTTTCGTGGGCTTATTCTAGCAGTTTCGCGCCTAGCTGCCTTCTCCTCCTTGGTCTTCGCCCTTCAGGGGCAGGTCGGAGTGGGCTTTAAGGTGAGACCTTCTTACTCTCAGGCCTTCTTTTTATTCCACGCAGCAAGAATCTTATAGAACTGAGCTGAGTGAGAAACTCAAAAACTGGCTCTGGTTGTTGTGGTTGAAGGGATCCCTCTAGTACACTACAGATTTCTCCTGACTTATGGTAAGGGACTAGCCCATCCTTTACTAGTTCAGATTCTGGCATAAGCAATTAGGGTATTAATGAAGAGGCTATATGCCTTTAGGGTATTCTTGGACAGGTTATATGCTTTTAGGGTATGATTGGCGGGAGTAGAAGGGACCGTGTTCGTGTTCTCCTGCCGAATGGCTGATTTTAGTAGGGTGCTGTATATGAGTGTCTCTATGTTCGGTGTTCAAGCGCAACAAAGTCTGGTTGATGTAGTGCTCTAAGTGGCGGCAGTTTTACCCTTTTGAACGAGGCTTTCTTGAAGTTTGATGCCTTTGAACTTTTAAACCTCAAGTAGTTTGTAGCACTACTTGCGAGTTCGCTCCAGTTCTTGCTACAGAACAGCAGTTTGACTTCGCAGTCGTTCATTTTGAGTTTAAAAATAAGAAATATGCTTTTAGAGAATCTCTTTCGTCCGTTATAGCCCTTATCTGTCCTTCTATAGCGTTTGTTTGTCCTTCGATAGTTGCTAGTTCTCCTTCTACAGTGTTTAGTTGTGCCTTGTTAATGATTGATTGTGGTTTGATAAATGTTGGTTATGCTTTATAAAACTTTCCGCCTAAGTCCTGAGTTTTTGATTTTAGTCCCTGACTTTTTTTATTTCATCAGTGTTACGTATTTTCTCCTGAATAAGCTCCTTGTAGGCTTCCTTCAATGTCTTGTACTCCTACTTCAGCAAATAGATCGATTCAATTATGTGTTTGGGATGCTTGTATGGATAACTGCTAGTCTGTGGATGGGCTTGACTGCTAGTATGTTGATGGGGCTGGCTGCTAGTATCTAGATGAGGCTGGCTGAGTTGACTACGCCGCCTGATAGCTTCTTCGGACATTTGGGAGGGTGAGTCGTAGTGATTCTTCTTGTTGTGATCCACCGAGTAGTTGTCCTGCGCGGAGGGCATTCTTCGATGTTTGGGGGTGGGGCTTAGTTTGTTTTTGATGAGTTAGGATCGACTGGAAGTGTGGAACTTGGGAGACTGGATGGTAAGCATTGCCGTTATAACTGTCCTACTTTATTCAAATAAACACAAGCTTAGTTAGAATTGCCTTAATTGATGTAAGAATTCTTGTAATTCATAAATACTTTACTTTACTATTTGCGTAATTCATATTTACTTTACTTTACCATTTGTGTAATTCATATAGAACTCACAGCTTTCCCTAATTAATATATAGTCTACCATATTGATTCAGAGACGACATGAATAATGGTTGCCTGGTTATTTGTGATTGCTAGGCTGAGATCAGAGATGGTTTGGATAGTTTAAGGTATATAGTTCTTTAATAGTGACCAATATACTTCCAAAAATACATTCCTTAAGCTTACTAGTAACGATATTAGCAAAAATGAATTCCTTTAGCTTACTAGTCGATAAACTGATTTGCATCGATTGCATTCAAGATAAAAGAAAGCCGATATGCTATTCCTAGAAAATAAAATTCTATTCTAAACATAGAATAAAATAAATGCTTTCTAAACACAAAGTAAAATGCTTTTCTAAACAAGAATCAAGAACACTAAGATATCGTTTCCAAACACTTTATCATTTCCACCACTAATATAACATTTCCACCACTAATATAACATACAAATACTTTATGGCATGCAAAGATTAAAAAGAATACAAACACTATATAACATGCAACGCTATATAACATGGAACGCTATATAACATGCAACTATAACACTAATAAGCACTATACCTACAAACACTATATGTACTTCAAACAGTATTTATACTCAAAATGATGTATATATGCGGCTGTTAAAATTTGGAGAGTACTTCAATATAAATATCCCACACCCATGTTTGAATAGCTTCCACGCTTCACCCGCCCTCCTTCCCACCTCGATCCCAAAGCCATAAAGTTATAGCCACCCCAGAGTTTATCCAACTTCGCTAATAAACACAAAGAGTACTCTTGTCTTGATCTCGAGTACGAAATCTGTGCTAAGTACGTCAAGAGAACGGCCCAGCAGCTTTACCAGTCCTAGCTGTAGCTGATGCAGAAATCAGCCCAGCTCATCGATAACTACAGCGATAGTCTGTCCCTTAAGGATGGTATGGGCACTAGGACTAGCATGAGCATCGATTGTTGTCTCAAGGACGCCTCGGTGACCATGACCAGTCTAAGCATCGATTGCCTGCTAGATGAAGAGGACCCCTTTGCCGAGCCTTGCCGGAGTAGGATGATTCTGCGCAAATCTCAGTCGAACCAGTGCCTGAAACGTACATAGAATGGTTTGAATGAGTGTTTGCGGTAAGTGAAGAGGAAATGTTCGTAGAAAACAGTGCAGGTCCTTTCTGGTATAGTAACCTAGTTCACCAAACTCAGGGAAAGACTGGCTGTCGACTAAAAGCAGTAAGTGTGTGTGTATAAAGTGAGAAAGAACTGAAAAGACTAGAGCATCGTTTGAGCACAGTAGACCAGGATACGCTCTTGTAGGGTTGTTTTAACATAGACTTCGCAAACGCATAAACGATTTGGAAACAGACAACAATAGCAGTGCCCAGCTAGTGCAAACCCTCAGACAAACCATCAAAGAACTACACGAACAGGCCAGGAACACCACCCTCAGCATGTCTCGTTCCAACGAACATCTGCAAACAACAAAAAACAGCGGCAAAGGGTAGAAGCTGCGACGCTACTTGGAGTAAAAGTAGTACCACGTCTTCAAAAAAGTACGCCCAAACAAATGCAGGAAAAGGAAATAAAAAGCATACATCATCAAATGCAGCGCTGCCTCGACACTCTGCTCACACCCGAAAGCTGCCAACAGTGCTGCCTGCTGCTGAAAAGAATAAAAGAGTCTATCATGAAGTACAGAAACTTTCTATAGGATACCTGGCAACTTTCCTAAGACCTGTATATAAAGTACAAAGAAGAACTCTCTACAGAATCGTCCTGATTGTCTTTTTATAATTTTGAAATAGGGCCGTGAGCTGGCTATAGTTATTTTTTTGGGGTGAGGATCACAGAGATAGTTGTTTGGGTATAGAATTGAAATGAGTTATATAGTTCATAGTTCATAGTTATCATGCCCTCTGAATGAGTTATATATAATTTAAGGGCAGAGCGTATAGAGATCAGACTCAGTATATTTACACTAAGACCACAGCCTATTTATATTAAGGTAACAAACATATAAATTAATCGAATAGCTACTTAAATTAAGGATTTATACTTATCCATTAAGGGAATAGCTATATCGATTAAGGGAATAGCTTTAGCTATATTAATTATAGTACTCGGCGCATGAATTTGCTCAAAGAAGGCAGAGAGTACTTCTTGGACGAACTGAAGGGACACATCAGCAACAACTTCAAGTTCACCATCAAAGATCTCTATAAAAAAGACACCCACAAACTCAAAACCTGCGTCTATCTTCTCGACTGCGAAGACTGTGGCATGTATTTATCCTGCGATGACTGCCTCTACTGCGGAGCACTCTATGACGAAGGCATCGACGGGGTGGCCGTCAAAAACATCAGCACCCAAAGGCCCACCTAGGTCTAGGAAAAGTCAGTCGAATGCATGATTTTGATGGTAGATCTCAGCGGCAGCATGAACTACACCTACCCTTCCTCCTACTAAAAAATCAACAAAAACTTAGTATAGAGAGCACTTGGGCCTAAGAATTACTAGGTACTGAGGAAGGCTATTGGGGAAGAATAGGTCATTAGAAACTTTAAATCCATTTAAACGCTGCTTTCGAGTGGGGAGTCGATCAGGGATATTGCAGTGTCTTTTAGGGAGGAGCTCAACCACCAGAAGAGGAGCGGCAAGAACAGCTAGAAGGAGAGCGAGAAGATCTAGTATATTTCGAGGAAAGAAATAATCTAGGTGGGCATCGCGCAGTACATCCAAACCATTCAGCACCGTAGGCCCAACACCATAATCACGGTCGTCTACTTCAACTCCCACATCGAGTACCCCGTCAACGATTTTGCACAATGCAAAGTTGTCGGTTCCCTCTAACACAAAACCCTATAAGATCTGATAGAAGCAGGCAAATAGGCAGCAGCTTAAATATCTTTGTCATCCATAGCTGAGGTCGGCGACCGCCTGCTCACCAACATGACTAGGGCCGAAGCCGACGGGCAGACCGCTATGACTCCTGCCCTGGCCTTCTGTTTAGGCATGGCGCAGCAGTGGAAACACGACCTTCACCAGATGTACCCATACTCCAATCTAGAGTAATCGTGACTGATGGCCTCTCGAACGTAGGATTTGGACAGACTGAGGACCCCAGCCAGTTGTAGCACTCCAAGAAGATCTACCAGGAACTAGCAACGAAGTATGCGGTGAAGTCGAACAGTGTGGTGAACATAATAAGCTTTGAGGATTGTTCGATCGGATACGATGTGATAGATGAGATCGTAAAGTGGACTGGGGGCGTGCCCTACAGCATCGGCTTCAAGGAGAACGCCCAGAAGGAAAAGATGGTGACTGTTGAAACCATAGTTTTTCTCAACTTCGAAATGACTACAGGCTTCTGCGAAAGCACCAAACAGTTCTGCTTTGACAACAAAATGGTCATCAAAGCCAGTCATCCAGACGTCAAAATCAGAGTGCCTGAAGAACTCCAACTGTTCCTCAAAATAAACAAAAATAACTGGGTGAGTCTGGATCTGGGGGTGCGATCGATCAACTAACCCTTCGAGTTCGGCTTCTACCTAGATGCTGACTACAAGCTCGAGGAGTAGATAGAGTTCAAACTTACAGTGCAGCACCAGTACCGGCGCACCAAGAAGGTGAGTTTTATCGTGAGGGAAGAAATGGTAAAGATCTTGGTGGGAGAACAAAAGGACACGATCGAATCATAAGCTAATATCCTGCGACAATAGATAGAAAACAGGCTCAAAAAGAGATTCGATTAGGACAACTACTAGGACTACGAAAATCTAAGCAAAAAGATGGCGAAGGTGGAGGTAGTGGAGAAAATAGACAACAAGATACTATAGACTTTCGAGAAGAAGAAAGCCTTTATGGAGGGCTACGATAAGTCAGTCGATCAGCTCAACAAAGACAAACGTTCGATCTAGTCGAGAAGGAAAGAAACCTACAACCGACGAAAGTACAGCGAAGAAGAAGACATCTTCGCCTGCTGATACATACACCCCCTACTGATACATACACTTTCACCTTGCCTACTGATATATAACCTTCACTACTGATATATAAGATTGCCAACTGATAAAATACACTTTCCCTGCTTTTAGATACTCTTAGTTAGTCATCCTGGCAATCCCTGCTTATAATAATTCATATATTGTTGAAGATTGACATTGTTGTAAATTGTTTAGAGAAGTAGTTATGATTGGATTTTACTAGAGGAAAGATAGTCTCAGAGGCTCATAAGCACTATTTGATCCATTTTATACCCCTATTGCTATAGCCCTATTAAAGTAATCACAGTTTGATTTGTCTTCTTATAACACTATAATCAAGGATGGGCAACCCTAACTCCAAACATTCGCTGCAGAAGCCAAGCAGTCTCAACAACACAGTCAACTTTGTCAACTCCTCCGGGTACACCACAACTCAACAAGCGATCTCGAGGCCAGCCACCTGGAAACCCACAAGGATGAAAATGTATTTGCCAAGTTCACTTGGAACTACGGAGGCACTCAGGTGTTGCTCACTGGTTCTTTTTACGGCTGGAAGAAATCCACTCCTCTCGAAAAACAAGGCGACGAGTTCTCCATCACCATAGTGCCTCTATACCTATACAGCAGCTGCCACGAGGAGTCCACCAGTACAAGTTCATTGTCGACGGGTAATGGCGCTTCTCGCCCTAGGACCCCAGCATTCCGGACAACAACGGCAACATAAACAACTACATCGACACCACCAACTTCCACCCCCTTATTGAAACTTCTAAAAAGTAACAACGCCTCACACAGCAAGCCCACCGATCCTACTAACCGTGAAGAACTAACAGATCGCGAAACCTCCTTTCAGGGCGTCGAATAATTCGCCAAAAATGCGCCTAAGCTGCCTCCACACTATGAAGTTTGCAGCTACCTCAAAAGCTCCAACTACAACCCCAGCCTGAGCTTCCCCAGTTCTTCTCTCGGCTTTCCCAATTCCTCCCTCGGCTTCCCCAACTAGACAGTTTCGGCCATGCAGGATGAAAGCAGAAAGTTCGAGTAGTAGCTAACGGAGGGAGAGATAATGCAGTTGTTTGACTCTCCGCACAGTCTGGCGCCGCCCTACCACGTGGAAGTGGACCACCTGATCTGCCAGAAGGGCAAAAACCACAACTGCTTTTGCATAACTCAACGCTTTAAAAACAAATACACGACATATCGCTACTACATGTCTCCCCACGCAGACTGACAAATCCACCCACGCAGCTAGTGATCTGTATCCACTGAAGTTGACATAATAATTGATACAGTTTAGGCAATAATTGATAATAAAACCTAGCTCTGTACAATATGATTCAAAAAAACTATATCTTGAAAGTAAATGGATAATATTGACTGGTTGTTACAATACGGTCATAAATAATCTATGCCTTGCATATTATCAGTTTTCCAGGCTAACCAAACTGAAATAAAACCTTTATCTAATATTAAGATAAATGCAGTTTTGATGCTTCTATTCTGAAAGTTATTTAAGATTTTTATTTTAACCAATATACTGTTATCATAAATGTACTTCTGATACTACTTCTAAGGGCAGTGTTTAAATATTTTCTATAATTCTATAAGTGATGGCCAAGACCAATATCGAACAATACCAGTAGTTCCAGGACTACACCAACTACATTGAGTAAGTCTTTCCTCAAATAGCACCTCAGATGTCATGCTCGGCTTCTACAAAAAGCAATCCGGCTCTGGACTCGAAAAATACTGCCTCATGATCGAAGAGTGGTTGTAGACAGAAACTGATGCCTAGAACAACCTGCCTTTAGTGATCCAGGCAGACGGGGGAGTTGGCAAGAAGACTTTACTGACAAAATGGTACGAGTACCACCAGTCGGTGAAGGCCCAGCGCCGCAGCAATGACTTGCTGATTTTGCACTTTGCAACGACTGGTGGCAACAACAGCAACTACTTCTACGCGATATACCGCATCCTCATCAAGCTGCGCTAGGAACTCAACATCGACCAGAAAGTGGAACTCCACTAAGAAAAACTCAGAAAATATTTCGGCTACTGGCTTGATGTATGCAATCAGCGTATCGAAAATCAAGCAATCAGGAACCTAGACGTGCTCTACGATAAAATCATACTCGTCTTTGAAGGGATTGACTACTTCCACGACCGCACTTCCGGCAAGGAGGGAAATATAGCCTTCTGGCTGCCCAGGTGCTTCCCCAAACATGTCAAGGTCATTGTCACTGCCGACGGAGAGTCCGAGTCCATGAAGTACTTCGACCGACTCGGCTGCCAGAAAGTTGCCATTCCCTACGATCCTAGTCTTATGAGGAGCATGATCAGGCAATACCTAGAAAAGCAGCTTTGCGTGCAAGGCGCTATAAAGGCCCAGCTCTTGGCTGTTCTCGAAGAAGGCATAAAAAGGGTGTAGGTGACCAGCCTGTTTGTAAAGGCTTATCTGAACTGTCTGCTGCCCGAAAGTCTAGAGTACCTTGAATTAAGTGAAGAATCGCTGGGGAGACTGCAGCGAAGTGTGGAAAAGATTGACCTGTTCCGAGTCGGAGAAATAAAAAAAGTAGAGGAACTTTTCGATTATCTGATTTAATTTTGGAGCAAGGAGCTGTTTTCGTAGCAAGAACAGTTTAGAGAGCTCATCAGTCTGCTGATCAGCACACAGAAGGGACTTACCAAGGCAGAAATACTGAGCATTACCAAGATCGACACTCAGGAACTGCAGCTATTTATTACTATCTTCAGGCCTTTTCTCATGAACTTTCAAGAATTGTGGATGATCAAAAATGACAGCTTCAAGAAGTCTATTATCCGCAAATACGACTCGATTCCTATAGAAATCAACCAAAAAATAGCCTAAACCCTTAAAAAGACCCCCAATTCAGTGCGCAAACTTGAGGAAGAGACTTATCACCTTTATTGCTCAGGCAACTACTTCAAGCTCAAGTAGGTCATCTCCGATATTGAGAATTTCCTGCTTCTGTTCAACCCCTACACCAAGTACGACCTGTGCCGTTACTGGCAGAAGCTGTAAGAAAGATCATTCGACCCAGTCATAGAGTACAATAAAACCATCGAGGGCTTCGAAATGCACTATCACCCCACATCCGATGACCTCTTCAGAATCATCACTCAGATCTCCAGATTCCTCAGGGAGTTTTCAGACTTTGAAACCTACTACACACCCGGTTTCAGGCACCCACAGCTGATTGGCAACAACAAGTAGCTCTAAGACATCGGGATTCTCGGCTAATTCAAAAATCTAAATCTTTGTTAAATAGATTAGCCCCAGGAAAGCCTAACAGACACTTCCTACCAGCTTTAAACTCAAGAAAACCACGAAAACGATGAGTAAAAAAAGCTCAGACAGAAGCTCAAGGAAATGTATCAGAAGATAGAGGAAGGCAAGCACATCAAGAAAGCCAACAGTTCGGAAACTGAGACTGCTGCCAAAGCCCCCAGCAAAACCAGAAAAGTGAAGACGGCGAGGATCCAGCAACTAAATGTAGAAGTCAAGAGCAACGAGCACCAGTTCAGAAAGCATTACTTCAACTAAATCAAAGGCTTTCTTGAAAAAGTAGCGTTGGAAGGGGAAAAAGAACAATGCAACGCCCTTGAAGCTTAAACCAACGAGCAGTACGAAGAGTCTGACGAATAGCCAGAGACTAGTAACATCGTGGCCAGAATCAAAAACATTTAAAAAGAAAAGACTAAGCCCTAGGATTTCAAGGATCTTAAAAACCTGTATGCCAAGACCGTGGTTGAATAATTTGAGCTCAACCAAAGACCTCCCACTAACTACTATTACAAACGATGGATCTGGATGCAGTTTCCTTGGGTGTGCATGACCATGAAGTGCGACTACTCCGACAAACTTCGCAAATGCTTTACATCTCCGACCTCGTACATGTCTGTGGCCGAAGAAAGATAGTTCACCATACGTAGCTTTGTTGTAATTTAGAAGCCCTCAAAATAGCTTTATAGGCCAAAAAAAAGAAGCAGGCTATTCTGGAGAAAGTGTAGGAGGCACCCAAACTAAAAAGGACTAAACAGTCACTGAATTCACTTAACGGCAGTCTTTACGATAAGCTTACCAATAGAGAAAATAGCAACAGCCAGTCTTAATAGTCCATGATTTACAAGACTAGGACCAAGAAAAAGGATTAGGAAGTGTCGTTCGTAACCCACTCCTTCTTAAGTCTGCACAACCTTTCTAAGTAAATCGATAATATCGCTGCCAAGGATGAGTCTCTCTTCATAACTGCACAGCAACCAGCCTCGGGTTCCTCCCCAGACTATAACTCCCTCCTCAGGTCCTTCCAGAAGAAAAAGAATAGAGCAGACATTTGCGATTTGGCTGGCAGCAAGCAGGGCCTGCTGCCCAGAATCAAGCAAAGCGCCAACCGTGAAATGATGAAAGAACTGGAGTAACTTGAAAAGAATAATGAAAACATCAGGAAATAGATGGATAGCTACCTCTACAAAAACAAAGTGTTGGCCAAGCGTCTCAAGGAATTAAAGATAATTCAATTCAACAACCAGAGCCAGTTCAAAAACTAAAAGAAAATCGAATAGAAAAAACAGAAAATCACTTAAATTTAAGACAAAATAGAAAAAGTCAAGTACCAGTACGCCTTTTCACTGCTCGAACACTAGAGACTCAACGTTCTCATCAAGATTTGCAAGCGCAATAAAACGCACAATGAAGAAGCTATCCCTGATCTCGTGCTCGAGTGTAACAACTTCAAAAAAATGATCAGAATCGAAAACGAAGCGATCCAGCAACTCAAAAAGAAAACAGATGAAATAAAAAAACTTACCAGAAAGTTCGTAACCAACTGCTGCGATAGAATTTAAAACGAATAAAATCTGCAAAGGGAAATACAGGAGACTCTTAGAAACAGAGATAACTTTCAGATATAAGTCGAAAAATATGATTCTATGATACTTGAGTAGCTTGAGGAAAAACGCAAGGAACTCCAAGAAATGCATAATAGTGCAAACCAGGCCAACTCCGAAACACTGCATTAGAAGCCCAAAAAAAACTTGACTGAAGAAGATCAGTTTTTAGAAGCATATACACAGCTCTAAAATGTTTTTGATTTAAAGGATAAGCAATATATCAAAGACCCCAAGTATCAATAGCTTCTTGATGGCCTAACCAAAAAAAGGTAGTTTCAAGGAGTTTTGCAATAAAGAAAGACGCAACTTGAATAGCTACAAAAAAAATACGAAGAACAGAAAAGATAGCTAGACACTCTGAGAAAAGCTAAGGATGACTGCGATCAATAGTTAGGTTAAGGCTCCGATGACGAAGAGGACGAAGACATCTATTTCTCTTAAAATATTCAAGACTTAGAAAAAGAGCTAGGGGAGAAAAGAAGAACACTCAACAAAACTATGGCTATAAAACTAGGATGCCTAGGAATGCTCAACACTTTATATAATCGTCTTGGGCTTCCTTAGCAGTAAAAATTAATCATAACTCCTTAGTTTATTTAAAAACTATAGGAAGCAAAAGTGCTATCCAATATACAATCCTGCTGAAATGATCTTTAAAATATTAAATCGACAAACAATCTTAAATTAGTATTAAATAGACAAATAATCTTAAAATATCAATTTTATTCATTAATACATCTTCACCTAGTACTTTGAGCTGAGATAGGCAATTTAGTCTCACAGCTAGAAGAAAACTAAAAAAGAACAGGTGTTTAAGCAAGTGCCATCCATAATAGATCTGCCTAGCTCCCAACCTTCCTATATCAAGTAGACCAAACCTACAATAAGTAGAGAGCTAGATGTTTAGTAGCTTAGTGGAGGAGAGTGGCACGTCTGTAAAGAAGAGACCAACATGGACGGGTATAAACTAGGATAGGTAATTCACTAAAATATAAAGGAGATAATAGACACAAAAGACCTATAGATAGTAATCTCCAGACAAATAGCCCAAATAGTAATCGATTAATCATCCCATATCACCATAACAGTAACCCTAGCTACCCGAATAACTAGGCTCGCACTGCAAACCATAACTAGCCAACCTGTCTCTATTCTAGGCCAATATTTCTAAAATATAGAACGTAATTTAGCCATCGACTGATCGAATGGATTAGCGGTGGGAGTACTTCCTCAATAAAAAAGGGAATAGGCAAGTTGCCCAGGGCAGAGTTCAGGGAATACATGGCCAGAAGTAGGGAAGACATGGGCAGAAGTAGGGAGGAAAAGGAGAAGTATAATTTGCCTGATGCAGAAGGTCAGGCAGACGACAACTCTTTCGAAAGACCAGAAGGATATGAGAAATAATAGTACTATTAGGCGAGTCCTACCTTTAAACGCCAATCAGTCTAACCCTCGCCAAAATACTCCTAATAATAGTAGTAAATCCAATAGTTCTAGCCTCACTAATCTCAAGTTTTCAATAAACAGCTCAAACCATCAGTGCTTTCTTTATCCTCAAACAACCCCTTCTCGATCTCAACGACCTAACCGATTGCCTACCACTTCCTAAACACTTAAAAGATCCTGTACATGTTGCACAACAGCAACAAACCTTTAACCACCTACGCACGCTGCTCCTCATTCCCTACAAAACAACTGCTCAAAAAACTAAATTCTTAAACTAGCTCACGCATCTGCTACATAGTCTCACACTGAATAAACCTCAACCCTACAATTATGTGCTGCTAGTTATCATACTACTATTTCGCATAGGTGTTGTTGTATGCATGTAGATAAAGAATGATAAGAGTGTGATTGAGCCTCTGCAGTATTTGTAAGAGTTCATGGCCCAGCAATCAAAAAAGACTGCAGTCAAAAAGGTGTTCTATCTAAATTTCAGGAGTAGCTTATCGATAAACCCGAGAAGTAAGAATAAATGGTGAATATTCGGACAATAAAAATGTCAGAAGAACCCAACCACGCCAGCATACTAAAAAATCCTTGTCTGTATTTTCTACTAATCCTGTTCGTGATGTTCTTTTCTAACCTCTCAGTGTGTCTTTATACAATCGTTGAGACTGCTTAGGCCAATTTCATCGAGTGCATATAGGCTAATAAGCTGATAAACGACCTGGAGATCAAGACTCCCACCCTGTTTAATGTGTATTTATCGAACATTAACCGTGTCTTAGATGGATAAGCTCTATGGCAGTATAAGGCAGAAACGTATTAGGCTGCAAACAAGGGATATTTTGACCTTTAAATGAAACTCAGCCAGCCTAATTACATGAAGAATTAAGTATCTGTAGCAGTCAAGTATGCTGCCATCAACCCTTTTAACCATGGAACAAGCAATACCAGTCTAAGTCTTGCAGCCATGAGCCGCTCTTTCAGAGATAGATTCAACTACTGGTTCCCCGAAAATGGTGTAACTATCACAAACTAGACTGTATAAGTGTGGATGAGCTAGAATTCTTTAAATAAGTTTTTGCTGGATTTCTAGAAGATTGTCCTTTCGTGGGAAAGGGCCAGAGTTTTGATTGATAAGTAATTTGGAGAATACGTCGAAGGCATTTATTTGAAGCTCATAATTCTGTCGTTCATTTTGATTCCTCTGAACATAGCCTGTCTGATTTTGATTACATCAAAGTACTTCTAGATGCTAAACAAAACAGTAAAAAACGCCTAGGATATCTTCATGCATTTCCCAGTGCAAGCTCTAATGGAAAATACGTACCTGACTAGTTACTTCAACTCGAAGGCCAAAAACAACAAGTGAAAGATCCTGATTAGATTCGATAATAATTATATGAATTTCATATCAAGTATAGCTTAGTCGAATTGATTTTATGATGAAAAAGCAATTGAAATATATCAAAGAAATCTTGAAATATTAAAATAGTCAAATTATTAACATAACTAACTCATCACTTAAGTCTCTGCATATATATTTTTTAAGTACTACGGTTAATCTTTGAGTTAGAAACCTGTCTTTTCTCCTTAGATCGCTTCTTCTGGTAGTATTCTTGTAAATCCTGATTGGGTCTCTGCTGCATCTGATTCATCAGCATCATATTCTGATAGTTTACGCCTTAGGAATCGTCGTCTTCATAGAGCTCGCTGTCTCGACTATAGGCGAAGTTCTTTTGGCCTACGCCAGGTCGACTGGGGCTTTGATTTTTTTGTTTCACCGATAGCTATCGATTAAACTGGTCTGCTTAGAAATGCACCTATACTTCTTCAAGCTAGCGTGTATGCACTGGTCTTCTTTCCTTTCCTTTCGTACTGTAAGATTACTTTTTATCTATTTTGTCTTCTTTTTTGTTGTTAAACGACATGCCTTGTTTGTCTGACTACTGAGGAAGCACTAGATGACTGCTGAAATTGTCTTTTCCCTTACTTTTACTCTTTTTAGTAATATTCTGTCTGTTATTGACAGGCCGATATGGCTGGTCATCGTCAGATATATACTTATCTTCATTCTCAACCTGCCATTGCTGCTTTCTTTTGGCGTAAAGTGGATTAGGATTTGACTCCTTTTTCTGGACCACTTCCTAGGTAAACTGAGATCTCCCCGCTAGAGCAAAAGTACTGTTCTTTTTCTGGTGTTTACTTGGCATAGAATCTTACTATTTTTTAGCAATATCGTTTCTGGAGTAAAGTCTATTGATCACAAAGCGCTAGGCAGTGTCGGTCTATACAGGTAGATCTTTTGGTCTTTGGCGAGTAGGAATGGAGTTAGCTATGTTGTCTGAAAAGTAGTTGGTTATGTTTTTAGGGTCTAGTTTTGTAGGCTAAGGCTCATAGTCTCTGTTATTTTGTTAGTTTTTGTTGGCTTGAGCGTTTCCATTTCTTTTTTTGGAGTCAAAGTTGGTAATAGTTTTGTCGTTGTCGTTACGAATGTAATGCCTAGGTATTTCTTAAATAGTTCCAGAAAGTTCACTAGCTTACTATCCGATGTATCTGCCTTTGGTGTTAAAATAAGAACTTTGAATACCAGCAGGCTCTGGCTCGCTTTATTCGAACTATATCAGCTGATCGGGCTAGTCTGTGAATTATTTGTCAACTTCTTCGATGTTTGCGCCGGCTCTGCTGGCATACACTTTGCTTTTTTTAGTTATTTAAGAATCTTTACTTTTCTATAGCTTCTAAGGAGAAAGATTTACTCCCTTAGAGGCCAATTTTTATTGATTTTATTTTGTAGGTACCTGATTTCTTTCTTACTAGTCACTTAGTAGCTATTTATTCATCTATTTATACTAAATCTTTCTTTTCTGTTGATTATTTTTATTTTTTTAGCTTTTCTGTGGACTACCCACAACATTAGGAGCACTTTATTTAATGATTCCTTGAGTATTTAGAACAGTTTGTGCTTTGTAGCTGGATTCTGACTGACTTGCTAGTTAGTTGTTAACTTATTGATACTCTACTTTAGCTTTTTGTCTTCGATCGTTTCTTTTATTGTTTTGAGACATCTATGGCTTAGACTACTATACATCTATCTGCTATATAGTTTTCGACTAAGTCTGATCCACTACCTATATTTCTTCGAGAGTCTGATTAGGTTCAATAGCATCCTATTCAACTTCTGATCTTCTTTGACTTTATGGCATTTGCTTGCTTTGGATATGAAGCTGACTTATGTCTGGTTTTTTCTATCTCGATGAAAAACCACCAAGGCCTGATCTGTTGGACAGTTGCTGACTATTTCTTGAAACACCGCTGATAGACTAAGAATCTCCATTGTTTTTGTCGGGTGATTTTAGTTTTTTGTTTATGTTGGGAGATGATTTTTGCCCAACAGGCACGTTTACGACTGGTCTTTGTTCCACGTACTTGATTCCCCGTAAGTCTACTTTTTAGATAGTTATTTAATTAAAATTATTGATCTACTACTTTTTGCGTGCGTTTCCTAGTTCTTTTATATCTATTTTTCTCCTCATTTCCTGGAGTTCCTTCTACCTATCCCTGATTCTATCCTAAAGCTACTCCTGGTAAGACCTGATATTATCTGGTTTAACTTCCAACTGGTCTACTTTCTATTCTATGAGATTTCTTTAATCAAACTACGACTATTATTTCTAATCAGCCTACTCATATAGAACATTACTGGGTGTTTCTTATCCCAAATCCTACTCAAATTAGTTGTAGAATACGTTGTCGTTCTGATACTGAATGGCTATCTATCTGTTCTACAGCTGAGATTGAATCGCATAGTCATTTTGTTATATTATTAGCTGGTTAGCTTTGTCTTGCACTGAAGGGTGCGCGCTTATACTCTTTTATGTTATCTAGGCTGCCTACTGAAAATCTATGCTGTTTTGTCTATAGCTCACCTATACGCTCTCATCTACATTCTGGTTTGTTTTTTAGATAGAAATATCAGCTCTTGAGGGTTCTAGAGTAGGTTGGATAGAAATATCTGCCCTTTTCTTATCGCTGTATTTTTGAATAGAAATGTCTACTTTGCTGAAACTTAGTTCTTTCTGGATCGATATGTCTGCGTGGTTGACCTAGAACTGAGCTGCAAAGCTTTTCCCTCTATCCAATCTTCCCTGAACTGATTGATCAACTTTAGGAAAGAGAGTGGTGAAATTTGATGTATCGTTGGCATTCTAGATGGGAAGAGAGGACTCATTAATGCCGTTTTTGTTTTAGGTAAGTAGCTAGTCTGCTTGGATTTATATTTCTTTGTAAGTAGGTTTTTAGTTAGGTCTTGGTCCTTTTGTGCTCAAAGTGCCCTTAGGATCCAGCAAATCTACAGCCTGAACTGAAACTTATTCGTACTATTTTTATTACTCATAGCGCTCCATAATGTTCGATTACGAATAACTGTTGATCTATGATCCTGAGCTGAACTGTAGGGCATTTCTGCTTTCAATCGCATGATTCACGTTGTTATAGTACCCTTCTTCTTACTCTGCGTCCATACCCTATACACTTATTTTTTAGCCCATCAGGTACTATTCGTTAATATTATGTTTTTTGTGTAAAATCAATCCATCGGTCGTGTACTAATTGAAAAACTACTTGTCTTTGTGAGTGTTAAAAAAGGCCATGATGATGTTAATCGAGTGGAGGACAATCACATCGATGCAAAGCATGTATAGCTGCTACGATTTATTACTTTTAGTCAAAGCAACACTAGCTGCAAAGATAGCCGTACCTGAACCGACCAAAGATATAAGTGAAAAAATGTTGAAAATTCTGAAATGGTCGACTTGATCGAGCTTTGCTGAGACTATCTTGAAAGTGAATAGCTTACAGAACAGTATGTTT
>Ga0169931_10004995_pt1 | contig 20409 bp, 35 predicted proteins | sample Kivu_15m_20L_FD_129675 | JGI IMG/M metagenome (GOLD analysis project Ga0169931, IMG submission 129675) | Freshwater microbial communities from Lake Kivu, Western Province, Rwanda to study Microbial Dark Matter (Phase II) - Kivu_15m_20L... | ecosystem: Environmental > Aquatic > Freshwater > Lake... | reverse complement strand
TCCCCACGGACCTTGGCCCCTGCACCGCCATCGCGTGTGGCTTTTTCCACACCATCGCGCTGCGCACGGACGGCAGCGTCAGGACCTGGGGAGACAACTCCTTCGGCCAGTGCAACATCCCCACGGACCTTGGCCCCTGCACTGCGGTTGCGGCGGGCGGGCACCATACCGTCGCACTGCGTGAGGATGGCACCGTCAGGGCGTGGGGATGCAACTCCTCCGGTCAGTGCGACGTCCCCACGGACCTTGGCCCCTGCACTGCGGTTGCGGCGGGCGAGCACCATACCGTCGCACTGCTTGAGGACGGCACCGTCAGGGCGTGGGGAAGTTTATATTTAAATTTTGAAATCCCATGGGAACTATCCGATAGTGGGTGGTACGATTTCATTGCAAACTATGACTCAGATGTAAAGTTAACAGATGTTGTGCCAGTCAGAATCAGACGCACAGAGAAATACAGAAACATCAGGCTGATGACAGCGATGTCATGATGCAGTTCTAAAACCGGCGCGCATAGTTTGGGGCGACACCGATATGGACAAGCACCGAATCACCGATCACATCGAACCACTCATGTGGTGGTGGATCACCACCGTCCCCAAGTGGATGCAACCGCGCATCTTCTGGACGGGTTACTATTGGGTGCTGGACAGGGACACATGAAGACCAAGAATAGCTGCTACGGTTTCATCTTCAAGAGAGGTGGTTCACGGCGTTTCTGATTCTACCCCAGAAAGAGAGCATCCAGAATGAGTAAATCGGAATTCATTCATTCGTCTAGCGGTATCAACCTGACAAACACGCTCGCAGAAGGTGGCAATTTCATGCTGCCACCCCCTGCTCAAGATAGGGTTCCTTCTCTTGACGACGTTGTCAGAGATCGAGAAGTGATGTTTGGAGCGAATGGGCTTTTCAAGATTGTTAATCCTCCTCGCATGATTCATCCGCCTGCGGGCTTTGTTGACCCTTACCGATGGTGGGTCTTGGCGACCGAGATTGTTGCCCTAGACCGAGGAACTGATGCAGGGTTTGTCTCGCGTGGCGTGATACAAGCTTTGAGAGAACACGCAAGTCCGACCTATTTCATCAGCACTGAACTGCTCGAAGCGATGGAGCGCACCGATTTTGGAAACGCTCCGATGCGTGACATTGAATGGGCGCACCCAGGCATGCTTTTCATGCTGCCTGAAAGGGCCAGTTCGTACTACGAGGTTGTCATGCCCGGCATGATCACCAGGCGTGCACAATCAGTGCAGGTACGCGCTGTTGGGATCGGATTCGCTAAAGTTTGGTCACAATCAGAGAACGGTCATGGTATCGCCGTGTTCATCGTTGACAGCTCTGGGGCTTGCTCTTGGGCACTGATCCCATTCATGGACACCTGGCAAGAAGCAGTGGACTACATCAGTAAGAATGACATGGTGCCCGATGAGAAACGCGTGAAGTATCCGTGGCAATACAAATTGGCTGATCTCGAAAAGGGAGCTCTTTTGACGAACTGCTCACTCATCTTCAAGGTCCTGTGCCTTTGGAACTCCGAGCGATCAGACGGGTCGTCGGAGGTGGTTAAGGACGGCGGTCGCCTGATTCGGGCGGGAAATCCCAAGCGAATCGATCGCAAGAAACGCGATCTTTGGGGTGGGATTCTGCTTCGGCTAAATGAACCTGTTTCAAGGATTATCGGTGAAGACAAGTCTGACGGACACGGTGTTCGCCGCCATTGGCGTCGGGGTCATTTTCGCCGACAACCGCACGGGGCTGGTCGAACTCTGCGGAAGTCTATTTGGATCAGACCACACATGTCAGGTTCTCTATAGCCATTGACTCTTCCATGAGCCTGCCTGGCTGAAGAAACTCACCTCTGGTGATCAACAATCTTTCATCAGCCAATGAGCCAACTGACCACCCATCTGAGCAACGGACAGGGTGGGATTCGAACCCACGATACGGTTACCCGCATACAGCATTTCCAATGCTGCTCCTTCAACCGCTCGGACACCTGTCCAACAAAAGCATTTTACGAACTGCGCCTGACGACCTCCCGCCAGGGAACCTGGCGATGAATCACCGGCGCGCAGAATCTTGATGACATGAACACATAGGTTATGATCAAAAAACTTCCAGTGAGCGACAATGAAGGAGACAGCACCATGCACTACTACCAAAACAGCATCGAAACCTTTACGGTCCGTGCCAGGCAACCCTTGAAAGCAACATACGGCGGCAACAGCTCATGGTCTTCCAGTGATCTCGCCGGACGTAAGACAGAGGTTCGCAAGATCGACCTGTTCCTTTGTAATCTTGGGGAGCGTTGTGGCCGTCAGGAACTTTACGTGGGGATTCATGCGTTCATACCCAAGCGGATGTGGGACACATCGAAATACGGCCTCATCTACACAGACGACCGTTGGGAGCGTGAGTTCAGGGCTGGTATGAAGCAGGCGTTCCCCGTGCTGAAGTCGGTTCAGGGCGTAAGTTACACCGAGCAGGGTCAACAGGGCCCTGACTATGTCAGCCTGTCTGGAGTCATCTACGGCGAGAAGAAAATCCAAGATTTTGCAAATGCTATCGAGGCTGGTGACATCCTTTATGACATGATCTTTGAGCGTAGTAAAAATGAAGAAAGGGGATTCGAATGAACAGAGACGACAGCATTTTCTGCGAAGATACCCACATTTTTCACTCTTCCTCCAACAGGAAGGCGCCTCCCATCGTGTCCGTGGACAGGAAGATGGAACTGTCCCGTTTCACCAGTGGCGACTACATGTTCTACCCCCTGCCAGCAGATGGGGAGTGGGTCCGCCGTGAGGGGTGGGACATGTCCCATTGCCTCGCCGTTTGCCAGGACGACTACTGCCGTCGCATGAGGGAAGGCGAGATCGAGGTGTGGTCCATGACCCACATCCCAACCAACACCCCTGTCGTTGACATTGAGGTGGCGATCACCCGTTCCTCCTATGGTGGTCCAGTTTCTGGCCCAACGGTGAGCCAGATTCGCGGAGTTGCCAACCAGTGCCCCCCTGATGACTCATTTCTTCCCCACATCGTATCATTTTTCAACAGCGAAGTTGGGTCGGGATGGCATGTTGGTGGGCACGGGGTCAAGAACTTTGACAGCAGGTTTGACGGTGATATCGTGATGCGACGCTGGGAAGAACTCCAGGGTGTCAACACGAACACCGGCGCGCAGGACTAGAGCGACATGGGCGTGTCCCGCGTGGGGCGCAACAACAAAAAACAACAGAGGAAAACATGAGCAACAAAGAGATCAAAGACACGGGTGCAAAGACGAAGGACCTTGTTTCATTCATCAAGCGCAACCGAGCGACAGGAATCCCGACCTTCGTGTTCGGCCCCCCTGGAGTCGGCAAGAGCGAGATGGTTCACCAGGCTGCGGGTGGCGATGCCGTCATCGACGTTCGCCTGTCCATGTTGGACCCCGTTGACCTGCGTGGTCTGCCCACCACCATTCCCGATGGCAAGGGCGGCACGAGGGTTGCGTGGGCTTTGCCCGATTTCATCCCCGCAGACGGTAAGGGGATCATCTTTTTCGATGAACTCAACACCGCGCCTGTTGCCGTTCAGAACGCAGCCCTACAGATCATCCTCGACCGCAAGTGCGGTCCCCACAAGCTTGGGGATGGGTGGTACATCGTGGCTTGCGGAAACAAGTCTGCACACAAGGCTCACGTGAATCCTCTGTCTGCCCCCCTCCGCAACCGCTTCTCCATCGTGGATTACTGTCCCTCCGTTGAGGCTTGGACGGGTTGGGCTGTGAATAACGGAATCCACGACCACATCATTGCGTTCCTCAACTTCATGCCAGACAATCTCTGCTCGTCCCCAAATGACGAATACAGCAACTTCGCATCTCCGCGATCATGGGCGCGTGTCTCTAGTTTTATGACAAACAACATGGCGAAGGACATCGAAGCCACAACATCGCTTATTGGTCGAGGAGCAGCGGTGGCATTCTCGGCATTCTGCGAAGAAATCGAGGATATGCCTGATATCGACGCGCTGATTGAGGGGAACGATTCGTTCTCCCATGATGGAAAGCGCATCAGCGTTTCCTACGCTGTTGCAACCACCATCGCAGGACGTCTACTCCGCAGCGATTCCAAGAAACTGACAAAGGGGTATGTGGAGCGTTGCGGCGAGATCGCAGCAAAACTCCCTGCCGAGATCGCCTGTTTGTTCTTCGTGATGTGCCTCGGCAACGGCAACGATACGGCTCGCTCACTTCGTGCCAAAGTTCTGACATCAACTTCGGGTCAGTCGTGGGCGAAGAAGCATCGTTACCTCCTAGAAAAGTACAATGTTAGCAGTCTCGCTGACTGATGATCCTTTGTTGTGGACCACTCCCGCCACCTGACCATTTCAGAGTGGCGGGGGTGGTCTGATTGAAACCGGCGCGCAGGGGTATGAGGACATAGACATGAGCGATAAAGCAACAGACAACAGAATCCCGCAGCATGAGGTGGATGCCGCACGAGAACGCATGAGCGGAATCACTTTCGCCATGTACCGCAACTTCCCATTCTTCGCGCTCTTGGCGGAGTCGTGCAACTTTTTTATATCGGATGATTGCCCAACTGCCTGTGTGGACAAGCGCGGCAACATCACATTCGGACGGGAGTTCATGTCAAGTCTGAACGACGGGCAACTCATCTTCATTCTTGCCCATGAAGTTTTCCATGTGGCATTTCACCACTTCGACCGTCGTGGTTTTCGTGATCCACTCCTGTGGAACATCGCGGGAGACTACGCCATCAACCTGCTTGTCTGCGATGGGATGTCCACGGTTATTGGCGGCGAAAAGCGTGTTCCTAAAGGCTGTATCCCGAATGACATCTTGTTGGATGAGAAGTACGCGGATATGTCCACAGAGCAGATTTATGAGGACATCAACAAAAATGCCAATAAAATGAAAGTCAAATACTTTCTGTCGGGAGACATGAAGAATGGAAGCGATGACAATGATGATGGCGGCGGTCAATCTGCCTCCATCAAGGCTGCACGGGCCAAGACTCCAAATACAAAGGAGGGTTGGCAACAGGCTCTAGCCACAGCGATGACGAGGGCGAAGCAATGCGGCAAACTGCCTGAAAGCATTGAGCGTGCTGTCGGGGACTTCCTCAAAAGCAAAGTCGATTGGACGGAGCAACTTCGCCAGATGCTTCGTCATGGGGTGTCGCGCATCAACAGAGACTTCTACACCTTCGTCCCCTGCAATCGCAGATTCATCCATCAAGGGCTGTATATCCCATCCCTCGTTGGCTTTGAGGCTCCCAAAATCGCATTTGCCATCGACACTTCGGGTTCGATGGGGCAGAGTGAAGTTTTGCAGGCTCACGCCGAGATAGACTCCATACGCAAGCAGTTCGGATGTCCAGTCTATGTGATGTCATGCGATGCAGATGTCAACAGCGGAGATTGGGTCAGCCCTTATTCCGATCTGCCCATGCCCGTGGGCGGCGGGGGTACGGATTTCAGACCCGTGTTCAATCACCTGATTGACAACCGCATCCCTGTCGATATCGTGGTTTACCTGACGGATGGATACGGACAGTTCGGAGATGATCCAGGGATCGAAACCATTTGGGTGATGACCACCCATGAACCACCTCCGTGGGGCAGTTGTGTTCAGATCGGAGTGGATGCTTGATACACCCATTCCAGCAGATGTGCGAGGTTCCATCGTTCCGAAACGGGATGATGGCATCCTTGTCCATGCGGCCAGAGGAATCAGTCTCCGAAATGGCTTCTGCCATGTGTGTTGCTTGGCCTGCGCTTGCGGAGATGTGGCCAACCGATATTGATGGTCGAGAGGTGGTTGACATCTGCCGACTTGCGGACAAGACCAAAAGTTTCACGGGTATTGAAATGCCTCCCTTCATCGGGGCTTCTAGGTTTGTCTTGCTGTGTATGGGCGTAGGCACGGTTCACATCAGCAAGTCAACATCCGCAGAAGGGAATCAATCCCTCCAGGTGAGCATTGACGGCGTTCGTCTTGATAAGTTCGACGCAAAGATGGACGCACCGTTTGATGGTCGATGGCCTGGTTTCACCGCCGTGGTTGATGGGGCGATACTCGCCGGTGCTACGAATTTCATTTCCCTCACCACCGACTGGCACCTGCCGAGTGGCAAGTTCTTCACTAAAGTTGTTGGTCATCCTGGCGATGGCAGGATGTATGTGTCTTCTTCGGGAGAGAGCAGCCACACCGAATGGATCACCAAGAAGTTGAAGGTTGTGGATGTCTGACGATGCAGCAGCTTTTGATTCCGCATGTATCATGTGGACATCACAGTTGATGATGGAGAATCTCATCATGCTCACGCAGCCCTGGGCTCGCTCCTTGGAGGTGATGGAATCCCCCACGATCTATCATGCTCTGAAGGCTGGGCTGTCCGTGTGTCCCGACTACAGGCGCGACGATCTCAAGTATTTTGCACCGAAGGAAATCTACGACTCCGCGATGAGGAGCGTGCCAGAGGGGGCACTCCTCCTCAACTCCATCATCACGGAAGACCCGATCGAGGTGGCAAAGTCAGCCTGCCAACGCGGAAACTCACTTGCCTTTCTCGCAGCAAGGGGGATTCATCGACTTCAGTTCACTCTTGAGTTCAGCAGTCTTGGCGAGGCTCATGTGTCGAACCTAACCACAGATAACGACGAATGGGAGAGATTTTGCACCCTTGGGTACGAATGGAAACGATATCTGCACGGGCTCACTTTCAGGTCAAACCACTTCAAGGTTCCGGTTCATCCCATCGGAATGGACTTCAAAGATTCCCTCAAACGAGATTTACTGAACATCGTTTGCCTCGATTGGCAGAATGAGATCGCTTCGGGTCATCCCATGACTTTTGGCGAGTTTCCTCGCTTCTATTGCGACTTCGACATGACCAAATGGGAAATGAGTGCCATGCACACATGGCACCGGCGCGCAGAATGACAGAGACACCACATGAACAGCATCGAACCCAGGAGAACCCACCAATGAGCAGCACCAAGACGATGATCTTGATTCAGGTCAATGGAACCGTGAGCCCTGACCAACTTTTAGAGGTTCACCGAATGAGCCGTGTACGGGTACTGTATTGGGAAATCTTACCAATGAGCAGCCCCAAGACGATGATCTTGATTCAGGTCAATGGAACCGTGAGCCCTGACCAACTTTTAGAGGTTCGCCTAAAGAGCCTTGTACGGGTACTGTATTGGGAAATCTTCCACAACAACCGCAAGAGCAGCAAGGTGAGTGAGAAGGAATCCTCTGCCGCACCGAAGGGCAAGACCAAGCCGAAGCGGAAGAACCCACCAAAGGGAAAGAAGCCTTATTTCGTCGGGAAAATAAACTAACTTGACAAGGAGACACCACATGAACAGCATCGAAAAGATCATCGCAAACACCATCACAAAGAATGCCATTGATGCCATGCAGAATCAACTCGCAGAACGGCTCAGGTCCATGACCGTGGGCGAAATCTTGGGCGGGAAGTTCCCCAAGCTGACCTCGACCCCACGACGACGCACCAAACGCCGCCTGCGAGACACCAACTTGGCGTTGATTGGCGTCATCAAGAAGTTGCACGCAGCCGCCGATGACAAGTGGTACACCATTGATGGACTCGCCAAGAGTGCTGGCATGCGCAAGCCAGCAAGCCATCTGCGTCACATGATGCTGCATGGTTTCCGTGCGGGCGGAAAGTTGCAAAAGCCTCTGTTCCAGGGCAATGGCTGCTACACGAACGCATTCCGCCTTCGTCCCGCCAAAGTGTGATATGATTTCGATCAAGCCAACGATCGTCGGAGACGCTGGCATGACTTGCGGGACGCCGAAAGGCGTCCCGCTGTCCATTTTCATCCTTGAAGGAAGCCAGTTGTGTGCCAAGATTGACGGCGACTGTGCCGGCAAAAATATGATCATGGGGCACATGGAAGACCTGTTTAGACAGGCCACTATTTTCTGTCGTGAGAGGACCAGCATCGCCGCCCTGTGGATGCCCCCATGTGGATTTGCCGCTGCCATGTCAATGCGTATCAAGGCCAGCGGTCTGAGTATCTTTCCAGGCGGACACATGGACATTGAAACTTTTGCTTCAGAGCCCATGTTGTTCATGCGAAGCCTCCACATGTCTGACTTCTCGATTGTTTTTGAAGATCAGCAAGGGGTTTCAAGGGTGCATGGCATGACGGGCATTGTCCCATTTGCAGAACTGTGCCGTCGGCTTCATGCCGATGGTTTCAGGGGGGTTCAGCCTGGATGTGTCAAGAAGAAACCCCAGGATGAACCGGCGCGCAGCGTGGGGAGAACATTCTCATGATGCACCCACAACTGTCCACCAAGCCTGATCCTGCTGACCACGACAATGTGATCGTTTATGGCTCGTGTAGTTGCTGCCAAAAGCAGTTCTCCAACTCCTACAGCATGAATGGTCTCCACGCATGGATGAGCGGGGTCCTCATTCAGCGTGCCCTGCCTGAAGTGTCGCCTGCGTGGCGTGAATGGCTCAAGACTGCCATCTGTGACACCTGTTGGGAAGACCAGCTCTCCTGAGAGGAGTGACCACCGTGCCTATCAGTTCAGACAAGTTCCATTTTCGCCACGATCCCAAAAGCCCAGAGGTCGAGCGATGGCTCGATCAGATGCGGCCACAAATCGCCGACTGGATCAGGTGCGGCCTGGGCAGCGAAGACCCATCTGTCGTGAACATGGCGACGGTTGTCGCCTCAAAAATGTCTGGACTTCTTGGTTCATATGACAGTACGATCCGCAAGGAAGCGGTGAAGAGCATGAGCAACGTCCTCAAGGGGTGTCATCCATCTGATTGGCGGTCTAAGCACGCCGCATGGGACATCTGCCGCGACATCATCAACGGCGTGGAGCAAGACATGATTGTCTGAACACGAGAACACACAGCACAGAAAAGTTTGACCATGCCAAAAGCCGAGATCATCTTCGACAGCCGTGAATCAGGGCAAACCGTGAAGCAAGTTGCCAGCATCAATGGTTGCATCATCACCCTTTGTGACGATGGAACCATGGTCCAACACTCATCAGATTATTTTGCTCCATTTACTCTGCCGCCTGACACTCTTGGGATCAAACCTGTGGAGATTGTGGCCACGGATGAATATGATGCGATCATCAAGATGTCGGACGGATCCATCCTGAACACTGGACTTGACTGCGGCTGGATGCGTGCGCACGGATATGTCTGTTCAGAGGAAGGGCATTGGGTTGTTCATCCTGATGGGAAGCTCTGGTTCAATAGGCAGGTCAACAGCAGATGGCCCCACACCTATAAATGGGATGTTCAGGAAAATGTTGAAGGAGAAGCAATCGTCTTGAAGGGCGTGAAGAAGATTGTCCCGCTTGGAGAGGACATGTATGGATGCGCCCTCCTGATGGATAACGGACGCATCATGGTGAGACAAACCGATTTCGGCAGCGAACTGCTCCAGACAACACCCTGGCTTGACGATGGGTGGGTCTACAGGGATTTGGTTGCAGGCAGGGCTTTTGTGCATGGTATCAACCAGCACGGTCAGGTCATCCTCACCCACATGGACCACAAATCAAGCAGGAGTGAGTTCGTCATGTGGCCGCTCCCCGACTCGAACGCAGCTGCTTTTCCCGTCAGGTCCAGTTATCCCATGGAGGGGCCAAGGGAGGTGGTCTTGGAGGATGGAACAACGGTTTTCTACACCGTAAAACCCGACTGGAAGGGCAAGAAAACCCCGTTCATTGTTCGTTCTGACCATGTTGCCTACAGCAAGCACATCGCTGGCAAGAAGGGCGGTGAATGGCTTGAACATGCTGGCGTCATGGCATCCATGTTCTCCCCGAAGGGTAGGGTTGACAGATACATTCCCCACAATCTGAAGTCCAGAAATGATGTGAAGGCGATCGCGGCACTGGGATCAATCTAGGTACCGGCGCGCAGGATTTTTGGGACACAGACATGGCAACAAAGAAAAATACAAAGAAACGCTCGAATGGGAAGAACAAAGACCCAAAGAACATCATCCCAGCATGGGAAGGGTGGAGAGACTACTTCTTCTCTGAAGATGGAAGAAAAAACATCTGTTCTATGCTCACAATCTGCATGGAACATTCGTTACGATACAGCAAAAATAGGGGGATGTTTTCGGGGTATAACTCCATCATGGAGCCTTGTGAACTTGCTGTCGAACTCATCGCCATCGACCCCATTCTGAAGGAAGTCGTACCCGCAGATGCGATGAATCAGGTTGGTGATTTGTCCGCTGCTATTGATCTTGCGAAACTTGTGGGCGGACAGCACAAAGAATGTCCCATGCAAAATCGCTTGTTTGAGGAGATTTACAAGTCTATCCGCACCTCAATGGTTCTGATGTCTCGCGGGGTTAGGGATATCCGAATATCATACACTGGCGGTAGCGATCAATGTGATTCTGACGGTTGCATCATCACACGCAACCCCATAGGGACTGAAGAATACGGGGAATACGACTGTTCAAGTAAAGAAGTCCAAAGTTTTATGCTTGCGTGGGGAATCGACATCGAATCATACTGGATGTTTTGTGATGACAGCGGTGCAGGAGATGGCACGGGATATTGGACGGCACAAGTGATTGCCGAACTTGTGCCAGAGTTTTATGGATACACGACCGAACCAGATTTCCATGAATACGAATGCGACTGCTGTGGGGAATCCCAAAGTGATTGTTCATGCTCACGATGTGAGTCATGTTATGAGTTATTTGAGAACGAAGAAGTTGTCGGAGCGGCTGGTCCCAAGTCCAAGTTCTGCGAGAGTTGCAGACCACACGAACAGGAGGATGCTGACAAGCCGACAGGAGAGACACCGGCGCGCAAGAGGAGTGGGACACAAGCATGAGCCACCCCTTCTACCATGCCAAAAGTTCCGCCAAGCGTTTCGGAGGCATCGCCAGTGATTATCAGTCCATCCACAACTGGTTCGATCAAACGAAGGCTCATGTGCCTGATGCACGTCATCGTGCGCTGCTTCATTCGTCATTCGGAATCTTTCTCTGTGAACAGGTGTTCGGAACGACCCTCACCAGAGAGTCTGATGGCAAAGAGGTTCCCGTCAGAATGATTGCAGAGCAGCACGTCCACGAGGATATGGGGTTCATCCCCACCCCAGAGCATTGGCTCCGTGGTCTCCCCCTCGCGGGTTGGATGAGCCGTGGCGCACGCAAACTGTCAGAGGAGACTGCGGATGTCTCCAACGGAAAGGTTCGGAAGGTTACCATTTAGAGAAGAAGAACATATGCTTATCATCTCACGCAAGGAAGGCGAAGAGATCATTATTGGGGACCCGAATGCCCCCATTGGGATCGTTCGCATCTCACTCATCAGGTCGGGTAGCGTCAAGATTGGCTTTGATTTCCCAGAGGAAATCGCCGTGAATAGGGCCGAACTTTTCAACACAGATAAAGGGACACCTGGCAATGCACGAGCCGGTGCCAAGATCGCACCGGCGCGCACGAATCCGAGGACACAATCATGAGCATTGAAAAAGCTTACAATGAAATGAAGAAGCGTGGCTACAGATTCATCGGGCTGGTTCTTGACGTGAAGGCTGCCAAGCGGCACATTGGCCCCTGGGCAGAAAATGCCGCGATGAATGGCACGGTGCTTACCCCTGCGTGGTTACTGAGCGAGGGAACCGATGGGAGTTTCACTGTGATCCTGGGGTCTGAACCGGGTCCGACATCTGAACCCATCACCATCTCGGAGGATGAGGTGAAGAAGATATACTACATCGAAAAAGCTGAACCATTCGAGGAGGAACAAACATGACTTGCGGGAGCAATATCGAAGAGATCATCAACCCGATGGGCGTTGGTCTGTCGAATGGCGGAAGGCGGCGACTTGAAGCCCTCTCCTGCCTCGTCATGTCAATCTGCCAACAGAACTCTATGATTATGTCCGCCAATGGCTGCATCAACGGAGCAATCACAGGCTTTGTGCGCGGTCTTGAGTGCAACCCGATGAAGGTGGAAATGTTTTCGCACACCATGTCGTGTGAAGAAGATAAGACCGAACTCATGCGGAATATCGACGAGCGGATGGATATGCAGTCTTTCGATGCCATATTCATGTCCTTCGAGGCATGGTCATCGTCTGTTGCTCCTGGGTCTGCCCTCATCCGACCCTCCCTTGACCCAAACAGGGATGAGTTGATTTTGACCCAGTTTGTGGTGAACATCAACTTCCGACAGCACATCATCATGGTGAGGCAGAAGATCATGCGGTGCGGCAAGGTTGTTCAGCTTGGGAATCCAGATTTCTCCATCTTGGACATCAGTGATACGAGAGGTGTCATGTCCTCTTTTCACTCACAAACCTGCCCGATCACATGAGCAGCCACGTGGAAAAAATCGAGGTGATCCAATGACAGCCTGGCTAGTTTTCATCACCTGCGCACTGCTCCTCATCATCATGGTCGGTGCGGTGTTGGACTGGATAGATGATGAAGAAAAAGGGGTGAAGAAGTGAACTTACCCAAGCAAACCTCAGGGCACACTACCAAGCTTGACGACGAAAGTTGCACGCCTGATACCGGCGCGCAGGTGGTGAAGAACAGATACATGAAACAGGAAACCAACAATCAGGAAACGATTGACGAGCGTTTTCGCAAGATGGTAGAGGCGGACCTTCTCAGGGCGATGCAGGTGAATCTCCTACTCGACCGTGTGTTCGGGACGATCACCAAACCAAAGTTTTTGGGCGACAATGATACCACAGAAGAAGTCCGGGTATCCGAACGCTGATTGTGGCATTTTTCATGAAACTCAAATATAAGACCATATTTGTGGCTGCAGCAATCGCCTGTTTTGCCCTCTCGTTCCTCATCAACATTTCGTTACTGTGGTTGTGTACGGCTGCCGTGCAACATCTCGGAATGACTATCTCTGCCGCAGCAGCAGCCGTTCCATTCACGGGATTGGTCATGCTTAGGGTCTGGAGGTTCTGATGGCTATTCCCAACACCTATACACCGCAGCAACTCGAAGATGTCCGCAAGAAGATGCACCTATCTCGCAGCAGGCTCAAGACAATGCTTTGCCACATCCCAGGCGGATGGGTTCCTTCAACCCGTCTTGAAGAGAACTTTCACATGCAAGTTGGCAACGGTCGTTGGCAGCGCAGCCCTCATTGCAGGATTCGTGTCCTCCGTTCTGGGGTGCGTGACGGCAAGAAATCATGTCCAGTCTATGTGGAGTGGAGGTTCCCCGTGGGTCATCTCCCCACGGTGGATGATTTTGCAAAGAACGGCAAGCGAGCGTTCGGACATTGGTGTCATGGCGTTGACCCAAAATCCTTCATTGCTGACATCAGAGATATACAGGATGCGTCTGCCGAAATCCCAGATATCTTGGAGATGTTGCCGCACATCGCCGCCCTCTGCCACCCTGATCCGCTTATGAACCTGGTTGGGGAGGGCGGGTGGAAGGAAGCCAGCAAGGACGTTCGGAAGAAACAGAAAATAAAAGTGCGAAAAGATTCTGAAAAACCCTCATGAGTGTGATCTTTCAGGTCGTATCCTTGAGCTGTCAGGAAGCAAAGATGACGATTGACAGGTGGATTCAAGAATACAAACCAGTCCAGCACCCCACGGGTGATGAACACGGCTTTGAGGTTGACGGAAAAAGTTGTCTCATAGAGACTTATGAGGGGAACGTCTTGGAAAGGCTGCCCCATAATAAACTGTGGACTCTCGTTGAAAACGACGAGGGTGATATGATTATCCTTGCCGGACTGCACAGGGTCAATGCTGTCGGCTATCTACAGACCGAAGAGCCTTGGGAGACTGGTGATGAAACCACACATCCCGATCCTGAAGATGACGATGTCGATGAGGATGATTGGGAAATGGATGATAAGGATGACCAAGACTGAAACTAACCAGATGGAGAAAGGCACAGAAATGTCAGTTCACACAGTTGCAGACCTCAAATTGGGGACACGCCCCCGCAATGTTCTCACCCGCATGTTTGGTGAGCTTGAGAAGGTGGAGATACACACCCTCACCGCCCTGTCCCGCTCAGAACTTCTCGGCCAGAGGTCGATGGGTGAGACGAGCGTGCAGGAGATCGAAAATCGTCTTGGGCAGCACGGTCTCCGCCTCCGCGAGGTTGGTCAGAACGGCAACGCCTGATTGCAAGATGCGTGGGGCTTCAGATTAGGGAAAGTCCTAACGTGGGACTGCGAACTGAAGCTCCACGCACTTCTTTCATTTCTAGGTATGGATACCAACAACCAAATATCGGCAGAGATACACTCTGATGATGGGAAGGCGGGGGCGCATTTTGATGCACTCCCGTGGTTCGAGGCAGCCACCGAAACATCCGTGAAGGAGTTGGCGGACTGCGGCTGGTGCTGCGACTACCCGGCAAACAGGGTTGCACTAGACCACCCAGACCCAAGGCGTGAGATAGCCACGGTGTTCGACTACATAGAAACCATCAACGACAGCGGACACTCCAAGATTGGCTACGAGGTTTCAGTTGACCCCCTTGCTGCAATCAAATGGCTCAAGCAAAATCGTCCAGAATGGGTCTGGATCAGCGAGCTTGAGCTACAGTAGAATGCCACCGGCGCGCAGGACTTGACGCACCCATTCTGGGAATCATGCCAAAAGACACTTCAGGCAGACATGTATCCGAAGTGCGGAGTCTACTCATCAAGCACGCGGAAGGTCGTCTGCTCCCACTCGGGTGGAGCATCAACGCCAGGAGCATGAATGCCTCCTTCAGTCTTGGGCCACGGCGGTTGATAATCAAGTTCAAGGCGTGGACCACCACCCTCACACCTGACATCTCCAAAAGTCGGACCATCAAACCAGAAGAAATAAAAATACTGTCAGATCTACATGCGGAGGCTTTCAGAACCCACCCCATGGCCATGGCTGTGGTCAAAGACCTGCAAGAACTGCTCCATGTTGACCATTTGAGGGCGATGGCTGTCATTTCCACGATGAAGTGATAGAATAAAAACCTGATGGATCACAACCCAAATTGTTCCAGAATCCACATGAAGCTGGGATTTGACCTCATCAGAGCGTCAGACGGCAGCATCTCATGGCTGTTCTCTGACAAAGGATTCAGGGTGAGGTTGCCAATGGAACCTTGGAAGCAGACCTTCTGGAGTTCTTTCACCATTTGGTTTGAGTCCAACTGTTCGGAAATCAGATACCCATTGGAGGCAGAGGTTCATTTCTGCGACAAGGAAATGTGTTTCCTGGTGCGTGGCGATGAAGACCTGGAGAACCTGTGCCGATTCCTGAAGGACCCAATACTGCTCATGTCAGAAGGTGGAGGTGGCGACGAGACAACCGCTCGACGACTGCTAGCTGCTCTGAACGAGTACCGGCGCGCAGAATAGGGGACACATAGACATGAGTACCACATTTGATTTTGACGAGTTCACCCGCAAGCGTCGGGAAGAGTTCGAGCGGATCGCCGATATTGTCAGAGACATCTCGCTCTCTTCATTCAAGCACCACAGCCGCATGTCGGAAGAGACTTATTGCTTCAACGCCAATGTCAAGTACAAGGGCAAACTGATCGGGAATGCAAGCAACCGTGGCTGTGGAGGGATGACCGATTTCTACAGCAAGCAGGGGGTTCAGGTTGATCTGTGCGACCGTCTGAAGGATTCATGCACCGAACTGCGCATGGATGACATCATCGACCACCTCGTCGCTGCGGAGATCGAGCGCAAAGAAAACACCAAGATGGAGCGTAGTTTCAACAAAGTTGCAGCCACCGCACACGAGACCGGAATCACCGTCTTTTGGAGATCCAACGCAGATGGCAGCCGTGAGGAGATCACCTCCATCAATACGAGGGATCAGGCGAGGGTTGACAAGGCTGTTGCTGATATGATTCAGCACGGTTGGCGCATCATCCGTAAGGCATGAGCATATCGCATGGCAGGTCTGCCCCTCCAGCGTCTCGGGACGGGGCAGACCTCCATGCAAAAAACACCATGTTCACATTCACCACGTCCAAAAGGAATCGGGCGAGCCCGATGAGCCACCTCCTCAGCAGGAACAAGCTTCAGGAATCGGACATCCTCAAGGTCCTCAATGACGGCGCGCATGAACTTCATGCGACGGAGCTTGGGATCAGGAAGATTTCACGCACCGTTGCAGCGATGATTGAACGGTCACGGCTTGAGGAGGCGGGGGTGCAGGGTGAGATCTTCCATGTTGCCACCTACCTCGGTGGAAACCGCGACATCCGCATCACCGCAGACGGCGGAGGTCACTTTTGGGTGCGGTGGGATGACGAATCAGGCACCTACATGGGCATGTCCACCCCCAGGTCCATCCGTGCCCACCACTCCGACCCGTCACGCATCCAGCCTGTTGACGGCAGGGAGAACTTCCTGGCGGCGGAGGATTCGGGGAGCATCAACCGGCGCGCAGCGGATGGGGAGCGGGGGTGAGATGAACAACATGACCGCAAATGAGGGGGCAATCAGGTCGGCTTCCGTCCTCTGCCTCGTTTCCCTGTCCGTCCTGGGGCACCACAGCCTCCTGGCAGGAGATCAGGAGACTGTCGAAAAGTGTGAAACCCTCGTCCTCTGCCTGTCGGGCAGCCACCTGTCAGCCGACAAAATCATTGAATCGTGGGATCAGGTCAAGATGGGACTCGCTGACGTCGGCCTCGAACCCGATCTCCACAGCAATACTGTCTGTGGAATTATCGAAACTGCAGTCGATGAGGCAATCATCAACCTCGTAGGATTGATTGCGGGCAAAACCTGAAGCCCCAATATGGACCCCCGGAATGGGCCCAGTGTAGAGTGTAGACTCCACTGGGCCTTTTTCATTTTTTGTGTCAGAATGATCTCTCGAAACACGTCAAACCTGCGCGCCGCAACCGGCGCGCAGAATCAGGAGGACATGAGCATGAAGAAGAAGATGGTTCTCATCGGCACGGACTGCACGGTCAAAGTCGTGGATAACGACGGCTACAACTCGCTTGTGGCACACATCGGCGGGTACATCGAAGCCGTACAGATGGACGAACGTCATCTGGCGTACATCGATGAGGAGGGTAAGTTGAAGGGGCTGCCCCCCAACCAAATCGCCACCCTCCTGTGGCGAGTCTGGCATCCGCATGTGGAGGACATCCTCTGCGGCCCATGTCTCATCGTGGGGAGGGTGAACCCAGAGACAGGTGAGGTTGACGGGGAGGATCACGACCACGACCAGGTCATCCTGACCCTCACCAGCTTTCTTCTAAAATTGCTTGCTTCTGGCACCGCACTGCCCATGCAGTTGCAGCAGGAGCCGCCTCGTGAGCATCTGCCAACCCGAAGCCATGGGCAGGAGGTCTGTGTGTCCTGCAACAGGGGCATCGACGGGGCGGAGGTGCGCCCTGCGTTTGGAACCCTCGGCGTGATCTTCTGCAACGATTGTGTGTAAAAGAACCTGACGAACCACGCAGCCTGGCCAACCGACGTTCGCACCGGCGCGCAGACGAACCGGCGCATGGGTATGGCAAAATCAAACACAAAGGAGAAAAAAATGGTTCAGCACCTCACCACAATCACCCTGAAGCCCAAGACCCCAATGATTTGCTCCACGAAGGGGGATGGACACTGGTCAAGCGAAGAGCGAGCAGTCATCACGCCCAAGATCCAGATGGAGATGGACATGGGCGAGGTGGAAGAACTGACCCCCTGTGAAGGCCCACAGATGTTCATTCACATCAAGGCCTACTTCACCAAGAAGACATGGAGGAATGACGATCACGGTCTCATTTACACAGACAGCAAGTGGCTCAAGGATTTCCGAAAGCAGTTCACAAATCAGTTCCCGACCCTGGCGTGGATGGTCAAGGGGATTGATTACACAGAGCAGGGGATGCAGGGGTCTAACTATGTGAGCCTCAGTCTGTATTTGACGAGCATGGCTTCAATCAAGAGGTTTCAGCAGATCATCCGCAGCACCAATAAGCCCCGTTGAGCCACCAATCAAAAGTGCATAGCATCGACTTCATCACGGAGAAATGAATCATGAGCAATATGCGCGACACCGAGGAAGATGATGTGTGGCTTGCCCTGCTCTCCATCGGAGACATTGCGAAGATCGAAAAGTATGGGTTCGTCATCCACTATGTCCCCAATGACGATTTCGACCACTCGCCATCGGGGGTGAACATCCACACCCACGGGCTTCACAAAATCAATAACCATTTAGATTTTCAGATCACAGTCCCCCTACCACCGCACATCGCAAGCAGAATCATGCACCGTCTTTACGAACTTGTGAAGGGCGGCGAGGTGTTCTGTGCGGGTGGAGAATCTGACAAGGTTCTCCAAGGGGGCATGAAGGTCGGGTTTATCGAGGTTCAAGAGTGTGATCGCACCGTATTGCGTGTCATCATTCCCGACGAAGATGGGAACCACAAACAATCCACCATGAACCGCCAGTGGCGCACCGCCCAGTTCGGACAGCAGCGCACAGCGGCAGGCACGCCAACGGACGCGGAGATTTTGAATTGACAAACACACCAAACAAGCAGTTTGACCTCCTGACAGCAATGGTCAAACACCAACGGGAAACGTTGGATGCCGCCAAGTCCATCGACAAGACCGTTCGGAGTTTGTATCGAGCCTTGTGCCTTGTGTTGGGGGTGTGCGTCTTTGTCCTCCTGCTTGCATTGGCGGTTGCGTACATCCGTGATGCGGCGGCGTAGGCGACAGTCCATCCACCGAAATCCATTTGCGCCCCATGCCGAAACGACATGGCGCACCGCCCCCCAGTGAAAATTGGGGGTTTTTCATTTTTGGGGGTCAGAAAGTGTTCTTCAAAAATGAGGACAGCGGAACCCATCAGGGGCGGTGCGCGGCGCGCGGTGACCGGCGCGCAGAACCCGTAAGATTTGAGCATGAAGAAGAACATGATTCTCATAGGTGTGGATCGCGGGGTGGATGTCGTGGAGAACGGCGGTTATGACTCGTTCGTCGCACACATCGGCGGGTACATCGAAGCTGTGCAGATGGATGAACGCCACATTGCCCTCATCGACGAGGAGGGCAAACTGAAGGGGTTACCGCCCAACCCCGTCGCCACCATCCTGTGGCGCGTCTGGCACCCCCATGTGGATGACATCCTCTGTGGTCCATGCCTCATCGTGGGGAGGGTGAACCCAGAGACAGGGGAGGTTGACGGGGAGGATTACGAACACGACCAAACCATCCTGACCCTTGCCAAGAGCATCGCCCGTCTGCGAGAACTGCATGTCCCAGTGTGAATCGGGATGCCCCCTCACGACCATCAAGAGGTGGGGGTGATGGGGTGGTGCAACATCAAGAGGTGGAGGTTGCTGGGCGGAATGACGTGGACGCGCGGGGCAACCGGCGCGCAGGGTTTGGAGGACTGAAGCATGGAAACATCACACACACCATCAGTCAGCATCGGAAACATCACCGTTTCGGATGAGGAACTCGCGGAGGCAGGCAAAGCCTTCATCAAGAGCCTCAACATCCCTGAAGGTCCCCACAACATTGAGTTTGACATCCGCATGAAGGCGGAGGTCAACAAGGGGGTTGCATATGAGCAGTCCATGTGGCAGTCGGCAAAGCCCGAACAACTGCTGCTCCTCGCTGTCGCCATGAGCGGTGCAGTCGGGGATGTCCTCGCCAACATCGCCGCACTTGGATACGAAGAATATGTCTCCCGCGTGAAGGACATTGAGCTCCGTGCGTCCCGTCTGTCAGGGAAGAAGGGGGCAGAGATGCTCTCTGCGGCAGAGGCAGCAGAGGCGAAACACCCCTCAAAACGCACCGCCGAGGATGTCGAACTCCTCATGTGCCTCAAGGCGCACCGTCAGCAGGGTCGCATCGACTCCGTGATCGAAACACTCCGCAGGTCAACCAAGACGATCAAGTCGGGTCGCACCGATATTCCCGCCATCGCTGTGCAGATGATCCGCTAGAGGATCACGCACCGCAACCATGTCGCACGGGTTCGAGAGCTGAGGCGTCTGCGGGCATGTACCGGCGCGCAGGGCTTGTAGGATATGGGTATGGAATACCACACCGAAGAAGAAAACATCATCACCGATCCCCGCGAGGATTGGAACCTCGGCTTCATGGCCTGCTTCCACCGCCGCTACAACCTTGGCGACAGGGTGACCGATCCGTGTGGCGGAACCATCACCGTCGAGGAGGCACGGCGCATCGAGGCGACGAACACCTGCCCCACCGCCTTCGGCGTGCGGGAGTCGTGCGTCGTGCTGCCCCTCCATCTCTATGACCACAGCGGCATCACCATGAACACCACAGGCTTCACCTGCCCCTGGGATTCTGGACGAATCGGCATCATCTACGCACCGTACAGCCGCATTCGGGAGTGCTACGGTCTCAAGC
>Ga0169931_10004993_pt1 | contig 20413 bp, 20 predicted proteins | sample Kivu_15m_20L_FD_129675 | JGI IMG/M metagenome (GOLD analysis project Ga0169931, IMG submission 129675) | Freshwater microbial communities from Lake Kivu, Western Province, Rwanda to study Microbial Dark Matter (Phase II) - Kivu_15m_20L... | ecosystem: Environmental > Aquatic > Freshwater > Lake... | reverse complement strand
TCATCTTCATTATCTTCTTCATCTTTTTCCATCATACTAGAAACATCATTACTTGGGAGATTGGAATTTCTTCCAAATAACTTTTCTTTTATTTTACTAAATGATTCGTAATGAGAGTTTATCATGCCCCCAAAAGTTTCATTTTTCATTTTTAAATTAAAATAAGTGTTATTATATAAACTAAATTTCTAAGTAATTTTATATTTTATTAAAATTTTATGGAGTCGATTTACGAAAATTTTTATGAAATACATGCATATGCATTAACAGCTGGGGTTATATATGCTATTTTTCAACCTATGTTGTCTCATTTCTTAAGGAACAGTAAATTATAAAAATAATTACGTATAATTTTTTCATATTTAGAAAGATCTCCATATCGCAATTCTAATCAGTCTCCTTTTTGGCTTCGTATTAAATCTAAATTTAACAAAACTAAACTTGGCAAATTAAATTTGAAATCTCACATATTGTGGGAGCATTTTAGAAATCAATACGTTCCTTCTTTATATTTTTATAAACACTCCAAATTAAGAGTAGGTTGGTACTTGAAAGCCTTAACATCTGTAAGTGAAAATCAGATTATTTATTTTTAAAACCAGCTTAGTGTCGGTGCCATTTTTGGATTATTCCTTGCTGAAGGACATAAGGGATTCCGTAGTGAGGGTACTAGATGGTACACCCTACAAACTCCTTATATGTTTCAGGATAGGGTTTATATGTACTTAAGAGCAGCGAAAAATCCCAAATATGCTAATCATATTTTAGACTGGGAACTTAAAAACAGAATCTACTCAGAGAAAAATGATGTATTAGACTATGTTCAATATGGTAAATTGATGAGTTCAGCTTTACAGGAAGAAATTGCATTTCATTGTTATTACATGGCCTATTTAAAAGACCATGAAAATCTGAAAACAAATGCTGAATCAGATTTTGACACATTTATTGTTAATAAAAGCTAAAATAATCATAAAAAATTATTATTTTATTTTTTACTATAAATTATACTTAGACAATAAAAAATAAGAAAATTTACTATGAGCAGAATAATTAGTCCTACTAGATTAGCTATGATGGATTACGATTCTAGTCGAGAAGAAAACAAAATTCAAACCTTAGATAAAAATAATGAATCTAATAATTACAATCCAAGCATAAATATTCGAAGAGATGCCTTCAAAAAATTCCATTCTGTTAAGCCTTTGTTGACTGATAAATTAAAACAGGTGAGAAAAGAAGATTTGAATTGTTTGAGTGTAAATCAAACTAAAAAAATTTGTGAAAGTTTGAAAATTCTGCCTTTACCGTGTGTAAATCAAGAAAATAATAAATTAGAGGGAAAATCTAAGTTTGAAGAATCTCAAGACACAAACAATGAGGTAAAGACATCCATCAACAAAACTCTTCCAAAGTATAAAGAGGACATTTTGAGATTCATAGATTCTCACTATACTTTAGCTATTATGACATTTATGACTCTATTTGCCCTATTTGCAAGGGATCTAAAGATAGCATTTTGTCCTATCTCAGTTGATTTTACTTTCGACCTAATACAATTACTTATAATGTGTATATTTACTTTAGAAATAATCTTAACAGCTATTTCTAAAGAAGAATATTTATGGTCATTTTTCTTTTGGCTCGATGTAATAGCGACACTATCTATTATACAAGATATAGGTTTTATTTTTGATTCGATTATTGGAATCAACCATATTCCTTCTTTCAGTGAAAAATCCTCAGATTTCACTTCAACTACTAATGAAATTCTTAATAGTCAAAATAAGGCACAACAATCTCTCGGTCACTTATCTACTGCGTCTAGAGCAACCAGAATTTTAAGAATAGTTAGAATTATTAGATTGATTCGCATCCTTAAGATATACAAAAATGCTGTATTGGTCAGAGCAAATGTCAATAAAAAACACCAAAAGAAAATAGATTATAAAATAGAAGAAATGTCTATTTCAGAAAATGAATCTAGCCATTTGTCGAAAGATACTGAAGGCAAATTGAAAATTAAGATTCAGAACGATGCAGACGAGTTAAATTCTAAGAATAATAAAAATTTAACCAATATGCTTGAGATTCCTAGCCCTAACATTTCAAGTATTTATTTTATAATTAAATGAATTATTTATATTAATCAAAATTCTTAGAAACGAAAGATAGCAGATTTGGGAAAAGGTCCACACTCGATTCTTTACCTCAATCGCCTAGAATGAAAAGAAAATCCTTCTACCAGATCAAAAAGATAGATAACCTTCCCGTAGAAGAAATATTAAAAGAATCAAGGATCAGCAAATTTCTTTCAGAGTCGATAACCAAAAAAATAATAACACTAATAATAGGAATGCTAATAATTCTTCCTATAATGTCAGATGACTTTTACGTAGATGATTCTTTAAATTCCTACAATATTTTATCAAATTACATCGAAGAATATTTTATTTTTAAAAATTACAGCTATAAAAAATTTGTTCAAGAATCAGATATAATTAGTAAATACATCAACTACTCTATAGATACTAATTATCCTATAATTTCTATCAAAATAAAAAATGATTCTTACTTTTTGAATTCTTCCTTGTCTTATTACGAATTCAGAAATTTTGAAACGAATCAAGTATTTTCCAAGCTCGGTTATATCAACATCGTTTTTTCCAATTTGAAAGAGACAATTTTGACTGCTCAACTAAATATTGGAAAAACCCTATTCGTATGTTTACTTTTAGGATTATCTGCAATGTTCTTTGAAAAGGATGCGAGAGATTTAGTGTTACAACCTATCGAAGTTATGATTGAGATAGTTAACAGTGTTTCAAAGGACCCTGTAAATGCAAATGATTTAAAAAAATTAAAAAGTGGTTTGAAGGCTAAGTTGGAAAGGTCTAAAAAGAAAGGATCACCCGAATTTGAAAATTATGAAATGAAAGAAATCGAAAAAGCTATCTTGAAAATATCTGCCTTCTTGGCTATCGGATTTGGAGAAGCAGGAGGTGAAATTTTAAAAGCGAACCTTTCAAGCGGTAGGGAGCTTAATCCTCTTATAAAGGGAAAAAAGAAAACAGCCATTTTTGGTTTTTGTGATATCAGAAATTTTTTTCTTATAAACGAGTCACTCCAAGAAGAAACTATTGTATTTGTTAATAGAATTGCTGAAATAGTTCATTCAAAAGTAGAAAAATACGGAGGTTTTGCTAATAAAAATATTGGGGAGGCATTTTTAATGGTATGGAAGTTCAAAAAGGATGAGGGAGAATTCGAATCTGGAGATAAATTCAATAATTCTCCTAATGATAATTTATTCGAAATTGATCCTAATAATATTGTTGTAAGAAACACAGCAGATCTGGCAGTTATAGGTTTTTTATCTGTTATAAAGAAAATAAATAAAGACCCAAAAATAATAGAATATAGAAATAACACTAAAATTTTAGAAAAAATAAAAGACTTTAAGGTGGAGATGGGTTTTGGCTTGCACTTGGGATGGGGTATCGAAGGTGCTATTGGAAGTTCATATAAAATAGATGCAAGCTACCTTTCACCAAATGTAAATATTTCAGCAAGACTTGAGGCAGCAAGTAAACAATATGGAGTCTCGATTCTCATTTCTGGACCTTTATATGAACAACTTTCTATAAATGTAAGAGACATCTGTAGGCTAATTGATATTGTAAAGTTAAAAGGCTCTAATATTCCAATTAAGCTTTACACTATAGATGTTAATTTAGATCTTAAAAAGAAAGGAGACAAGAGGAAAATATTATCAGACAGGGAAAAAAGACGTAACTTCATTAAAAAGAAAAATAAAATTAGGGAAAGTGTTAAAATTTCAGAAAATATAGCAGCTGAAATACTAAATAAGAGATCTTATACTCAACTTTTAACAACTGGAAGAAATTTTACTTTCTACACAAAATGGGAGGAGGCTTTTGATAATTACATATCAGGAAGTTGGAAAGAGGCTGAAAAATTATTTGAAGATTGTTTAATTATTGTCCCTTCTGATGGTCCTTGCTTGAATTTGTTGAATTATATAAGATCGTTTGATTGTATCCCACCTCAGGAACCTAAAAAGTGGTCTGGATATAGAATTTTATTATCTAAATAATAAATTTAGAAATATTTGGAAATAAAATAAAAAATTTCAAAAATTTTTTATTTAATAAATAAACTCTTTTATATTTAATTAATTATTCAAAGAATTTAGTACGTTAGTATTAGCTGAAAACAAATCCTCTCGAACCGACATTTGGATATTTGAATAGTCCTCTCCCTCCATTTTCCCAATTTTTGAAATTTTTCTTTTGACTTTCATCATTTTCTTTATTATCATTATAGGAATAACAGTGTTGAGAGAAAAGTAGAGACCAAAAGCAAGTGAATAAATCATAAAAGAAAACGGATCTTTATAAATTTTTTAATAGATGTAATTAAGTTCTTACTATTCATGATCATGTCGATTAATGTTCTTATATTCATAATTCCTTGAAAAATTAAGATATAACCCATATTGAGAAAAAGAATAGTAACAGTAGCAAGAAGGGTATATATTACATTACCTGTCAATTTATATACCTGTTGATTGATTATATTAAAATCATCTCGCAAGAGAAATAAAGTCAGAAATAGAGAGAATGAATATATAATCGTAACTATAATATTGACTATATTCATAAATAGAAACTGATAAAAGAATATGATAGCAAAATCTGCAGCTATAATTCCCATATTAAAGTAAATGTATCTTTTTAGAATTGAAAATTTGTATCTTAATCTGTCTTTGTAATCACTTTTCGTTTCTAAAAAGTAATAGAATCAATTTTATAATTTTTATCATTACTCTCCTCTTTGTTTTCCATTTCTTAAATTGAAAATTTAATTTAAAAAATTATTAATCAATTAATTTAGAAATATTAATATATTATATTATTTAATCATTGTAGGTACTATTCTTCTTTTCGTACTTTGTTGCTGGACGTTTGATGAATTATTATCATTGTTATTTGGATTTGTAGGAATTATTTTGTTATTCTCACAATTTTTAGCTCCTTGTAAGATCGTGTTCATGATTTCATTTGAATTTTTTACATCATTTAGGGTGTTTGTAAAGTTCAAATGAGACATCATTGAATTAACATTAGACAGGACCTTATTATTTGTATTGTCATTTGATTCTATTATAGGATTATTTAGGTTGCTTAGATTATTGTTATTATTTGCTGATGTAATAGCAGAATCTTCTGTTCTAGTATTCTTTTTCTTGGTGATCTTGATAGTATTTGTAACTATTGATTTAATTAAAAATTTTACGATTTTGTGTCTGTAAAATATTTTTGTTAATATCTATTGATAAATACTGCTTAAATGTTTGTCCAACCTTTTCTGGTAATTTTTCAATTTCTGCTATTTTCCCTAGTTCTTCTCTGTCGAAGTGGCAAAAGGTAATATATCCATCTGAACTACTTGCTGCTAATAAAGAAGCTCCCTTCCAGGCTAAATCTGTTATAGGTTGATAATGAATATTTGTGATAACATATCTTGGGACGATAGATTGGGTATCGTAAATAAATAAAGTATCAAGTGTACCAACTGCAAATACCATTTTATAAGGTAAATCGATTAACTCTACAGTTTCACTAATTTCATCTGTTGTTTTTTCGAAGATCATCGGACAAAATCTTACACATGTGGCACTTTTATCTAATGTTGGTAGTAAAAAATATGGCTTAGTCATATCTTTTCTTATTAAGCCCCAAACAACATTTTCTAATTCACCTTCTTCTTCCTTATGTACCCCCGCAACGAGTAGGCAGATAGATCCATCGGGACTCCAGCTGTGCCTTCTTACAAATGATGGGCATTGAGTTTCATCAGCAAAGTAATGTTGATAGTTGTTGATAGGGTTCTTTTTCTGAATATTTACTTCTTTATCAACTAACATTTTATCTTCTGCATAGTTATCTTTGTTTAAGGGGTTATTATTTACAGAGTTAGAATTTGCATTTTCAATACTAGAATATCTTTTGAGTTGATTCTGAAAATAAAATTTAACCTCTTGCTTCATTTCAGCATTTTTGTAAATTCTCGCTGATTTATCGGAAGATTGTGTAATTATATATTTATTCTTGGGATCCCAACTGACTCCTTGGACAAAATGATTGTGATCATTAAATTTTTGAATACCTTTAGCTTTTTCTACATTCCAAATAATTGCTGAATTATCAACTGATCCTGAAATAAGATATTTTGAATCAGGACTCCACGAAATGTCATATATGTCAGAGAGATGACCTCGCAAAATTTTATGATTAGACCAACTAATTTTTTCAAGTGTTGATCCAAATTCTACTGGACGTGACTTTTGAACCCATATAACGATTGCTGAGTCATCGCCACCTGTGGCTAGAAACATTCCATTCGGAGAAAATCTAACTACGTTTACAGTCGCCGTATGAGCGCCAGAAATATCATACAAGAATTTTGGTCTGATTTTTGATTGATTTTGAACTGCTCCTATAGTGTCTTCAAAATTTATAGAATTTTCCCTTTCCTTATCTTTTTCATTGATTAATGGATTCACTCTATTTGTTTTAAAGGGATTTATCTCTGTATTAATTGTTGGGAGATCTGAATTATCTTGTTCTTCGATTTCCCAAAGCTTGATAATTTTATTTTATAAGTATATACCTTAATCCACATTTTGTCTTCGACTTCAGCACCGCATGTCACAAGATAATTTGAATTTGGGTAAAAATCGATTGACATTATTCTGTCTCTGTTACCATGCCAAAAAATCAATGGAATTTCTATTTTCATTAGGGTTTTTATAAATTGATTAATATTACAATTTAAATATTTAAATAAGCTAAATTTGAAGTAAAAAATTTTTAAAAATAATAAATCTATTAAAATGATTAAGATAAATCAGCATAAATCTTTTTGTCAGCGATCCTATACTTGGATTTAAATAACTTCGATTCATAGAAATATTTCAAGTCGTGGATCTCTAGATCGCGTGCTTCTTTTTCAAAAAATTCAATCTTAAAGCTAATTTCTCTTGAATTTTCGTCTATTTGTTTGGTAAATCTCAAATATTGCCACTATAAAATATAAAATATAAATTACCTGTTCATTAGTAACTTTTTTTAAAGTATTAAACAGAAGTTGATTGTTATCTTCCTGATGTATAAGGTATTTGACGAATTTTTTCTTAAGATTTTTACTGATTGATGTTTTCTGAGATTGAATGAAGCTTTCCAGCATCATCTTAATAGCAAAGTCAATGTCATCGGCCCTCACATGTTCTCTAAGATGAATTTTAGCATGAGCTTCTGAAATTCTCAAAAGCGACTCTAGATGCCTGATGCCGATAGAAATACCACCAACTATCTCAGATTCTTTTCTTAGCTCTGCATAGAATTTCGAAACCTTGTTCTTGTTAAGATCCGATAATCTTGGTTTAATATATTTTCTGGCGTACATAATGTACTTTTTAAGAAAGTCTTGAGAAATAATATCTTTCTTAGATGTTTCTGGATCTGGTAGTAAGGAAATTTTATCACTCTGTGAGAGCTCAGGATGAGAATTTATATGAGAATTAATAACGAAAGTTGATAAGGCATTATCATTTTCTTGGTTAATTTCATCCTTGACAACGCAAAGAATGTCAAATCTTGATAGGATGGGTTCTGTTAAATCAACATTATCATTGAAAGTAAGTTGATTGTCGTATCTTCCCTTCTTTGGATTTGCTGCAGCTATTACTGAACATCTTGCTTGCAAAGTTGTAACTATTCCAGCTTTGGAAATAGATATACTTTGTTGCTCCATCGCTTCGTGAATACTTGTTCTATCTTGATCATTCATTTTATCAAATTCATCGATAAGACAAATTCCTGTATCAGCAAGAACTAAAGCTCCTCCTTCTAAAGTCCATTCTTTCGTGACGGGGTCTTTATGAACTCCTGCGGTAAGACCGACTGCACTTGCTCCTTTTCCTGTTGTATAAATTGATCTGCTGAATATTTTCTGAATGTATTTCAAAAACTGAGATTTAGCCGTTCCTGGATCTCCTAACATTAGAACATTAATGTCTCCTCTTATTCTATGTTTGCCTTGAACATCTTTGCTTTCTCCACCAAACATAGCAAGAGCAATAGCCTTTTTGATGAATTGGTTTCCATAAATTGAAGGAGCCATAGAATCGAAAATTAAACTTGCGATAGCAGGATTTTTAGATAATTTTCTTATTTCCATTTTATCGTCGTCAGTAAGCTCTGAAACTTCCAATTCATTCAATTTATGAATATGATTAGCCTCGATATAAGTTGTAAAAATTGGGAAGCAGTGACGAGCATTGTTGGAAATATCAAATTTAGAAATATATATACCCCCGATTTCGACTCTATCTCCTGGTCTTATGGTATCTACTAAATCGTTGGTAACAACTATTTCTTTTTGCCTTGGTACTCTGCCAGGTGGTACTATATCTGGAGATTCCTGAATAGTTAATTTTTGATAGTTTCTATAAATGGTTCCTTCTGTTTCAATTTTAAATGGACCATTGGCTTGGCAAATCAGACAAGCTCCAAGATTTATATCATTAGAGCCATTGTAATAGAAGGGTCCCTTTTTTTCCCCACATTTAGTGCAATAGAACATGATAACCTTTAATTGAGGAAAAACATTTGTTCTTTTTGTAATAACACCCTTAATTTTGATTAACTGATTCAAGTTGGTGTGTCTGAGATTTCTGATTTGTTCTTCTCTGGGAATGTCTCTGATTCTTACAATAACTTCAGGGACTATATTCGGATAGTCAGGAAAAATTTCGCAGGTGAGATCTAAAGCAATCTCATTTAAATGAGGTAAAACTAAATGAGGGTAGTCTATAATCCAAGAAGCCAAATGATGATTGATTTCGTTTATGTGATTATAATTGATTTCTAAATTTTGTCGATTGTTGGAACCCATTTCGACAATAACCTTTTCGTAAATTAGTTGACCCTCTGTATCTTTGTAAGTCTTTATGAATCTTTTGAAAGTGTTTTTAATGTATCGCACAACATGTATCTGCGTGAGCCATTCATGTAAAGATCCCTTCACATCTTCCCTATCGAGATGTTGATCTTTTTCAACAAATGATTCATTTTCTGATTCAGTATATTCCTGCTTGAATTGGGTTCTCTTGCCCTTCATTCTCCTTTCAAGATTCTCTTCGTCCGAATCTGAGATGAGCTCGTCTAATATCGGCTTAGGTATTCTACTGGTAACAACCATTCTTTGCTTATCTCTCTTTGTCAATTCTTGCTCTGCTTTCTTTCTATCTTCCATGTCAATATCTGAGTATTCCTGCTCGTCTAATTCGTCATATTTGTATTCGTCCAATTCAGGAATAGCCTTATAATCTCTAAATGTTTCGGTTAAAAAAAATTTTACTCCTCCATGTTGTTCATTAAGTCCTCACCTTCTTCCTCGCTTGATGCACTTTTTTCCTCTTCGTCAAAATCTATTCTTGCTTCGATTGCTTCGTCTAAATCGTCCTCTTCTTCTTTTTCTTGGGATCTCTTATTTGTCTCTTCGCGCTTTCTTTTATTCATGAAAATTATATAAATTAAAATAGTTTCTAACTTTTGAATGAATTAATATAATTGAATTTTATTAAAAATTTTTATAATTGGTATAGATTAGATATCATTTTTAGAATACCTTTTAAATTAAGAATTTGAAACTTGCTAATAAAATAAAGATATTAACTTTAATCGAAATCATTAATTATGTACATATATAAATGAGTGTAATATCTTCTATGAAAAGGATAGAACAAAAAATATAAAAAACTTTTAGTCACGTCAATATATACTAATTAAGAAATTGAAAATATTTTCGCCTAATGCAAGGAACATCTATATTTATTCATGTTATCTAAAAATTTAATTTTATCAATTATATTTTATGGGAATTTTATTCTTATTTCTTCATCATTATGATTAGTACATAAACGTTTTAATATTTTAAACATACTAACATTCATAAAATAATCAATATTTCTCTATATTAATTAATATTATAATAAATTAGTCGAATATTTTTCATTTAATAATCAACTTTATCGAAAATTAGAGGCATAAATTGAATGTTAAAGTTATTCCTTTATAATTAAATCGTTAAATGAGTGAAATATTATAAAAAACACATTACTGTAAAAATTGTATTTCAAGGAACATGTAGCAATTTAAATATTATTATTCTTATTTGAGTGCATCTTTGTTACTAATTTCTTTATAATTTTCTTTATTACGTGTATTCTTTCCTAAATATTAGTATATGTATAATCGAAAAAAAATACGAATGACGGGGATTGAACCCGTGACCCCCTGCGTGTAAAGCAGGTGCGATAACCACTACGCCACACTCGCGCATAATAACATTAATATAATTTAAATTTTTTATTATATACTTATTTAATAAAAATATGTAATAGATTGAGAAATTCCAAGAAATAAATATTTATAATTAGGATAAATCAGGTTTATATATTTTATTCTTAATTAATTAATCACGGATTTCAAAAAGATCGACGATCACTCTGAAATTAATCAAATTTTTATTTTTTTCTAATAAAAACAGGGTAATTACAAATTTTAGATAGATTTCTGATAAATTTTTTGTGTTAATTAAAATAAAATCCATTTTGGATATTGAATAATTATATTTACTTTGAAAGTTTTTCGAATAAAAAGTTTTGACCTAGGATTATTGACCTACTAATTATAAGCTGAGAAAATCTTAAATTTTATTTTATCTACATTAACATATAGGGGTTATGACTAGAATTTTCAAAACAGAAATATGATTTAGACCATATAGTAGAAATAGTTTTTCCTATTATATAGCACTATTGTTTAAACACTTGATCATTGAAATTTTTAATGTTTTTAATTTATTCGTTTTTATACTCCTAGTTTTCTATTCCTTTGATAGATTTGATAGAAATTTTTTACTTAGTTAGTGCTATAATATTTTTTATATTAAACGCACGCTTGAATACGAATAGAAATTGTATTGAACGATTCATATAGAATTAATAATTTTTCAAATTTAACACTAGAAAATATTTTTACTAACTTGTTGCGTGAAAATTCCTCATGTGATGTCTTGTCTTGGTCTAAATTATAATTTTCTAACTCAATTTAAAGAATTATATTTCAACGAACAATTTTGAATGACAGAAATTTTAACTTCATTTAATATCTAGATTTTATGAGTTTTATTAATGGCTGTTTTCTAAATTATTGAAAATCGATTTCGATATTATTAATTTCTTTGTCTTATAAGAATTTATTTCATACTATATTATCATTAGTTGGTTTCATAAATAACCTCGAAAATATTTGACTTAAATTCATAATTTCAAAATATATTATTTATTAATTATTTAAATATATTAGTGTTTAATTATCTTATTAACATTCATTTAACAATGAAAAAAGGGAAAGGAAATAAAAATGTTTTATCAAAATTAAATAGAGAAGTGAAGAGCAAGTACAATAATACAAAAATCCATCCAAACGCAATCAGTAAACATATAGTCGATTTGACAGAGGACAAAAATCCTGCCAAGAATTTGAAATCTAACATAGAGACAAGAAATTTGGATGAGTTTATTGAATTAGCTAAATTAGCAAATAAAAAGTATGAGGTACTTAATGAACAGGTGGTGATTCAAACAATGAATACGAATAATCTGTCAGAAATTAATCAAAATCAATTTTCTCAAATATTTTTGAACAATGCATTGAAAAACTCTGCCATCAAACTTCATCATACAAAATCTTTGAAAATTCCAAAAAGACCCCAATGGAATAAAGGAATTCCTGCAAAGGAATATGAAAGGATGGAGAGAGAAGCATTTTTGAATTGGAGAAGAGGAATTGCAGATGAAGAAGAAAAAAATATGAACTACGCAATTACGCCTTTTGAAAAAAATATTGAAGTATGGCGTCAATTATGGCATGTCGTGGATAGGTGTGATGTTTTGATCCAAATTGTCGATGGACGTAATCCATTATATTTCCGTTGTCCTGATTTAGAAAGCTATATAAAAGAAGTCAACCCTAATAAGCAATGCCTTCTTTTAGTTAATAAAGCTGATTTGTTGCACGAAAAAGTTAGAAAAAGTTGGGCTGATTATTTCGAGGAAAATGGAATAAAGTATTTATTTTTTTCTGCTTTAGAAGAAGGTAAGAAAATTACTGAAGAAATTGAAAGAGAATTCAGAAAAGAAAATCAAAAGGAAGAGGAAGAGGAGGAAAACGATGAAAGCGAGGAACCTGATAAAAATCAAAATAAATTCATGAATTATAAAAATTTAATTGAAGAAGAACAGATAAATGAGAATAAAGAACAGATTGATGTTAAACAAGATAATAATTTCCTAGATAAATCATCTACAACTGAAAAAATGTCAGATTGCAAAACTGAAATGCAAATTTCCGACGATGTAACTGAAGATTTAAAAAATATCAATACTATTTCAGAAAAAATAGTTGATTCAGAATTAGTAAATCAATCTATAGATAAAAAGGGCCAAAACATTAACATTTTAAATAGAGACCAACTCATACAAATTCTCAAAAGTTATTGCAAAAAACCTGTTGATACCTCAACTACTTACATAGGTTTTGTTGGATACCCAAATGTTGGAAAGTCTTCGGTCATTAATGTACTCATGAAGAAAAAGAAAGTAGCAGTTGCTCAAATGCCTGGTAAAACAAGACATTACCAAACATTATTCCTTCCAGATGGTATAAGAGATATTTGTCTGATGGATTGTCCGGGACTGGTATTTCCTTCTTTTACTTCTTCCAAAGCTGATATGGTTGTTAACGGTATTTTACAAATCGATACTTTGAGAGAATATCATTTACCGATTTCGATCGTCATCCAACACATTCCTAAGAAAGTTTTGGAACACTTTTACAAATTAGAATTACCAGATATCTATTCAGCTACTCAATTCCTTCAAGTCCTAGCAGCAAAAAGAGGGTTTATCACAGGTAGGGCGTTACCTGATGAAGCCAAAATGGCAAAACTTGTCTTAAAAGACTATGTTTCTGGAAAATTAATTCATTGTGTTTTAAGACCCGATTACAACGAAGAAGTCCATGGAAAAATACCGACATTTGATTATGAAAACGAAATCAATGAGGAAGACAAAGAGAAATTTGCTTTACTTAAGGAAATTCCTGCAGATTTTGATGATGATTTCGAAAAAATTAACATCGACGTAGATACAAATAGACAACTTAAGACTAATGTTGACAATTTTGATAAAATTTATTTTGAACAGATGATGAATCAAGACCAGAATATAATTGATCCTAAAACTCAGAAAATTACCAAGGACATGAAAAGAGCTCTTAAGTTTTCTTTCAAAAGGGGTGAAATTACCGAAGACGAGTTCGAGAATGCAGTTACTTTTGAAGATTACCAAAATATTATTTTAAAAATTCACAAAAACAGTGAATTGAATAAAAAGGATTTGGTGGGAGTGAAGGTAATATCATTGGATAAATAAATTTAAAGGATTAAGAATATCAAATTATTGAATTAATATAAATGTTATATTTTTTCGCGAAATATAATAATTAATAATATATAAATCATTTCATTAGATTATTATGTTTTGTGTTAAACAAACCTTAATTCAATTTTTTTAAATTAAAATGATCACAAAATATTCCATTTACCTGTTCTTAAATAACTAGCCATTACTTTATGTGCCTTTCTTTTAACATCTGGATCGGGATCCCTATTAAACTTTTCTAAGGTCTCAACAACTTTGCTTTCCATTGATTCAGGAGAGCCATCACACATGTTATGAAGGACTTGGTATCTGATTTTAGGTGAAGGATCATCAGCCATTTCAAATATTCTCTTCCAAAAGAGATCATACTCATCACCTACCCTACAAGGACACAATCTTTGCAGTGCTTTCAATCGGATAGTCTCATCCTTATCATTTGTTAATATTAATACTTCTTGAAAAGATAAACTTTCCTTCGCTAGCTTTTTTAAGGAATTTTTGTAATTTTTATCGTTATCATCTTCATTCTCCAAGTATTTAGCCTGCATTTTGTTTTTTCCTTTATGCATATTAGTTATAAGGGATGATAAAAATTTATAAAATTTTATTTAGTAGTCTTAAATGTGATTACTAGTTTTAATTATCAGAATAAATTAGCTTATTTTAATATAAATGAATTGTAAATGCATAATTTTTATACATATATTTTTATCAAATTTTATTAATTATTAATACATTTTATATATTTTAAAACGACATAAATAGTTCCAACAATTTTGATTTTACATCAACTGAAGTGTAAATTATTTTTTCTATGTCTGCTTCTATTAAATTTAAGTTTTGCATCAAATGCATAATGTTAGAAAAGTCCTTTTTTAGTAACAAATCCCGATTTAAAGATACTATACCGATGCATATGTAAGTTAGAAACTGATATTTATCTGTGTGGACTATGATTGAATCCCATAGCCTAAGAGTATCTGGCATGTTGAATTCTTGAGTGAAAAGGAGTGTAAACCATCTGAACATGAAGTAGTCTAACTCTACTTTTTCATTTTTAAAATGATCATAGAGTTCTGGATCATAAAATTCAAGAAGAACGTTTATTTTGTTAATACGAAATTTGATCCCAGCTTCTGTGTTATCTTTCTCTCTCAAAAATATTTCCTTAATTTCCAACATTAGATTTTCAAAACAATAAAATACATCGGCCTCAACATGTTTGTTAAAAAATTCATTTGGATCGGAAGAAAAGCAATAATAAATCGGAGCTAAAATTTCATTCATGCCTTGTATATATGAAATGTCTGGGTGAAGCATGGCAAAGATATATAAAATTCTTGTTAACACATCTGAAGTAGACTCGTTTGTATCTATTTGTTTTACATTAGAGCCGAAAAAATGCATTTGCATTCTTGTCCTTTTAATATCTTTAATTATATCATCAAGAACCGTTTTTGGTTTAGTCGTTACAATATTATATTCTTCACATCCTATAAAGTCCATTTTTATATTTTCGTAGTCTAATCTCCTTTCCACAAGATAATTTTTCCAATCCTTAGTTTTATTTGGTAAGTAATTGAGCATTAATTTCCATAAAACTGATCTGACTCCTGGAAAATCATCTGGAATTCCTTCGAACATAAGTTTAATTAAAGATTTGTAATTTATTTTTTCAGTTCCAATTAGGGAGTAGAGAATTTCGTTTATTTTCTTTTTGATTCTTTCTGAAATAATATGCTTCTTGTTTCTCAATTTACATATTATAGGACTGAATATTTTATCGTCAATATAATAATCATAAATTTCTTGTGTAATTTTTGATTGTTTATCTAGAATAGGTGAATTTGAATTTAAATTTTGTGAATTGTTTTGCTCTGAGTTTAAATTACGGGAAATAGGAATTATATCTATAAAATCAAATTCATTTATGTTGAAGTAATATTCGCTCTCCATTTCTTAAGAAATTAAGAAAATATTATCTAATCACTTATATTATTTAAATTTTATTTTAAATAATGACAACAAATATTGTTGAAATCTAAATAATCATAATTTCTTATAATATAGTTTAAAAATATTTTACATTTTAATACATGTGAATTAAAATTTATATTTTCTCTGAATTTCTTAAATTGAATTTATAATTTAATAAAATTATTTTTTGAGTTAACAGAAAAAATAAATAAATTTTCATAATAATTAAATAAATCATGAATTATGAACATTTACATAAAAGTTTAACTGACAACTCTCATGAGATTGCTGCAAAATCATTTGTTTCTTTCAATTCTAGTCGAACTTCTTTGATACATAAAGCAAATAATAAAAATCAAAAAGATATGACTCCCCTGAGCCATAGAAGACATAATTCAAGTAACCCCATACAAAACGAAATCTTTGATGATCTCATAACTGCTACAGAATATTCCTTGAATTACTTTAAAGAATTCGATCAACCTGGAAATCAACCAATTAAAATTGAATTGAAGAAATTATATAACTTAAATAAAGAAGCTAAAATATTAAACAGAGAGTATGAGAGATTAAAAAGGTAAAAATAATTTTAATAAAAGATCTAAATCTTCAGAAGAAAAAACCTTGAATATTTTCAAGTCAAGAGATGAAGAAGAAAGAAAAGCTTTTTATTATTCATATAAATGTAAATAAAAATTTGTTTTAATTAAACAGATAAATCTCATCTAGGAGGGTTAAGCAATGTCATAGAAAATTTTTACAAAAAATCTATAAACCAACATAAAAGTCTGAAATATTTAAGAACGATTAGTATAAATCAGTTAAACGTAACTTAATATGTAATAAGTAAAAATATAGAAAACAGTAGCATTCACAGGGCATCAAGGAAATAAAAATGAATTAAACCACACTTTAGAAAATGTCTACTCAAATCTTGGACATGAATTATATACTAAATTAATAAAAATTTTTGAAAAATATTCCCTCTATGGAAGAACTCATACAAATCTTTCACTAGACTATTCTCAATTCAGTGCATTTATGACAGCTAATAATCTTTACAATGAAACAATAACCAAATCTCAGGCTGAGTTGATTTTTAATAAAGTTAGAGCAAGTGGAAAATGTAACTAATTTTCTTTTTATTAAATTAATAGTAATAGACTTTGAAGAATTTGTACTAATACTAATGCATATGTCAAAATTAGTTTATAATTGGGAAACTAATCCTGTCAGAACTCTAAATTACTTCATTAACAAATTTCTCATTAATATACCTTGTCTGCAAAAAAATGAGGAAGAAAAGAACATGGAGAGATTCTATTTCTTTTTAGAAAATGAAGAATTTCAAAAAGAAATTAAAAATCATTTGAGCTATTTGTACAAAATTTTCTTGAAAAATAAAGTAAAGGACCTTAAAGTAGGGGACTACACTGATACTACAATTTTCTTAAAGATGTGTAAGGAATTAGAAATAATCCCAGTTTTCTTGTCAGCAAAAGAAATAATCTATGTAAAATTAGATTTTTATTTTATATGTTTAATAGCATATAAATTATGTGAAGTACATGAAAAAGAATTTGAATCCAACACATTATTTTGATTTCTGTCAATTTGTTGAAATAATTTGCATCATTGCAATAAGGGCCTTCAACAAATATTTGAACGAACATACAAATAAATATTATTTTGAGCATGTTGAAAAATTAAAAATGTTTCTTAACCACATAAAACAAAAAAGTAGCTGAAAATAAAAAGGAAATAATTAAATGTCCCTTGAAACCCTATAATACACATATCTATTTAATAAATTAAATTAATATCATAAATATTTATATTAAATTAATCTAAGTTCCTTTTCATTTTCGTTCTACTTTGATTTTTTTTGATTTTAACAAAATTACTAACACTAACATAATAAATTTAATTATAAACTATGAATTCGAATGAAAAAGAATTAGACAAGGAATACAATGAAAGTGAAGGTGTTCAAAACCAAAAGGCGGAGGATAAGAAGGATCTAAAACTCCCTTTCGACATGAGAAATTTTTGGAAAAATATTAACGAAAAATTTTTTAGGAAAATCGATTTGGCAGATGTAAATGAAGTCAATCATCTCGTCTACCAGAACTCAAAATACGGTAAATTACCTCTTATAATCATAACACATTTAGATATAACAAACGACAACATTTTTACAAAAATTGGGTTCCCTAGAACTTTAAACTGTTTAATTGGAAAGCCTCAAGAGATGATCATAAGTAAATTAATATCCATTTAATAATTAAAAAAATTTTATTAACATTTTTAATCATAATTTCACTTAACCATTTTGACTAATACATAGAAAAAAATAATCCCGCTCTGTCCAACAAACTATTCGGAATGTATGTATATGTAGACAAATACGACTATATAATAAATAATTTAAACAATGAAGAAATCGATGAAGAGATTGACTATTTAAGTCAAAAATTAACAGACATCGAAGAAAATAATCTTATTTTCTTTAAATTTATAAAACATCAAGTTGTGGAAGATAAAAACAGATTGGAACTGAGCTCATCTGTTGATTTGAATAGTGATAAAATTATCCTTAATAGATTTGAAAATTTAACATCTCAGATTTTTACTCTTCAAATGAAACAATTTTCGGAAAGCATTTGTAATATTAAAAAAGACGTTAAAAAAAATAAATATGTTTTATTATTCGATCAGTCTGAAGGAATTGACCCACTCTCCTTGGATGAAAAAGATTATAAAGAATTACTTAAGTACAGAGATCCCATGAACAGCATTTCAGTCTATGACCTCTTCCAAGAAAAAATTCATTTATACTATTCTACTACTCATTCTGGTAAGTCTACTAATATCGGTAAGCTTGTTAAAAATTCTAAAAAAAAGAGAGGCCGCAAACAGAATTCGGATAAAAATAAATTTCTTGAGAAAGAAAAAATGATTAAAAAACATAAAAAAGAAGAAATTGAAATCGCCAAAATTATCTCTGTTAATTATAATTTTTGCCATCATTGTAAACAAAGGAAACCTGAGGAGGTAATGATTAAATGTAATTCAGCACATTGTGGAAAGTTTTTAGAAAAACCAATTAAGACTTATTATGTAAATAATACAACGGTAGTTAGAAGTAAATTAAATGATTAATAATTTCATTTCTAGAATATAAAAATTTCATCATTACCAATTATACTGGAGATCCTAAAGAAATTTTAGATGGATATCTTAATAAAAGTAAATTATTAATCACATTATAAAATATTATTAGAAATTCCTCAAGCATGTGAAAGATTTTTCTGCAATTTTTGCCTAAAAGGTAGTTATGATCAAATGATTGATCAAATAAAGTTTAAAAAAGATTGGATATGTCCTTGGTGCATGGTAAAGTTATTATAAATAAATTTTTCATTAGGGTGTATGTTTTTGCTCAAGGTGTACTAGGTATGATCAAATACTCAAACTTATTTCTCTTTATATTTCTTACCAAGGAGATATTAATATTTTGTATGATGACCTAATTACTAGATCTATGATAATCGATAAGCTCAATGCAAAGCTTTTATTATCTAATATTATCATAATTAAGAATGATCCTATTTCCAAATCTAACAAATTAATAAAAACATATACAGGAAAGAAAGATTACGAACAGATAGAAGAGATAGTAGAGCAATCATATGATTATAAGGATCAACTTGAAAAATTAAAAAAGTATTTCGACCACCATTTCGAAGGAGCGAAAAGAAAGAAATTGATTTTAGAAATTGATAAAAAGCTGGCTAAAGAATGCATAGATGGTAAAAGAAATTTTTAATTTTTAGATAATTTTACTATTGCAAATAATCTGCTTAATAAAAAGAAAAAAAAAGATGAATGTGGCAAAGATAAAATTATTGATATAGTTTACACTCATCTTCATGAATCAAATATGATTAGATCACCTATCAGACCAGGTAGAATCAAAAGAATTAAAAAACAAACTAGAATCTAATTGAGAATAACTTAAAAAATGTTTATAAAAATTAATTTAAATAAAATTTTTATTTTATGTTAGTTTTTGTGATTTAAGTGTTGAGAACCCAAAATATTAAAAATATATGATGATATTTCTAATCACTAATTCTCATTCAATTTTCCAAGGCTGTTTTGTAAATTATTATTTAGAATAATCACACCCTAAGCCTTGGAGTCTTTCTAATTTCTATTTTATTAAAAAAGATATTTTTGACATTAATTTTTGCTTCAGAAACATAACATAGGATTAATTGCCCTTATGTTTCCTAAGCTGTGCCATTGAGATATTTTTTAATTTAATAAAATATTTGATATTAAATATTAAAAAAATATTAATGAAATAAAAATGTTTTGAAGAATTTAAATACATTTGATAACCAAACAATGACTCGAATAGAGAAAAAGTAAATTTTTTTGTAAATTTCTTATAAAAAATAAATTATTTAAAATTGTTACAAATATAAAAGATTTAATAATTAATTTACCAAAATTTTATAATTATTATCAAAATTACCTTGAGATTGAAACAAATAATTGTTCATAATTAAGTAAAATGTGAGATCTTATTAGTACATATAAGAAATTTAACAATTATTTCTTATAATCTCATCAAAAACTTTAATATAATATTTAATCAAATTTAAAATAAATAAATTTTTAATTTTATAAATTAAATTGTCAAAAATATGTCCAAAGCTGTACCTACATAGTATTTGATCTGGAATTTAAGTGTCCTGACTGTGACTTAGTAGGGAAAAATAGTGCCAAACCTTGACACTGCCATTTTTCCCGAAAAATTTATTCTCTCCC
>Ga0169931_10004992_pt1 | contig 20418 bp, 10 predicted proteins | sample Kivu_15m_20L_FD_129675 | JGI IMG/M metagenome (GOLD analysis project Ga0169931, IMG submission 129675) | Freshwater microbial communities from Lake Kivu, Western Province, Rwanda to study Microbial Dark Matter (Phase II) - Kivu_15m_20L... | ecosystem: Environmental > Aquatic > Freshwater > Lake... | reverse complement strand
ACCGGCGTGGTTGTAGTTGTTCACAATACCGCCAGTTCCATCAATATTTCCAACCAATGCCGTATTGACATACAGGTTTCCAGCTTGATCTACAAATTTTTCGATTTGTAATTCTTCTATGCTATCGAGCGAGTTGTACGCCAGCGAGATGTATCCGCCCGAACCTTGTCCGAACAATACAATACGATTGGTATCAACACCATAAGGATTTCCATCCTCTGCCACAGATTTTTTGAAAAAACGAACTGCTGTTTGCGCATCATGAATGGCGCGGTAAACAGCGTTCAACAACGTACCTCTGCGAACATCTGCAGAAGTGTTGAGTGGATCCCAACCAAGGCGGTAAGAAATAGCAGCCGAAACGAAACCTCTACGTGCAAAGCGATTGCAAACTTCAACCGCCGAAGAATCTGTGCGAGATCCACCGGTACCACCATTAAAGTATTGTGGAAGAAAATTTCCGGTGTGCAAATAAATTACAAGCGGTCTGTTGGTTTCGGCATCTCCCGATGGTGTGTAAACATCCATTGAAAGAGGGCCCTGTTGCGGATTGGTCGGGTCGATTGTTACAGGTGGTGTGAAATAAAAGTTGGTGCCGTAAACAATGTTACTCTCTTTGTTTACATTGGTGAAAATCTCCTCAAAATACCTCCCGGTCTGAGCAATAGCAGGCTGAAGCGATAGCACTCCGGCGGCCAATAAAATCTTGTGTAGCTGTTTTTTCATGTTGTGTTTATTTGTTGGTCAAATGTAGTGTTTTTATAACTTCAAGCATCCCCTAATCAATATTTACAGTAACCGAAAAATAAGCCAGACGCCCAATGCGCGGCCCGCCGTAAACCTGATATTGCTTATTGTCGAATCCTGCTTTCAACGCATCAGTGATTCCACTCTTCCATGTTGAAACAATAGGGACGATTCCAAATAGGTTCGAAACACCCAGTTTACATATTGTCTTCCATTTACTAATTGTATACGAAACTTGCCCGTCGGCCATGTCGTAGGTTGGAATTTTACCGGTAAACTGAGGCGATCCTTCGAATACAAAGCCTTCAATCCATTTGTAATTAAAACTATAAGCAAAGGTATTCTCATCGCCATTTTTTAGCCGGAGATTGCGGGCGGTTAATCCGATGTTGAATTTCCATCGGGGGGTATTGAAAGCAGGAATAATGGGGTCGGTAGAACCGCGCAAATCAAGTTCATTCCATGATGCATTGGCATTGAAGGAGTAGCCATCCGAAAAGTAATAGTTTATGCCAAGGCTCGCTCCCTGTGTGTAAACGATGTCAGATGAATTGGCTGAAATCCGATAAGCCTGTGGTTCAATCGGGAATCCAAGTACACCATCAAATTCGGATACAATTCCGAGCTTATAGCCAATGAAGTCTTTGTATCTGCTAAAATAATAGCTTCCATCAATAAATAATTTTTTAAACAAGGTGCCCCTGTAACCAATTTCTGTTGTGCGGACTTTTTCAGGACGTAAACGTTCTACTGAAAAATACCGAAGCAAATCGGGATTCCTTCCCCCATCGATGTAAGCGCGAAAAGATTCAACCGTGAGAAGCGAATCGTATCCGCTAATGTTACCGAGCAGTAAAGCACGCCCTACGTCGTAATAAAGATATTGATCGGCCAATGTTGGATTGCGTACAGCCGAGGAAAAAGAAATGCGAACCGTGTGCTTTTCACTTGGTGAGTATACTGCCGAAATTGCAGGCGTGAAGATGCGTTCAAAATTTTGGTTTTTATCGGTGCGAAGCGTACCACTCAATTTAAGACGCTCTTCAAAAAACTTACGCTCAATGCCTGAATAAAAACCATATTCAAAATTGGTAATACGTATTCCCGCCGTATCTCGAAAGATAGTACCCCTGGAGTTTGGTGCATACAAGCGTGCACTTCCTCCGAGCGTTATTGTTGCAAATTCTGGATTGAATTTATACTCACTTGCCGCATGATAAAGGGCAGAACGATCGAAAAACAAAGCTCCACCTTTTTTTAATTTACTTTTATCGTTAAATCGCGTTGATACAATAGCCTGAAAAAGTGAATCGAAACGTGGTGTTCCTGGTTCTGCAAATGGCGTATTATCGGCAGAAACAATTGAATTATTCGTTCTGTTGCGTACCCACTGATGCCAAACCAGGAGGGAATCATAATTGTTTGCAATAAACTCTTCGATTTGTGCGAGGTAAACGTTTTGTGGCTGTCCAAAAACAAAATCGGGGTAGTCGGGCAAGGTTTTAATGCGGGTTGATGCAATCGTGTAGTAGTTGCTGATATATTGGTTATTCCACTCTTCGAGCGATTTGTACGTGTCGAGCATTTTAAATGCTGTCAATACCGCGTCGTATGAGTCTCCTGCATCTTCATTGGTTGCATATACACGGAAAAAGAATCTGTCTTCTTTTTTTAATTCGAGCCGATTCTGATAGAAAAGAATATTTCTTAAGCTAAATCTGTTTTCGCCCTGATATACCGTGGTGCCGGTTCCAAAGCTTGATGCAGCTATTAATTCAAATCCTTTCCCGAAGCGATAATGCAAAGAACCTGAAAGCTTCAGGTTTTCGGTGTTGTAATCTACCAAGTCGATTTCACGGTAGCCGTTGCGATAAAAAATCCCGGCACCCGGATACGTTTTAATGTCTTGAGACTGGTCATTTCCACCAGCTAAATCTTCATCGCCATAAACGTTAACTGCATCATAGCCGCCAGGATTATCCGCTCCCACCGGAAGGCTGTCGATTGGGTTGTAATTTTCAGCCTCCCAGTCGAAGGCTTTCATGTAACTTAAATTTATTTTGTATGCAAGATTGTCGCCCTCCGATTTTCCAAGCTTAAACTTCTGTGCCCACCTTACAGCCGTTTCATATAGGTTGCGCTCTCCAACCTTGGCCTGAACAGTAAGTCCGGTGTAATCGAAAGGACTTTTCGTTGTCATGCTAATTACTCCGTTAAATGCGTTGGGCCCGTAAAATGCCGACGAAGCCCCTACAATAATATCGACTTTCTGCACATCGAGTTCCGATGAGCCCAAGAAATTACCGAGCGAAAAATTTAAACCCGGAGCTTGGTTATCAACGCCATCAATAATTTGAAGCGAACGAACCGGTGATGTGCTGTTAAATCCACGGGTATTGATGACTTTAAATCCAAGACTCGCAGCCGTTAAATCGACCCCTTTCAAGGCTCCAAGGCCGTCGTAAAAATTGGCTGCGGGTGTTTCTTTAATAGCCAGCAAATCGAGCGCTTCGACGGTAAGCGGCGATTCACGTTGCTTTTCGGTTAAGCGTGTATCTACAATTTCTTGAGCTCCCAAGAGTGTCTCAGATTCGGCCAGCCTCACATCAATTTTCTGCGTAAAACTACGCACCTCCACTGTAGTTCCGGTGTAACCGAGGAAGCTGAATCGCAATACCAATGGCAGACTTCCGGGGTTTGCAAGGGTAAATTTCCCATTCACATCGACCGTAGTGCCGGTGTTTTTACCTTCAATTACAACGGTGGCTCCGATGAGCGGTTCTCCGGTTTTTTTATCAGTAACGGTACCGATTATCGATTGACTTTGAATCGTTTTGACTATAAAAAACAAGGAAAATAAAACGATAAATCTCTTCATATTCAATTCACACAAGCCTGAGCGAATTAAGCATATTTTTCAATTCAAACCGCTATTCTTAACGGCAAATTGTAACACTTCCCTTGTAGTTCTTCTGAAGCTTTGGTACTTCCAGCACATAAAAATAGGTTCCGTCGGGATAATCATCTCCTGTCCAGTTGTTTTGGTAGGATGCATTTTCGTAAATGAGCTTTCCCCATCGGTTATAAATTACCAAGCTTGCATCATCAAATGCTTCAATATTCCCGATGCCAAAAACGTCATTCTTTCCATCGCCATTCGGTGAAAATACGTTCGGAACCACCACCTCGTCAATAACCAGAATCGTTGCTGTAATGGTGTCGCGGCAGCCTTCATCGTTTTCAACCGTGTATGTCAATAACACAGTTCCGGTATCTGGAAATACAACCTGAACACTTTGCCCGGTTTCGGAGGGGTAGCCTAAAAAATCCCAATAATAATTCACCAACTCGGTTCCTTGCGGTGTTGCAGAGGAATCACTTAATACTAACGGACTATTTATTAAAACAATCAATTCGGGTGATGCTGTAAAATTGGCTTGCGGCTCTGCATCGGCAATGTTCACAACAATGGTATCGTTACACCCTGCAGCAAGCGTAGAATATACTGTGTATGTTCCGGGACCAAGTTCAAGTGGATTTTCGGTCGAGCCGTCGTTCCATTGAATTGAATCGGCTCCACTGATTGTAATAATGCTGCTTCCATCGTCGCATAAAATGGTGTCGCCGCTGAATGAAAGATTTACCGAAGGCAGCACATTCAACTCGAAAGCAACCGAATCGCTTCGGCAGCCGTCTTCTTCCTGACTTACATAATATGTTCCGGATTGCGATGCAGCGATGTTGTTGATTGCCACAACTGAACCCGTTTCATTAAAAGTTTGTGGGCCTTCCCAGTAAACGGTTCCTTGTGCACCCGGACTGCTGAGTTGAATATCCTCGCCCGAGCATACCGGAGATTCGAACTGCAGATTGGGTATGGGTGGTATTGATGCGAAGGTAACCGCAACCGTATCGCGCGCTCGGCAACCGGCAGAGCTAAATGCCTCGAGAAAATAATTCCCGTTTTGATTTACTATTAGTTCAGCTGTGGTGCTTCCGTCGCTCCATAAAAAATCATTAAAGCCGTTTGCCGGTGTGAGTGTAAGCAGCGGTACGCCACAACCCGAAAGGCTATCGGGCAAACCTAAATCAGGAAATTCTTCAATAACATCTACCGTATCGGTGCTTTCACAACCATCTTTTATAGTCACTACCCAGTATGTTCCCGGCTCCTGAACGTAAATGCTTTGTGTGGTGTCGCCCGTGCTCCACTCGTATGAATCTTTCCCATCACCGGCATCAAGCAGCAAAGAGTCATTAACACATATTACACGATTGTCGCCAAGATATGTGCTGGCAAAATCTGAGAAATAGCCATATCGGCAACCCGATCCGGCGCCGCCGTGGATAATCCCGAGATGGAACAGTTCGCCAACACTGGCTGAATTGCTCAAAATAGAAGTGGCTCCGATGGCAATTTCGGCTTCCGAAAACGACAACTGGGCTGAGAGCCATTCTCCAGCCGAGCCGTTTACGGGCGTAAATGCTGAAGCGGGCACAAGTGTCGCTGATCCGTTGAGGTTGAAAAATCCTTCGGCACCGGTTCTAACCATAATGTTCAACCCGAAAAATTCGGAGGTAGAACGCGTAAAAAATACCGATGGCGAGCCGGTACACTCAATTGATGGCAAAACAGCACTACCCATTTCGCATCCAAAACCCGAAACGTGTAATACGTACACAGGCTGAGAGCACGAGATGAATACAGTCGAATTGAGCACATCTATCGTAAACTGTTCGCCACTATTCAATGTTGCGTTTGGCGTGGCACTTCCATCAACAAATACTTCGGTATTGTTCGCAGTGGCTAACACATATACACGTTCGTCTGAATTTAAAAATCCCTTCATCACAATATATTCTCGCCCAATTACGCCCACGGGAACCAACTGATCGCCCATCAAATCGCGGCATCCACCTAATGCAGCAGAGTCATCCTTAAGGGTAACCGCAATGGGTTTATTGGATGATATGCGTGTTCCAACCGGTCGCTCTGTGGCAATGGTTGAAACAGCGAGCAAAGAATATGTTTGTCCGCGGTTGAGGGTAATCGTAAACGGAACACCTGCCGGATGACCGATCAGGTCTGCTGTTGGATTAATGGTAATGTCGGTATTGTCTTCTGTTGCTACAATTTCAAAACCGCTACGTGCCGGTGGTGAATAGGCGCCGTTGTTGTAATTTGTTGGGAAAGGCGTATAAAATGATGTACCGAGTGCATTGCCACCTTTGAGAGGGAAAATTTCAGGATTCAAGCCATTGTTTACTTCATAATAGGCTGTTACCGGAACACTCGATTCGAGAAGTATCCCTTTATCCAGCACCTGATCTGGCGGTTGATTTTCTATGAGCGTTTGAAATGGCGTAAGGTCAATCGATTGCGTTGTGCCGGCCGGAATGGTAAGTGTAATGGGCACAAATGCTGGGTTTGCCGGTTGCGAAAGCGTAATGTCGGCGGGTGATGCATTCGCACTTACACGCATTACAATTGGTGCATCACCATGGTTATTAGTTACTTCTGGGGCAACAAACCAAAACTCTGTATCGGTTTGTGCCTGAAGCAATGAATGAATCATCGTAAACGAAATCCAAAAAAGAATCTTGCGCAGGTGCTCGGCTAATTTATTCATGAATACTGAAGGTTTAAATCCTGCAGCAAGATATTCAATTATTCTCACATAGTAAGGATTGAATTTCAGGCTGTTTCGCACATAGGCTTGTTATAAAACCTACACATCATTCAACTTGCTCAAATCACCTGCAAATACATAGTTTTCCATGAAACACACGATTTAATTCGGGCACTTTGTAAACAAAAAAGTAAACACCATTTGCTACTCCATCGGCCGCCCAGTTATTCCTATAATCGCGGTTTTCATAAATCAGGTTTCCAGCAAGGTTGTATACACCTAAGCTTATATTTTTAGTATATCCTGAGCTCCACAAGCTGAAGAAGTCGTCTTTACCATCACCATTTGGCGAAAGAATAGCTGAAATGGCACCCTGCGTTACTTGAATGGTTGCATACGCTGTATCGCTACAACCTTCGCTATTTTCGACAATATAAATAAGTGAAACAGAACCTGTATCGCTAAAGCTGATTTGCGTTGTTTCGCCCATCTGTTCTGCTATTCCTTCAAAATTCCAACTAAACGCAGTTAATGCTGTGCCTGCGGGGGTTGATGATGCATCAGATAGTGTAAGCAATTCGTTTATTGCAACAGTCTCAGGGTTGGGGCTAAAGTTGGCAACAGGCTTTGCATCAAAAAGCGAAATCGAAAGGGTATCGTTACATCCCGCTGAAAGCGTTGAAACCACTTGATATGAGCCGACTCCTAGTTCGAGCACAGCGGATGTTTCCCCGTTATTCCACAACACCGAGTCGGAACCGGCAACCGAAATCAGACCGGTTTCTCCCGAACAAAGTAGTGTATCTCCATCAAACGTTAATTCAACCGATTGTTGAACTGCTATCTCAAACGCAACCGAATCGCTGCGACAGCCGTCAATTTCCTGACTAACAAAATATGTCCCCGATTGATTGCTTTCTATCGTTTCGATCTGAACATCTTCTCCGATTTGCATGAAAGAAAGTGGTCCTTCCCAATACACCATGCCAATAGCACCCTGGCTATTCAGTAGTACATTGCTTCCCGAACATACCTCTGACGGGAAAAGAGGCTCTAATGCAGGTGGCTTGGTAGCAAAGTTAACCATAACCGTATCGCGTATAAGACATCCGGCTAGGCTTGTTGCCTCGAGGGAATAGATTCCACTTTCGCTTACTTCTATGTCGCTTGTGGTGCCGCCGTTGTTCCAGAGAAAGTTATAATAGCCCGGTGCAGGACTCAGGGTTAAACTTGCCACGTCGCAGCCCACTAATGTGTCGGGCAATTCGAGGTCCGGAAAATCCTGAGAAACATCTATTGTATCAGAAATCTGGCAGCCGTCTTTTGTGGCTATAACCCAATACAATCCAGGCCCTTGTACATAGATGAATTGCGTAGTTTCGCCCGTACTCCAAAGATAAGAGTCTTTCCCGGGGCCTGCATCGAGTAAGAGCGAATCGTTCGAACAAACGGCCCCTGAAGAGCCCAGACTCGTGCCGGCAAAATCAGAAAAGTAGCCATAACGACATCCTCCATTGGACGAGCCATTGATGATGCCAAGGTGAAAAAGTTCAGCGCTTGGGGCTGTATTTTTTAAAACGGATGTTGCACCAGCAGCAATTTCTGCCGTTGTATAAGCGAGCTGAGCCGATAACCACGCACCGCCTGTACCATTCACTGGCGTAAATGCACTTGCCGGCAGAAGCGTGGTTGAACCGTTTAAAGTAAATGATCCTTCAGAGCCGCTTCTCACCATAATATTTAATCGGAATACTTCCGCGTTCGACCGTGTGAAGAAAACAGTCGATGATCCTGTACAATCAATCGATGGTAAAATAGCACTTCCCATTTCACAACCAACACCGGTAATATGCAGCACATAAATGGGCTTCGAACCAGTTATAAACGTGCTCGAATTCACAATATCAACAATGAATTGCTCCCCGCTGTTTAGTGTATCAATCGGAGTCAGGCTGCCATTAATAAAAATCTCGGTACTGTCGGCTGTAGCCAGCACGTACGCCCGATCGCCTCCTGCATTTAAGAATCCTTTCATTACGATGTAATCGGTACCAACCATGCTAACCGGAACGAGTTGATCGCCAAGTAGGTCTCTGCATCCTTGAAAAGTAGCCGAATCGTCTTTGAGTGTTACTGCAATTGGTTTGGTGGACGTAATGTACGTACCTGCAGGATGCAATATACCGGTGGCCGATTCTGCAATCAGAGAATAGCTTTGACCACGGTTTAATACGACGCTGAAGGGAACACCGGCCTGATGGCCAATCAAATTAGCGGTGGGAGTAATGGTTATTGTTGTACTGTCTTCTGTTGCCACGATTTCGAAGCCACTTCTCGCCGCCGGTGTGAAGTTACCATTGTCGTAATTGGTCGAAAATGGCGTGTAAAATTCGGTGCCTAATGCATTGGTGCCCTTGAGAGCAAAAATTTCAGGATTATTGGCGTAGTTTACTTCGTAATAGGCCGTAACCGGAACGCTCGATTGGAGTAAAATCCCTTTATCCAACACCTGATCGGGTGGTTGGTTTTCGAGCAATGCCTTGAAAGGCGTTAAATCGATGGTTTGTGTTGTGCCTGCTGGAATGGTTAGCACGATAGGCGTGAATGCATTTGTAGCGGGTTGCGAAAGAACAATGTCGGCTGGCAGCTCATTGGCACTTACGCGCAGTACAATTGGCGCATCGCCATGCCCGCTGGTAATTTCGGGAGCCACAAACCAGAATTCGGTATCGGTTTGGGCTTCGAGTTGCTGCATAAATAAACAGATGGCCGCGGTTGCCATAATTGTCCGCAAATGCTTAAAGAATAACCTCATGGCGTTTCAAGTTTTGTGAATCGCTTCTTACGAAAGGAATTTAAGAAGGTTCTGGTTTCGTCTAAAAATTTCGCTCGAATGCGTATCTTCGGCCTGTGCTACCCAACCGCTGCGTGTATTGGATTACCGGAGCTTCATCAGGAATTGGTGAAGCGCTTGCCATTGAGCTGGCCAAGCCCGGCAATGCCCTAATTTTAAGTGCCCGAAATGCAGATAAGTTGCAAGCGCTCAAACTTCAACTCGGAGATAAAGTTGAAGTTGAGGTCGTACCATTCGACCTCTCCAAGCTTAACGTGATTCCCGAAATGGTTACTAAAGCAATCGCGCTTTTTGGGCATGTAGATGTTTTAATCAACAATGCAGGCTTTAGTCAACGATCGCCTGCGTTAGAGACGTCCGAAAAGGTTGAGCGCGAAATCATGGAACTCAATTATTTTGCTCCGGTTGCATTAAGCAAAGCACTTTTACCTCATTTTTTATCACGAAAATCCGGACATATCGTTGTTGTTTCAAGTATCGCCGGCAAATTTGGTTTTACATTACGCTCTAGCTATGCTGCAGCAAAACATGCACTGCACGGCTATTTTGAAGCACTTCGGCTGGAATTGAAAGATGTGCCGGTTTACGTTACGCTGGTTTGTCCGGGTCGTGTAAAAACGAATATTTCGTTCAATGCCCGAAAAGGCGATGGTTCCTCACACAACGTGCTCGACGATGGGCAACGCAAGGGTATTTCTGCCGAGGCCTGCGCAAAATCAATCGTAAAGGCCATGCGCGCAAAGAAACATGAAGTGCTTATTGGTGGTGCCGAGTTGTTGCCCGTTTATTTGAAACGATTTTGTCCACCAGTATTTTATTGGCTCATAAAGAAAATCAAGGCTACATGAATTTAACTTCTTCTCTCCTTAGCGGAATTCAACAAGTGGGTATTGGTTGCCGCGATGCGGAAGCTTCGTTTACCTGGTACCGTAAATTTTTTGGGCTGGATGTTCCTGTTTTCAAGGATGCTTCGACAGCCGCTCTTATGACACGCTACACCGGAGGCGAGGCGCGAAAACGGTATGCTATTCTTGCGCTTAATATGCAAGGTGGTGGTGGTTTTGAAATCTGGCAATTCACCGACCGAACGCCACTTCCTCCTGATTTTAGTATTCGCCCTGGCGATCTTGGTTTCTTCGGCATTATCATGAAATGCAGCAACGTCAAAAATGCCCATGCATTCTTCACAAAGAAAGGCTTGAACCCTTCCGAGATTTATCCCGATCCGGCGGAAGGCGAACGCTTTCATTTAATCGATCCCGATGGCAACCGTTTTACGTTTAACCAGGGAAGAAGCTGGTTCCGTAATGGAAATCACAGCAACGGCGGTGTACAGGGTTTTCAGGTAGGTGTGAGCAATATGGACGCATCTATTCAATTCTATCGTTCGGTTCTTGGATTCAATAAAGTCGTGTCGGACTCAAGTTCTCGTTTTGCAGAATTCGATGGACTCGAATGCCGCCGCGTAGTTTTGCAAACGGCCAATCCCCGTAATGGTGCTTTTAGTCGTTTGTTGGGCGATACCGAAGTAGAATTGATTCAGCGTGCCGATGGCCAAGGCCGGAAGATTTTCACAAATCGTTTTTGGGGCGATATGGGCTTTATTCACGTTTGCTTTGATGTGAATAACATGCAGGCCTTAAAGAAATTGTGTGAAGAAAATCATGCTCCATTCACGGTCGATAGTGCCGATAGCTTCGATATGGGCGCCGCGGCAGGGCATTTTGCCTACATCGAAGATCCCGATGGCGCCTTGATTGAATTCGTTCAGACGCACAAACTTCCCATTTTGAAAATACTAAATTGGTACCTCGATTTACGCAAACGCAACAGCATGCGTCCTTTACCCGACTGGATGCTCGGTGCTATGCGTTTTTCAAGGGTCAGCGATTAACGTGAACGATTCAACATCTTACTTCTGGTATTTCTCGGTTGGGCTTATGCTGATTTCTTTCGGTCTGCAGGCGCAGGATATGCAACCGGAATACGGAATTGCTTTTCCGCAAGACGAGGTGGCTACAATTCGCATGACAATACACCCCGATTCGCTGCCTATTCTCTTAGAGCAGGGACAGGAAGGAAGTGAACATGAGTTTCAGGCCAACTTCAGGTTTGAAAGCAGTTTCTTTAGTCAAACCATTCAGAATGTAGGTTTTAGATTAAGAGGAAATACCAGTCTAAATGCTGCTAAAAAATCCTTTAAGATTTCCTTCAATACCTACATTGAAGGTGCACGTTGGCAAGGTCTTGAAAAAATAAATCTGAATGGAAGCCACAACGATCCAACGCGAATTCGTACCAAGCTATGCTGGGAAATGCTTCGCAAAGCCGACCTTCCTGCAGCGCGAACCGCAATGGTTCAGCTTTTCATTAACGATGAAAATATGGGCTTGTACACCCATGTTGAACAGATTGATGAAACATTTGTGGAACGTGTATTTTCAAACCCACATGCCGGCAACCTGTATAAATGCCTTTATCCAGCCGATCTTGACTATATTTCTGAGAATCCGGAAGCGTATCAGTTGGATTTTTCCGGCAGACGTGTCTATGACTTAGAAACAAATAGATATGCCGATAATTACAGTGATTTGGCAGAATTTATTTCGATATTAAATCAAGCAGCACTGTCTGATTTACCTTGTTTATTAGAGCCGGTTTTTCAGGTAGATCGTTACCTGAAACAGGCTGCATTTGATGTGTTATCGGGCAACTGGGATGGATATATTTTCAATAAAAATAATTTTTACCTCTACAAAAATCGCAAGACCGGTCAGTTTGAGTTTATTCAGTACGACCTCGACAATACGCTGGGCATCGATTGGGTAAATCAAGATTGGACCAGCAGATCTATTTACAATTGGGCGCCGCAATCGCAAGCCAGGCCTTTGTTTAAGCGTTTGTTGCAGGTTCCGGAATACAGAAATCGATTTGCTTATTACCTCGATGAGTTAATGCAAAACGTATTTCATCCCGATAGCCTTGTGCAACGCATCAATGCCTTGCAGGATTTAGTAGCCCCGCTGGTGAATAATGATCCTTTTCATGAACTCGATTATGGGTTCACGTTTGAGGATTTTTATCACGGAGATTCAATTGCCTGGGGGGGGCATGTAGAATTTGGTATTTTGCCATTTGTTGAAGCGAGACGTATCTCGGCAATCAATCAGCTTGAGCCATTTTCTACACCCGAAGCGGCAATTATTGCAAGCGAGGTGCAGCACGATTTTCCGCTGAGCGATACCATTCGGTTTGTGGCGAATTGCTCCACCGGATTGGATTCCCTGATTCTTGAATATGGGTATGCGGTCAATGATTTTAGCTATACGATTGCAGTGAGCGATGATGGGGTGTATCCTGATGCAATTGCCAACGACAACATATTCACCTGCAGAATTCAGTCTGTTCCCGACTTAGCTCGCGTGTATTATAGGTGGCGAATTCCCGGACAAACGCAGACTTTCCCGTGTGATGGCGATTTTGTTCACCGTAATTCGGCTCCAACATCGTTATTAATTAATGAATTGATGAGTGAGAATGCGGGTGTTGTTCTTGACGACCAGAATTTACCTTCGGATTGGATTGAATTGTGGAACGGAGGGTCTTCGGGAGTAAATCTAAGTGGTTTTTATTTAAGCGATGATTCAACAGATCCGTTGAAATTTGAGTTGCCTGGTGGGTTTATGACGCCCGGTCAATTCAAACTTTTTTGGGCCGATGATGAACCGCTGAGAGGACCTGAACATTGCACGTTCTCGCTCGATAACGATGGCGAAATGCTTCGGCTTTACAGACTCGAAGACGGTAAACCGCGCCTGTATGATCATATTTCTTTTCCCGCTTTAAATGCTAACTCTTCCTGGGGAAGGATTCAAGATGGTGCTGCAAATTGGATCCTATTTGAATCCTCTACTCCAGGAAGCAGCAACCAGTCGGCCGCAATTTCAGAAATCGAAACTTTGCCATTTGTAATTTACCCGAATCCCGGCAGCGAAATACTGCACCTAAGCAAGACTTTAAAATTCTTTCAAGTATTGGATATGGCAGGTAGAATTCAACTCAGCGGATTTGATACGAATCTGCTTGATGCATCTGCATTATCACCTGGTATTTACATGCTGATTTCGGAAAAAGGAATTTGCAGATTTTCTATTCTAAACAAATAAAGAATTAGGCCCTGCTGATATTCGCTCAGTTATTTTAATATCAAAAACTTAGAAGCTTTCCGCGTTTAAAGCGAATAAAGATTTTTGCAGGAATTAATTAATTTGGGAGCACCTACATTGTTCGACTCCTCCTCTTTTTCGATAGCCCGAAATACACGTTATCTGCCGCTTAAACAATTCCTACTCACAAGCGCTTACCTGCTTGCTATCGATTGTTTACCCTGAATTCTAAACTCGTTTAGTAAAGCCTGCGAATTTCCCAATTCAGTTTTTAAGCCATCTGAAATAGACGCTAAATGCTCTTTGTTGTAAAGATTAATAATGTCGATTTGGGTAATCGCTTGCTCAATTTCTGTCGTAAGTTTATTGAATGCAAACTCAAGATCGGTAAACACTGCTCTCAGTTTTCGGTTTCCAAGTACTATCGCAAATTGCTGTGGATGTTCGTGTTTTAGGTAATCGAGATACCACGCAACAAATAACGAAAATTCGTAATACGCAACTGTGCATTCTATTACAAATTTAAGGTCTTCGTATTGCATTTTGGAGAACAAGGTATCTGCTCTTTTATAGAGCAACCACGTTGCATTTACACCATGATAATAGGCCGAAAATTCATTCAACATACCATACAGTGAAGCTGCGTTAGCTGAAGTATTATTAAAAACATACATTGGCAGGCGGGGTGATTTATATTCAGTTACCTGAAATAGATCTTGCCCCTTTATCGTAGGCTCCAGAAATGCTTGGGGAATGTATGCTTTCATTTCTTGCGCTTTCGGCAAATTCTCGTAATCGCATTCGATAAATTCCCTTTTTGAATTTAGTATAACATATTTATTCATGAAAGTAATTGAATCACAATTTGGTAAATGTTGCTCATTGCATTTCATTCGCTTTTCATACATGCTTCTGTGAATTGTTTCGTGTATGGTAACATTAAAATGGTTCAAACGCTGTGCTTCCGAATTATTTACATTCCAACTAAAAACAGTGTCCATTCCCTGATGATAAACAAATGCGCCTGACACAGATTCAAAACAACCGGGTCCGCAATAATGATTTTTCAACAAGGTCGCATATTCTGGCAACACCGATTCGGTCAAGTCAATATAAGCTTCCTTATACTCCTTGATCACAATTTCCTCCTCTTTCTTTTTTTGTAGAGCAGCCTGTTCCGCCTCAATTTTCTTTCTGAGTTCTTCTTCACGCTTTGCCTTCATTTGGGCTGTAACCCGGCGATATAGCATGCGCTTCCCATTCTTGTAATAATTCGTATCACAGAGCGAATCCTTGTTTACCGGATTTATTCGCCAATGTTGAGTATGATCGTTTACACGTAACCACATATCAGATTTTCGATTATTAAACGCAGACTTATTTACGGCCCAACCCGATTTGGTTGCATACAAAACATCAGGGCGCAGGTGTTTATCAATTCCAGTAGCTGACGTAGATATCAGCTGTATCTTCTTACCCTTCTCCACGATCCTGCCGGTATCTATTCCAATTTTGACCTTTTCATAATGCGACAAGAGATACCTGCCGTCTGCATAAATCCAAAGTCTTTGAATTCTATTTTTATCTAAAACTTTTTCAAACAATAAACTATCGCCCTGTAATTTGGAATGTTGCGCGTAGAATGTCTTGCTCAACATTATCAAGAAAAATCCTACAATACCAATGCGTTTCATGGCTTTCATTTTTAAACATTGAAACGTATGGGTGGAGCATCTGAAAAAAGAAATTCATTGATTTGTAGTCAAAACGAATCCGCACGTAAACTATTTTAAATTTCGAAAATAAATTTGCGACTTATTCTGTTAGCCAAAAGGGGAAATGTATTTCAAGTTCATTTATCCGCAATAGGTACATACCCGGAGCTGCATTCACATCGATTTTATGGATGTTGCCGTTTATCTTTTTTCCGAAATCGATCATTCGCCCATCGATGCTAAAAATCGCATAAGAAAATGAGCTTTTATCTTTTGTTTCGATTAACACCGATTTGCCTTCGGTGACTATGGTTAAAGGCTTATCGTATGCTGGGTTGAAGCTATTTAGAATATTGCACGAATCGCTTGAAATGCGTTGCGCAAAAAATGTCGCTGCTTGCAAACTGCGCAAATACGGTGCGTCGTATTGATGGCCGCCAAGTGAAGGATTTAACACCTGAGCCAAACAATCGGCTGTATTATTTGTAATCTCAATTTGCATTTCAGGGGTTGATAGAGGATCTAACGTTCCGGAATTCAAATAATCGGCTATAAACTGCGTACCCATCGACAAAGGTCGGTTTGGAATAGAAACACAGCCCGTTCCAGCGGCACAATCGCTAAAGCCTTTCAACAAACGAGCATTGCCAATGGGCACAATCAAATCGTTGGGCTGATGGAAACTATACAAATCAGGCACATCTCCGTCTGAGCTTTGAAACAAATTCTGCATCATGCCACCAAACATATTGGCAATGGCTTTTATGCGATAAGGTGGTGCATTCACATTCAAATTCCCTTCTATTTGTCCCAAATCTGGTCGTGCAAAATTCATAGCACCTATTTCAACAGACCAGGATGCATTTTGAATGCAGGGTTGATAATACGTCTGATTGGGAGGAGACACCGGAGGCAATTGGGCACATGCAGCAGGCTTCTCGTTTTCATCATCCAAATAGGCTGTACCCAATGCAATAAATCCACCGGCACTTTCTCCATAAACAAATATTTGCTGCGGATCGATCTGGTATTCCTGCGCATAGGCAACCAGGTAACGAATTGCGCCTCTGGCATCCTGAACGCCTCTATACCAGGCACGAATCCATTCGGCTGTATCTGCAGCGAGCATGCAATTCCAGTTCGGCACATTGCAATTCAGGTTTTCGTTGGTGAGAAAAAATCCGAGTCGGTAATTTATAGCCGCCGAAACATATCCGCGTTGTGCAAACTCCTCACGCAGCGTTACAATACCGGCATCGTCTTTACTGCCAGCCACCCAGGCACCGCCATGAATAATAAGCACCAGCGGCCTTCCGCAAACTGGTAATGGCGCCCCATTCGGACGCGAAACATCCAAACGGAGCTGCCTTGTTTGCCCGGCAAAATCAATAGCGTTGCCGTATGGTATGTTAAGTTGCGTCTCGAACGAATACAGTGTGTCGACAAATTCTTGAGATTGAAGCTCGCCTGGTAAGAATGCAATAGTTGCGATGCAACAGGCTAAAATAAAATTCAAGAAAAGCGATATTGATTTGAAAATCAATCCTTTCATAATAGCTGCTTTAACGATTTATTTATGGTATGATGAACCACTGCATGAGTTGATTATTCAACAATTCAATGGCTTCGTTTATCTTCCAAGCGGCTCGGTTGCGCGGTTCCACCCGATTCGATATAGCACGAAGCTGAAGGCAGGGAATAGAGAAAGATGATGCCGTGTACATTACTGCGGCGCCTTCCATCGACTCAAGCGATGCATCCGGTCTATACCGTCTTAGTCGGGTAATCGAATCCGCATTACCATGCACACGCATCACGGTAATTCCATTGAGTTCAGGAATTGCGGATGATTTTACAAATGAAGGCAAATCTGAACCGATGACTCCCCCATCTCGAAAAGGAAAATCATTTTTACCAATCAATCCAAGCTCAAAAACAGAAATTATTTCGCCGTGATCCTCCGCGCCCCATTCGTAAAATTCATCGCGAACAACCCATACCAGCGAAGGAATCTTTAACGCTTCGGAAATTGCTCCTCCAATCCCAACATTGAGAATAAAATCGTAGCGATTTACCGCTAAATGCTGCGAAAGTTTTAGAATCGTCGCAGGAATACCCACACCAGTGACGATAATTTCGAGTGTGTATGGTGCCGGCGGATTAAATTTTTCGAGCATCGCTGCGAATGGAGCAATTTCGGCTTCAGTTGCTACAACTAATAATACACGCATACTTCAAAGGTAAAGCATACTTGCACCGAATCACCATCGAATTTTAAATTTCAGTTCGATTGGGTAACATTTTTACAAAAGAGAATACTACATTTGTAAATTACAAGCTACAACCATGATTGAAAGCAATCTTTCGCGCCTGCAATGGACGTTTCGAATTGCATTGATGGGCGTTTTAGGCACACTCCTGCTTTCGAGCAAGGTGTGGATGACCGAACGGAATTTCCCGGTAGTGCCTCTTTTCGAAGGAATTCCATCGATGCCCTCGCCGCTCGATTATATTTTATACAGTGTGTTGATGGTCCTCGCCATCTACCAGATTATTTACCTCGAAAATAGAAATACGAAATTTGCTCTCATCGGCATGTTTGTGTTTTTGATGTTGGGCGATCAAATGCGCTGGCAGCCCTACAACATGCACTACCTCATTATGCTTATCGGGCTGCTTTTTTATCCGGCGCGCACCGATGATCTCATACAGATTTTTCGGTTGATGATGGTTGCTTTTTATATATGGAGCGGAGTTCAGCAGTTGAACATGGTGTTTATTCAGAGTATCTTCCCCTGGATGGCGGCACCTCTCGCCGAAAAGTTCCCATCCGTAATGGAAGAATATATTTTAGGCGGTGGCTATGTTTTTCCATTCCTTAGTTTGTTTGCCGGAATTGGGTTGCTTTTTAAACCTACACGTAACATCGCAGCTTACTTGGGAATCTTCATTCAGTTTTTCCTGTTTTATGCCTTAAGTCCGATGGGTAACGATTGGAATGCTGCCATTTTACCATACAACATCACGCTCGGTTTCTTTACGTATTTATTGTTTGTGGATGCCGAATTCAAAACAAAAACTATTTTCTGGTCGCCATTGCGCTTTCATCAGGTTGTACTGGTGGTGTATTGCATTATTCCTGTATTAAGTTTTGCAGGATTTTACGATCGGATGCAAAGTTTTAATGCCTATTCGGGTAAATCGTATTATGGTAAAATTTACGTTACCGAACAATTGGCAGAGCGCCTTCCCGATGGTGTTAAACGCTATGTGTTTCGGCCTCCGATGTCAAAGCCCTTTATCGAAACCACGTATTGGTCGATGGATGCCCTAAAAGTATCGCCTTACTCCGAAAAACGGATTTACGAGTCGCTGCATTCCTACATCTGCTCGTTTGCCGAAGGCGATTGTCCGGCCGAACTTGAGATTTACACCTACGAAGACGTATCGGGTAATCAATGATGCGGCTAATTGCAGCCCTGTTGTGTGTGTTGCTTTTTTCGGTTAGTGTAAAAGCATCCGAAACACGCCTAAAATCTTACCGAATTGCCAAATCGCCGGAGTTAGTTCGCGTAGATGGTAACTTAAGCGATCAAGCCTGGCAAATGGCCGAAACGGGCGGTGGCTTCAAGCAAACGTTTCCGTTCGACTCCTCCCAAGCCATTTCGCAAACCAATTTCAAATTGTGTTACGATGCTGCATTCCTTTACATTGCCGTTTCGTGCACCAACCGTGATACGCTAAACGCATATGTGAGCCAGACCTTGCGCCGCGATTTCGATGAAAAACTAAACGACGGCATCCAAATCATCCTCGATCCATTCAACGACCAATACAACGGGTTCAGCTTTCTGGTGAGTCCTTACAATGTGCAATCGGAAGGTTTGATTACAGGCGGCGGAACATATGGACAAACGAATAATTGGGACAATCGCTGGTATTCGGCTGTTGAACGTAATAAATGGGGTTGGACAGCAGAAATCGCCATTCCGTTCAAATCGATACGTTTTAATCCAAATGCGAACATGTGGGGTTTCAACCTCGCACGAATCGATTTACGCAACAACGAAATCTCAACTTGGAATCCCATACCACGCACATTTAGTTTAACATCGCTGGCCTTTACCGGTAAATTGTTTTGGGATGAACCGGCTCCGCAAACCGGACTCAATTATTCGCTGATTCCGTATGGAGTTTCGGAAGTGAATCAAGAAACCGGCGAAGATGTGAAGCAGCGCATAACAGCCGGTGGTGATGCGAAAATCGCGGTAAGTTCATCGCTCAATTTGGACGTTACGATTAATCCCGACTTTTCGCAGGCCGATGTTGACAGACAGGTAACAAACCTCACCCGATTCAGTTTGTTTTTCCCCGAACGTCGGCAGTTTTTTCTTGAGAACAGCGATTTATTCGGGCAGTTTGGGTTCACGAAAATACGGCCGTTTTTCTCGCGCCAAATCGGATTGCGCAGCGGACAGCGCGTTCCCATTCAATTTGGAGCACGCCTAAGTGGTAAGCTCGATCAGAACTGGCGCATTGGCTTTATGAATGTGCAAACCGGTGGAATTGGCGATGAGATTGTGCCCGAAAATTTCACGGTAGCATGTTTTCAACGGCAGGTTAATGGCCGCTCGAACATCGGTGGAATCTTTGTAAACCGACAAGAAACCAGCAAGTCGGGCTTCATGGCAACATCGTTCAACCGCGTTGCAGGCCTCGATTATAAGTTGGCGAGTCGCAATGGGCGGTGGAATGGAATTGCATTTTTTCACAAGAGTTTTAATCCGGGTGGAAATCGCAGTGAAGATTATGCACACGCCAGCTTTCTGCGATACGACGACGCCAATTGGTCCTTGATGTGGAACCACGAATACGTGGGTAAAAACTACAAGGCCGAAACCGGATTTGTGCCGCGCCGAGATCAATTCGACCAGACTAAAAATGAGGTCGTTCCCATGACCTATTGGCGGCTTGAACCCGAGATAGCGTATAGACAGTATCTAACAGGTGGTTCTATAAACAGAATAGAGTACAGTTTAAATGCATCGATGTATGCCGATTCGATGTTTCGCAACACCGAACAAACCTATAACGCCAGCATTCAGGTAAATTATACCAATTCGGCTTATGTGGGGGTGAATTATACGCTCAACCGGATTCGGCTTGTTTTTCCGCTTGATGTTACATTTACAGGACTAACGGCCTTGCCTGCCACAAACTATTCATTTGCCGAATATTCAGTTTATGGAAGAACGGATGTTCGGAAGAAAGTTAACGTGTCGGGCGTTGTTTCGTACGGCGGATTT
>Ga0169931_10004991_pt1 | contig 20418 bp, 20 predicted proteins | sample Kivu_15m_20L_FD_129675 | JGI IMG/M metagenome (GOLD analysis project Ga0169931, IMG submission 129675) | Freshwater microbial communities from Lake Kivu, Western Province, Rwanda to study Microbial Dark Matter (Phase II) - Kivu_15m_20L... | ecosystem: Environmental > Aquatic > Freshwater > Lake... | reverse complement strand
TTCAAATCCAGATATTTTTCTGGTTTGAAATCATTCATATCGACACGTCCACTGAGAATTCCAGTTCCTCTTTTGTCATCTCTTACCAAGATATTCTCAAAAACAATTCCCTCTCGGTCATTAAATCTTAAATTACCGTTGAGCACATAATTTGTATTCAAAAAAACAGGACTGACCTTTGCCTCTTCAACGCTAAAATTTGAGTCAAATTCAAGACGTTTCAAATTCCCTCTGAGACTTCCTTTTCCATAAGCTCTACCTTCCATCGAGGTAAATACATCTAAAAGCAAATACCTAACTGCCCATAGATTGACTTCTTCAAAATTTGCCTCAAAATTAAACACATCATTAACTGAAGGATCATCCGAATCCAAATCAATAAAACCACTTAAATTGATATTATTTGAGATGCTTTGGTCTGATTCATTTTCACCTTCCCCATCGAAATCATTGACAATTCGAAGATTAGTGTCAAATACAGTTGTTTCTGGATTGTATTGACTATCTAGAGTGATATCGCCCAATGTTCTTCCATCGATGGTAACATTATCAATGAAAAGATGCCCCTCTACATTTGATAAGGATCGTAGTCCGCGAGAAACAATGGAACCGTTCATGTTTCCCGCAAAATCAAAACGTAACTCTAACAGATCAGATATTTTGGAAAGATTTAGATTGGTGATGTCTAAGCCTATTTCGTCAGAAAGATCCTCACTTAAAATGCCTGATAGATTTAACCGTTCTTCCCCATTTACAAACTTAAAATCAACAAATTCGATCTTGTTAGCAGGAAGAATTCGAACCGATGGTAAACCGCTGGCTTTCCATGAATATTGATTATTTCCAAGAAAGAAATTCGGAAAAACGACATTGATAACAGAATCTTGTAAAGCTGCTTCCACGTTAAAACTGGCTCTAGCAGCATTACCCAATCCCACAATTGTTTGATCTAAGCGTAGCGTATCATTCAATATGGAGGCTTTGGTAGTAAGGTCCTCAAAAGTTATTCGTCCCTGCTGAATACTACCAATATTTGAGAGCAGCTGAATGTTAGTAGATTCACCGAAACTAGCATTTGCCTGAAAAGCAGTTGTTAATTTTAGATCAACTTTATTAAATAGTGTATTATTTATTTTGAAATTGGGATCAGAGAAAGATAGATCAAGAAGTAAGCGTTGATTATCTGCTAGAATAGATCCACTGAGTGTGCTATTCGCCTGATCCACTGGATTACTTTTAAGAAATCGATTCAATAACTCTATTTGTTTGAGAGTAGCATTGAATTCGAGTCGAATCGGAAAAATATTTTGGGCATTCACAAGGGATGGAGAGTTCCCTGATTCTGACTGCAAAAATTCGGCATTAAATTGGTCTTTAATTGATCTGAACCAGTATTGACTATGGTAAACCAGTTGCTGAAGATCGTAAGAGCCCGTAATAAAGGCATCAATAAAGGTAGATGTTAATCTGAGCTGTAAGACATCACCATTTTTTAGAATATCAGCGTAAGCCTGAATACCAGCTATGGTATCGCCTTTAACAACAGATGGTGATCCGTCAAAACTAAAATTTCCCTGGAGATCGGCGAGATTTGAGCCTTCAAGATTTCCTGAAAATGAGGCATTCAACTGAGTTTGGGGTAATTCAAAATCAGTAAACAAGGATGATACATTTACTGAATCTATCTTACCATCAAACGAATAAGACGGTATATTTTTGGAAAAATCAACATTTGCCGTCAGATTTGAACTACCTGCATCACTTCTTATCGATGTTGAAAGGGTCAAAACTCGATCGTCTAACCTTGTGTCAAGCGATGCAGATTGAAGCTCAATCCCTCTGATTGTAGACTCGCGTACATCACTTTTTAATGCAAGGAAGGCATCTACACCAAAACCTTCACCCTCAAATTCAGAGCTTAAGTTTAGAGTGGAATTACCCATGTTCAATTGAGGCCACTGATCAAGTTTTAGATCTACAAATGTTACTTTCCCCGAGTACTTGATTATATCCTGGAATAGTACATTAGATACGATATTGACGGATCCATTTTGAGTTGTAGTTTTAAGATCAACAGAGATTGAGTCCAAATTTCCATCAGCTATTCCTTGAATTTCAAGTTCACTTAATACTGATAAAAAGGGGTTAACTGGATCATTAATGATGTTATCGAGTAATTTTTTAGAAACGTTTGCTCTATTAACTCTTACTGAATAGCGAAGTCTTTCTTTATTCATGAACTCATTGAGTTCACCATCCCACTCTAAAACGGAGTCATCAAGGTTAATAGAACACGTTTCTAGACTAATTAGAGATAGCTTACCCTCCGCTTTGCATAAAAGGTTTAAGTTTGACTCCGGCAATTTTATATCTGGACGTACCAAGGACAACTCACTCAAAGATAGATTTGTCTCTTGAATAGATAATTTATACGAAGCTTGCACTAACTGAGATTTCCAGTCTAATTTGTTAAAATCCAAACCATCAACAGATAAACTAAGTGACAAGTTAGATTTTGGTGTCTTTAATCGAAATTGATTCAATTCAGCGTAACGCTGATCACTAAAAAATTGCCCAGTTAATTCCAGATTAGAAAGCGGATACTCGGGTAGAAGTACTTTTAACTCCTGAATATCTAAATAACGTTGCTTAGGCAGTAATTCGAGGAATAATTTGGCGTTTATTGAACTATAAAAAGCCGGAATGGACTGATTTAAATTCGATTTAGCGAGTAATGCTGGACTTATCTGCACTGAACCGTTTTCAATACGCAGACTGGGTACATACATTCGAATTTGATCCGAAATAACTTCTTCCTTTTGGGGACCTCTTTGCTCTCGAGCAAAGACCTTAGATAAGATGGAAGCTGAATCTTTATCAGCCGCAAAGTTTACGTGTGGGTTTTGTAAGTAAAGACCATTGATATAAACCTGTCCATATAGCAAATCCCAAAAGCGTAGGTTAATCTCTGCTTTTGATATGTGAATTAAAGTATCTAGGTCTGATTGATTTTCTTCGGTGTAAACCACACCAACATTGTTCAAGATGATTCTTGTGGGTATGGTACCATCCATAGATTCGATATAGAGTCTGGCATCGAATTGTTCAGAGAAAACACGTTCTACTGTGTGAATAATCCAACTTTTTCCCCATGAAGATTGAACCCAGGCGTATGTCAATGGAATAATTGCAGCAAATAACAACATCAGACTGACTATTAGCCAGCCTGTTACTTTAAAAATTGTTCTTGCTTTCGAATTCATTGGAGACACTCATCCTTGGTGTCAGTCATCGTCATTAACAACGCTTGTTTAACGATATCCGTATTGAGGATATTTTTTTTGATTGGTTTAGCCCATTGATCAAGCAAGATAAATGTAATTGCATCATCCGTATTTTTTTTGTCGAATTTCATTAATTGAATTAAATGATCCAAATCGACTATTTCATGAGGCCACTTAATATTCAAATACTTATTAAATGTCATTAGACGATTGATGTCGAGGGATGAGCCCGATAAATTTGACAAATGAGTGGCTGCGATCATTCCAAGGAACACTGCTTCTCCGTGTAGAATACCTGAATAATTCAGAGCCCTTTCAATAGCATGGGCAAATGTGTGACCAAAGTTTAGAAATGAGCGTATGCCAGATTCTAATTCATCTTCTTGAACAATATCGGCTTTAATTTGAACGCATTTATTAATAATGGGGATCCAACGAAGATCATCAGGTGATACACTTTTCTCTAATAGATCAAGAACCTCATCAAACAAATTCTGATCTGAAATCGCAGCGTATTTTATAATTTCACCAAGTCCACTTGCCCACTCTCTTTTTGGCAAGCTAGCTAAATAAGATAAATCTATAATAACAGCCTCGGGCTGATAAAAAGATCCAATGAGATTTTTTCCCGTTGTAAGGTTAATACCAGTTTTTCCACCAACTGAGCTATCAACCATAGATAATAAGGTGGTTGGTAGTTGAATAAAGGGTACTCCTCTGAGAGCTATTGAGGCCGCAAAACCTGCAAGGTCTCCAACAACCCCTCCACCAATTACAACGATGGGATTAACCCGCTTGATTCCATTTTCAAGTAAGAAATCGATGATCCTAAGAAGTTGTGAGGTGCTTTTTGATTGCTCTCCCTCAGCTATAATGATGAATTCATAGCTTTTAAACAAGGTTGCTAATAGTTGATCGATTCGCTTGGAATGATGTTTGTGTACATTTTCATCCACAATTAGGAATCCTCTGTCACACTGAATCAAACTAGGTATTGTGGATGCAATATGTTCATCTAAATCAAGGCCAATGAAGATTGGGTATTGATGAGAACGACTAGTTTTAACCTTTATCACGGGATTCATATTGCTTTATTGATTGTATCAAGTGGTGTACACAGGTATCGATCTTCCAATTAGGGTCTATATTGAAAACTATGTCAGCCTGCAAGTATGAAGGGAGCCTACGTTCATATAAATGAGTAATAAATTCCTGCAATTCTTCTAGCGTTCGTCGCTCTCCATTCTCTTTAAGCAATAGCGGTCGTTTTTTTGTGTAACGAAGTCGTTGAACTATTTGATCAATGGGTAGTTGGAGAAAAACTAAAATACCGTTGTCTTTAATAGCATTAATTATTTGCTGGTTTTGGAGGGTACCACCACCCAGAGCTAAGATTTGTTCTTTCTTTTTTGAATGTTCAAGCAAGTATTGATATTCCAAATCTCGAAAATAGGGCTCACCATAACGTCCAAAGATTTCTGTAACCCGGTAACCTTCACCTTCTTCAATCAGATGGTCTAAATCTGCAAACTTAAATCCAAGAGATGCTGACAAATGTCGACCTATGGTTGTTTTTCCAACCCCCATGAATCCGCACAAATAGATTGTATCAGTGTTCATAGCTTAGTCTTCATTCAATGACTCTGGCTTGCTTGGTTTTACTAAGATGACTCTCTCTTTATCTACCTTCGCTAAACCAGGTGCTGATCCTTTAGGTTTTCTAACATATTTTCTTTTGGTGTAAATAACAGGGGCTAATGCGGATGTTTTAGCCTTTGAATACCATGCAGCCCAACTCGCAACCATTTCAACGATATCAGAGCTTGGATAATCAGATTTTTTGTTCATTCGAACAAGAACATGAGATCCAGAAACATGGCGTGCGTGAAACCAAATATCTTCTTTGTGAGCATGGTTTAAAAGCTCATCATTACCTGCAGCCGACTTTCCGATCCAAACCTCGAAACCCTGAATACTTAATGATCTCCAGGGACGTGCTTGGGCTGTGGTATTGGATTGAATATGGACTAAAGAGTTATAACTGTTTTTATGGTCTTTAAACCATTTTTCTAGAGATTTTGGTCCCTCAACATGATCTAAACTGAGTGATAAAGTCATGAGTTGAGCCATTTTTTTTTTGATTTCTCTTATTCTGTCCTTGTTAGCCACCATTGTTTTACGAGTACCCTTAGCCTTCTCGTAATATAGCTGCGCATTTTCAGAAATACTTAGTTCTTTTTTTATTGGAATAAGGATATCAGTACCGGGTGAAAATATATTTTCGACAAGAACCCGATCTTGTTCGACATGCCCCAAATTACTGTAGGTCATTAAGATATGTCCTGTTGTCTCATATTTTTTGATTCTTTCTTCTGAAACCACCTCATCCTCCAACAATTCCAGGATCTTTTCATAACGTCGTAACGAAACCTGTAATTGATCGACCAAGCTTTTTATTTTGACCTTGAACTGATCTTTTATCTCTCTTTGGATCCATACATCACGAATCAACGTATTGGGATCCTCAAAAATCTTATCTGATTTAGTAGATATGATGGAATCCGAAAGTAAGCATAGCCCTCCATCGTCGAGCCTTCTGAAGCTTGGGTTATTTAGTAGTTGTAAAACCCATTGATCTACTAGGGCGATCAAGTTGGCATCATCATTGAGCTGACTAGAAAAGCTTTCCTGAAGCATCGGAATTAGATGTCGTGGAAATCTTGGTTCTCTGCACAAGATTTTTTCTCGTACGGATTGCTTGAGGACAACCTCTTGATGGGTTCCCTTTTTTAGATAATCAGACGTAATGGGTACGCTATCATTTCTAAACTGATCAATAATATCATCACCTTTGAATAAAAAGGCATTTGCTTTTGGTCCAAATACAAAAAATATGAGGCGAAATTCTTGTTCAAAGCTGAACGTTACAACTCGGTCAAATTCAGATAATTCAGCATCAATTAAATATTTTCCATCCAGCTCTTGAAAGAATGTTGCAGCGTTATGAAGCGATGGTAGGGAAGATTCTTGGACAAATAGAGCAGCATCAGATCTTGCCTGAAAAAGGAGAATTTTTCGGTTTTCTTCTTTTTCAAATACCAACTCAAGTGTTTTTTTAAAACGACTAAATGCGGTCTCAAATCGAAATCCTTTTAAACTACCTTTTAAAAAGCGAACTTGATGATGAATAGTGAAATAATTATTCATATATTTTCGCAGTGTTTAACTTAGGAAGCGCTTCTTAATTAAATTTATTTAGGAATATGATAGAATATCCCATCTTTAACTCGGTTGTTAACCGAATTGAGGCTGAATTAATTAAGTATAATGTTAATTTAAAAAGTTTTAAAACATGGACTGAGGGATCAATAAATGCTACTGGGCTTGAGATTATTGCTGAATTACCCTCTGACGAGCTCATCAAGTCGGTAGTCATCAATTTTGACTGGGACAAATTTAGAGAGGCAAGCCTTGCAAGATTGATGGATGGAATGTCAAAACATCCGCTATTACGTGATAAAAACTCTAAGCTAAGCCTAGTAACACCTAGTTTGGATATTGAAATCTCGTGGCAATTCAACGAAGGAATTCCTTTTAAAATATCCCAAACTCGTTTGGGCACTAATCGAATCAAGGTTGCGAGTGAATGGATGGATTCGATCAATTCGAGAGCAAGCCAAGCTTTGCCAAGAGATTGTAATCTTTCACGCTGGCACGTGGACATCGACGGCGACTTTGACGGAAGATTCATTTCTCAAATGACCTTTATCACTTACTTGTCTATTCCGCTAGACACAGTAACTAGCTTACCAAGTCTTCAACAGAGAATCGATAGAAATCTTCAACTGTTATTGAAGACAACAGATCGGATCTTAGAGTTAGCTAAATCTACTCTTCCGTTGGCATCATAGGTAAAAAAGAAAAGCCTGAAACAGGCTTTTACTTCTTCTTATGACGATTCTTGCGCAGGCGTTTTTTGCGCTTGTGCTTTGCGATCTTTGCACGCTTGCGTTTTTTACCACAGGGCATTGGTGATCCTCATGAATTTGGTGATGTGTTTATAGACTTGCAATATATTGCTTTAAGCTGACAATTGGAAATTATTCAAGCCTTATTCTAGTCTATTTCATCGTCTAATCACTCAATCAAGCTATTTTTGGTTTTGGTTTACAGCTTGTTTGAACTCCTTTGAGATCTTCAAAACAGGCACATATTGAGATGGGACGATTACTTCCTTATTTGTTTTTGGATTTCGAGCAACACGTCTGGCTCTTTTAACCACTTTGAAACTACCGAAACCTCTAAGTTCGATGGTCTCGCCACGTTTCATTGCCTCTATTACTGTTTCAAGAAAACCTTTTACGACTGCTTCGGTTTCGATTTTTGTAAGACCGGTTGACGACGATATAATTTCAACGATATCTGCCTTTGTCATAGAGCTACTCCGGTAGATTTAGGGATGGGTGGATGTGTCTATCTGTTATAAGTGTAAGGTCAAAGGGATAACTGCCCCTTGTATACGACACTATTATTAAGCATCCTATTAATACCAATATTATTTACAATATGCAAGGACACACATTCATTTTTTTAAATGCTGACTAAAAGGATACACAATTGTATTATTTCGTTAAAGGATTAAGGAATCTTGAGGTTTTTTTTAGATATTCCTCATCAATTTGGATAAAGTCTTAACTCGAAACCTAATCTCTATTCATGGAATTCCTTCAAAATCTCATTAATACCCTTAATACCTACATTTGGGAGAAGCCCGACATCTTTCCTCTAATGATTTTGGTGCTTTTAGGCTATGGGTTATTTATTACAGCCCGATTGGGTTTCATACAATTACGCCGCTTAGGACACGGATTCAAAGTAGTTTTTGGTTTCTATGATAATCCCGAAGATGTTGGTGATGTAAATCATTTTCAAGCTCTGACCACTGCCCTTTCTGCTACCGTTGGGATTGGAAATATTGCAGGTGTCGCTATAGCCATTCATTATGGTGGTCCTGGTGCTTTATTTTGGATGTGGATTACAGCTTTGTTGGGAATGGCCGTCAAGTACTCAGAATGTACACTTGCTGTCCACTATCGTAATGTAAATAGTGATGGATCTGTGTCTGGTGGACCAATGTACTACATCGAAAAAGGTCTTGGCCCAAATTGGAAATGGCTGGCTGTTGTGTTTGCCGCAAGTGCTGTAATCTGTTCCTTTTTGACAGGTAATGCCGTACAGGCGAATACAGTTGCAGATACCTTAGAGAGCACGTTCTTTATTCCTAAATATGTAACCGGATTACTTACAGCTGCTTTTGTTGGTGTTGTAATCCTAGGCGGTATAAAAAGAATTGGTGCAGTAACTGCACGCCTTGCTCCCCTGATGGCTGTGCTCTATGTTGGAGCAGCATTGATTATCCTTATTATGAATTTTGATCTGATTCTTCCCACATTTGGATTAATCTTTGAATCCGCATTTAATCCAGTTGCTGGTGCTTACGGTGTTGGAAGTGGCGCTCTGATGACAACCTTAATCTGGGGCGTTAAACGTGGTCTTTTCTCAAATGAGGCCGGGCAAGGTTCGGCACCTATCGCTCACGCAGCAGCCAAAACGGACGAACCCGTACGCGAGGGTGTTGTTGCTCTACTAGAACCTTTTATTGACACGATCTTAATTTGTACCATGACAGGATTGGTCGTAATCATTACCAATGTCTGGCAAGAAAAACATGATGCTAATATTCTTTTTTCCGCTGGTGAAGTGAGTTATACTATTGACAACCCGATCAATGGTACAAATCAATTACTTATTAGTGCTGGTGTCCCAACAAACGGTGATATCATGCGATATGGATACTCAGTTGACACCATCTATGTCGATAAAAACCGTACGATTCCATTTAATGGAACAGTTACTGTAAACGACAATGGCCTCTCCGTTTTAACAACTGATGGTTCTTCACCTCGGAGTTTCTACAGTAAAGTAATTGAGAATGGTGCTCCATTGACCGCGATAGCCTTTGAAAAAGGATTATCTGACTTGTTCTCCGGTGGTCGCTATATCGTAACAATCTGTGTGCTTTTATTTGGTATATCAACCTCAATCAGTTGGAGTTATTACGGAGACAGAGCAGCACAGTATTTATTTGGAGATCGCTCAATAATCGTCTATAAGATATTCTATATCCTTGCTCACTTTGGTGGAGCTATGGTTACCTTGACAACCGTTTGGACAATAGGTGATATTGCCTTAGGCATGATGGCATTCCCGAACCTTATCGCACTGTTTGCTTTATCGGGAGTCGTAGTCAAATTGACCAATGATTATTTCTCAAAATTAGAAAAGACGAGCAAATCTTAACTAAATGATTCGCTCCATCGGAATAATTATACTGATACTTAGCCATACCCTGTTTTCGATCTCATGTTCAGATCGAAAACAGGATGTATCCCAAAAGATGCTAAGTATCAGTATTTCCGATAGTCTTGCTAAAACTACTGCTGCTGAGCAAGTAAAACTCACACTCTATCAGGCTAACAAAGCCGCTGTCTATCTTAAATCACCTAAAGCATCAACATATGAGTTAGATGATGGAACTACAGAAACCCTATTTTCTGGTGGTGTTCATGTAACCCTCATTGATAGTACTGGAAATAGTACTTCTAGTTCTTCTAGTTCTGTACTTTATAAGAGCCCGGAGTCCGTTTTTGAATTGAAAGGTGATGTACTCATTCAAGGGGTAAACCAACGTGTTTTGAGAACAGATGCACTTATATGGGATCACAAGAACAACCGAATCCAAACGGATGGATATGTAATAATGGTTACCCAAACAGATAGTATCCGGGGATACGGCCTTAGAGCGAATACAGATCTCTCAAATTATAGTATTAAAAATATCACGGGATCTACCACTATCAACCGTTCTTCAAACTGATTTGTTTTCTTAAGTCACTCAATAATTCTTCAACAGACCATTTATTTCCAGAGTAGAGAGAAACAACTTTTAGATCTTTGTCTAGTATAGCCGTCTGTAGATTATGTATGATTTGATCACTCGTAAACGTTGTGAAAATGCCGAATTCAGCAGTCACTCGTTTTGTGGTTTCCAAATCACCGGTTAAATACAAATGATTCGAAGTTTGTAAATATTTCTTTTCATAAGCCTTCAACACCTCTGGAGTATCATTTTCAGGGTCAAACGATATACTTAATAATTTTACCAAAGTTCTCTCCTCTTCAGTCAACGCTCGATTCAAAGCATCTAGATTGGCGCTCATTAGTGGACAAAAATCCGGTACCGGACAACTTGTATAAATAAAGGTGATAACAGTAAAACCACTTTTTAAGGATTCGGAATTAAAAACATTTCCATTTTGATCCGTCATGGTGAACGAACTCATGGTTTCACCCACTTTTATTGGCTCTTGTGAATGATTTCCATGTATTTGCCCAAATCGAGAGGGTACGGAAACCAAGTTCAATAAAGAATCAGGGATGAGTTCAATATTTTGAATCCACGAACTATCTGGGCTAACGTAAAACTCGAAACGTATGGCATCGCCGATATTAAATTGACTGGCTTCGTCCTTATGCCTAAGATTAAATGGCATTGTCATCGCATCCATATAGCCAGGAATTTCTTCATGGTTAATGAAGATTCTGTTATCAGAATCCGAAAATCCGATGATTTGTCCTTCTACAATGAAGAGTTTGTGGTTTACATTGTAGAAAAGGAAGTACAGTACTACTGCTATAGCACTCAATAATAAGGGGAGTAAAATGCGTCTCATAAGAAAAAAAGTTTATCATCAAAGATACATGTAATCCAAATAAGCTACCTACTTTTCGATCTTTCTATTAATGGAATCTTTTTTTCGATGAGTTATAAATAAGTGATTGTTTTCATCCTTGTATCCAAAATCACCGGTATCTAACCAACCTTCACAAATAGCTGTAGGACTATGGAGATAAATTGGTCCAGGTTGATTTGATGAACCATTGCAGCGAATGCGTACCTGCTCAACCGTGCTGCCAACACATCCAAGTTGATTCATGTTCCACAAAGATGAACTCGATCGATAGGCACTGATTATACCACCCGCCTCAGTCATACCATATCCTGAGGTCATAAAGGATGCAAGTTTTGGGAAAAACTTAAGATCTTCAGCAGTAAAAGCTGAACCTCCGCAAATGATTTCTTCGACAAACCAATTACCATTTTGGGCAAGTTGTCGATAGGTAAAAGGAGTTGTAAAAAGATGAGTAAAGTTCTCGTCAGCGAGTTTGGAGATAAACTCAGGCGTTAAGGACTGATAGGGAGTTCGAATTTCAAATGTGATCCCTTCTTGAAAAGCCATTAATGCCCACGATAAACCAGCTATATGCCATGGACTTGCAAGTATGAACATCCTATTCCATGAATGTACTCCAAAACTCAGTGCACTCATCTTAGCATTTAGGACGAGTTTATCACGTGAAACCCACATACATTTTGGGTCACCGGTTGTTCCACTACTAAAAAGCCCAATGTGGACGTCCTCATTGGGTACATCAGGAATGAATAATTCCCTTTCGGAGTATTTGGGTGGAACTAGGAGTAGGGATTCTGAACAACAGAGAACTTGTTCTAGAACGTGTAATTCCGACTTCGAGAGATCAGCTCTCACCCAGTTGCGATGATATACTGATTGATTATTTATGGAATCCGGTATGAACATACCGAATGGAAATGAAATTTAACCTTAAATCATTCCATTCGGGAAAAGAGTCCTTGAGTATGAGTATACTACAAGCTCTCGAAATAAGAGAAGATCAAAACCAGATCAGCATCGACATTATACTTTAGCTTTTGTTGACTGACGAAATTTTCAACTTCTTTTGATTTACCACCTGTAAGATCAAGGACACTTTTTTTGTTGGGCTTAAATTTGACAATCTTACCGTCTGGAGTTCTCACATAAGTAGTTGATTGAAGAATAAATTCATCAAACTTAGATCCGGTATTATAAGCAGCATCAAATGTCGACGCTTTCAACTGCTTATAGTGTTTACGTAGCACTGCTATATTAGAACCATCGTAAATAACTTCAAAAAAATTCGTTGCTTCGATTTTTTCTTTAGGTTCAGTAAAACCGTTTCTGAGTTTAGCAATCCGCATTCCGTCTTTATCAACTATAGGCATCTCAACTTCTCGAATGAGCCTTGAATCCAGAACTAAGGTATCTTTTCCGACCACTGCTTCAATTAGATCGTAATGAGCATTATACATTACTGGTGTATTTTGATGTTTGCGGCCATCCAATGTTGAAATAGTTGCAGGGCTCCATTTATCGTTGAGGTATGGAGTACCCATAACTCCGTAATAGCTACCAGCTCTGGTGTAGATTAGCGCCCCATCTGTTTTACCAGTTCTATCTCCTAAATTCAAAAGATTTTGCTGGTCTATGAGCGTTTGAGCCTTTATTGCATTAGAAGAAATAGCAAGGAGGGTAATCGCGAGAAGTACGATTTTATTCATAGTTATGAGATGGTTAAATCATTTACTTGAACCAAACGAAACAGTAACAAATCTTCGTATGATATAGTGATGTCAAATCATTGACGAAACAAATGTAATAAATTTCAGCTGATAATTCATCTGTGAGTGCAGGTCAAAAAAAGTGAATTTAATTTTTTGATAATCATCCGTCGGCTTGATTACCTTGATGTATGTCTCCAGTAAACCTACCCACCTCATTATTTTCGGTCGAAGCTATTGAGAGAGCTCAGACTTTGCCATCTGAATGCTATTTTGATAAACCATGGCACGAAATTGATATCCAACACATTTTAAAACCACGGTGGCAATATGTTGGCCATGTCTCTCAGGTTCATAAAGATGGTGATGTTTATCCAGTAAGTATTTTAGGAGAGCCTGTCATCATTGTAAACAATCAACAGGATATCAAGGCTTTTTACAATGTATGTAAACATCGTGGAGGTCCATTGGCGACAGAAGCAGAAAACTGCAAAATGCTCCAGTGTAAATACCATGGATGGACCTACAAACTGGATGGCAGTCTTCGAGGCGTTCCCAAGTTTAAATACGCTGAGTTATTTGATAAAGATGATTATGGCCTAAGCGCCATCCCAGTCGAAATATGGGATGGATTGATATTTGTTCGCCTTGGATTGGAAGCAGAACCGTTATCTAAACAACTAGGAGGAATCAAAGAAAGCGTTCATCCTCTAAGAATTTCAGATTTTGTTTTTCATAGCAGAGTTAGTTATAAGCTAGCATGTAATTGGAAGGTTTATGCCGACAATTATCTCGAAGGATATCATATCCCTCATGTACATCCTGAGCTATGTGAACTACTGGATATAGACCAATACGCCACAATAGTCGAAGATTGGCAAATTCTGCAACTCAGTCCACTTAAAAACAAGGAATCAATCTATCAAGGAGGTGATGAAAGTGCTTGGTATTACTACATTTATCCCAATATGATGCTAAATATTCTGCCAGGAAGATTACAGCTTAATCAGATACTACCGATAGACGAAGATCACTGTATCGTACATTTTGATTACTACTATTCTGAACAAAGATTATCTGACAATCCAATTCTACCTGATGATGACAAGGCCTATAGTGATGCCATTCAAGCTGAGGACAAATCTATATGCGAGCACGTTCAAATGGGTTTGAAATCGAGTGCCTATACATCTGGCCGATTTAGCGTTGAAACGGAACAAGGAGTTTATGCATTTCAATCCTTGCTAAAAGAGGATTATCTAAGAGTCATCCCTACATCTGCGCGAAAAAATCAATAAAACTAGCACATCATGTCAGACCCAAAAGAGTTAGAATTTAATTCAAACGATGGATTAACAGAGATCAAAGTACAACTATCGAGTATGTTGAATTCAAATTTCGATAGTAAAAATTTAGCTTCAGAGATTTTTGATAGTAAACATATTGCTGTATTAGTTGCAGATAACGATGCAAACTATTTACATGCAAATAATACTGCAGTTAAGCTTTTCGGTTACAGCCTTGCTGAATTTTTACTGATGAATGTGAGAGATTTAAAAATTCCGGAAGGAACTAAACTTAGCAGTCAATACAAAAACTTTATTAAAAAAGGTAAAAAGACTGGAATAATCCACTTTTTTGACAAAAGTGGAGAACAAAAGATGGCGGCCTATGTGGCTTTCAATTTAAAGAATGATGTGAATGTGAGCTTACTCACTGAGATCACAAAGGACGACTTCCCAAACAGTGTAAATAAGCTATCTGAGCAATTGAGCTCGGATATTTTAGAACAATTACCATGTGCTGTATTTCGATTTACAGTTGACGAACGTACCGGGCGTTTTTATTCTTTTATTAGCTCGCAACTTAAAACATTATTTCGATTAAAGAGACAACCTAAATTGGGGGTATTAAGATTATCTGATTTCGTAGTCAAGGAACAGAAACATTCATTTATGGAATCTGTGAATGAAGCGATCGAACAGAAAAAACCATGGCGTTATACAGCAGACTATATATGTGGTGACGATAAAATCCGACGATTTGAGGCACGTTCTAATCCGAGATTCTTGAATGGCAATATGAGCTTCGAGGGAATTATTTTTGAAGTATTTCCAGATTAGATATGCCAACTATTTCGAATGGCTTCAAAACTCGATACATCTTTTGTTCTCAATAATCGAAAATGATATTCAAAGGATTCTCCATTCAGATGAAATCGAATCAAACCATTTGATTTCATCTGAAGAGGATTCCTAAAGAATCCCGCTGTACCCTTCTCAATGTGTAAACTCTGAAGATCGGATATTCGTAGGGCTTTCGATTCCTCATCTTTTGGAAAAATTCGAATCCACTCGGTTTCAAATACGATTCTCCCAGCTTCAGTATGACGATTATATTTGCTTATTAGTAATACAAATAGAGCAGCAATGTATAGTGCTGGTAACCAAATTTTAGACAACCAATTGCCTTCCCATAATGGATTGAAGATGAGATTTCCACAAATAATTAAAAATCCTAATACCCACAAAAGGATAGATTGTTTGACCGTTGAAACGGCTTCTTCCTCATTTTTACTGAGTATGGCTTCAAGTTCTCGTATTTCCATGGTCAAAGATATTGAAAAGTATAGGTATTACATTCTGCCATGTTCGCAATCCAAGCTTTGTTTTCGTATATTTCTTAGCTATGCAGGGATTTAACCTGCGCTAATTTCAAGATTTGTTCAGATGATGAACCGCCGCAAGGTGCGGGAAACTGTTCTTCAAGCGCTATATGCTTACGAGCTCAGTGGAGATACCCGCGATGTACCTTTGAAAATGATCGTTTACCCTATAGTCGAAAAAGACGATCTTGGCTTTGCCGAGAAACTCTACTTTTCAACCATCGATCGCTTTGAAGAACTAGACCTCGAAATCACCAAACGATTAGATAATTGGGACTTGGGTCGACTTGCTTTGGTTGACAAAATCGTTCTTAGGATGGCATTAGCTGAACTGATAGAATTTCCTGATATACCCACTAAGGTCTCTATAAATGAGGCGATCGAAATTGCTAAGAAGTTCTCCACTAGTAAATCTGGAATGTTTGTAAATGGTATACTCGATTCAGCTTGCCAAGACATGGTCAAAGATGGAAGAATCGTTAAAACTGGTCGCGGATTAGTGAACTCAAGTCTCAAAAAGTCGGGTGACTAATACCGATGAATCATTCTAATGGTCATATTATCGTAGGTGACATACATGGATGTTTTGAGAGTCTAAAGGAATTAATCTCTACCTTGGAATCCTATCCAAACCGCAAATATGTTTTCTTGGGTGATTACATCGATCGTGGTGCCGACAGTTATCATGTGATAGATTTTTTACTCAAATTTTCGAAAGACCATGATTGCGTTTTTTTACGAGGAAATCATGAACACATGGCTCTTGAAGCCTTCCTCCACGATGATAAAGAGACTTGGGACGCTTGGATGACCAATGGCGGTAAATCTACCTTAGATTCATATGCATCGAGTGGCACTAGCTTTCTAGAAGCTGAGGGGCATCTGGATTTTCTTATTTCTACCGAATTTTATTACGAAACAATCGATTTTGTTTGTGTACATGGTGGAATGAACCCTTTTATGAGTATTGAAGACAATCTAAGTCAAGCCGACCCTACTGAATTTTTATGGGAACGCAGACATATCACCACTGTTATTCCATCTTGGGATCGAACTGTAATTTTTGGTCATACTCCTGTTAAAGAAGTAAAAATGGAATCGAATATGATAGGTCTTGATACCGGGTGTGTGTTTTCTGATCGTGGATTCGGTACCTTAACGGCGCTTCTCATGCCGGAAAAACAGATTATTGACGTTAAATGCAAGGATAAACCACTCACATGAGTTTAAAAGTTGGAATCGTAGGTTTACCTAATGTGGGTAAATCAACTCTTTTTAATGCCCTCAGCAATGCTGGCGCCGAAGCCGCTAATTTCCCGTTTTGCACCATCGATCCGAATGTAGGCATTGTGCCCGTACCTGATCCTAGGATGGACAAACTCTCCGATATCGTTCAACCACAGAAAGTAACTCCGGCCATCATTGAGTTTGTTGATATTGCCGGCTTGGTCAAAGGAGCATCCGAGGGTAAAGGCAAGGGCAACGCATTTTTATCACACATCCGTGAGGTAGATCTAATCGCTCATGTGGTTCGATGTTTTGAGGATGATAATGTAATTCACGTTGAAGGTGGAGTAGATCCCTTGCGCGATATTGGCATAATCGAGGCTGAACTCATTTTCAAAGACCTTGAAAGTCTCGAAAAAAGAGAAGCTAAACTTAAAGCATCCGCCAAAAGTGGCGATAAAAAGTATTTGGAACAGGCTGAGATCATTGCACAACTACGAGCTTACATGGAAGATGGAAAACCAGCTCGTGGATTCGAAGCAGATGAGCAAACGCGGGAAATCTGGGCTGATTTATTTCTTTTGACCGAAAAAACCGTCCTCTATGTTTGTAATGTGGATGAGTCAGATTTACCCGACGGTGCCAATAATCCGTACGTGGCTAAAGTGCGCACGCGTGCTGCCCAGGAAGGTGCTGAAGTTGAAGTAGTCTGCGCGAAAATCGAAGCTGAAATTGCTGAATTAGACCAAGATGAAAAGAAACTCTTCTTGGACGAATTAGGAATACAAAGTTCTGGTTTGGATAACATGATTGCCAGTGCCTATCGTCAACTTGGACTCATCACCTACTTCACTGCTGGGGTTAAAGAAGTTCGATCATGGACGATCCACAAAGGCATGAAAGCTCCACAAGCGGCCGGGGTAATCCATACAGACTTTGAGCGCGGGTTCATCAGGGCCGAGACCATTAAATACGAAGATTACGTGAGTTTTGGTGGTGAACAAGGTGCTAAAGAAGCCGGAAAGATGCGTAGCGAAGGTCGTGAGTACGTCGTCCAGGATGGCGATGTGATGCTGTTCCGGTTTAACGTGTAGAGGGGATCGGTGATCGGGGTTGCTGTTATAGAAGTAATTCCAGCAAAGGCAGGTAGTTGGTTTTGATCTTTGATGCTAGTAGGCGAGCTTTAACTGCATTATAGGTATGAACTAAGGTGTTTCTTGTTTCAATCATCTCTAGCCAGAGGAATTCTTTATCTATAAAACCGAGTTTTATGGATTCTTTGAATACTTGTCGTGGACTTCTGGCAATTATTCCTTCAGAATGTAATCGTGCTTGTAGCCATTTCCAGCTAAGCTCATATGCTAATTCAAAGCGCTTAATAAAAGCATCTTGCACAATCTCAGATGACAGATTTTCAGAGGCTGCTTGGGTCAGATTTTGAATGGCTGATTGTAAATCTTCCCGCCAAAATTCTTCATTCATTATCGATCTGATTATTTGAATAAATGATTTTTGCCTTTTTCAACATTTCCTTAGTTGCATATTTGAACGGAATGATATCCAAATTTCCAATAATAGCGTCGGCATCCAAAGGCTGATTTGAATCAACGATAAAATCAAAATCAGATGTTATTGGCATATCTTCGTTGACTGCACTGCCAGTAATGAAGACTCTATTAGGAGTGAACTCTTCAATTATTCTTTTCAGATAATATTGAATAATTTCTTCTTTGTGATCTTTTAAATCAACCGTTGGCATTGTGGAACTCAAATGTTTAGTACTAAAGTATAATATCGCTGCTATTTCACACAAGCAAGACAAGCATAGTTGCCTTTATGCTTGGTAAAAAACAAATACAGGTCTCCCCCGTCCTTTAATTTTAAAGCTTTTCGGATAGATTCGGGGTCTTCAGGAAACTCGCGTCTTGCAATATTGGCCTTGGTATAGGAGTTAGCTTTGCACCAGTCCTTAACAGATCGAAAATTTGCGGGGATTACTTCCATCACCCTGAAGACCCTACCAGGGAAATTTTCAGGTTTTTCATCGCCTACCAAATATACCGATGACGGTGAAATATGGAATACATCGTGCTTAGCTGCCAATTCAGAGCATAGTTCCGCTCGAATGATCGCCGGATCTGGCTCGCAAAAAATGACTGGGACATCCCCCTTCCAATTCGTTGATCGAATCCCTTCATCGGTGAGATGAATGTACTGATCTCCTTTGATGACGCTCGCTGAACGAATAACTCTGTCTTTTTTTTCTCGGCATACAAGAAGTAGAACTTCTTTCACCTCCGCATCTACAGATACGACATGGTACTCGCTTAGACCCGGAATTTGTCGCTCGGCTTCAGTGGGATCCAAAGCGGGTGATGCCTTCACCAGAAGAAGCTTTCCCTTACTTAAGATCAAGTCGAGATGATTGCTTATATCAGGTGAGGCCTCCTTCAAGGAGACTGTTCTCCCCTTCCCCATACGACGATCCGGGTCGACATATACGATATCAAAAAAATCATCGGGATAGTTTTTGAGTATTTCAATGCCATCTCCATGATGAATAGCATCAGGAAAAATTCCCAAAACGGAAGTATTGTGACGAAAGAGATCACATAAATCAGCGTTTATATCACAATATGCCATAAAATTTATCTGATCAGCACTGTGAATCAGGTCTGATCCTAGTCCGCCGCTAAGATCTATAACCCTACCTTTTAACCAATTGTGTTTATGCTGAGCAGCAATTTCACCTGAGGATTGTTCTAGAGCTCGCTCAGTGTAAAGGAGATCTTTCCCCGACCAACTAGGAAATTTTGAGATGGCTTTTCGTCTAAGTTTTAGCTGAGTCGCTATTTCTCGAACAGGTAGTTCGGGGTATTTAGCAGCATCCAGTGCGACCCTATTGGGATCACGATCGGTCCATTCACGGAGTTTGTCGAGAGATTGAAATATGGAAGATTTATTTGACATTGAGCGGGTTGGGCCGAATGGGATAGCTAAATATAAGATGTCTGTTAAATAGGTTGCGATTACCTTACGAAAAACGCCTTCGGCGTAGGTCTTGGCTTCGTCGGGATGACAACTGCGTTTTTTTATAAAGAAAGATCCCGACTGCGTCGGGATAGGTCCCGATTTCATCGGGATGACAAGGGCATTGTATTTAAAAATGAGACGCCTTCGGCGTAGGTGCAGTTGCACATTTTTTTAAAAAGACATGTAAGGAAAAGGGTTGGTGGGTCTCTTATGTGTATATGTTTTAATCAAATACTCTTATTTATGAAACAATACTATGTTTATATCACAACCAATCCGAGAAAAACGACTTTATATATCGGTGTTACAAACGACCTCCGTCGTCGGCTTGCTGAACACTACACGGATCGTGGTAATGATGCTGATTTCGCATCGAAATTTCACTGCTATAATTTGATTTTTTATGAGACTTTTGGCGATATACTTGTTGCAATAGCTAGAGAAAAGTATCTAAAATCACTGAGCCGAAACCAAAAAGAGTCCATAATTAATGAAATTAACCCTCTATGGGAGTTTCTTGACTACTAAAATGTCTGTTTCGACTTTGTCTAAACCTATCCCGACGAAGTCGGGATCTTACCTTTTAATTAAAACGACGCATTGTCATCCCGACGTAGTCGGGACCTATGTCGAAGACATCTTCTGTTATAAGTAGTCGGGACCTAGGTCGTAGACATCTTCTGTTATAA
>Ga0169931_10004990_pt1 | contig 20418 bp, 10 predicted proteins | sample Kivu_15m_20L_FD_129675 | JGI IMG/M metagenome (GOLD analysis project Ga0169931, IMG submission 129675) | Freshwater microbial communities from Lake Kivu, Western Province, Rwanda to study Microbial Dark Matter (Phase II) - Kivu_15m_20L... | ecosystem: Environmental > Aquatic > Freshwater > Lake... | reverse complement strand
GGAAAATTTGTGATGCGATTGCACAATTAATTCATAGTTTTAAAATCATACAAAGTTTTGATTCATATCGAATGTAACTTTGCTTTTAATCGCGTGAATTAATGCATTTTCTAATACAGAACAAAGTAGGGTTTACGTTTATATTTTAAATTAGTATGAAATCCGAGCCCTCCGGAAAAAATCTTCTTCGTCTACAATCAAGCTTCAGAAATCCCTGTATACCAAAGAGTCGTTTTGCCGAGCGCATACATAGCAATTAGCCTGCATCATTTGAGTAGTAATAAAAATTACTTCACACATAACCAGATCATTCATATGAAGAAATTCATCCAAAAAAGATGTCTATAATATAAGACCCTCGATACAGCAGATTCACTTTCGGAAAACTCATTTTAATCGAAAAAAACTTACTAATAGTAGCAATGCTGGAAATGTTTATAGGAATGCTTAATGTTTAAGCTTAGTCTTTAGAAAAACAAAATTAGTGCACACAATATCTACTGACTGTGATGGACATGACAACAGTAGTAATCATAATCCTTTTAGTTATACGCAAATTCCTCTCATTACAGCTACAGGCAGATCAGAAAATCATATACCTTCCAAGAGACTATCAAAACTTTAAATATGGAATTTTAGGTTTAGCATATTTTTACAAATCGACTATGGCTCATCTTTTATGGTAAATAATGCTCGCTCTTCCTCATCCAACTCGAATTCTCAACGATTGCTATTATTTTCTTTACAGCTAAAGATACTAAACATACATGAAATACTCTGTAAACGACTTTCTTAGTGTACTCATGATGCTCAAATCTATTATTATCATCAGATCGGCTGTATCCTTGACTATTTTTGCTTCTCCCAGGGCTGGTCGTATTTGCAGGCAAAGCGGATTATAACATGATTTCTTTTTTAGTATAAAATGTCTTCAAAAAGATCATCCTCTTATGCTTTCAACTGTCTTCTTTTCGTTCACTTGCGTTCTCTTCGGGTATGGAATTAGAGTCAGTGAAGGTCGTTTAAGTTCTCTCAATTCTATAGGATAAAATGGTTTTTAGAGCTATGCTAATTGCTTCTGGTTTGCACTAATGACAATGAATACGATCGGGTATGGCTAATACTATCCAGTTACTTTAATTGGAAGAACTCTAGCGATAATTTTATCTATAATTGGCGTCGTTTTGAATTCAATGCTAGTAGTAGCATTAACTTAGTACCTGAAAATGAAAAGTGGCTAAGCTCGATCCTTGACAACTCTACAGCGTCTACAATAACATAAGCAATTATAAAAAGAATCATCTTAAGCTTTTGCTTAGACCATAAAGATAACAAAACTACTTTCTTCAAGCTGCCTCGACCCTTTAGTGACTCAAAAACTCAAACCTTCTCTTATCGACTTAAAACGAAAAGTAGATAGAGCAAAATAACGACTAATAAAGGTCAAAGCGATCATCCCAGCTTAAGATATTAGCTAGTAAATGATAAGATCCTTCGAAGTAATCAGAGATAGTTTTAAAGAAATTGATAAATTTCAGAGAAAAATGAAAGAAAAAATATAGCTTATTGCCAAGCATAAGAAAGGACAGCAGCAATAACTTAGAAGAAGTTTTATTTAAGAAATCAGCAAGATGCCTAATATCAAAGATGCGATCAAAATGACTCCAGTTTCAAAAACCAATAGCAGGGTCTCCTCTCTAGACAGTTCTATTCAATGATAATAAATTTTTAATTATTTATTATAAATTTTTCTATAAGATTTACTAATATAGCTAAGATCATTCAACCCTAGCTCAGGTTAAAAAACAAGACTGTTCTTCCTACTTGTACTGACTATTTTTCTTGATTTTTCAAATTAAAACTCATGTCTTATTTTCTCATCAATGTGCCGAATTTCGATCGATTGTCAAGTATACGGAATCCATACTCAGGAGTATTGAATATGTATGCATGCTTTCTTGAAACAGAAATATCTGTTATGCGAATCTAGCACTAATGACCTCTACCGATCTTTATGCCCTACTCTGGAGTCGTCTGAATCACCATAATACACTTTTCTTTCTCACTAACGCTCTACATCAAGAGATACCTTCCCTGAGGCTTATCAACTTGTATCATTTATTCCATGATTGGTGATTGGCCAGGATCAGTAGTCACTTCAACGAATCCTGAAAATTCAGCCAAACAAACTTAACATTCAAATTTGCTGAAATTGTAATGTTGTGTTCCTCCTATGACTTACTTTTTGATCTTGAAGCCTATCCAATCTTTTAGACATTGCAGATGCACAGTTCCACAAGATCCGTTGCATTTACATGGATTAAATAAAAAATTTTGAGATGTTTGAGAGTCATCTAGACATATTTTACATGCGTTTTGTTATTTACAAGGGTCATATGTAAATTTCATCACGTTTTCATTGAAAAATGCCTTAGAATGTTCTCTTGGAGCTGAAGTTTTATTGACCCCATCACATATCTAGCTAATATAATACTCAACGCGACCAAGTTTCAAAGTCATACCGGCAACTTTATCACAAAATATTTACCTAAAGAATCCCCTCTTTTTACTTATACAGGGTTCATTCTTTCGACAAGAAAATAAGGATTCTCTTCTCTTTCATCGATACTATCAATAGATTAGTTAGTTTTTTATTTTTAGTTGCTTTTATTATTGATTTTTTCTTTATAAGATGAAGTCTTAAGCACGTTAACTTTGATATCTCCCTCTTTTTCAGGATCCAGCTAGAGTTACACATGACCGATAAATTCATAGCTTGAACCTTATGCCGGAAAAGTTTTTTTACAGTCTATCGCTAAAACTTAAGAACCTAACTTAAAGGATATTTTACTGTTTTTCTTGCGATAAATGTTAATTCCTTTGATATTTTCAAGAGAGAAGTCAAAAGAAACATCAGTGATTTTGTTCGATTAATAATCAAAAAGCGAATGCGAATCTTTGTACCAAGTAGTGGCGGTAAGTATCAATTTCTTGTTCTTATTTTTATTTTTGTCCTTGTTTTTGTCTTTCAAGTGGAGACTCTTAAACATATATGTTATCAAAGAGCTCTTCGAAATAAACTTTATTTATAGTATAAGCTAATTTTGAAATAGAGGCCTTTATATATATCAGTCATAGTTTTGACCCTTCTTTTACTTGTTTTAATTACGGGCCTTAATCTTTTTCAGCTCCTATGGTGTATAGTGAGTCAATTATCTTTTCTAAGCTTTCACTTCATATTTTGAACCTTTTTTGCCATATATTTTGAAGCCATAGACCCTTGGAATGTACTCAGTTTGATTGGTTTTAGGCGTTAAATTTGGGTAAACCTGAATAATCGAATGACTACCATCATGAGTATGTTAGCGAAAGAACACCCGAAATAGGCTCCATCGACGTCATGTAATTTCTTTTTGGGCATATAAACGTCGCCGCATCTCGGACAGTAAATTTTGACTCTTGAAGTGCGTATTTATTAGCTCATGCCTATGGGGAGGGTGTGCTGTCGTTCGCAGAGCACTCGAGGACATACCCCGAAATCTCCTTTCATATACTTATCTCTCATGACCGACAGACCTTTAGGAGTGACAATAAATCGTGCGTGGATGAGTCCATAAATATCGATGGCCTCCTGATAAATTGCAAGATATCTACCTAACAACAGGTTTACCTTTAATCTTCGAGTTACTAGTCTTCAGGAGGCTCAGGACTAAGTATCATTTCAAGTGCATCGCTGGATAGGACGGAGGTTACTTATAGTGATCGAACATCTGTTTCAATCCGTAGAGGTTGAAGCTGTCACGAATGTACTCGTCGTCCACCTTGCAGAAGAACTGGTGTTCGTCAAGATTGCAGAACCAACTTATCCATCCGTAGCTGTCCTCAGAACTGAATGAATCACTCTATGACATTATTATTATAGCTAATATCAACATCAATAAACAAAAATAAACATATAAGAAACACATATCAGCAAGCCAAAGCCTTTAAAACAGAATTTTTGATTTTCTTCTTCACTATCTGTTTTTGATAAAAAGCTAATTATTTTTTCAGATTTTATTTTTGACCTCGCAAAGAGGACATCTTTTGCAACATACTCTTGAGATCTTATACATCTATCTAAACAACATTATTATATGTTGAACCTCGACCTTCTTAAAGCTCACTGTTAGTCCTCTTCATCCCAAAATCAACACTTCTTTTGGTATGATTACCCCTCATGAATCGATCCGTTGATAGTCCAACTTACTTATTTTTATTCACCCCTTAGCTATATTTTTTATTGAGCTGAATCGTGCTTTCTTGCAAAATCAGTGACTTTTTATATTTGTGACCAGAGCGTGATCTTGCTTAAGGTAATGCTCTTGCACTTTCTCTTGACTGCAGTTTGCTTGGAGTATACTAAGTGCTGGTTCTGAGATGCATCGAAGCTATATGAGTCTTATTAGCAGTTGTCAAGTTTTTGAGTTTGCTACGAGTTTCGTTGCCTTGATACAGATTGATCATCAAAGTTAACTGATATATTATAAGACACAAAATTTTCATAGAAATAAATTGAATCTTTAAATAAGACAAAAAAAGATTAAAATGTTCCGATAAAGATTAATTATTACTTTTTTGCATTTTTTTTTGTAAAAATTCTACAATGGTCAGTTCTTCATTTGCCCTCTCGATCGCGAGCCAGAAAAGTCCTAAGCAAATTTAAAAGTTAGACTACAGAAACACAAGTATGCGTTACTTAGTGGTCGTAGTTGCTATTTTTGTCGTGTTCGGATGCGAGTATTGTTTCGATACTGCAAGTGTAATGTTTCTCTAAGCTAGGCATTGGAAACTTTCATACACGACAGTTTCTTTATAAACACAGGATAATAACTCACTTAGGCACAATTCAATCTTTTCTACTCGCTTTATGCCTTCCCTAACATAATTATTCCTTTGATTGGTGGCATGGTGATAGACAAATATGGCGCTAGAGTTGCTATGGTCATCGTTGCGACCATCTGCGTCGCAGGCCATACGGTATTTGGTATCGGAGGATATGAAAATTCATATTCAATTATGCTTTTAGGTCGCATCATTTTTGGTATGGGAGGTTAAGTCCTTCACGCCTCTCAAAATACACTCATAAGCAACTGGTTTAAAGCATCACAAATTTCAGTACAAATATCATAAAAAAGATGGTGTTAGGCATTTGCTTGAGTTTTCCTAAAATGGGAAGTTCTCTAAACAATTTTATCACGCCTTTACTGGCCGATAACATCACTATGTAGCATGACCTGAACATCGCTGTACCTATTTTCACAGGAGTAGGATTTATGATTTTCTCCTTAATTCTTGCAATCAGTACCTCGATCTTTAATTAGTTCTTTTTTTCATCGACAAGAAAAGCTAAGAAAAGCAAAAAATTGATAGCATAGCTCGAACATTTTCTCAAAAAGATGAAGTAAAGTAAAGTGTGGCCAAGATAAAATTTTCAAAATTTTCAAGTCAGATCATATCTCCAGTCTATGAAGCCAAATCTTTAGTAGCCAATTAAGTTCCAGTCTAGGAAATCACTGGAAACACCCATGAAGCAGGCTAGCACATGAATTTTAGAGACATAGGCAAATTCCCGTTAGCTTTTTGGCTGATTTTAGTCATCTCAATGCTTTCTGAGTCACTTTTTATTCCCTTTCTTGACAACGGAAACGAATATTATGTGTAAATTTTTGGCATAAAACCTACTTAAGCAGGAGTCTATCTGATCTTGCCCTATTGTATCAGCTCACTTTTTGTTGTTATTTTTGGATATTTAGTCGACAAAGTACCAAAACGAAGTTACGTTTTGATTGCAGGATGCTCTTTCTACACGATTACTTATCTCTTCATGATGATTCTCGAGTCTTCTCCATCTCTCAAAAGTAATTAAATTATTAGATGGTTTCCCTCATGCCTTCTAGGCATCTGCATAGCCATATTTTGCTCAATTATTGTTCCTACTATTCCAAAACTTATAAGCCCGCGTCTCATGGGCACAGGATTCGGTTTGATGGAAATGATGCAAAATTTAGCATTAGGTCTGTTCCCTCTTATCGGAGCTGCCTTGAGAAACACTTAGAAAGCAAAGCCAGATCTCGGTTTTCATAGACAAACAAGTTTCTATTTTGTGATAAGTTGTCTTTGCACTGCGATTTCTATTATTTTGAAAGGAGTTGATTACACTTCAGGTTAAAAATTAGATGCTAGACAAAAATTAGAAAAAAGTCATACTTCTGAAACTTCTATTTTACGAGGAAAATGAATGATTTAGATATTATTCTTAAGTCTTTTATTAATTTAGTTAATTCAGTTGGATTATTGCATCAGTCAAAGAGATTTTCTTAATCGTCGTTGTTGTTATTTCCAGCTCCGCCTTGTCCACCGGCTCCACCCTGGCCTCCAGCACCGCCTTGACCTCCTGAACCTCCCTGACCTCCGGAACCACCCTGAGGTACTTGTGGCTACATCTCGATGTCGCCGTTAGCTAGACGATCGAACAACAAGTTTGCTGCCAGGTCTTAGTTTTTATCACAGGCAAAGTAGGCCTGAGCTGCCTCTAGCTTATTGAAACCGAGCTGTCTCAGCTGAATATATGCAAATTTACTCTGTTGATGGCTTGGTCATCAGCAGCTGAAATCACAATGCTTCCCGGAGGAGGCTGTCCTTGTCCTCCTTCTTCACCACCCTCACCACCCTAGCCGTCATCGTCTTCCATGATGATTTGCTCAAACTCTTGAGGATACTGAGAAATCAGCTGAATTTTTAATAGAATACATTGTAGATTTGAGGCAGAGACTGGGCGAGTTGTTGCAAAATTTGCTAAAGAGCCTGAGGATTAGCTCTAATGACTTGCTTGACTTGAGCCAGCTGAGGATGTCTGAACATCATTCTGAGCTGCTAGATTCCTATAGCTCCACTGGCACCACCCAAAGCGCTAGCACCTTGGGATGCAGGAGGTCTAGTAGGTTGGGCAGGAATGCCATTCAAAAGGTACTAAACTGCTCTTTCTTTGTTGTTGAAAGCAGCCCGCAAAGCAAGTACACATTGGTCTCTAGGGAAACCCATTGACAATAATTAGTTGATATCTTCTTCATTTGAGGCTGGGCCTTAGCTTTGGACAGGTTTGTTTTATTCTTTTTTTTCTTATTTTTTCTCGGCCTATGGCTTAGATTATTCTTTCTTCTCTGGCTCGGGCTCTGCTTTAGGTTTGGCCGCAGGTTTCTTAGTCTCAATATAGGTACCGCTATCTGCGACATGACGACAATGAAATCAGTCTCTTTAATTCCAAGTTTTTAGATGGTTTCTTCGTTGCTAGTGACTGTTTTTCCCTTAAATACGATCTTCAGCGAATCAGCTGGAAGTCCCTTGGCTTCTTGGATTTTGGCCTTGAGAGTTTAGACCTGCGTAGGGTCATAGGTACGTTGTCAGTAGGTTCTAGCTCTACGTGGAATATCTCGCCCTTGAGGTTTTTGACTGCGATCTTCATTTAAAAAATATTTGAATTATGCAGAATTCTCTTATTGATAGTATCATCATGCATACTCATAATACTTTCTATGCTACATACAACTAACCATAAATATCACAATGAGCTTGCAAAACCTTAAAAAAGAATTAAGTACTGAGATGCAATTTGTTAGATCAAAATCATTCAGGTATATCTTCGCCTTATCCTAACTCTGAAAGGTCAAATCTTTGATTCTGGACATTAAACCAACTTGGAGAAATTTCTTAGTTGCTGACCTAAGAAGTCGTTTCCGCAGGCTGGCTAGGCTTCTCTATTTTAATAACACTCTGCCAAAGTTTTTTCTTTATAATTTATTCAAGATCTTCTTTATCAGTGTTAGACTCATAGGCATCGCTTTAGAAATATCCGACTTTTTACTGCTTTTTCATCATATTTGGAGTTTTCTAAACGCTTTTGTTAAGAATTTTTCTTTAGTTTTTGATTCCACTCTTATCAGTACCCACTCTTCTAGGTTTAGGACGTTTTTAATTTTTTTAATCGAAAACGCTATGTCCAGCCCCTTTGTTAGAGTTTTCCTCAAGTTAAGGGTACTAATCACTCTATTGAGCCAGCTCAGGGATGTATCTCTGAGGTGAAACTTATTTTTTGGGAGTCTATGCAACTTTTTTTGTGTAATTTTTAGCAGAAGCCTTACCTTTATTATATAAGCCACTTTAAGAGATTTTTTCTTACATTGTTTTTTAGATTTAGCTATTTTTAGATTTTCCGACACGTGTAACACGACTCGGTTTTGGTCTAAGATTAGGCTAAAAATCTGGATCTTTTGCCGGATCAACTTTATAGTTATTTTTTGATTACTAAATCGTAAGGAACTAAGCATCTCTGGCATTTTAAACAGACATTATTTTTTTCATTTGAGGCTAAATTTGAATCTGAGATTCGTTAAACTTCTGGTAGCTATCGTTGAACTTAGTTCCCAGATTACCAAAAGACGATTATTTTAGATCTTCATCAAGAAATTAGTTAGAAATTACTGCGGCCTTAGAATTTCCTTTCTAATCAGGCAAAGTTTAGCCAGTAGGATTATGTCCTTCTTCTAGATGATATTTTTTAGTAGGATCCTAGAAGTATTCATCTGATTTTTTGCTGCCTACGAAGCAAATAGTGACTACAACGTTGAAAATTAAAACAATTAACAAATCAATAGAAATCATAAACAAGTCTGACCCTGTAGGCTACTTGTATATTCCTAGACAGACAGCTACTAAAGGCAAAATGTCAAGAATTAGTGCCAAAATACACAAATAATGAATCGGAGTCAGTTTGCTTGAATCGCTTACATGAATGTGCGGTTTTGGAAACAGTCGAGAAAAAGCCAGTAAAAAAAATCTGAAATTAGTGAGCATAGCAATTACGAGAGTCACAGTTAGAGCTATAACGTCTATCTGCTTAGGTTTTTCCATCAAAGGCTTGATATATTTACAGAAAATTATCATAAAAAGGCCGTTGAGAAGATAATTTATTAAGATAGAAACAACTAGAAGTCCAATCATGGTCGAACGATGAGGAAAAGTTACCTACAAAAGAAGTCTAGCGTTGAGAGATGTAGGCAGACTATTGGTAGCTGCAGTCGCAACCACAATAAGAATCAACTCTATGACTGAAGACATAACCATAAAGGAATAAGAAACGTTATTAGTAGCAAAAATAATCTTGATTATGACCACAATTCCAACCCAAACTCCCAAAGAAATAATCCCAGGCACAGGAATGACCTATCCTTACTTATCACAAGTATTCGAAATAAGACAGGTTTTTATACAAAGAGAAGAATTTGTTGTAGAAGTAGAGAGAGAATATTCAGAAAGACAAGAGCTGCATACTGTACCTGTACATGTATCACATCCTACTGGGCAAAGTATACACAACTGACCGTTATTATGCATTTGTGAGGATATCTAGTTGCAATCACTGTAACATTTTCCACCAAAGATGTAGTAACTACTCGAACAATTATCACAGACTCCACTTGAACAAGAATTACAGCCAAGTCCACAACTGATACAATCAGTCGATCCGTTAAGATAAGACCCCTAAGGACACTGACTCACACAACCTCCATTATAAATAAACAATGAAGTATTATGGCATAATGTGCATGTCGTCACAGTTATGCTACATGTTCGACAATTAGATGAACAAGTACAGTTACCAGAAATCGAATCTTGAGCAGTTCCAGTCGGACATGTCAACAAACAAAAAAGATTGTATCTGAAGTAATTTAAAGCACATACAATGCATCTAGTATTGCCCTAACCTGAGCAAGAAGCACAACTCACATGACAAGGCATACATTTACCTTATGCTACAGATACATAAGATGAGGAAAGAGGACAGGTACTGTAACATATTCCACTGTCTATCACTCCGCTTCGGCATTTATTACAACCATTAACAGCTGTGGAACTGCATTCTAAGCAATCTGAACTATGACAAGGCATGCAGAAAAGAGATCCTGATTAATTTATAGCCACAAATCCGTTACTAGTTTAACATGTAGTAAGACATGTCAGATTTACAGTGTGTAGATGAAAATTACCAGTGATACATGATCTACATTAAGTCGCAGAAAAACAAGTTTAACATCGATTTATACAAGGGGAACACTGCCCTGTAGCGTTATTAGCGAAAGAAAAAAACTGAGTATTGTTTCCGCAGTTGTTGATACAGATCTTTGTTGAAGGGTTGAGAAAAAAATTGTCTTGAGTGTAGCAGTCGTTACATTAATGAGCTGAATTACAAGTTTTACACATGTTTTCGGGTCGAGTTCCACAACTTATACTGTATTGAATTCTTCCTTAATCACGCTTTTTATTGTCAGAGGTCCAAGTTGCAACATCGATGTATTATATTAAATTATATGGAGTATTGAGACCTGAAGTCAAGCCTGAAATGATTATTCTTAAAGTTTTATTAGTCAGTTGCGTGATGTTCGAATCAGGAAAAAACGGGAGAATAAGATAATCTGAAGAATTTTGCAGAGGGCTGCCGCAACTACCATAGAGGCTAGTACATGCAATAGATCCTGTCTGTTTGTATATTCTACTAGAAATTCCTATCAGAATAGTATCACCTGGTATCGGGTTGTTAGCAAAAATTAGTCGAAAATCAACAGGTCCTGTTTTGTTGCGATAATAGTAGTCCTGTTACGATAAAAAACCTGTAAGTATATTAGGTAAACTGACCGTAGGTTGAACTGCTTGATTTGATATTTATCCAGCTGCAGATGAAGTAGCGATGATCCATGCAAGCCCAGCTCCTGTTTTAGTGGGCACTGTAAATTTTGAAATCTTAAAATCAAGAGCAAAATTTGTTAGATTTGGTGTAGGATTGATTGCTGTAAAGCTAAAAGAAGAAATATTGTGTTGCGAAATATTACTATTGCAATTTAGAGAACAAAAAGATCCGATGCTATCAAAGATAGTGTCAGAGGGCACTATGACTCGAACTGTGAAGGTACTTGGATGAGGGATATTCATACCCAGTCTTATTGTATAGTTAGAAGTCGCCCCGGCTATCGAATTGTCTGGACTCAAGGCAACTGTCATAAAAGAAAGCGTATCTACATTCAAAAACAGTGAAGATTCTGAAGATATATACAGAACTCCTGCTTTTCTGACCCAAAAATTGACAAAAGTATACTGTCTGATCGACGAAGGCACAGTGATGCTAGCCTGAATCGTTAAAAGACTGCCCCTGCCAATAGCAGCACCAGTCACAAAGGAAATACGAGTAGAGTTGAACAAAGAAGAATTTAGAGGCACGCCAGTACCGTTGTTCAGTAATATTTGTGAAAGCGAAGAAAATATGGAAGGAACTTATGAAGGGAACTCTACTGTGAACTATGAATTCGTGGGAAGATCGATAATTGTCCTGAAAGAAATAGAAATAGTCGTAATTTGATATACTGTAAGCGATGATGGGCTCAGAATCGCGTTATAATTGATAATAGCCGTGTAGGTAGCCTGGAAAGCGTTAGTGTTCGTTTACACTCGTCCAGACAGATCTTGACTGTTATAGTAGGTAGTTAATCCGAAAAAGTAAGTTCGAGGCTCAAGAGGATTGACTATATTGTCGACTGATATTGTGACCGTATGCCCTGTAATTTAACTTGATGTTGCAACGCTAATTTTTAAAATATTGCCGTCGGAAACACAAGAAAAATTATTAACTGTCAACAAAGCAACTGTAACTGTGCAAATAGGAGAGCTAGGCAACACAATATCTGTCGGAAAAGTGATCCAAAATGAAGGTGATGTTCCTAGTTTTTGCCCATTTGTAAACGCAAACTGGTATCTAGTTGTTGCAGCCATCGCATAGCTACTCAAAAGTGTAAGATTCGCATTACTAGTGTTAAAAGTAACCTCAGTTGTCTGCATTGTGGCAGTTAGCTGCAAGTAATGTGATCCAGATCGATAGAAATTTATACTTAAAGCTTGAGTAGTGGTCGATTCTGGCAGTCTGAAGTTAGAACATTAAAGATAGAAAACGATTTGGTTATTTATCTGGGAATTTGGAAGTTTATTAGTAGGCGTGCTTTGGGGTAAAACCATGCTAAGATGAGTCGCCGAAGACACAGTAGTCATGGCAATATAAGGTGTGTCTCTGATCATACTGACTCTAGAACAAGTCAAAAGACTGCTGAGAGGTGAAAAAGACATTTAAATAGTATCATATTATTGGATTGTCACACCAATAGGATTGCTGGCTGCGAAAGTCACTTAAGGATCCCCATAACGAGCGTTTACTGTTTTGCTTGTATTTGTGAAAACGCCATTAGAAGCACTTGTTACACAGACATCTAAGATTTGACAAGATGATAGACTATCAATTACCATATCATTTCCATCTAAAGTAGTTACTCGGTATTGAGAAGATGTCACTGTAGTCTTAGTCGGAGGTGAATTTACACCTGATACCGTATATATCATTGAAACTCCTGCATTTATTGTAGCATTAAGTGTGTAGCTCATCACTATTTTTTGACCTACTATCAAACAAGAAGCTACAGAAAAACTGCTTCCACCGTTAGAGCTGTAATTACAACTAACACTTGAAACGCTTGTAACTAAATTTTTAAAGTAATGATTTTCCCACTTAGTCAAATAATTTATCTAAAATTTGTTGTTTCCTGCAGGCAAAGGATTAGTTAGAGTCACTGCTATAGAAAGTACGCTATTAGTGGCTTATGTACATCCTGAAAAATTCCAAGGACAGGATGCAAACTGTCCAGAAGTATACGTAAAAGATTTAAAAGGACTCAAAAATATATTAGATTACAGTTGGCTCGAAATCGAGAACATACCTTGCGTGTTGATTGCAGAATTAGGATTCACTACATTTCTGACGATAATGCTGACACTTGAGTGCAGAGCAGTCGAATTGCTGATCCTAAGAACCGAAGAATTCATCAAAATAGCGTTTAATAAAGATCCTGAAACCTCTGCAGTTGTATTCGAAGTTAAAGTTACAGCATTCGGAAAGTTGAGAAATAAAGGATTTCTCGGCACATTGCTATTGCTGTCAAAGTTGATAGTCCACGTATAAAATGTCTGAGCATTGATATTAGGATTGTTACAGTCTACGTCGAAACTAACAGTTGTTTCTGCGAGTATTTGAAGAGTAAACAAAATCACGATTCCTACTATCATATTTATTATTATCTTATTCAAATTTAATAGCTAACGCCTACAATCAATTAAACACTTATCAATTTTGATCTCGGCTAAGATCATATTATGTTTATAAACTTATTGTCTTTGCAAATCTTGCCCTGCTGCTCTTGATGAATGTAGCTTTAAGGAAGACTTGTCAAGAAGGGATCTATTGCAATAGCGAAACCGTTTTCGACCATGTGCCATATTACTCGAGAAAGGAGACTACCTGCAAACTATAGGCAAGGATTAGTGTTCACTTCGATTAGCCATACCTTGCCTTTTGAGTCTATTAAAAAATCATAACCTAAAATTTCGAAGCCGAAAATATTGCGTTCGCTGCATAGAGTTTATTAAGCTGATCTTATGCTTAGTTAGGCAAGCTCTTTCATTCTTTACATCACACCTTAGTAGCTGATTTCTTTTGATCTAAGCAAAGTCTAAAGCTAACTGAAAGATAACTTATTATATGCTTCATATTTTCCATAGTCTTTATGTTTCTTTTGGACTGCATCGTTAGTCAGATGCCCATAAAAATTTGATGGATCATATGAAAATTAACGACAACAAGTCCTCAAGTACCCTTATCTATACCAATACGCTCTAAGTTTTCCAGCAAAACTCGTGATTAGTGCATAACATCTTATATCAAATTTTCTTCCTCGATAAAGCAAAGGATCTATATATTGCTGAACCAAAGCAGTTTTCCCTTTTGAGTAAAGCTCTTCAACTGCTTTTACAATTTGTTATCTATTGTCATGTACGCTTATTCCAGTGCCGCGATTCGTATCTTACCCTGGCTTGACGATCCAAACTCCTTATTTGACATCTAAAGGTACATATTCAGCTCCGCCTTCGACATGATAGGTCTTAGGAATCACATCATTTTCTTATATTCTGTTACTTTTGCAATATTTTCGAATGTTTTTCATCAATGATTTTTTGTCTGTAATCTAGTGATGATTAAGCAGATGATTATGAATTCGAAGATGTTCGATACAGATCTAATTTTGTTTATTTGATGGCTTATTTTTAAGCAGATCTTTTCTGAAATGAATAGAGCTAGATATTTATTATTAGGGTATTGTAGACTCTGATTTGAATTACTGAGTGCTAAAACGACTCGTCTATCTAACCGATTACCAGTCACAAAAAGGAGTCCATACAATATTTGCTTATTTTTTTGAACTAACTATTTTGAGATTCGGTCTTCTTCTTATCAGTTAGCTGATCAATCTTGAGTTGTTTCCCTAGTCAATAAAAACTTTCAATTTCTCCTTTTTCTATAAAGTGATCCTACCGATTCCATTGCCCTCAAGCACACTTCTCGTAAAAAGTTACTTTAAAGACTCTCCTCGATCAATCATCATCCTTTCTCTTCTAGTCTAGTTCGGACTGATAGATTGATTAAGCCAAGTCCTGTCCTGGATAGTTCTTGTTTGCAACTTTGAGTTCAAAATAGTAAGAGGACTCGTGATATCAGTTCCTATTTGCATTTCAGGATATCTTTTTGATTTGTTAGAGTATCTCAGAGGAACAATAAGAGGCAAAGCGAGACAATGCTTGCTAATATGAGTCAAAGTACTCTATCTCTGGATGTGTTTAGTCGGAGAAAAGATGGGAACGCATGAAGAATGATGGGTAGGCACGGAAACAATCTTACCGTCCTTACGCATTTTTCTATCTCTCATTTAATAGCATTATATAAGCAGTTCGAAAAATAGTTATACGAATGCAAGTTACATATACCATACACCTTAAAGAAGACAAAATGAAAATAATCAAATACAAAATACAAAGTAATTTTGGTATAATCAATTTTATAAATATATACTTATTTACAAAAATCACTCAAACAACTAATCTAATAATATATTTTGATTGCCGCCATGGCCTCCAAGAAAAAAGCATCTGCTGATTCTAAACTTGCTTCTAATGCTGTTAATTCTTCTTAGGCTTCTTCTTTGAAATCGGAAAGTAGTTCTTTGAAAAGCCATAGCAGTCCTCTGAATCGTTTGATGGATTGTCTGAAATAAAACAATAAACAAATTTAGCGTACTGTTGAATGCTCTCCTTTAAGCAAGAATTATAATTAATGTTCTGTTTCTGAATAGAAAAATCACAGTCGTAGTCGATAAAAAATTACCAACAAATGGTCTGATGATGCTTAGAAATAAATCAATAAACGAAAAGCTAAGAAAAATTTAAAGAATAATGCTGATGATGAATAAAACAAATAAGAAAAATAGGAATTTAAAGAAACAGAGATCGTAGCTATACCTCAGGTTTCTTTATAGCAAAGCAAAAAATAAGAAAAAAATAAATCTGATAAAATAAATATCATTTCATAAGAAAGTCTCAAAATTAAAGGAAACTCGAATCCTCTGATCAATCAAGAAAAGCTTCAATAAATTCCAGATCAATAAAAGAAAAAATAATACTACAAAACCAGATTGTGCCCAAATTTTCCTAAAGGAAATTGCTGGAGAGGTCAGAATTGTGATTTTGCGCATAGCTAGGCATAGATTCGAAGAAAAAAAAGTCATTTTAGATTTAAATCTGAGTACTGTCATCGATTTCAAAGAGGGTGCTGCCCTAACAAGAAAGAATAGTGCAAATTCGCTCATGGATACGATGACTTAAATATTGATGATTAGCTGAAAAACAAATAAAGAAAAGAACGGCTTTAGGTAGGATAAGGAGCTCGCAAGTCAGCTGAAAGATCAATCAACGATAACAATAATCTTAAAGAAAGCAAAAAAAGTACTTCAAATATCCATTATGAAGGATGGGGCCTTGAAAAAAATGAGGCAAATCACAATGAAAAGATAAAAGCAAGTGTTCAAGAGAAACATTAGCCGTCTTTTGCTGAAGTCAACAGCAGCTACAGCTTTTAAAATAAGCATCAGCCTATGCATACGTATCCTTTATGCCCTCCCTATCCTTTTTACTCTCCTCCTGAAGGCCAATTTCGTCCTTAGCAAGGATATGTCCCTCCACCTTCATTTTTCTATCCAGGTTAAGCATCACGAAATCCTTATATGCCATCTATGCCACCTCCTTATCCTTACCCGAGACCTAATTAAAAATAATTCTACTAGTCAGCTAACATCCCTAATTATTTTATGAACTACCCGATGGTTCATGGTCCTCCTTATTATCCAATATACGGATACATAAATTTCATGCCTCCCTCTATGGATGCAAGAAACAGGCCTTAACAACCTCCTCAAGGTTATTCGCCACATCACTCTCCAAATCAAAGTTTTGTTCGACTTGATGGTTCTTTTGAGCAGTCTTCTAAGGAAAAAGGTGCAAGGAACGGTGTCTAGAAGACTCAGGGCAAAATTTATGACTATTACAAGCATTGATTGATTGATTGATTTGACATTGATACATTTTATTATCACTCATAGTGCCGCTTTTAATTTCTTCATTTTCGGTAAAGTCTTCCGAAAAGCTGCGTTGACCTCGTGTACTTACGAAATAGAGCCTATTTTTGACATCCATTTCGTTATCTTCGGCCATGCCTTCATATCGAAGTCTAGAAGTTCGAGAGATTGAATTTAAAAAAATGCCGAAAGATCAGCATACGTCAGTGAATTACCAATTAAATACTCAGAATTCTTATAGTAGTGTAATTAAATGAAATCTAATACATTTTTTACCTATTGTGCGACATCCGAGCCGATAAGATTTTGTCCCTGAACTGAATAAAGCTTTGAAAAAAGTTAAGCAAAAAGCAGCATTGCGCATTTCCGAGTGTTTGTATGATGAAAATGCGAATATTCTTGCACTTTAGCTCTCAAAATGATATCATTTTTTGGGAACCAAACGTCCGATAAATTGAATTTAGCTATCAAATACTCAATTATTGCATGACTCTCACCGAGACTGATATTATTATCTGAATCAACTAAAGCCGGGACTTTTTTCATCGGGTTAATTGTTGCAAATTACTAAGAGTAATGCTGGATCAGAAAAAGATACCTACATTTTTGCTATGCGTATTTCAAAGAGTTAAACATGAATGTGACTGATTTTACAGAAAGCGAGCACAGCTCTAGATGGTTGTGATATGTAGTCGAGATATATTTTGATTGTCATTATTATGATACTATATCTAAATCATACTAAGATCAGTGAAAAAATAAACTTGCAAAAACTACTAAAAAAAATAAATTACTGAAAAATCTTATATCGCAGTAATTTCATCAAATTGTTTTCAAAATAATAAAGCCTTTATATAATATTTTTGATAAAATTAGATAGTTATGGTAAAAAATAATCATTAGGTTATCATTTTTAATCATCTAAACCATAAATTTTTGCTAGATTCCTCTCGCATAGGGTTCACAAAATCAGGTGCAGACTGCAATTAAGAAGGCGCGCTTTCTTTATCGTAGTATTTGATTTGAATATGAGATTCGAACGTAATTGATGTCAATCCTTTTTCACAATTTTCCTAAGGATCTATTATATCGAATGTTTTGCAATATTACATATTGATTTGATTGATGCTTTTTCTAGGATTCGGCTTAGAATTTAGCTACTGATCTTCCTCTTCTATATCGTCGGAGTTGAAATTATCTTCGTAGCAAGAATATCGAAAATAATTTAGATGAAACTTCGTCATGTAATCTTCAATCGGATAATTTTGATCAGAATTTTAATTAAAAGTACTAAAGTAGATATTCGGTAAGGAACTAGTGAAGCTTTCAGTGAAAAACTAATCCTATATGGGACTTTAACTATGTAGCACAGGAGACTATCTAGTCGTTTCTTTGCAAGTCTTTTAATCGAGAAGCTCTCCTAGGTGCTGAACTCTGTTCTCTATGTTACACATTAATTACTCTTGATCTTTTTGTTTTTTAGAACCTGCATTATATTGTATAAAGGTATGAACAGAAAGATTTAAAAACTTAATAATCATGAATCTAAAACATAAATTAAGATCAGATATTTTTGATAGATTATACTATATTTATTTATATTACACTTATAGTTTAAAAAATTATGATATCAAATCTAATTCATACAATCTTTCATTACAATTTCAGCTATTAAGTAAGTTTCTGCTTACTTAAAATTCTGATGAACTCAGCTTCTTCTATCTTAAAGCAACGATTTCTCAAAGTATCATTAAATTGATCACTTTCTTTTTATTAAAGAAGAACAGATTCTGAAATTTATAGGATAGTCAGCGCGACCTTGAAAAATACATTGTAGCCTTCACTGAACCAAGAGTCCCATATTTTTCTAAATTAAATCAAAATTACGAAACTATTCGAAGACTAAATGTTCTTGAATAGAGGGTATAAGCCCATTATATTAAGAAAAGTTCGCAATCGACTTAGAGCTGTCTCATATGCTTGTAAAGTTTTGGACGCCTATCCTCAAGACAAACCCAAAAGAAATCAATAATGCTGCGAATATTAACTTCTTAAAACAGATAAAGAGAATGCACAAAAGGATCTGAGAGAATCAGGTTACAGAAACATGAAAAAGCCCAGAATGGTGGAAGCCTGATCAACAAAATCCAAGCAAGATAGCTCATTCCTTGAACATATCGAATATCTGGTCTGTATATCTAGAACATTTATAATAATTTTTTAATCTAAAGACCTACTTTTTTACTCTTTTCGTCATCTAATTTCAAATCCATTCTTCTCAAGTCTAGATCTATTATGGTGCCTTGAGGTGGTGTGTTTTCTTGTCGATTTGAGTGTATTTCAAGCAAACATTTATAGAGTCTCTAATTGATTTTTTGTTTGTTCTATATAGCCTGAGTAAGACTAAAGTTACATTATACCAAAATACGTGTCTAAAACTTTCATGAAAGAAACTTTTCTTGCAGACTGACTTAAGTTTAGAACTGCGTAGTCTTTTACCCTCTATCAGATCTTGGTAAAGATTAACAGCACTTTCTTATATATTTTCGTCAGCCAAAAAGTAACCGTAGAAGTCAGAAAAAGGTGAACGATCTTGCTTGTTTGATGTCTGCGTTTTGTTAAGATTAAATTGGTTTTTAAGTGTCCGCACTACCTCGAGATTAAATTGCCCGGTTCTGTTAAGCTAATTAGGCAGTTGACCTAAGGCGGGAGGACGGCTATCTCTTTTGATAAACTCTCTCTGAAAAACCTATACAGTCCTCAATAGTGACTAATTATTTTCGGAAACATTCTGAAATTTCTCAGACAAAGTTTGTAGCTGCTGTTGAGTCATATTCAACTGTTGCTGAAGATTCAATTTATCTGAATTCAATGCGTTAACTTCTTCTTGTAAACGTAAGATTTCTTGCTTGAGTATAGTGATCATTTGTTGCTGCTGAATGAAAAGTTATTTAGCAATCGATCCATCCCCGTACAACTAACCTTGCTACTCTAGGCTAATACTCATCGAATTTTATAATATAGCATGGAATTAGCGAATTCGTTAAACAATTAAAGAAAAATATTAACATTAAGAATCACGAGGGTATCAAAAAATATTTTTACTGTCGAAATTATAATCTGACTTGAATATTTCTGTCTTTTGGTTGTCATTTATTTTGTTATAAGATGTTGGCTGAGATAAAAGATTATTTATATATTCAGTGTAATTTGAAGTTTACGGCTGATAGCTGTCGAATTTCGGCTATTTTATGTCGAATTTTGTTTATTGATATTTGTAATTGTCAAAAGGCCTATAAAATTATGTTTTTTTAGTATCTGTTAGATAACTTTAGGTCTAATAAGCTTTTGGCAAATCGGTCTGAAAGCTCATAATTTTTTTGAAAAAATCAGGAGAAGTTTTATCTTGATCAACATCATCAGATTTATACTAGTATAGATGAAATTTTTGATAATTTGTTTTAACTGATTAAATTCTATAGCTTTAGTTTTTCCAAGTTTCGTTTTTGATTTAATCAAAATTATCATATCGAACAGTCTCATATGATGATGGTTCAATAGTCTAATAAGAATGAGCTTGATACATTTAAAAAGGTTATTTTTAAAACAATTTTTCTTAAAAAGTTGTTCTTTATATAGGCTTTGTAGCATCTGAATATTACATATCAATATTATTATTTTGTATAAAAGAGCTATGATTAATTACTGTTTCTGAGGGATTTTAGTACCTTTTTTGATCGTAATTTTTGAGAATTGCTTAAAGTTAAATATTTTGACTGTTTTTAATAAAAGGACGAGAATCTGTGATTATGTTTTCTTGAGGTTT
>Ga0169931_10004989_pt1 | contig 20419 bp, 17 predicted proteins | sample Kivu_15m_20L_FD_129675 | JGI IMG/M metagenome (GOLD analysis project Ga0169931, IMG submission 129675) | Freshwater microbial communities from Lake Kivu, Western Province, Rwanda to study Microbial Dark Matter (Phase II) - Kivu_15m_20L... | ecosystem: Environmental > Aquatic > Freshwater > Lake... | reverse complement strand
GTCATCCTCGACCAGGTCACCTTTGGCATCGCGGTGCGGATGGCGGTCATGAGCCTGCTTGCGAAATCCTGATCATGAACGCAGCCGCCACGCCCCGAATTTCAATTCACCATGCCACGCTTGTGCAGCCCCTGCCTCACGAAGGCAGTCGTGCACCGCGCGCCGATGAGGCGGTGGTGGGCGACGTCCATCTGGCGGAAGGACGAATCGTCGCAATCGGTGCGCCGCCAGACGGCTTTGTGGCGGACCAGGTCCTTGATGGCACAGGCTGCGTGCTGATGTCAGGCGTGGTCGATCTTGCAGCCCGACTTCGCGAGCCAGGGTTCGAGTACAAGGCCACGCTTGAATCGGAAATGCAGGCAGCGCTGGCCGGGGGCGTTACCTCGCTTGCCTGTCCGCCCGACACCGACCCGGTGCTCGACGAGCCCGGCCTGGTCGAAATGCTCAAGCATCGTGCGCGCGGCATTGATGGCGCGCGGCTCTTTCCAGTGGGTGCGCTTACGGTCGGGCTGAAAGGCGAATCGATTACCGAAATGGCCGAACTGGTTGAGGCAGGCTGTATCGGGTTTTCGCATGCGCTCGCGCCCATCAGCGATACGCAGGTGCTGATGCGTGCCATGCAGTATGCAAGCAGCTTTGGCTATCGGGTCTGGCTGCATCCGCAGGACCCGCAGCTTGCGCGTGGCGGTGTTGCGCATGCCGGCCCGTACGCGAGTCGGTTGGGTCTTGCAGGCGTGCCGGTCATCGCTGAAACGGTTGCGCTTCACACGATCTTTGAGCTGATGCGTGTCACGGGTTGCAGGGTGCACCTGTGCCGGCTGTCGTCGGGTGCGGGCCTCGATCTGGTCAGACGAGCACGCGCCGAGGGGCTGCCGGTTACTGCCGATGTGGCCATCCATCATGTTCACCTGATCGATGTGGATGTGGGCTACTTCGACAGCAACTGTCGGGTCGATCCGCCATTTCGCTCTCAGCGTGACCGCGATGCGATTCGTGCGGCGCTGGCTGACGGCACTATCGACGCCATCTGCTCCGATCACACGCCGGTCGATGACGATGCAAAGCAGCTGCCTTTCGGCGAAGCTGAACCGGGCGTAACCGGGCTTGAGCTGCTGCTGCCGCTGACGCTCAAGTGGGCAAGCGAAGCCCGACTGCCGCTGTCCCAGGCACTCGCCCAGCTCACCTCAGGGCCGGCTGCCATTCTGGGCGAGCCAAACGCCGGGTTATCGGTTGGGGCGTTGGCGGATCTCTGTCTGATCGACCCGAACGAGCACTGGGTGGTCTCGAGAGGGGCGCTCGTCAGTCAGGGGTCGCACACACCGTTTCTCGGTCGCGAGTTGTTGGGACGCGTGCGGGCGACGCTGGTCGGTGGGCGGATGGTCTATGCGCGAGGCGCTGCCGTCACTGGTCATCGCGGATGATGCCGTTGTGAGGTGCAGACCTCAGCCCTAATCGGCCGGTGCGCGCGCTGCTTTCAGCGCCGCCCGCAGGGTGTCGGGCACCGTGTCATCCATGGGTAGCGAAAGCTGTGCGGCAATCGCGGTGCGTGCGGCGCGGGCAGCCTGCTGGCGGGTGGGGGGCTCGGCAAGCGGCGGCAGGGTGTGAAGCGTTGCAATGAAGCCCGGCGCGCCAAGCACATTTTTCATGGACTGGCCAAAGCTCATGTTGCCCGTAAAGTCGATAGCGGGGCTGTAGCGGCCCTTCAAGTCGGTGTATCGAATACCCACCGGGATGACGGGTGCCTGAGCGCGTAAAGCGGGCTCGAGCAGGTTGCCGTGGAATTGCAGCAGTCGCTGGCCGTCACTGGTGGTGCCCTCCGGAAATACCGCGACGCGTCGACCTGCCGAGAGCATGCTCTGAATGCGTTCGTTCAGCTGATGGACCGCATGCCGTTTACCCCGCTCGATAAACAGGGTTCCGGCGCCAATCACCAGTCGGCCCACCACTGGCCACGACGCGATTTCGATCTTCGCGACAAAGTGCGCCGAGGTGGTTGCGAGCATCAGAAACACATCGATCCAGCTGACGTGGTTGGCGACGATTAGCGCAGGCCCGTGCATAGACGACAGAGTTTGCGCACCGCTCGCGGGCTGCTCCGCCAACCGGATTCCGCAGGCGCGAAGCAGCCAGCGTGACCAGCGCGCAATGATTCGGTCGCGGCGCGCGTAGCTGACCCGCGGAAATACGACTGCGATCGTGAAAAGTCCGCCCAGAAGCAGGGCCACCGCGAGCGGTGCGCGAAGTGCCATGCGAACAGTTGATGCGACCAAACGTGTGCTCCGTAGAGGCAAGCTGAAAAGGTTGTCGTGCGTGGCTGAGGGGTCTTACGTGCCGGTGGCGCCGCAGTCCGCGCATTGCACCTGGAGCACGTGTCGGTCAGACAGCCTGACTGCGCTTAATTGCCGACCCCAGACGCAGCCGGTGTCGATTGCCACCAGATTGCGCCGATTGATGAGCCCCAGCGCAGACCAGTGACCGAACACAACGGGTGTACCGGCAGTGATGCGCCCGGGCGCATCGAACCAGGGTACAAAGCCAGCAGGGGCGGCGCCCACGCCTTCCTTGGTGGCGAACTCCATCTTTCCTGAGGCGTCGACAAAGCGCATGCGGGTGAGCGCATTGACGACAATACGAAGCCGATCAGCGCCGTACAGCGCGTCGTCCCAGCGCGAGGGCTCGTTGCCATACATCGTTGGCAGAAACTCAAGCCAGTCCGGGCCCGACAGCGCGTGTTGAACTTCGGCAGCCAGTGACAGCGTTTGTGCCACGGTCCACTGCGGCAGCACACCCGCATGCACCATCAGCCAGCCCTGATCGAAATGCGCGAGTGGCCGCGTGCGAATCCACTTGAGCAGAGGCTCCCGATCGGGTGCCGCGAGAATATCTGCGTAGGTATCGGTGGGGTGCGGTTTGCGGATACCTGCCGCAATTGCAAGCAGATGGATGTCGTGATTGCCAAGCACCGTCGTGATTCGATCGCCCTGGTCGATGACCCAGCGCAGCGTTTCGAGCGATTGCGGACCGCGGTTGATCAGATCACCGGTGAGCCAGATCGGCGCGTCGGGTGGAAGCTGGTCTACGAGAGTGATCAGCGGGTCCAGGCAACCCTGGAGGTCGCCGATGGTCCAGGGGGATGGGTGCACGGATTCGCTGCTATCGGCTCATCGGACTAACCCGGAGCCGTGATTCGGTTGACGCTCGGCGGCCCTGTCCGTATCGGCGCTGAATGGTGAATACTCAGGTACGAACCGCGACAGTGCTGCGCGCACGGCTTCATCCGATTTCGGCTCCGAGCTCTGTATCCATTCGAGGACATCGAGTTCCCAGTCATCCCCCGGAATTTCACTGGCACGACTGATCCTCACCTTTGGGTGATGGGTCGGTAGCGTCGTCTCTCCATCTGCGAGTAACTCCTCGAACAGCTTCTCGCCGGGACGCAGTCCGGTGTAGCGAATCGGAATATCGTCTGTCGAGGCGCCTGCTAGTCGGATCAAATCGCTAGCCAGATCGACGATCTTGACAGGCTCGCCCATATCGAGAACAAACACCTCGCCACCATTTCCCATCGCCGCCGCCTGAAGTACCAGTTGCGACGCTTCCGCCAGGGACATGAAGTATCGTCTGACGTCCGGATGAGTGACGGTGACAGGCCCGCCTTGAGCAATCTGGAGTTTGAATTTAGGGATCACGCTTCCAGTGGACCCAAGCACGTTTCCAAACCGTACGGTGACAATCTGAAGCCCTTTCTTGCGGGGGCGTCTTAGGGCGAGCAACTCGGCCAATCGTTTCGTTGCACCCATGACGTTTGTCGGGTTGACTGCCTTGTCTGTCGATATGATGACCAACTTGCTTACGCCGTATCGTTCTGAAGCGTCCAATACTTCGAGCGTGCCTCTCACGTTGTTCGATACAGCCTGCCATGCATTATCGACCTCCATAAGAGGGACGTGCTTGAACGCTGCGGCGTGGAAAACGATTTCCGGCCTATGAGTGGCGAAGATCTCGCGGAGCCGGCGCTGATCCCGAATATCGCCGACCAGGGCATGCATCGGGAGCGCAGGAAACGAACGTTGCAGATCTTCCGTAATCAGGTAGAGGGCGTATTCGCTTGCATCGACCAGCACAAGTATCAAAGGATCGAAGCGCGCGATTTGTCTGCAGAGATCTGAGCCGATCGAACCACCGGCGCCCGTGATCAGGACAACCCGGCGGGTGATCATCTGCGCCAGCTCTCTACTGTTCAGTTCAACTGGATCCCGACCGAGGAGATCGTCGACGTCGATATCACGGATTGCCGGACTGCCTATCTGGCCAGAAAGCGCCTCCTCAATATCGGGGATCACTAGGAGCTTCACGCCAGCCCCTTCGCAAAGCTCAAAAGCACGACGCCTAGCGACTCGGTTTCGGCTTCCTACAGCAAGGAGCGCATGACGTGTTTCCGTGAATTTGGCCACGGCCGCCAACTCATCCCAGCTCCCCGTGATTCGAATACCCAAAATTTCGCGACCAACCATGTCGCGGTTGTCATCGAGGACTCCGATCACCGCCCATGATGGTCGGTTTCGCAACTCCCGAAGTACCTGGTATCCGGCGTCACCCGCCCCCAGAATCAACAGCGGTGTCCCCGACTGACCTTGAAGCTCGTATTGAGTACGCTCTTTCCACCATCGATAACCGATTCTGCCGCCTGCCATCAACACCAGTAACAGCAGAGGGTTGACCAACAGCGCAGATCGTGGCACCAGAACTCCGCGCTGAAGCATGAAGAGCAGTGTTGTGTGGATCAGGGTTGCGAGCGCGACTGCAACGGCAATCTGACGGAGATCGCGGAAGCTCGCGAACCGCCAAATTCCCCGGTAAAGGCGCATTCCTACGAAGCAGAAGGTCTGTGTGACAACGACGATTGACGTCGACAGAAGCAATACCGCCCGGGTTTCATCGACCAGATGACCGGGTTGCGCCAGCATAAACGCGCATGCCCAGGCGATGACCGACACAGTAGTGTCATATAGGACAGCGACGAGTGCTCTTGGCGGCAAAAAGCTCGACATGGTCGTAAGTCTAGCAACAGCGAGGTTCACGGCGAGTTCGGATGGGCGGCCTGCCCCGATCTTGAGCGTGGCCACGACGAGCGGAAGATACGCAAGCGATGCAGCTGCGACCGCCTGTTGAGGCTCCTCTGTCGTCTGACTAAACCAGGCAAGTGGGGCCAACCAGATCAGGTTTACTGCCAATACGCTCAGAGTCACCAATCGGTGCGCCCGGGTGCGTTGTTGGTCGATCGAGTGGCTCAGGTGCTGATATGCATGACTGCGGTGGGGCTGGGCCCACCGCTCGCCCCGCGCCATTCGCGTGAGGAGTGTAATGGTTGCATCGGTGACGAATGCCGCGCCGAGTATCAGCCAAGTCGTGACCTTGAGTTGACCTTGCGCGATCGTGGTCCAAGCAATGCCCAAAATGATGAATGCCAGCCAGACGCTGCCGACGTCACCCATAAATATTTTTGCTGGCGGCCAGTTGATTACCAAGAAGCCCAGAACCCCGAAGATAGTGAGAACCAGTAGAGCCCCGCCGGGATCCGAGAAAAAGTTTGGGCTGCTTATCGCGGCCAGCAACCCAGCGCAGGTGAGCATGGACAGGGTTTGCGCCGCTGCGATTCCGTCTATCCCGTCCATAAAGTTGAACAGGTTGAGCCACCAGACCCCTAACACTAGGGCTACGATCGCGAGGACCCACTCGAATGCTCCGCTGGAGGAGTCAACGGAGAATGGAGAGAGAAGCCAAAGAAGTATGCCAACGGCCAAGAATTGGGCTGCGAGTCGAATCTTCGGCGAAAGATTCCTAAGGTCGTCAATCCAGCCAATCACAGCCAGCGGCAGAGAACATGCTACCAACAGGTGGATTGACGTCAGCGAGAGTGGTACCCACAGCAGGAAGCCAACAGACACAGCGATCACAATCCCTGCGCCGCCTCCCTGAGGTGTTGGCATCTTGTGTGACGATCGATCGTTGGGTGCGACAACGAGCCCTAGCCGCGGCGCGAATCGACGAATCAAGCTGCCTGTACCCCACGCTGTCACGAAGGTCAACGCGCATGTGAATGCCAGGAATGTCACTGACCCGAATATCATCGATTGAAACGAGGTGTGTGGACGGATATGAACCAGCCTGCCTGGGCGTTACGAACCCAAACCGCCTGCTGTACGCGCGATCGCACGGGCCAAATCGAGAGGGGGACTCCAGCCCAATGTTCGCCGCGTATGCGCGATGTCGACCCTGAGATCATCGAGCAACTTACTTGCTAACTGGGCCCTACCCATCAGAGTCGCCACAACGCGTAAAAGCGGCACAGGAACGGGGAGCAACCGTGCGGGCCTATGCATCGCAAGGCCCAGCTGGCTGAGAAGCGCTGCAGTTGAGAGGTCTTCGCCATCGCTCACCAGGAATGTCTCGTTGGCTGCAGAGGGATGATCCAGGCAGACCAACAGAAGATCAACGAGGTTATCAATGCCAACCAGGCTCCGGCGGTTTTCGGTAACGAAGCCTAGTGGCAGCGGAAGACGTCGATCCAGAGCGCGCAGCAACCGGCCCATGTTACCCGGGGCGTCTGGGCCATGAACCAAGGGAGGCCGCACGATGGTCCATTGCAAGGCCGAACCGATGGCTGCCTCGCGGACAGCCGCCTCCGCTTCGACCTTCGAGATCGCGTAGGGGGAAATGGGGCATAAGCTTGACGTAGCGCGAATGGGTTCTGCGCCACTGGACTCACCATGAACACCAATGGTGCTGACAAAAACAAAGCGACGCACACCATGAGTCGCTGCGGCGACTGCGCAGGCATACGCGATTTTCGTGTTGATTTTTCTGTACACATCAATTGATTCGCGTGACTGATCGCCGAGAACGTGAGCGCGAGCTAGTAAATAGACAACGGTGTCACAGTTTTTCATCAGCGGAGCCCATTCGGCGGCCGAGATGGCGCACTTCGGAACCTGTACTTGAGGGACCCCGAGCTGACGGTCAAAAATGCGTACAGCAGCGATCAGCGGACGGCCCCGCTGCTTCATGGCTCGAACAAAGTGTCGCCCTATAAAGCCCGAGGCCCCCGTGACAAGGGTTGTCATGAAATTGAACGTACTCGTCGAGCAGCGACGCGCTGCCATATCTGATGCGCAAGCTTGTGTGTCCAGAAGACTAGCGGTGAGCAGTGCCCGTTGTGCGCTCGAATAGCCTCGAGGATCTCCCGGTTCTGTGAAACGATATTGCTCCAGCTGCGATTGGTCGCCCCGCCTAGTCGCATCTGTACCAAAACATGCGGAATGTACCTTGAACGCACCTTGGGATCTTCGAGGTAGCGCATCATAAATTCGAAATCCGCAGCAAGCCGAAAGCGGAGGTTGAATTCGCCCAAGCGCTCGAAAGCCGAGCGCCGAATATAGAAGGTCGGATGAGGGGGACGCCAACCCTTGGCGAATAGCCCTTTATCGTAAGGCCGTGAGCGCCAATGCCGCGCGATACGGCGCTTGTTATGCGTGATGTAGATGAGGTCGCCATAGCATGCGTCAACCAAAGGGTCGGAAAACGCCTGCGCAACTCTAGTCAGAGCGAATTCGTCCGAATACAAATCGTCAGCGTTGAGAAATCCAACAACCTCACCTCTTGACATCCGAAGACCCTTGTTCATCGCGTCATAAAGACCCGCGTCAGGCTCCGAAACCCACCTTAGTCGATCATGCCTACGCGACTCAACAACCATAAGCGTTGAATCGCTAGACTGACCATCCACCACAAGATGCTCAATGTTCGCGTGCCGCTGCCCAGCGACAGAGTCGAGAGTGTCAGCAATCGTTGCTGCGCTGTTCAAGGCAACCGTGATCACGGAAATTTTCATGACGCCACCAATGCCGAGGACATATCGTGCGAAATAGAACGCTTTTTGCAAACGTAGGTCCGACTCGCGCTCCCCTTTGACCCGTCGAATGCCTCGTACTGCTCGTCCAGCGTATGAACGGTCACTAATTCGAGCCCGGAAGTCCGCAGCAGGGCGAGAAATTCCAGCTCGTTGAAATGAATCTCGACGGTCTCAACACCGTAGGCTTGCTTTCTATACCACCTCTCTGCGTCGCCCCATACAACGGGCGTCCGATGGAAAATAACGAACTCTGACGAGACTCGCACTGATTCAGCTACAGCACGTGAGTAATCCGGAATATGGAGAAGGCAGCAACCCGACACTACAATATCGAAACTGGAATCCGTGAAGTCGAGACTGGTCGCATCCTGCACCGAAAACATATACTCCGGATGCTTGCTGCGTGCGAGCTCAATAAAGGAACGCGAATAATCGCAACCTGAATAAACGACTGGCAACTTCGCGATCGCGCAAACCTCCGAATAATAGCCGCTCGAACACCCGATCTCGAGAAGCGTCCGGTTGGGGCTTCGCGCAGGCAACTCGCGAATCGAGCGCACAAACGAATCGAATACTTTGATCGCGGCTCCAGCGCGGTACTGTGCAAGCTGTTGGTCGGCAAGGATGCGCTGCCGGACTGGCAATTCACCGTCCTGCCAAGAACCACGTAGCCGCTCGCCTTCAGCCTTGGCATCAATCGAATCAATCTTCACATAGGACGATGATACGCCACCCGACGGCAAGAGGCGCCGACGGATCGAACGAAGCAGGTGCTTGGTACGCTTCAGCATCGATTTAGTCAAAACAGTCTCTCGCCGAACCGAGAAAGTAAACGGAAAAGACCCCTGGATATCAAGATTTCTCCGCTAAAACGATATGATCGAGATAGAGATCCTCATTGCGCGGCAACAGCCTTCCCGCGACAATCCCGAAAATATTTAGGAGTGCCATCGCGGAGACTGTGAAAAAAAACCTGACGGGAGTCGGCCATCGCCGGCTTAATTTATAGAAATATGCGTTCGCAAGCTGAAACAGGGTAGAAGCATCGGCACCCAGTTTTTTGTGTATCAGTACTTTGAACCCGTTGCGCTCGAGAAGAGCCGCAAGCCCGAAGCTTGAATACCGGGCATAATCGTTTGGCTGCTCGTGCTCATCCCAAACGAACGGCACGGTCAACAGCATCTTGCCGCCAGGTTTTAATACTCGGTGGATCTCGGAAAGAAACTGTTCCGGGTTAAAGACATGCTCCAAAACCTGGTTGCAGAGAACGGAGTCGAAAGACAGACTCTCGTAGGGAAAATTTGTACCGTCATAAAAATCATCGGCAACTCCCCGCTCGCGTGCGGCGATAGTATCCAGGTCAAGACCGCGGTAACTATCTACGTTAAACAGTCCCTGATAAGGCCTCGTTCCGCATCCTATATCCACAAGGCGCCCGGACAGATTGGTCGAAAGGTCGGAAATCGCGCGGACAAGCCCCCGCCTTGCGAGAAAAAATGGATTAATGAAAAGACCCGGCACCGTCGGCGAAAACATCTGTCGGTAATAAAACCCCACCAATTCCCGATAAATTCTTCGCATCAGTCCGCGAGCGCGTCTAAAGTGTTGTTCGAAGGCGCGGTGGGCGATAGGCGATTCTTCAATCGCAACGGAATCCAGATGCACTCTCTCGTCTGCAAGCCTGACATTCCAGGCCGAATCCGCCCCGCAGTGTGTGCCTGAGCCGTCATGCCCAATATTCCGCACCAGACTCCTGCCCGGATAAAGGGTCAATTTTCCGGCGAGAAATGCGGACGCATGCCAACGAATCGCCCACGAATCGACTCGCCCCCTGTTCTGCGCCTCGAGAAGACTTGTATAGCCATACGCGCCATTAAAATCGAACAGGCGCGTAAGCCGCCTTCGTTTCAACTCCTGTAATAGAGACCTTCCGTCTGGGTTAAATAATCTCCAACCACGCCGCCACGTCGCCCATCCCCAGCAGTCAGCTCCGCGGAGAAAAAACACCTCGGGCAAGACCTGAGAAACCGGATACACGTAGCCGTGAACGCTGATGACGCGGTCATCGTCCGAGAACCGGTCGAGAGCGTCATTCATGAATGCTAAAAAAAATGGTGAAGTAACCATGTCATCCTCCAACACGACGACACGATCGTAATGCTCGAGTACCTCCGTAACGCCGGAAATGATCGATTTAGCCAGCCCAAAATTGTGATCGCGAGCACGGATGGAAATCGAGCGAAAGCCGGTGACCGTGTTTAGGTAACCTCGAACCGCTGCAACCGCCGCAGCTTTGTCCGGCGTACTCGGCGCATCGGAGAAAATAATCAAATCGTGATCAGCGACACCACGGTTCCGCAGAAGCGCTTCGATTGTGCGTCTGGTATGGTCAAGCCGCGAATAGGTAAACAGTGCAATTGGCGTGATCATGAAAACGGGCGGCACGAAGCCGTTTCAGAGCTTTCGGAGCCAGCAAGCGCGGTCAAGTAAATATCCATGTCCTAAGCTGACGTCGCCGTCGCCGTCGCGAGAGTGCAGCGACTGGCGACATATTGCACGAACTCGGAGGGTAACGAGCCGTTGTCTTCAAGCTCAACTTCGGCAGACGCGTCGCAGACCAAACGAAATTTCCTCTGACCAGGGTACCAAATCGTTGGGACCTGACCCAGGAAAGATGCCCACATGCTGAATGTCGAGCCCGACGCGATCAGCAGGCGGTGCTGCCCCATAAGCAGGATATCTTCAATGGCCGAATTTCCCCGCACGAGAAATACGCTAGGGCACTGCAGCAGCCGGGCCAAGTCATGCTCACTGCCATCGCTAAAGACATTCACTCGCACGTCATACCCTAAAATCGAGCGCACTGCATTAACTGCATTGATGTACCAGTCGATGGGTTGCCTACGATTGGCGCCACCCTGCCGGCTGTCGTCCGGGTCGGCGACCATAAAGTCACCAAATCTGACGTGGATTGCTATGCCCGCATTTGCCCCCAACGACCGAGAAATCCCATCGACCCGGCGCGACAGGAGAATCGAGTGAAGTTCGCTACTCAAATAGTTGAACTCAGAAGCGATGTCGTGGAACAAATTTCCCATTCCGCGCACTACTACGACATCGTTAGCACCTGCTGATTCGTGTAGCTGCTCAGGGATCCGATTGCGAAGCATCATCAACCGAAATTTTTCGCAACCCTGAACATCAGACGGCGCTGACCGAAACATGGAGAAATACGTACGACTATCAGGCTCGCCGCGAAAAAAGGGGCCAAATTTTAACTGCGGCCAGGTTGGTTGGATAAAGCGGTAGCCGAACCGCATTGACAACAGCTTGGCGCGCGCCCACGGGAACAGAAGATTTCCCAGGCCTGGCCCGCCGAGCCGAAAATAAAGGCAATCCCAGCGGCTGAGTTCAGGGTAGCAGAAAGCCATAGATTCTAGGGATGAGCGAGCGGTATAGAAAAATATAGCTGATTCCGACGGCAACTAAACCGATGAGCACGGAAAGGGCGGCACCCTGTTGGCCGTGAAGAGGAATTAGCACGATGTACAAAGCTACGGAAACTATGCTTCCTACGACTTGCGCCTTGGCGATATCGAAAAACCTCCCCGACATCGAAATGACGCCAGCGACGATGATCAACGCCGAGTTAACTACGTGAGCGGCTGACAGTATCAGCATCGCTTCCCTCGCGACCAAAAATTCAGGCGCTATAAGGGACAAAATGTATCCGCCAATCATCCAAAGTGCTACCGCGCAGCCGATAGCCGCGAAAATGCTCAGCCCGATTCCTGCGGCAGCGATTCTGGCCACGGCACGAAAATTATTCCTCTCGAACTCGACGGCGATTCGAGGTTGAATAAGAACTACCAGTATCAATGGGATGAAAATCACCGCCCGTACCAGGTTACACGCCATGTTGTAGGCGCCAAGCTCTGTTGCGCTCACCTGTGCGCTAAGAATCAACGTGTCCAGTTGAAAAAATGCGTAGCTTACAAGACCCGTTAGCATAAAGCCGAAATGCATCCTCGTGGTGTATTGAGGTTTGGGAGTGTCGCGCGTCGCGGGTGGGGCCGGTCTGATACCTGTTACCAAGACTATTGCAAACAAACAAAAGTAAAAGGAAAAAGCGTACGCCATGACGGCGTGGTTCAGGGTGGCCGTAAATGCTGCGGTCAGAAAAAGAGCGATTAGTCCCGTGAAAGTATTACGAATTATCGCATCAAACAAATCTGCGAGAACTGGTCGACCGATGCCGCGTAGTACAGCGATTAGGATCTGAAATGTCACTGCGCCGACAGTCGCTACGTACAGCAAGGTCCAACTGAATATGGGTAATCTAGAAAAATAGTCAATATTGAAGCTGCTTAGGCACCAGATGATTAGGCAGCAAATGGTCGTGAATATTAAACCTCGCGTTATAAACGGGGAGTGCAACAAATCAAGTTTGGCGTTTCGCCCAGAAACACTGCGGTCGATCGCCGAGATCTTTAAAGCCTGGGTATCTAAGCCGCCGATTGAAATAATTGTGACGAGGGAGCACAGGGTCACAAAAATGACATAATCACCGTACGTGGCGGCTCCGAAAGTGGCAACCAGCCATATTTGCAAAAACAGGGATAGCGCAACCGCCGCGCTTCTGATCGTGGCCATCTGCAAGACTTTCCGATTAAGGACTTCGATCATCTGCGGATCATCACGGGATTCGGGATTGCTCAGATCAGGCGGAAGCGGGCTTGAAATAAAATGCGGTATCAGTCACGCCGGAGCTGGTCCAATATTTGCGCCATTGGTTCAGTTTCTTTAAGACCTCCTCCCATTCTTGTGACTCTGTACCCATCTCCGGCGAGCGCGAGTGTGGCGAATAGGATAAGCTCGGAATGTGCCGGTTGACGTTGTCGATGATTAACAGTCCCCCTGGCTTAAGCAGTCGGAGCGCCTCGCGAGTGCAGACGTCGCGTTGGATCCCATCGATCAGTACAAAGTCGAATGATTCACATGCGAGCGGACTCAAAATCGTGCGGATTGCGATAGCGAGATCGTTGGCGACTGTCGTGTCTGCCGAGAGCAGGTGATAGTCGATATTCGATTGCTGGGATTTTTCGATCAGGTCCAAGACGCGCGAGTGCCACTGACGGTCATGCTCGATACTCACCAATCGGGCCACCCTTTCAGCGAACCATAGCGTGCTCCTCCCGCTCCCGAACTCGAGTCCTATGTCGGTTGGACGCAGGTAATCCGCCAAAAATTCATTCGCTTGCCGGGTAAGCCAGGGCAGATTTGGGCTGCGGCGCTGGTAGGATATCTCTTGTATGCGCGCCCAGACATAGCGCGGTGTCCAGTGTCTGATATTTTTCATCACGGCGCCCTAGCGAGGGGGTTGTTCGCGCTTTATAAAAACAAATATTCCGAGCGTATATTGCAGACTTCTAAGGCGATCGAGATCTGACTCGGTGTCTATCGATTCGATAACGCCCTTGTCGGGGATGACCCAACTCAAACTGACAAGTTTCAAGCCGAGTGTAGAGGCGAACTGCACAAGGCCTTTGGGGCAAAGCACTCGGTTCGCGTTGAATTCGACCCGCTCTTCGCCGATTGGTGTCGATAGGTAAAGTCGCCCTTGGTCCCTCAGAAGATCCGCGATATTTTTAAGACCCTTGGTATGTCCTTCCGCATCGATAGGGTCGCCATACCGCCCTAATCCGAAGTGCTCGAGCGCGTGCAGACATGAAACCGAGTCGGTGTATTCTCGGGGGAGTTGGTGGTCCGCCGTCATGTCCAAGCGTCGAAATGTTACGCCGGGTACTGTTGTGTCGATTGGGCGAACGTCGATAACCTCGATTTCACGGTAGCTCGCGACGTGCGCAACAAATCCGTCGAATCGGGAGCCAACATCTACGTGTTTCTTGGGGTTTGCTTCAAATATTTTTCGAGCGACGTACAGGTCTTGCCAAAAATATTCGCTCCGTGCGGTACCTCCCTGCGATTCACGGTCATGCAGTTGTGGATTGATGACCAGCCTCTGCATGGAGGCTTTACGAAAATAGCGTAGGTCGAGGAGGTAGCCGGGTAATGCAACGAAGGCTTGCAATAATCGCCGGAGGTCTAGCCCAAACTGCGCTGTAAGCAGATTAAGAAATTTGTGGAGCATTCTGTTGTTGGTGACCGGTGGGTATAGGCGATCCATGCAATTCGCAGTGGTCACCGGTAACCAGATTGGCGGGCGTTGATATGGAGTTCTCGCTGGCCACGATAATGATATTAGGCGTTCAAACCTGTTGCTTGGCGTATGGTCTGGCATACGAGACGGATATCGTCGACCGTATGACCTGCGGATATCGGGAGGCTCAGGGCGGTTCGATGGAGCTCGTCAGAAATTGGCCAGTTGCCGACAAGATGGTCCCGCATTGCCTCTTGACGGTGGGGAGGAATGGGATAGTGCACCTCGGTTTTGATTCCGTTCTCGAGTAGCCAGGCCCGCAGCGGATCGCGTCGGGGATGGCGTATCGCGAAGATATGAAACACGTCGTACTCGTCGTCACGCCGTGACGGCAGTTTCAGCCAGTCGGGGAGTTCCGAAAAATAAACCTCCGCTAGTTTTCGCTTGTGCGAAGTCAGTTCATCGAGATACTGGAGCTTGACGCGGAGCATTGCTGCCTGGATTTCATCCAGTCTGGAGTTGACCCCTATGTATCGATTGACGTACTTCTGCTTGGAACCATAGTTTCGAGTATGCCGAATCCTGTCTGCGATCTCGTCGTCATTCGTTATGACCGCACCGGCATCGCCGAGGGCCCCGAGGTTCTTTGTGGGATAGAAACTGAAGCATCCCGCTGACCCGAACGTTCCAGTCATTCGGTCACCCAACTTGGCTCCGTGGGATTGAGCACAGTCCTCGATGATCTTAAGCCCGTGCTCGGCTGCAAACGAGCAGATGCTATCCATTCTGCAAGTCTTGCCAAAGAGATGAGTTACGCATATGGCTCGAGTGCCTGGGGTGATTGCGTGCGCGAGGCGATCGGGGTCGATATTGAATGTGTCAGCGACGGGCTCGACCAGTACCGGCCTATGCCCCGCCCGGATGATTGCCAGGATCGTGGCGATATAGGTGTTTGCTGCAACCAGCACATCGCTCTGTTCGGGTAAATTAAGTGCCTCCAGTGAGAGGATTAGGGCATCGAGCCCGTTTGCTACACCGATGCAGTGGCGGACCCCGGCGAATCGGGCGAACTCTATTTCGAACGACGAGACCTCGTCGCCCAGGACATACCATCCGCGTCGAATTACGCGTGACGCAGCGGCCTCCAGCTCGACCAGGTAGGGATTGTTTGATCGTGCAAGGCTCTCGTATTCGATCATTTCAAGGCCGCTCGTACGGGGTGTCGATGTACTCACTGCGGCTGTAAGGATGAGACGACAGCACCAGGAGTACTGCGTCGTCCTCGAAGGTCATCGTGTGCCAGTCCTTGGGCTCGACCAGCAAGCAGCGGCCTGGATGGTCAAGCACAATGGTTTCCTCAGTGATCCCATCATTCATGTAGATGGTGACCCTACCGCTGATCGCGACCAGTGCCTGGCGCGTAACGCTGTGACGGTGACCGCCGCGAGTCTGCCCTCCCGCGTCGTAAATCCAGTAGACGCGTGCAATCTCGAACGGCAATACCCGTTCCATGACCGTCAACGCACCCCGTTGATCGGCAAAAGTAGGCAGATTGAGAATAGTGAATTTGGACATAGACCTGCTCGATGGTGCGCCGCGGCGCGTTGATGGCAGCTCGTCTTGCGGCCGGAGCAACCTCGACGCAGTCGCAACCAGGGTACGGGAGGCGCCCTCGGCAGGCGTATGTCGCACTGTATTACAATCAAAGGCTGCCCTCAAATTGATGTCAGAACCTGCGCGCGGCACCTACTCGCGGAGGAGAATCCCGCAGGATGTCATCCAGATATTTTTGCACTCTGTTCGACCGCAACTACCTTGCAAAAGGCATAGCAATGCTGCGGTCGCTGAACGAGCAGTGCTCTGACGCTGTGACGTTCGTGCTTTGCATGGATAGTGACACGCGACGCTTGCTTGAACAGTTATCAATTTCTGGCGTTCGATGCGTATCGCTGGCAGAGGTTGAAACCGATGAGCTTCTCGCAGCGAAGGCGGACAGAGGCATTGCAGAATATTGTTGGACCCTATCGTCGTGCTTCACTTGGCACACTCTTCAGAACAACCCCGAGATTGATTTCATCACTTACCTCGATGCCGATTTGTTGTTTTTTTCGCCGCTTGACGCCGTGTTTCGGGAGATAGGGACTGCATCGATCGCGGTTATCGAACATCGCTATAGCGATCGTATGAAGATCTACGAAGTGAACGGCCGGTTCTGCGTCGAGTGGGTCAGTTTTCGGCGCGACGACGCGGGGCTTTCCTGCCTAGCTCGTTGGCAAGCTCAGTGCATCGAATGGTGCTACTACAGGCTTGAAGACGGCAAGATGGGTGATCAGAAATATCTTGATGAGTGGCCTGAAGTCTACGCTGGAGTTCACATCATTCAGCATCCCGGGGCCGGTGTCGCGCCCTGGAATTACGTGCGATACAGATTCGATCTGAACGACGAGGGTAGGATCACCGTCGACGGTCATCCCCTGATTTTTTATCATTTCCATCAATTCCAGATCCTCGACATTGATCGATTCGATCGCATACCGGACTTCTATTCGGCGGAAAAGGCTGCGCCTGACACGATCTACGCATCTTATGAGTCCCGGCTGCGAAATGTTATTTGTGATATTCGCGGAATTTCCCCAGGGTTTCGGCATGGATTTAAAAGCGCCATAGCTCTTCGTCCGCGAAGGCTGGCAAACAGGTTTCTGCCGAAATGGATAAAGGACTTTGCAAAGCGCCTGGTTCGATATTGACCATCGAGACCCAAAGTCTTTTTGTCCGTCTTCTCTACTCGCGAAAGCGGAGGGCTCTATGCCGTTTTGTGTGGAAGAAAGCATGTTCATCGCGCCCCCGCGGGTGCGATCGGGTTTGCGGGTAGGTGGCTGAGTTTGGACATTCCCAGCTCAGCAATGGCGATGAAGTGTCGACTCGTCCGGAGGCCGCGCGCGGCGTGTCAATCGTGTTGCGCGGTACGTTTTGGCAACGTCCCGGGTTCATCGGGTTCGGTCGTCCCGCTTTTCAAGGAACAAATTGCGGCAGGCGGCACAGTCACGGTCACCCATGTAGAAGTCACCCGTTACGACATGTCGATTCACGAAGCGGTTCAGCTTGTAATCCAGGCCGGTAGCCTGGCTGGCGGCGGCGAAGTTTTCCTTCTCGATATGGCCGAGCCTGTCAAGATCATCGATCGGGCGCGCAACATGGTTCGCCCTGCCGGCGCCATCACCCCGATTACTGCCCGTGTTGTTCCCATTAGAAAACCCGCCTGAAAGGCGCGCGTACTGCCAGCGAGTACCCATGAGTTCCGTGATCAAACATCCCGAGATCTTCAAAGCCTATGACATTCGTGGCATCGTTGACCACACGCTCACTGAAAGCGTTGTTGAACAGGTCGGGCAGGCGCTTGGGCAGGTGGCAGCGCGCGCTGGCTTACGGGACTTCGTAATTGGCCGTGACGGTCGGTTGTCGGGCCCGCGGCTATCGGCTGCGCTCGCTCGAGGCGTCTGCGCTGCCGGACTCAATGTCATCGATATTGGTCAGGCACCCACCCCGGTCGTGTACTTCGGTACCTTCGAGCTCAACACCGGCACCGGTGTCGCGGTAACTGGCAGCCATAATCCGCCTGATTACAACGGTCTCAAAATGGTGATCGATGGTGCTGCTCTTTATGGCGAGGCTATCGCCGCGCTTCGCCAGACCATTGAGTCGGGGGCTTTGTCGCCTCTGCCGTCAAGCCAGCATGGTACGGTTTCTCAGATAGACCTGACCGACCGATACCTGAATCGGATCACATCCGACGTTCGCCTGGCTCGGCCAATGAAAATCGCCATAGACTGCGGAAATGGCGTTGCGGGTGCGATCGCGCCGCGGTTGTTTCGCGCCTTGAGCTGCGAGGTGATCGAGCTCTTCTGCGAGGTGGACGGACACTTTCCGAACCACCATCCCGATCCAGCGCATCCAGAGAACCTGCAAGATCTGATCCGCTGTTTGCGTGATACCGATGCAGAGCTCGGCTTGGCCTTCGACGGCGACGGCGACCGGTTGGGCGTGGTCACCAAGTCGGGCAGCATCATCTACCCTGATCGGCAGCTGATGCTGTTTGCTGCGGATGTACTGTCGCGAAACCCCGGCGCCGAAATCATTTACGACGTCAAGTGCAGCCGAAACGTCGCGCGCTGGGTGCGCGAGCATGGCGGCCGTCCCACGATGTGGCGAACGGGTCACTCCCTGATCAAGGCCCGACTCAAAGAAACCGGTGCGCCGTTTGCGGGTGAAATGAGCGGGCATCTTTTCTTCAAAGAGCGCTGGTACGGGTTTGATGACGGTCTGTATGCTGGGGCCCGGTTGCTCGAAATCCTGTCGCGACACGCGGATCCGTGCGCTGTGCTGGAAGCGCTTCCCGATTCGACTACAACGCCTGAGCTGCAGCTTGCCACCGCGGAAGGCGAAAACCACACGCTGGTCGAAGCGCTCAGGCGCAATGCCCGCTTTCCCGCTGGCACCGAAGTCATTACGATTGACGGGATTCGTGTCGAGTATCCGGATGGTTTCGGGCTGGCGCGGCCTTCAAACACAACGCCTGTGGTGGTGATGCGCTTCGAGTCCGACACCCGCGCGGGGCTAGCCCGGATTCAGGCTGACTTCAAACGCGCAATTCTCTCGCAGAAGCCGGATGCCGTGCTGCCGTTTTAATCTGGCGCGATGCGCATCTTAATTGTCTGCAAGAATCGGATACCGGTTTTTTCCGCAAGCGTGCTCCGTACGCTCCAGAGATATGTTTAACGCCATCAGTATGGCGCGCGGCTATCTCGAGTTCTACGAACGGTCCGCTGTTCGCGAGCTTCAGCAGGAACTATCGATTCCTGACAACTCCGAATTCAATTTTGCTTGGGACTAAGCTGCGCGCGCAGCTTTGCTTGTACCAGCGTGATTGCAACGCTGATGGCAAGCATCAATGCGTAATAGTTATGAGCAAGATTTACACTTGTGAGATTGGTAGTGGCATGCACGAAAATGATTCCCGATAGCTGCACGCCGGCGCTGCGATCCACGCGTCGAAGTCTGACTGCGATCAGCATAAGACCCATAAGAGGCAGCAGAAAGCCCGCCAACCCGATCACCCCGCCATCCATGGTGTGATGCAAATAGGCGTTGTGTACGTGGCCCAACTGTCGCACATGCTCCAGCGCCTGCGCCCGTTCTTTGGATTCGCCAAGCCCGCTGCTGTGAATCAGTTCCCGTCTCTGGTCAGCGCCAATACCTAACCACGGGGAGTCAAGAACTGTACGCCAGCCAAGCTCAGCCAGGTAAACTCGCGCGCCGCCTGATGAGTTGAACTGCTGGGAGCTTGTGGCCTGTCGAAGGTCGCTGATCGCTTGCCGTAGACGCAGTGGATCGCCGGGGTGCAGCGCCGCAACGTAAAGAGCGAGCGCCAGGGCGATAACGCTGATCCCGGCAGCGGTAAGCACGCGGATTCGATGGACGCTTCGTCGGTAGCCTGCTGCCATCGCGGCCGCGGCAATCCAGAGTGCGACCGGGTATACGCCTCGGGTTTGGCTGAACGCAATCGCTGCTAGCGCAGAGGCAATGCCCAGCGCGCATGCAACCCGTGTGCGAAACGACGATTGACGATCAATCACCGGAGCAATCAGAAGACACGCGAGCAGTGCAACCGCCGAAGACCACGCGATGACATTACTTGGATAGCCGTCGCGGGCGGTGGTGAGCGCAGAGACGAACGCTGCCAGCACGCAGGCTATCGCGATTGCCAGGGATATGGCGCTGGGGCTTATCGCCATTGATACGCGTGGTGGGACTGAGCGGACGATCCAGTAAGCCGCCAGCGCGCCAGTAAACAACCGGGCGGCCGAGTTGATTTCGCCAGACCGAAGCGGAAAAAGCTCCCCCCAGATTGCGGCAACAGCGACCCAGCAGCCTAACGCGCCAGCCGCGCTCCATACCCAGATTTGCGCTGCCTGGTCAATTCGGCTTGAGCTTGGACTTTGCCAGGGCCTCGTGCGGTAGGCGAAAACCGCGGCAGCGATGAAGCCCAGCCCCCACAGTACGCCAGCAATTTTCGAGTTGAGCGTGCACAACGCGAGCAGGCCCCATCCGATCGCAGCCAGTCCCCTGACCGATATCTGGTTTGGCATCACCATGGTCAACACTTTTTACTGGCTATCCGGCGGTGTTCTTTTGCGCTATCTACGCGCCGCGCTCTGTAGCAGTGACTGGTCATATTTGAGCGCCGCATACCGGAAAAAACACTCAAGTGCGATGAAGAAACAGAACAGAAACCCCTCGGCTCCGCAGAGAAAGCCACGTCTGAAAATATAGAGCCGAATAAAAATTGC